>Ga0187769_10001676_pt1 | contig 12682 bp, 11 predicted proteins | sample 0116_SJ02_MP02_1_FD_133140 | JGI IMG/M metagenome (GOLD analysis project Ga0187769, IMG submission 133140) | Tropical peat soil microbial communities from peatlands in Department of Meta, Colombia - 0116_SJ02_MP02_10_MG | ecosystem: Environmental > Terrestrial > Soil > Wetlands > Peat | place... | reverse complement strand
TAGCGCTGCTCGCCGAACTTCTTCAGCAGCTCCTTCTGCTGCCCCGTCAGGCTCCTCGGAACCTCGACGTTGACTTTGACGAATTCGTCTCCCTTTCCCCACCCCCCGTACTTCGCCAGTCCTCGCCCTTTGATCTTGAACACCGTTCCGGGCTGCGTCCCGCCTGGCACCGAGAGCTTCACGTCCCCGTATAGGGTCGGCACGGAGATCTCGGTCCCCATCATGGCTTGGACCACCCCCACCTTGGTCTCCAGGTAGATGTCGCTCTCCTGCCGTGAGAAGACCCGGTGAGGGATGACGTTCACGACCACATACAGGTCCCCTGGCGGGACCCCTACCTCCCCCACGTTCCCCTCCCCCCTGAGCCGCAGCGTGTGTCCATCTTCGACGCCAGCCGGTATCATTATCCGGATCTTTCTCGTCCTCTCCACCGTCCCCCTCCCCCTGCATTCCCTGCAAGGGTCGTCGATGATGTACCCCCTCCCTCCGCACTTCCCGCACGCCGTTATCCTCACCAGCCTGGCGAATCCGGCCGACTGGACCTTCTGCACCTGCCCTGTGCCGCCGCAGGTTCCGCACCTGTGCGGCGACGTCCCTGGCTTGGCGCCGCTCCCTCCGCAGGTCGGGCACAACTCGTCGCGGGGGATGTCTATCTCCTTGTTCGAGTCCTGGACCAGGTCTTCCATGTTCACCTGAAGGTGGTAGGTGAGATCCCCCCCCCTCCTGACCTGGCGACCCGCCCCTCCCCCGAAGAACTGCGAGAAGATGTCGTCGAAGCCACTGAACCCTCCTCCCCGGAAGAACTCTCCAAAGTCCACGCCGCGGAATATGTCCTCCTGGCTGTACCTCTGGTAGACGCCTTCCCTCCCAAAGTTGTCGTACTGCCTCCGCTTCTCGTCATCCGAGAGGACGGCGTAGGCTTCTGAAATCTCCTTGAACCTCGCTTCGGCCTCTGGCGCCTTGTTCCTGTCAGGGTGGAACTGAAGGGCGAGCTTCCTGTAGGCGTCCTTGATCTGGTCCTTGGTCGCTCCCTTCTGCACGCCGAGTACTTCGTAGTAGTCCTTTGCCGCCACTGCCAGAGGCCCCCCTACTTCCCTTCATCCACTACCTTGTAGTCAGCGTCGCTGACCTTTGACCCGTCTCCCGTGGGACCAGGAGTATCCTGCTGCTTCTGTGCCTGCTGCTGGTATACCGAAGCCCCAACCTCCTGCAGAACCTTCTTCAGAGCCTCGTTCTTGTCCCTGATCGTTCCCGAATCCTGGCCCTGAAGCGCCTTCCTGAGTTCCTGGGAGGCCGCCTCGAGCCTGTCGAGGTTGGCCTTGTCCACCTTCCCTTCGAGGTCCCTCTTGGTCCTCTCGGCGGTGTAGAGCATCGAATCTGCCTCGTTCCTGATTTCCGCCTCTTCCTTCTTCTTCTTGTCCTGCTCGGCGAACGACTCCGCCTCCTTGATCAACCTCTCCTTCTCATCCTTCGAGAGCTTAGTCGAAGCTGTTATCGTAATCTTGTTCTCCTTCCCCGTCCCCATGTCCTTGGCCCCGACAGTGAGAATCCCGTTTGCGTCTATGTCGAAGGTCACCTCGATCTGAGGTACCCCCCTGGGTGCCGGCGGGATGCCCGCGAGGTTGAACATCCCTAGGGACACGTTGTCCCCTGCCATGCTCCTCTCTCCCTGCACGACATGGATGGTGACTGCGGTCTGGAAGTCTGCTGCGGTCGTGAACGTCTTGCTCCTCTTAGTGGGAATTGTGGCGTTCTTCTCTATCAGGTGCTCAGTTATCCCACCGAGGGTCTCCACACCCAGAGACAGTGGTGTGACGTCCAGCAGCAGGATGTCCTTGATCTCCCCTGCGAGCACGGCCCCCTGAATCGCCGCGCCGATTGCGACCGCCTCCATAGGGTCGACACCCCTTTCTGCAGGTTTCCCGGCGACGTCCTCCACGAACTTCCTGATCAGTGGCATCCTCGTCATCCCTCCGATGAGAATCACCTTGTCGACCTGGTCTGGGGTGAGCTTCGCATCGCTCATGACCTTCCTGATGGTCTCCTCTGTCTTGGCTACGATTGGCCTCGCGACCTCTTCGAGCTTCGTCCGGGTCAGCGTGAAGTGAAGGTTCTTTGGCCCTGAGGAGTCGCTCGAGATGAACGGCAGGTCGATATCCGTGGACGTGAGGTTCGAAAGTTGGATCTTCGCCTGCTCCGCCGCCTCCTTCAGGCGAGCCATCGCCGTCCTGTCTCCGCTGAGATCAATCCCTGTCTTGGACCGGAAGTCCTGGAGGAGAACCTGGATGACCGCCTTGTCCACGTCGGTCCCTCCAGTCTGAGTGTCCCCTGACGTGGCCAGGACCTGGAAGACGCCCTTCCCGAATTCCATTATGGTGGCGTCGTGGGTCCCTCCGCCGAAGCTGAAGACCAGTATCTTCATCTCCTTCTCGGACTTGTCCAGGCCGTAGGCGAGGGACGCTGCCGTAGGCTCGTTGATTATCCGAACGACTTCGAGGCCGGCGATCTCTCCCGCGTCTTTGGTAGACTGGCGCTGGTTGTCGTTGAAGTGCGCTGGGACTGTGATGACCGCCTTCTTGACGGGATAACCCAGGAAGACCTCCGCGTCATGCTTTATCTTCTGCAGGACGTAGGAGCTGAGCTGCTCCGGGGAGTAGTCCTTCCCGTACAGGTTGACCCTGTAGTCTGTCCCCATCTTCCTCTTTATCTCGAAAACAGTGCCGTCTGGGTTCGTGACCGCCTGGCGCCTGGCCGGCTCCCCCACCAGCAGCTGGCCGTCCTTGGTGAGCGCCACAACGGAAGGGAACATCTTGCCCGCAGGAGTCGCCCCCTCGGCGCTCGGAATCACGACCGGCCTCCCCGCCTCCACCACGGCCCCGGCCGAGTTCGTGGTACCCAGATCGATCCCGAGGATTTTCTCTCTCGCGCTACTCACTTGCTTTCGCCTCCTGCTTCGCCTCTTTGGACGCCAATTCAACCTTTACCATGCTGGGCCTCAAAAGCTGCCCCCTGAAGGTAAAGCCGGGCCTGACCTCCTCTACGACGATATCCTCGCCGGGCGAGTCGCCCTGGACCTTCTCGACGGCTTCATGGAGGCTCGGGTCAAAGGGCCTGCCGACGCATTCGATGCGTTCCACCCCAGCCGATTCGAGGACCGAAGCCAGCTTCTTCCGCACCATCTCGACCCCTTCCTTCACCTCGCCGCTGTCCGCTCCCCCAACAGAGTGCTCCGCAGCCATATCCATCTCGTCCTGCACTACGAGGAGTCCGGCTAGAAGGTTCCGGACGCTTGAATCCCGGGCTTCGGCCAGCTCCCTGTCGGTCCTCTTCCTGTAATTCTCGAGGTCTGCCTGGGCATACTTCAAGCGGATAAGGAGGTCGTCGTTCCTCTTCTTCTCAGCCTCTAGCTCCCGCTCCATTTCCCCCATCGAATCCCCAGAGGACTCTTCATCATCGCTGTCCTTCGACTTCATGTGGTCTATCCCCGGCCGGAACAATTTCGCACCCCATTTCATAGGTATAAATTTTCTACCGACGTGGGTGAAGCGTGGCCGAGCCAGACGAGTCCCGGAAGATGCAAGAGCGCCTATTGCGCTTTGAGCGCGAGAGCCGGTACCTGAGGAAGGACTCTGACCAGAGGAAAGTACTCGAGGAGGTCTTCGACCAGGCGACCCTGCTGGCAGTCGAAGACCTAATCGCGAGAAAGGACCTGGCCGAACTGAACGGCGTGGTCAGGGCCGGCAAAGAAGCGAGGGTCTACTTCGGAGAGGATCGGGCAGGGAACCCGGTTGCGGTCAAGATCTACCTGACGTCCGCCTCGGACTTCCGGAAGAGGATGGTTTACATCGCTGGCGACAGGCGGTTCGGGAGGCTTCCCTCTGGGTCAAGAGACACAGTCTACCTCTGGACGCGGAAGGAATTCAAGAACCTCCAGGTCGCCGAGGCAGTAGGAGTGAGGGTCCCACGACCAATCGCGTTCAACAAGAATATCCTCATAATGGAGTACATCGGGAAACCACCCGACCCCGCTCCCACCTTCGCCGAAACCGAGGTAGACGAATCCGACTATGACTGGACTTTCGATACCATCGGCGTTCTCTGGAAAAAAGCCCGACTGGTCCACGCCGACTTCTCAGAGTTCAACGTGTTCAAGACCGAGGCCGAGCGGGTCCTCTTCGACATGGGCTCGGCGGTGCTCACCTCCCATCCCCAGGCCATGGAGTTCCTGAAGCGGGACGTCGCCAACATGGTCAGGTTCTTTAAGAAGCGCGGGGTCTCGAAGCTCGACTCCGGTTCCATAGTGGAGAAGTTGTCAGAATGAGCTTCGAACAGGCCGTTAGGATACCCGTCGAACGCGTTGGTGCTGTCATCGGCAAGGAGGGTGCCACCAAGCGGTTCCTCGAGGAGGAGATGGGGGTAAGGCTCGAGGTGGACAGCAGGGAGGGGGTGGTGACCGTCAAGTCCGAGAGCGCACTGAAGACTGACCCATTCTCGGCAACCAGGGTCATCGAGGCCATCGGCCGAGGGTTCTCTCCCCAGCGAGCGAGGCGACTCCTTGACGACGGGACCTCCCTCGAAGTGATAGACCTCAGGCAGTACGCCGGAAGAAGCGTCAACTCGCTTGAGAGGATTCGGGGTCGGGTCATCGGCCTCAAGGGGAAGTCCAGGAGGGTCATCGAGGAACTAACCTCCTGCCACCTTTCGGTTTACGGGCGGACAGTGGCGATAATCGGTGAGGCGACCGAGGTGCAGCTGGCTTCTGAGGCAGTCCGGTCCCTGGCCACCGGGAGCCAGCACAAGACGGTCTACAACTCGCTGCAGAAGGCAAGGACCAAGCGCAAGATGGAGAATATGTTCCTTTGGGAGGGCACTTCTCCGGAAACACTTGAGGAAAAATTACAGAAACTCGAGCGTTAGCATATATCCCATTTTCATCGATACCTGCGGGCGGGCGCCGAAACCGGGGAAATTGACAAGGAGAATTGAGGAAAGATCCGATGACTGTTTGGTTAGAGGGGGTGGTTTGAACTGAGTAGCAAGACTACCTTCGCGGAGATCTCGCCCTCAGAATTCTTTCTACCGCAATAGAGACCTCGCCGGCTTCACCAACCCAGCGAGGGCACTCTACATGGCCGTCAGGGAGCTCGTCGAGAACTCCATGGACGCCGCCGAGCTCGCCGGAATCCCCCCCGAAATCTATGTCAGGATGGTCCCAGAAGACCCCAACTCGGAGCTCCCGGACCCGAAGCCGTACCGGCTCGCGGTGATCGACAACGGACCCGGGGTAGCCCCGGCGCATGTCCCAAGCGCCTTCGGGAAGGTGTTCTACGGTTCCAAGTACGTCCTCCGGCAGTCGAGGGGGATGTTCGGCCTCGGAGGCAAGATGGCGATCCTTTACGGCCAGATCACCACCAACAGGCCCGTCGTGGTCACCACCTCTCCGGATGGGAAGCGGAAGTACGGCTTCCAGATGATGATGGACATCAGCGAAAACAGGCCCATGGTCCTCAAGCGCTTCAACAGCGACGGGAACGGGACCACCGGGACCAGGGTCGAGATAGTCCTCGAAGGGGACTGGCTGCGCGCCTCCCAGAAGGTGGGGGACTACTTCAAGCAGACCGCCATGGTGGCCAGCTACGCCAACCTGACCTTCATGGACCCCACCGGCCAGGTCACCTTCTACGAGAGGGCGACAACATCGATGCCCCCTCCCCCTAAGGAGACCCTCCCTCACCCCTATGGCGTCGACGTCGAGGCGCTCAAGCGGATGATCAAGCTCTCGGAGGAGCATGAAATGAAGTCCTTCATGGTCACCAGCTTCCACAGGGTCGGAGACAAGATCGCGACCAAGTTCCTTGAGTTCGCCGGGATAAGCCCAAGGCTCCCTCCGAAGCGGCTCAACACGAACCAGATCGTCGCCATAGTGGACGCCCTCCAGCGCTTCCCTGACTTCCTCCAGCCAGATGCCGCCGTCCTATCTCCCATCGGCGAAGACATACTTCTCGCCGGAATCAACAAGGAGCTGCAGCCCGAGTTCTCGACGGTAGTGGCAAGGCCGCCCTCGTCCTACTCCGGCTTCCCCTTCTTGGTCGAGGTAGGGGTCGCCTACGGCGGCAAAATTCTGCAGCCCGGGGTGAAGCTCTTCAGGTTCGCCAACCGCATACCCCTCCTCTACGACGAGAGCAGCGACGTGAGCTTCGAGGTCCTGAACCAAGAGGTTGACTGGCGCAGGTACCACGTCTCTCCGGACGCCCCTGTGGGGGTGCTCACTCACATCTGCTCGACGCGCATTCCGTACAAGACAGTGGGGAAGGAGTACATCGCCGACAGGCCGGAGATCCAGAGGGAGATCAGGAACGCCGCCCGGGAGGCCCTTCGCCGTCTCGGCATTTTCCTCTCGAAGAAAGGGAGCATGGAGGCAGTCCAGAGGAAGATGAACATCTACGGGAAGTACCTGCCTCTTATCGCCCAGTTCTCGACCGAACTGTCCGGCAAGAAGGACCTGCCGAAGTATCGCCAGCTTATAGGAGAAGGCGCGGAGGGCGCCCAAGGAGAAACCGAAGCCTCCGCCGACGAGGCGGGAGCAGGAGAAGAAATTGCCACCGAAGACAAAGAAGATGGCCAAAAAACAATCGACGAGTACGGCGGAAGCTAGGCAGACGACTGTCCAGGGGCTCCTGAAGGGGCTCGGGGCAAGCGTCTACAACGACCTGGACGACGGTCGGTTCCCCAGCCTCACCCTGGCCAGCCGCTCCGTTCGGAACATAGTGTACGACAAGAAGCTGCAGCAGTTCGTCCTCGGTGCCACCACCGTGAAAAAGTCGTCAGGTAACATCAAGCACATCCGCCCCTTCACCCAGCTTGTCTGGCTGGCCTATTTCGCAAAGAAGCTGGTGGACGAAAAGCGCACCTCGACTCTCAGGGACGTGTTCTACTCGGCCCAGGCCTTCAACGTTGAGTTCCAGGACCAGGCTGAGTCAGACGAGCTCATCACAGACCTGGAGGTCCTCATGGCCATGGCCAGGGAAGGGATGAACATCTACCCAGAGGAAAGGAGCGCCATCTTCGGGAACATGACCATCGAATACACCGTGCCTGGCTACGAGGGCAAGAAGGCCGACCTTTCGGCTAACCCAGACGGCGTGATGATCGGACCTGCCCTCACCACCGCCGAGTTCGTCGACACGGACGCGGACATGGTGCTCGCCATCGAGAAGGGCGGCCTGTTCACCAGGTTCATCGAGGAGAGGGTCCACCAGAAGTACAAGGCGTTGCTGATCAATACCGCCGGCCAGCCTCCCCGGTCGACCAGGTACCTGATCCGCCGCCTCAACCAGGAGCTGGGGCTCCCTGTGGGGATACTCTGCGATGCAGACCCCTGGGGGGCGCACATCGCCATGGTCATCAAGAGCGGCTCGGCCAACGCAGCCCACCTGAGGGAGCTGACCACCCCAGAATCTGTCTGGCTGGGGGTCTGGGCCAGCGACATCCTGAAGTACAAACTCCCATCCGACAAGCTCACTGAGGTTGACATCAAGAGGCTCTACGAGCTCAAGGCCGACCCCAGGTACACAGAGAAGATGTGGCACGACGAGCTCGAGACCTTCCTGAAGATCAAGAGAAAGAGCGAGCAGGAGGCCTTCGCAAGGTACGGCTTGAGCTACATAGTGGACACCTACCTTCCTGAGAAGCTCGAGCTCATGAAGAGCGCCTGAGCCTCCTCCGCTTGCAGGGTTTCCCTCTCACAGTGAAGAATTGCTAAATACCCTCTGGCATCTGGCCAGCACAGCCAAATGACGACGACTTTCACGGCACAACAGTCAAGGGTCGACGCCCTCGTGAGGCTCATAGGTCTGGTTGTGCTCGTCTTTGGGGTGGCCATGCTCTACTACACCTACTCGAACGCTAGCGGTGCAGGCATCGCTCCCGAGATAATCACGATAAACTACGCCCTGGGTCTGCTCCTGCTGGTCGTAGGCCTACTGGCGACCTTCGCGAAGTTCAAGTGACGGGCTTGGCCGTAAAGCTAGGACTGGCCGGGGTCGGCAACAGCGCCTCGGTGTTCCTACAGGGGCTGAAATATTACTCCGGGGGCGAACACAAGGGCCTCTGGCACCCAAACGTCGCAGGGCTGAAGCCCAGCGACATCCAGGTCGTGGCAGCATTCGACATCGACCCGCGCAAAGTCGGGCTCGAGCTCTCCAAGGCTGCATTCGCTCCCCCCAACGTAGCGAGGCGATACCTCGCCCTGGGAAAGACCAGAGTGACTGTCGACCCAGGGATATCGAAGGGGGACGCAGCTCCCCACCTCGCGGGTGTCACGCTGGCCAAGGCCGGCTCAGAAGACGTTGCCAAGCGCTTGGCCGACTCTGGGGCCGACATCCTGGTCAACTTGATCTCTTCCGGCTCCAGCGCCTCGTCCGAAGAGTACGCCCGGGCAGCACTGCGGGCGAAGTGCGCGTTCATCAACTGCACGCCGGCCCTAGTCTTGAAGAACAACAAAATCGTCGCCGACTTCCAAAGAGCCAGACTCCCGCTCGTCGGGGACGACCTGATGAGCCAGTTCGGGGGGACAATCTTTCACAAGGGGCTCCTTGGTCTGATGGTAAGGCGCGGGGTGAAGATTTCGAAGAGCTACCAGCTCGACGTGGGCGGCGGCTCAGAGACGATGAACACGGTCAACGAAGGGATCAAGATGGCGAAGCGGGCAGTGAAGACAACAGCCGTCGCGTCGGAGGTCCCTTACAACTTCGAGACGATCGCCGGGACGACCGACTTCGTCGACTACATGGGTAACGACAGGACGAGCTACTTCTGGTTCCAGGGGAGCGGGTTCATGAACAGCGGCATCTCTGTGGACATCTACCTCCGGTCATCTGACGGGGCGAACGCGGGGAACGTCCTCCTGGACGTCGTCCGAGCGACACACCGCTGCCTCAAGCTGGGGAAGCTAGGCACAGTCGCCGAGATCTGCGCCTACGGGTTCAAGTCCCCGCCGAAGCAGATGCACTACGACGAAGCCCTCACCAAGTTCTCGGCGCTATACGTGCGCTAACCCCTATCGCCACAGGCGAGGAAGCGCTGAAACGTTCTGGAAGTGTCTTCAGCCAACGGGGTGGCTGCCCCTCTGCACCTGGGCGGGTACCATAGGGATGCGCGTCCCCTCGTACACCTCCGTGTCATACCTCCCGGCGGCCCTGAAAGCGCTGTAGGCCGCTTCCCTGATGAAACCCCTGGCCAATGCCAAAAGGAGGCTTCCCCCTATCCTGAGCCCCTCGTCGCTGGGCCAGTCAAGCTCTCTCTTGCTGAACAGCGTGTCCATCTTCGCCCCCTCGACCTTCGATTGAATCTCCTCAATCGCCCTCTCCCGCTCGCCTTCAGGCAAGAGGAGAGCCTCTTCCACCTTCCTCAGCACTTCCTTCGCTGCCTTCTGCTGGGACGCGACCCACCTGAAAGTTTCGTTGTCAATCAGCCCATGCCTGTGCTTCAGTTCGTTGAGGGCGGCCGCGACATCGTAACTCGCGTCGATGATCTGACTCCTGGTCATGGCGTCGGTCTCGTAGGAGAGGATGGAGCGCCAAGTCTGCAACAGTAGGGCTTTCCTGTGCTCCTCCAACGACCGATAGAAGCTCCTGCAGCCGAGCACTGGGTCTTCGAACGCCTGGCACCCGGGGTCGAGGAATGGCCCCAGGGGGGAAACGAAGAACCGCAGCCGGCCGTCTTCGTTGACCTTGAGGAGGTGTTCGCAGTAGGGGACAACCGACATCACGTCCTCGTATGTCTGGTGCGGCAGGCCGACCATGAAGAACAGGTCAAGCCTGTTGCATCCGTGGGACAGCGCCCCCGAAATCGTCTTCTCTACCAGGGCGTTGGGAACAGGGAACTTCAGCCTGTCGAGCCTCCTGAGCTCCTCGCTCGGCGTCTCTATCGAAATCTCCAGACTCCATCGGGGAACGCTCCTCTGCACCATCTGGAAGAAGTCCTCTCCAGCCGGCGAGAACAGCTCGAATACCATCTCGTTCGTGATGTTCTCCTTCTTCAGGAGGACAAAGAACCGCTCGGCACGCGGCATCCCTCCTATCCTGGGGTCGTGAATCAACATGATGGGCCCTCGCGAGAAGGTTCTGATCGCCCTGATGTCGGACACCAGCCTCTCAGGGGATCGGTAGGCGGGCTGGGACCTCAGGCAAATCTCCCTGTAGGCTGACGCTGAGCCTCCGCACACAGAGCAGTCAAAGGAACACCCCCTCGCCCCCAGGAGCATCGTCGTAGGGTGCCTTAGCCATCTGGCGTAGGGGGCGATGTCTTCCAGGCTCCTGTACTTGAAGACGGTCATTACTGCATAGAGATAGTCGGGTACGTTCACGTAGTCGATGTCCCCGGGCACGAAAGTGAGGGGGTTCACGACCGCCTCGCCGGTCGGCTTCTTCCAGGTCAGGTTTTCGACTGTGTCGAGCGGAGCCCCCCTGCGGAGGGCGCTGAGAAGTTGGCGGCAGGGTTCTTCGGTCGAGTCCCCTCGCAGAACGAAATCGACGAAGGGGTAACCAATCAGTTCCCGATGATAATAGCTAGACGAAAGACCGCCGTAGAGGACGTAGCTCTCCGGATGCAACCTCTTCACGAGCTCTCCGATGGCAAGGGCGCCGTTGGCGTGGGGCAACCAGTGGAGGTCGATTCCGAACATCACGGAGTGCATCCCCCTGAGCCGTTCGACAACATCAAAGGCGGGGTCCCGGAGCATCCTGTATGCCAGGTTGACTATCCTGACGTTGTAGTGATTCCTACCGAGATAGGTTGCGATGCTCGTGAGCCCCACGGGATACATCTCGAACTCGTCAGTGGAGGGGACCGCATCCGCGATGGGGCCCATCATCATGGTCCTCTTCCGGAAATCGTAAACAGACGGTGCATGGAGCAGGGTAAGGTCCGTCCTCGTGACGTCCCTCAGCCCCATGTTTCTATCGCCTCGCTCCCCCAAGAAAGTCGCCCGATGAAACGTCCATACACCTATTCCCTAATTCGCCACCCGACACCTGACCAGCCGAGTCCTTTCAGACCGCAACGATTATCCAAGGCTCGCCCCGAAACCATGTGGAGATGGCCTAGGGCTTGCACGAACTCTCGCTCGTCCAAGGCATAGTTGACGCGGTCCAGGAGACAGCCCGAGAGAAAGGGGGCAAAGTGACCGGCTTCAGGATCAAGGTAGGCGAGCTGTCTCAGTTCGACATCAGGCTCATCCGGCAGCTCCTGGCGGACCTTACCAGGGGGACCTCCCTTGACGGCGCAAAGGTCCTGGTGGAGAAAGAGAGATGCAGGGTGCGCTGCCTAGGATGCGGGAGCAGCTGGGACTTCAAGCAGCTGGCTGGTACGCTCTCGGCTGAAGAGAAAGAGATGGTTCACTTCCTCCCCGAGCTCATCAGCTCCTGCTCGAAGTGCCCGTCCTGCTCGAAGAGCTACTTCGAAATCGAGTCCGGCAGAAGCGTCAAGCTGGCCGAGGTGATATTGGATGGCTGACGTCGATTCGGCCTCCGACTTCCGCCAGGGGATGATCAGGAGGAGGCTGGGCGGGGTCAGGCATGTCCTCCTCGTGTTGAGCGGGAAGGGAGGGGTGGGGAAGAGCGTGGTCTCGGCGACGCTCGCCGCAGAGCTCGCCGTTTCGGGCTTCGTTGTAGGCCTGCTGGACGCAGACATCTACGGGCCGTCTTCGGCCCTGCTCTTCGGCATTGACGAAGTGCCGGAGGAAGGAAAGGGCGGGCTGACGCCGCCGACAATCAGAGGCGTGAAAATCATGTCTGTCGACCTCTTCGCGTCTGGCCGACCACTCCCGTTGACGGGGTATGGGGCCAGACAGGTCCTCCTAGAGCTCCTCGCCCTGACGGACTGGGGGAAGCTCGACTGCCTAATAGTCGACATGCCTCCGGCGACCGGGGACATAATGCAGCTGCTCACTTCATTAGGAAATGCGAAGCCTTCAGGACTGGTGGTGTCTATGCCGGACAGGCTCTCCACTGCGGTCGCCCACAGGGTTCTCGAACTCCTTCGGAACGAAAAGGTGCCCGCGATAGGGGTGGTGGAGAACATGCGCCGCACCGAGAGAAGCCGGCGCCGAGGTGCCCAGGGACCTGCGAAGCTCGCCAAGGAGTTCAGGGTTCCCTTCCTTGGCTCCCTTCCCTACGATAGGGGTGTGGGGGAAGCAGTCGACAGAGCTGACATCGGGGCCCTCCTGAAGACACCGTTCGCTGCAGAGCTCCGAAAGGCGACCCTCCCTTACAAGGAAAAACTTCGAACTGATTAGGGGCTGGGCGTAATAACGAACCGCCGGTAGCCCAAAACTTGAGAGGAGACCGGGTCTGAATCGACGGGACTTCCTCAAACTTTGTGCCGTGATGGGGGTCGGAGCAGTCGTGACTCTGTATTCATCTGAAATCAAGAAGGTATTCGGTCAGGCTGCTGCCGACGGCGGCGGCAAGATTCACCTGATCTGGCTGAACCTGGCGAGCGACACCGGCTGTACCATCTCGATGCTGCAGGCGTCTAACCCGGATTTGATTGAGGCTGTCGAGACCCTAGGCATCTCGGCTGACTTCTGGAAGGCGCTGATGACACCGGACTACGACCTGGGGTGGGTCACGGCAGGCTACACCGAGGAGGACCTTTCACAGGTGCCGCTCTTCAACGCGGC
>Ga0187769_10001675_pt1 | contig 12691 bp, 11 predicted proteins | sample 0116_SJ02_MP02_1_FD_133140 | JGI IMG/M metagenome (GOLD analysis project Ga0187769, IMG submission 133140) | Tropical peat soil microbial communities from peatlands in Department of Meta, Colombia - 0116_SJ02_MP02_10_MG | ecosystem: Environmental > Terrestrial > Soil > Wetlands > Peat | place... | reverse complement strand
GTCCATAGGCAAGCGTCGCGGCGTTGAGGCCCAACCCGGGTCCTGAGCCGCCCGCCTCCACGCCTATGAGGCTTACCGACTCATCCGATAAGAAGCCCCTGAAGATGCCGATCGCGTTCGACCCTCCGCCGACGCAGGCGACGACATAATCCGGCAGGCTGCCTCTCGCCCGCATGAACTGTTTCCTTGCCTCCCTGCCTATGACGGACTGAAAATGCGCGACTATCGCGGGAAAAGGATGGGGTCCCACGACGCTGCCGATCAGGTAATGGGTCGTCCTGACGTTCGCGACCCAGTCCCTGAGCGCCTCGTTTATGGCGCCCTTCAGGGTGCCGCCCCCTTTTTCGGTGGGCACCACCCGCGCTCCGAGCATGCCTATGCGCTCCACGTTGACGGCCTGCCTCTCGACGTCGGTCGTCCCCATGTAGATCTCGCAGTCAAGACCGAAAAGAGAGCACGCCGTCGCGGTCGCCACCCCGTGCTGGCCCGCCCCTGTTTCCGCGATGATCCTCCGCTTGCCCATGAACCGGGCGAGCATGATCTGGCCGAGGGTGTTGTTTATCTTGTGCGCGCCCGTATGGAGGAGGTCCTCCCTTTTCAGGTAGACCGCGGCCCCAAGGCGCTCGCTAAGGCGAAGCGCGTGGTAGAGCGGGGTCGGCCTGCCTGCGAAATCAGCGAGGAGTACGGCGAGCTCGGCCTGCTGGCGCCTGTCCTTCCTGAACGCCTCGAACGCCTCTTCGAGCTCGTCGAGCGCCGGGATCAGCGTCTCCGGAACGAACTGGCCGCCCCATCTTCCGTAATATCCTTTCATATCCTGAAGGCCCTCACTTTCTCCATAAATCTTTGCATCTTCGCGCGGTCCTTCCTGCCGGGTGACGCCTCAATGGAGCTTACGAGGTCGACGCCGAAGGGTCCCAACTGAAGGACGTCCTCCACGTTGCCGCAGTCTATCCCGCCTGCGACAAACGCCCGCCCCAGGGCCTCGCAGGCTTGTAGGAGACTAAAATCAAAGGACCTTCCGGAGCCGCCGAAGCCAGCCGTGTCACTGTCCAATAGGATCAATCCCTCACCGGCTGTATCGGGGAGCGTCTTCCCAACCCTGAAAGCCTTGATCGCCTTCTGCAGCCTGGTCGGCCTGTACACCTGCGCGTAGTCGAGATGGCAGCAGCCGACGACCTCCTCGATCTCGCTATCGCTCTCCTCGATGAAGACACCCACGGTGGCAACTCTGCTGTCGAGTCTCTCGACAATATCCCTCACGTGCGCCGGGCTGACCGCGCGCCTGCTCTTCTTGTAGAAGACGAAGCCGACGAAGTCGACGCCGAGGTCGGCCGCGCTCAGGCAGTCGTCGAGGCTCGTCATGCCACAGAACTTAACCTTTGCCATGGAGCAACTCCTCGAAGGTCGCCTCAAGGTCTGCAGACCTCATGAGCGCCTCACCGACCAGATAGGCATTGGCCGCGCCGAGACGCTTTATATCCTTCCCCGATCTTATCCCGCTTTCCGCGACCCTGACAGGCGCCTCTATCCGGGCGAGCAGCCGGCCGGCGGCCTCCATGTCTATCTCCAGTGTATCGAGATCCCGGGCGTTGACGCCGACGATGGGCGGGTTGAGGTCTTCGATAATCGCCACGTCGGCGGCGTCGTGCACCTCGACGAGGCATGCGAGGCCGAGGCCTGCGGCGTGGGTGTAGAGGGCCGCAAGCCCCTCCCTGCCGAGTATCCTCGCGATGAGGAGCACCATGTCCGCCCCTGCCGCGTAAGCCGCGTCTATCTGCCTCCTGTGGATGATGAAATCCTTGCAGAGGATCGGAAGGCCGGAAATCTCCGCCACCTCCGCCAGCAATTCGAGGCTCCCTCCGAAGTACGTCCTGTCCGTCAGCACGCTTATGGCCTTCGCGTATTTACCGTAGACTCGGACCCTGCCCGGGTTGATCTCGCCGAAGTAGCCGGCTGAAGGTGATCTCCTCTTCAGCTCGGCGATGATGCTGACCGGTCCGTCGCAGACGAAGGGGTACATGGGCTTTCTCCTCCGGCCGGGGACCGCCTCTCCCATGCGCCTCAATTCCTTTCTCTTCGCTTCCAGTATGGCGGCGATCACGATGCAAGCTCCATAAGCCTTTCGTATGCCTTCCCGCTCCTGATTGCCTCCCTCGCCAAAAGGAAGGCGGGCACGGGCCGCTCCTCGACCTCGCCCGCGATCAGCGCAAAGGCCGCGTTTATAGCGACAACATTGACAAGGTCCGGGTGGCGGCAGAGGAGCGTCTCTTTCATGATGCGGGCATTCGCCTCAGGGCCATAGCCCTTTATAGCCTCCAGGTCTGCGTAGATGCCGAAATCTTTCGGGTCGAACTGGAACCTGCGCACGGAATGGCCCCTTTTGTGAAAGCAGACCGTGGGCGCGGAAAGGCTCACCTCGTCGAGGCCATCGCTGCTCGAAACGAGCATCACGTTGGGGATGGCGAGTATCTCCAGGGCGGCCAGGTACTTCTGCATGATCTCCCTCCTGAAGACGCCGATCATCTGGCTATTCGGTCTCGCCGGGTTGCACAGGGGGCCCAGGAGATTGAAGATCGTCCTCTTGCCTATGCGCTGCCTCGCCCCGGTCACGAACCTCATGGCAGGAAAGTATTTCTGGGCGAAGATGAAGACGAAGTTCTTTTCCTTCAAGAAACGCGACGCCTCCTCCGCAGTCAAGTCTATGGGCACTTTCAGTGCCTCCAGAACGTCCGCCGAGCCGGACATAGAGCTGACGGCCCTGTTCCCGTGCTTTGCAACGGGCAAAAAGAGGCTGCAAACGATGGCCGCAGTCGTCGATATGTTGAAGGTGCCCCTGTCGTCCCCTCCCGTGCCAGCCGTGTCGAGAAGCCTCTCGAAGGTATGGGGAAACCCGAGCGAGCGCGCAAGGAGCGAGCGCGCAGCCCCCGCGATTTCCTCCTCAGTCTCTCCCTTGGCCGAAAGCATGAGAAGCACCTCTTCGATCCTCGCCTCCTCCATGCGACCGTCGAGCATATCATCAAACAGGAGCCCCGCCTCTTCGAAGGATAGATGGACTGCTGCTCTCAGTTTTTCAATGGCCTCCATTGCACACCTCCAGGAAATTCTTTATGAACCGCATACCGTCGGGCGTCGCGTAGGACTCGGGGTGGAACTGGAGGCCGAAGACCCCTCTCTCCCTGTCCTCTACCGCCATCGTCTCACCGTCGCTCTCCGAGACCGCGACAGCGGCGAGCGGACCGGCGTCGCACTCGACCACGAGGGAATGGTACCGCACCGCCCGGAACCTACGGGCTATGCCGGAAAAAAGCACCCCTCCGAAGTGCTCCACAGAGTCGACCTTGCCATGCATGATGCTCCGCGCCTGCCTGACGGCGCATCCGAAATGGAGGCCGATCGCCTGCATGCCGAGACATATGCCGAGGATAGGCAGACGGCCCGCGTACTCTTCGAGCACCTCGAGGCTCAACCTGGAACGGGCGGGGTGGGAAGGACCGGGCGAGATGACGATGCCGGAAAGCGGCAAATCCCGCAGCAGGCCAAGCCCTTCCGTGTTCCTGAAGACGCGGACCTCGGCGTTGCGGGCGAGGTAATCGTAGATGTTAAAGGTAAAGGAATCATAGTTGTCGATAAGTGCTATCATGCGAGACCTCCTGCCTTCATGAGGACGAGAAGCTTGTGCATCACCTCGTCGTACTCCCGCTCCGGCACGCTATCGAAGACTATACCGGCGCCTGCCTGGAGCCGCGTCCTCGTCCCCGTGAATATGGCAGTCCTGATCGTGATCGCCATATCGAGGCTCCCGTCGAAGCCTATGTAGCCGACGCAGCCTGCATACGGGCCCCTCGCGTGGTCCTCCATCTCGTCAATCACCTCTATCGCCCTCACCTTCGGTGCCCCGCTGACCGTCCCCGCAGGGAACGTCTGCATGAGCGCTTCCACGGGGCCCGTCCCGTCCGCCAGTACACCCTCGACCTCGGATACGAGGTGGACCACGTGGGAATAGGCCTCCGGCTCCATGAAGCTTTTGACCTCGACCGTCCCCACCTTGCAGATGCGGGAAAGGTCGTTCCGGGCGAGGTCGACGAGCATGAGATGCTCCGCCCTCTCCTTTTCGTCGTCCGTCAGCACCCGCACGTCGTCTGACAGGCCCCGCGCGGTTCGCGGCTTCGTGCCCGCTATGGGTTTCAGCGTCGCCCGCCGTCCCCTTACCTGCAAGTGTATCTCGGGACTCGACCCCACGATGCAGGAGTCCTTCTCCTTTATGAAGTACATATAGGGGGAAGGATTGATCTTCCGGAGGTTCCTGTAGAATTCGAAAGGGTCTACCTGTTCCGCCTCGATGAAATCCGAAAGGACGATCTGTATCGCCTCGCCCTGGCCGATCATGTCCCTCGTGCGCCGCACCCTGTCTATGAAAAGGCCCCTCGGGATCGTCCTTACGACCGAAGGTTCGGAAAAGGGCGCCGGCGAGGATGGCGCGAGGGAGGCTATCAGGTCCTCAATCCTTTCGGCTTCCCTTGCGAGCGCCCTGTAGGCGTCCTCCGCGTCCGACCCATCCGTGCGCCTTGATATGGCGATATACAGTTTGTTCGTATGGTTGTCATAAACGCAGAAGGTCTCGACGAGGTGGAGGACGCCGAGAATGGGGCTCTTCTTAGCGAGGGGTCGTTCGAGGATATTGCACTCTTCCACGAAATCGAAGGCAAGGTGGCCCACATACCCCCCGGAGAAGGAGCCGAACCCGTCGGAAGGAGCTGTCCTTACGGGGCGAAGAAGCTTGGAAAGATGGGAAAGGGGGCCGATCCGCTCTTCTTCCCGGTAGAGACCGTCGTTCCGGAGGACGATCTTTTCGTCCGTCGCAAAGGCCAGGAAGGAGAACCTGCTGTATGTCTTGTCCTTCCCTGCGCTTTCCAGAAGGATTACCCTCTCGAGGCGCAGGAATCTCGCAAGCATTGACACGGGCGTGTCCATGTCGCCCCCTATCTCCTTGTAGACGGCGACCCTTTCGAACGTGCTCCAGTCTCTCTTGAATTCCCTCAACGACGGATACATGGGACCTCCTGACAAAAAAAGCCGCTTCCGAAAGCCCTGGGCATTCGCAAGCGGCTTGATACGAAAAAGGCCGTCTAAGCCCGGGGATTGGCTACCCCGTCGCCTAGCCGGCCGCACATAAAGGGATAGCCTATTTAGCTACCCCACCACCACATTCCAGAAAAGTTGATCTTTCGCAACGATGCGCTCATGGTGCTAACGATAGCACAGAGCCTTAAGGACTGTCAAGAAAAGATTAACCGCTTACTCCGCCGGCCCTTCTTCACGAACTCCATGAAGAAGGCGGGGACTCTATTGCAAACATTGCATCAATGTCTGTCTTACCCACAAAATTGATTTTCTGTGTTTTTCAGCCCCTATGTAAGCAACCCTGTTTCTGTGCCACTTTCTTGTTTTATCCTCCGCGTCCCTAGGCTATAATCCCTGATAGATTCAGGCCCACCGTACGGGAGGAGGATGACAGTGGGGGAATGGTGAAGCGGAGACGGCAAGGACACGGCACGAAAGCTGTTCCAGGAGCACTCCGGTGAGACGATGTCTCATACTCCAGGGAGGGGGCCTGAGGGGCGCCTTTGCAGCGGGCGCATGCTTCGCTCTCGGCGATCTGGGCGTTTCTCAGTTCGACGTTGCATTTGCCGTATCGGCCAGCGTTCCCACACTGGCCTATTTTCTTGCCGGCCAGTGCAAGGAAGGCAGGGAGGTATGGGAGAACTACCTGTCTACAAAGAGGTTGATCCGTTATTCAAGCCTCTTCCTCGGATGGAAGGACGACTATCGGCACCGACCCCTGATCGACCTCCACTACCTCGTATACGACGTATTCCGGGACCGTTTTCCCCTTAATATGGATCGACTCCGGGCGTCGAAGACGGAGGCCTATTTCGTCGCTTGCGATGCCAGGACATACCTGCCCCGCTATTTTCAGCCAGACGAGGCCGACATGTACCACATCATGCGGGCATGCATGGCTCTCCCCGGAGCCGTACCCGAGACGCCTCTCGTAAGGGGAGAAGCCTATGTCGACGGCGGCATCGTGGATCCCCTCCCCGTGGAGAAGGCCCTGAGCTGCGGCGCCGATCGTCTCCTCGTCGTCCTCACCATCCCCCCAGGAGCAATATCCAGAAAGACGACAATTCTGGAGCGGCTTGCCACGAAGCGGTACTTTAAGGATAACCCCGGACTCCTCGACGTGTGCGACACGCGAAACGATCCTCTCATCCGCGCACTCGACCTCCTCGAAAACTTCGAACGGAACAACCCAGGGTCCGTCCTCGTCATACGGCCCAAGAACAGACTCCCGGCAGGCCGCATTACCCGAAACAGGCCTAAGATAGTGAAAACGGTCCAAATGGGCTACGATGAGGTGCTCGGAAATAAGGAAAGCATCAGAAGGCTCCTCGCATAGCCCCGACATGGGCTCCCGTCATCCTTCATAAACATCAAGTGTTTAGAACCCCGAACATTCCCTGACGACGCCGGAGCACCTCGTTGCCCTTTCCGGTTGCAAGAAGATGCACAAAGGAGCAAAATGAAAAGAGGGAACTGGCACGGAATAAGTGCCGGAACTCTCTTCACTGACACCGTATGGAGCCTGACTTACGGTACGGAAAGTGAATAGCCCATGTAGTGGCACAATGAGCACGTGGGAGGGACGGGTGGCTGTTCTCTATTGCGGTTCCAAGCGGTTCAGACAGGCCATTATGGCCGGGGCGGACTGGCTGCTGAGGAACCGCGAGGAACTGGACAGGATCAACGTCTTTCCTGTGGCCGACGGCGATACGGGAAGCAATATGTCCGCGACCCTCGCATCTGCTTTGAGAAGCATGGAGGCAGCGGGGGATGGCAGGCTCGACGCGACGGTCAAGGCAGCGGCCTGGGGTGCTCTCATGGGCGCGAGGGGGAACTCTGGGATTATCCTCTCCCAGATCCTCTCAGGGCTGACGGAGGGCATCGACGGCCGCACGAGGCTCTTTGCCGAGGAGATCGTCCTTGCCCTTTCGAGAGGTGTCGAGAAAGCTTACCAAGCGGTCCTGAACCCCACTGAGGGCACCATGCTCACGGTGGCCAGAGAGACCGCGGAATGGGCGCAGGAGACGGTCAGGACCGAGAAGGACCTTGCTCGGCTCCTCGAGGGAATGGTGACCTCCGCGAGATCCTCTGTCGAGCGGACGCCCTCTCTTCTGCCAAAGCTCGCGGAAGCGGGCGTGGTGGATGCCGGGGGCCTCGGCTTCCTACGCTTTCTCGAGGGCATTCTCCTCCTCTTGCAGGGATATGCCACGGCCGGCAGATCCTTCGAGGACGAGCGCTTTTTCGACGGGGCGCGCGAGCCGGAAGAGCTCATCTTCAGGTACTGCACGGAGTTCATCCTGCAAGGGGCCTCCCCGGATGCCGTGAAGGCGAACCTCGCTTCCCTGGGCGACTCCGTCGTCGTTGCGGGAGATACCCATCTCGCGCGGGTGCATATTCACACCGGCCAGCCGGAGGAGGTTCTGCGCTATGCCTCGGCCATGGGAAAACTGTCGTCCATCAAGGTGGACGACATGCTCGTGCAGCACACTTCCCGGATGTCATCAACCGCGAAGACGTCCGTTATCGCCGTTGCCCTCGGGGAGGGCCTGAAGGAGTTGTTCTACAATGCGGGGGCGGATTTTGTTATAGAGGGAGGCCCGACCCTCAACCCCTCCACTGCCGACATCGCGGGCGCCATAGAGAACGTCGGGGCTTCCAGCGTCATCGTTCTGCCCAACAGCAAGGATATCTATCCCGCCGCTTTCCAGGCGGGGGAAAGATCGCCCAAGAACGTCGCTGTCCTGAAAATCACTTCCATCCAGGAGGGGCTGTCCGCCCTTCTCGCCTACAAGGATGATTCCCCTATGGGAGAAAACGTGAGCCGCATGGAACAGGCCGGCCGTGACGTGAAGGGCGGGGAAGTGACATCGGCATGCCGGGACGCAAGGATAGGCGACATCCGGGTGAGCTTCGGCGATTTCATCGGCATCTTCAAAGGCGAGGTGTGCTGCTCGTCGACCCGCACGGACAAGGCGGTAGTCAGCCTCCTCGATGTCATGAGCAACGCCTCGGACGAGATCATCACCCTCATTTACGGTGATGCCGTCAAGAAAGAAGAAGCAGAGGCCGTGCAAGAGACCCTGCAGCTCCTCCACAAGGACAAGGTGGTCGAGCTCCACGACGGCGGCCAGCCCTACGCGTACTATCTCATCTCGGTCGAATAGGGGAGGAACAATGAGGGTCATCACGGACAGCACCGCGGACCTGCCGGCTGAAAGCTACGAAAAGTACGCCATCGGCCTTGTTCCTCTCACCTTGCGTCTCGGGGAAAGGACGTGGCGCGATTTCCTCGACATCGACCCCGATGCGTACTATGTCCTCCTCAGGGAATCGAAGGACTTCCCCATGACGTCGCAGCCCTCCCCCCAGGAAATCATCGACGTGTACACTCCCTTCGTGGAAAAGGGAGAGCCCATCCTCTCCATCCACGTATCCTCCAAGCTCAGCGGGACGTACCAATCGGCGGTTCTCGCGAAGAATCACTTCCCCGAGGCCTCCATAGAAGTGGTCGATTCCCGTCAGGTCTCCGGAGGGCTGGGCATCATCATCCTCCTCTGTGCCGAGAAAGTGAGATCGGGGACCCCCTTCGAGGAGGTCGTCGACTTTGCCCGAGATCTGGCAGGCAGGGTGCAGACCTTCATGTCCGTCGACTCCCTCGACTACCTTCATCGAGGGGGGCGCATCACCAAGGCACAGGCCTTCCTGGGGTCTCTCATGAAGATCAAGCCCCTTCTGAGAATGATCGAAGGGGAGATCCGCCCCATCGAGAAAATACGGACCACGGGGAAGCTCTTGATCAGGTTCGTCGAGCTAGTGGAGGAAGCTGCCCGCGCCGAGGGACGCCTCCGCCTTTTCGTGGCGGAGTCCGACAATGTCACCGCGGGCTTCGTGGAACGGCTCCTACAGATCCCCGGCGTCTCCCTCGTCGCCCGGAGCAAGATCGGAGGCGTGTGCGCCTCGCACGGCGGCCCCGGTTCCCTTCTCGTCACCTTTGTAGGGGAGCGGTGATGGACCGATGGAACACACCGCGCTCACGATCGCCTGGGTTGTTCTCGCCTACCTGCTCGGCTCCGTGCCCGTGGGCCTCCTCCTCATGCGGCGCAAGGGAAAGGACCCCCGGACGGTCGGAAGCGGCAACATAGGGGCGACCAATGTCATGAGAGCCGCGGGCAGGACGATGGGGATCGTCACGCTCCTCGGGGATATTCTCAAGGGGTTCCTTCCTACGTGGCTCGCTTGTTGCCTCGGACTCGCCGTGCCTGTCGTAGGCGTCGTGGGGCTCTCAACGTTTCTAGGGCACCTTTTCCCAATCTATGTCCGGCTCAAGGGCGGGAAGGGCAGTGCCACGACCCTCGGTGTTCTTCTCGCCTTCAACCCTGTTGCCGCGCTCGTCGACATTGCCGTATTCGCACTCATAGTCGTCAGATGGCGCTATGTATCCCTCGGCTCCCTCGTCTGCGCGGCCCTCATGCCAGTCCTGCTGCTCTGCCTCCAGGCGCCAGGCTCCTACGTCGCCTTCTGCACCGTGATGGCTGTTCTCATTTTTGTAAAGCACCGGGCGAACATAGGCCGCCTTCTCGCCGGCAGGGAGAACAGGATGGGAGGGGAATGAATGACCGTTCCTCCGGATAGTCACACTCGCCATAACGATGGTGGACGCTTCTTGTTGGTTGAGTGGAATCATGGGCGGCTATATCTTTCTTTCTCTATCCTCTTCTTGATCTCTTCCCTGAGACTCTTCTTATCTACCTTGCCCACCTTCGTCATGGGCAAATCTTCCACAAGCTCAATCCTTTCCGGAAGCTGCAGAACCGAAGCCCCCATGTCCTTCAAAAATGACACGATGTCATCGAGCGTCGGAACGAAGCCGGGCTTCGCCACCACAAAAGCACAGACCCTCTCGCCCAGGATCTCGTCGGGCATAGCGACTACGGCAGAGTCCATGACTGCTGGATGTGTGCTCACCAGATTCTCGATCTCTACGGCGCTGATGTTCTCACCGCCTCGGATAATGATGTCCTTTAGACGGCCCGTAACCCATATGTTCCCAAGTTCGTCCTTTTTCGCCTGATCCCCGGTCCTGAAAAACCCGTCCTTTGTAAAGACCTTCGCCCTATCCTCTTCAGAGGAGTCAAAATAGCCCGTGAAAATACCTGGTCCCTTCGATACGAGTTCGCCTTCCATGTTGACGGGAACCTCGTTGTCGTTCTGGTCAACGATTTTCAGTTGGTCGTACGGACATATCGGCCTGCCCACGCTGCCGCATATGAGCTCGATACTATCTCCCAGCCTTGTGCTGGAACAGGTACCTTCCACTGAGCCGAACCCGTTGACATACTGGGCACCTATCTTCTCATAGACCGTCTTGACGAGATCATGCGTGCTCGGCGCTCCGCCGACCGATACCTTCTTCAGAGAGCTGAGATCGTAAGCATCCAGATTCTCCATCTGCACAACCCTTGCAATCAGCGCGGGTACGGTCGGAATTGCCGTTACGCGCTCACGCTGGATCCACGCACATATGTCATCTGGCTTCGTCGAGTCGAGAAGCACGAGCTTGGCATGACAAAAAAGCGATGCAGCCATACCCCAGTGGACGCTCAGGTTGTGGCCGAGAGGCGTGATCACCATTATGGTATCCTGGCTATTCAATTCCCACCGATAGGTATGATACTCGACATTGTTCCAGTAGCAGTTGTGAGTGCGCGGGCTTAACTTTGGCAACCCCGTGGTTCCGCCGGTAGGAAGGATCTGAGAAACCTCGTCGGGGTCAGGACGTCTCCCTTCCAATGCCTTGAATTCCTTGGCGGTCAGCTCCCCCTGCGCCATCAGCTTCTCCAGGGTATGATACGGTGTCCCCGCGTATGTCCTTGCCTGGATTATGTGCCTCATCTGTGGGTTCTCCCTGAGCACGGCGTCGAGTATCGGCTCATATGAGATTTTGCCGTACTGCTGGGGAAGGATCCAGGCAACGGGTTTCGTCAGTTTGCTCAGGTGATTGATCTCCATTGCATTGTGCCGCGGGATCAGTGCGACTACAATGGCACCGATTTTCTGAAGGGCAAGCCAGGAAAAAACGAATTCGTGCCAGTTCGGGAGTTGTAAAAGGACGCGGTCTTTTTCCCTGATATCTAGCTTCATGAGACCGACAGCGAGACGGTCGACAGCCTGACGAACTTCCTGGTTAGTCCAGCGGCCGGTATCATCCACCAAGCCAATTTTCTCGGGATAGATGTCGGTGTGCTTGTTAAAGAAGTCCCCCCACGTCATGCCGAGCCACCACTTCATGGCAGTATACTTGACGATGTCTTCGTTCGTGTATGGTGCACAACCCTGTATAGGCGTAACATTGCCTCCTTTTTATGGAACTTAGATCCCTAAATGGCGAGCCCTTGCCTCCCCGTTTTTCCACAAATCATCAGGAGTGGAATGATAAACAATCTTTCCTTTGCTCATGATGTAGACATCATCGGCCACCTCCAGGGCAAAGGAGAGCTTTTGCTCCACCAGAAGAACTGTGAGACCCTGGTTCTTAAAATCCCTGATCATTCTGGCCAGTTCCCGGACCAGCAGAGGGGCAAGTCCTTCCGACGGCTCATCCATGAGGAGAAGTTTTGGCTGAGTGACGAGAGCCCGCCCTGTACTGAGCATCTGTTGCTCGCCCCCTGACAGCCTCCCGCTGCGATACCCCGCCCTTTTTTCCAATACAGGAAACATAGTAAAGATCTTTTCATTATTCCACTCTGTATGACCCTGGGCCGAACCTTTGTAGGGGACCTCCAAATTCTCCTTTACGGTAAGGGAGGAGAAGATTCTTCTGCCCTGAGGCACAATGCCTATCCCCAATCGAACTATCTTATGAGCGGGGAGGGCGCTGATCTCCTTGCCTTCAAAAAGGATGCTCCCACTGCGTATAGGACGAAATCCATTAATAGAATAGACGAGAGTCGTCTTGCCCACTCCGTTCCTTCCCAGAATTGCCACTACTTTCCCCTCGGGCACTTCCATAGATACACCCTGGAGTACGTAACTTTCGCCAATATAGGTATGGATGTCTCTTATCTCCAGCATTTGAGTTTATCCCAGATAGATCTCCGTTACCCTAGGGTTGCCCCTGATTTGTTCAGGCGTGCCTTCCGCTATGACGGCGCCGAAATGGAGAACGGTGATTTGTTCGGCAATCTCAAATGCTACATCCATGTCATGCTCTATCAAAACTATTGTTATATCACGGGGGAGACGTTTGATGATCGAGACCATCAATGCTGTCTCCGCAGATGATAGACCAGCCGTGGGTTCGTCTAAAAGAAGAAGACGAGGTCTTGTGGCCAAAGCTACAATGACTTCGACCATTCTCTGTTCGCCATAGGATAGGTTTTTTATAAGGATTTCCTTTTTTTCCCAAAGGTCCCACTCCTTCAAAAAGCCTTCTGTTTCACGCATCATCCCTTGAAAGCTTTCTATAGGGCGATAAAAACATAGCCAAGCATGGTTCAGGGCTTGGACTCCCAGTAAAATGGCGTCAAAAAGGGTGAGGTTGGGGAAAAGGTTTGTAACTTGAAATGTCCGG
>Ga0187769_10001674_pt1 | contig 12694 bp, 15 predicted proteins | sample 0116_SJ02_MP02_1_FD_133140 | JGI IMG/M metagenome (GOLD analysis project Ga0187769, IMG submission 133140) | Tropical peat soil microbial communities from peatlands in Department of Meta, Colombia - 0116_SJ02_MP02_10_MG | ecosystem: Environmental > Terrestrial > Soil > Wetlands > Peat | place... | reverse complement strand
TGACTTTCTACTATCGATTGATCAACCTCGGAATTTCTTTCTTGATCGAAGTCAAGGCGCGCATCAGAACGATCGGGATTTAGGCCTTCATGGCTACCGTTTATGGGTCTTCGCGGTGAAAAAAGTGGTGGCGAAAGCCAGCCGGGGCTCTAGCGCATCGCTGAAAGAACTCCTGGCGTTCGAACGTCTGCTTTCAGATCTTTCCGCCCGCTTTGCGAATGTTGCCGGCGAGCAAGTCATTTCAGAGATCAAAATCGCGCTAGGGCAGCTCCTAGAATTTCTCGACTTTGACCGCAGCAATTTCGCGGAGTTTACTTACGAAGGGAAGCAAAACCTACTATGCGCAGTGGCGGTGGAGGGGGTGAAACCCCTTTCACCCGGACCAATACCAGCGTTCTTGGGATGGTTTGTTGGCGAACTCCTTAGAGGGCGCACGGTCATTATTCGATCATACGAAGATTTTCCGGCCGAGGCCGCCGCAGCAGCAGAATACTATCGCGGCATTGGCATTCGCTCGCAACTCGCTATTCCGCTGTCCGTCGGCGGCCGCATCGTAGCAGCGATCGGTTTTGGCTCGTTCCGCGACACTCAAAACTGGCCCGAGGAGTTCATCGCCCGGGTGAAAGTCATCGGCGAGGTAATGGCCCAGGCACTTGTGCGCAAGCGCTCCGAAACAGCGCTGCGAGCCAGCGAAGAGCGTTGGCGCTCGATATTTCAAACAGCAACTCTAGCCATTACGGTTTTTGATCAAGACCTCCACTACGTAGCGACGAACCCCGCGTTTCAGGCGCTGCTCGGCTACACGGGCGACGAATTGCGCCTGCTCACACCGCTGGACATCACCGTCGACGAGGAGCGTGAGACCGCTAAAGCACGGCTCGCTGATCTCCGACAGGGGAAGATCGATCATTATATGATCGAAAAACAGTATCGTAGAAAGGACGGCAAGGTGATTTGGGCCCAAGCGTCTGTGGCACGGGCTTCCCAATCTGGGCCGCTGACGTTCATCGGCACGATGATCGATATCACCGACAGCAAACGGGCCAAGGATAGTTTGCTGGAGACGCAGTCAGAACTTGCGCGCGTCGCGCAACTAACGACCATCGGGCAGATGGCAGCGTCGATCGCTCATGAAATCAACCAACCTCTCACGTCAATCATAGTAGCCAGTGACGCAAGTTTGCGGTGGCTTGCAAAGAAGCCGCCCAATCTGGCTGAAGTACGAGGGTCCATCAAGCGGATCGCTGATGCCGGCCATCGTGCGCACCAGGTAGTCGATGGCATTCGCTCCATGTTTCAAAAAGACAGCCAAAGAAGGGAAATGGTAGACGTTAATCAGGTCATTCGAGAGATGCTCGATCTTGTGCATGGAGAGGCGCAAAAGAAGCAGATCATCGTGCGAAGCAATTTACGTGAGGGTATGCGACCGGTGCTCGCAAACCGCATCCAGCTACAGCAAGTGGTACTCAATCTGATCACCAATGCGATCGAAGCGATGGTTGCCGTGACTGATGGCCACCGTGTGCTTCAGGTAACATCGAAATTGAGCGAACCTGACGATGTGTTGATAACTGTGGAGGATACCGGGCCGGGGGTCGACCCGAAAGACGCCAATCGCATCTTCGATCCCTTCTTCACGACCAAATCCCAGGGCATGGGTATGGGCCTGGCGATTTGCCGAGCAATCGTTGAGGCTCACGGCGGGCGGCTATCCGCACGATCGGCGGCTGATCGAGGATCGGTGTTTGAGATTGCGCTGGCAGCTTGAAACGTACGCCAGTTGTCACGGGCTAGCGGGGCACCAGGTTGAGGGGCTTTCGACTGGACCGGGTCTCGGCCTTGCCGCTCGCCGGTTGGGGCCAGCACAGCATCTCACGCGCAATGGATTGCGAAGGGACAGCACTGGCAATCCTTGCGGTGACGACAATGGTTTGGAGTGTCGCAGAGACCTGCTTCTGCAAATCTGCACTGATGTGTGTCTCCGCAAATCGAACACCGCAGCTTCAGCACCTTGTCGTGTGGGATAGATTTCAATTCAGCAATCGTTGCGTGAAAGCCGCTGTTGAAACTGCGCCCGGTCGCCGGACATGGAAAGATCAACTCGCTCATTACATCCTCGCAAACGAACACAAACAAAGAGCGCAAACAGAGGTTGCTTACTCGCCTTCCGATTTTCAAAGCGTAAAATAAGCTCTGGCAGTACATCCGCGCCGGGGTTTAGCGTCCAGTGTCGCCTCGGGAGGCCAAACGCTGAGAGGCAAGCCGCAACACCATAGCGGCCAAGCGTTAACGCAAGTCAAAAGGGACCATTCGAAATTTCAAAGGGGACCAGTCGGGAGAAAAAGGGGCCAGACGAATGGGAAATACGTAGGAACACGGAATGGTGTGAGGATCCCGCGATGTCGCCTAAGGGTCACGAACGGACAAAAGCCGAGGTCGGCGTCGCGTCCGCTTTTGCCCCCAATAACGGACTTACGCCGGACATCGCAGCACGTCTCTTTCGTGCCAGGACGTCATGGCAGTTCCGGTGACATAGGCAGAGGGCGAAGCCGCATCCCGATTAGTTGGTAAATTGCCGTTTGCGATCGTGGGGGCAACCTGCCTATAAGGCCGACTTATTGGGCGGTTCCTCAAGCTTAACAGACGCCGCAAAGTAATCTGAACGGCGGGCGCTTTAGCCGTTTTAAGATTGAGTACAAATTTAAATTTGTGGATGCTCCACAAGAAATATCGGCGCGCTTCGTGCCTTCAACTAGGGCGAGACATACTAGGCGGCAGCAGTTCGTGCTGTTTTCGTTCCCTGCAGCAGCGCTCCAATTTCATTCACAGCTTTCGGTGCGCCGACAAGTAATCCTTGTCCTTCTTCACAGCCTTGTTTCCTAAGAAAATGAAGCTGGTCCGCAGTCTCAATTCCTTCCGCAACAATTTTGGCCCTAAGGTCACGTGAAAGATTGATTTGACACTTTACAATTGACTGAGAATTGAGGTTGGTCGCCACGCCACCGACGAACGAGGCGTCGATTTTAATAGTGTCCGGCAATACACGTTGCAGGTTCGTGAGTGAGGAGTAGCCGGTACCAAAATCGTCAAGAGCAATCCGAACCCCGAGTTCCCGCAGCGCGCTCAAGTTCGACAGAACTTGGGCACTATCGTGCATGATCGCCGTCTCGGTGATCTCAATTTCCAGGCGTTCCGGGGACAAGCTTGATGCTGCCAACGCATTTAAGACCGCGGACATGATCCTCGTGCTGCGAAGCTGAACCGCTGAAACGTTGACCGCAACTCGCACACTTTCCGGCCAGGCGACTGCTGCCTTGCAAGCTTCGAGCAAAATCCAATTGCCAATTTCATTAATAAGACCTGTTTCCTCCAAAACGTCCGTAAATTCATTTGGCAGTTTGACGCCCAGGGTCGGATGCCGCCATCGCAGCAAGGCTTCACAACCCACAATCCGATCCTTTTCAAGTGCGATAATGGGTTGATAAACTAGGAAAAACTCGTGACGATTGAGAGCAAAGCGAAGATCGCGTTCGAGACGACGATGTCGGCGTGTTGCGTCTTTAGCTTGCGGATCAAAGAGCCGAATTGATCCCGCAGACCTGTGCTTGGCTTGGTAGAGCGCCTCGTCGGCATTTTTCAGGAGAAGCTCCGGACCAGCACCGTCGCCAGGTGCAAATGCGATTCCGACACAGGCACCGGTGAAAACCTCGACACCGTCAATCACAAAAGCGACATCGAGATTGCTAACTATTCGATCGGCCGTTTTGATGACCGCGCTAACGTCATTTGCATCGGTTACGATCACGGCAAATTCGTCTCCGCTCAGTCGAGCAACTAGATCGACTTCCCTTATGCCTGCCTTAAGCCGCTGGCCGACTTGAACCAGCAAATTATCACCTGTAGCGTGGCCGAAACGATCGTTGACCGCCTTGAAATCGTTGAGATCGAGATAGAGAACGGCAAATCGCTCGCCCAAACGAGCAAGCCTGACGAACGCACTCTCCAACGCCTCAAAAAATGCCAAACGATTTGGCAGATTAGTTAGTTCATCACGGCGAACCTTCGTCTCGGCCTGTACTTGGTCAGCAACTCTTTTGGCGGCCTGAGAAGCATGAACGAATACACCCCACCACAATACGGAGATGTAGCTGATCATAAGGACTGCCACCATTAGATAGGCGGGGTCACCACTCCACCCGATGGCAATTGCAGCCGCAACAACGATTGGCGCGGTGAATGCGATCGCTGCTACGGGGATGCTGGCAAACGCAAATGCGCCTCCCGCGAGCATACCAGCGCAAAGACAGGTGATTATAATTTGTCCACCGGGAGACGCGTTAGCGAACAGCGATAGCGGTAGCAACGCCCATAGGCTTCCAAGTAACAGCGCGTTGCGAACCGCCCGCCTGATCGTGCGAGCGGAAACGTACGACGGCTTCGTGTGAGGGGTGTGATGGTGCCTGAATAGATAAAAGAGGCTGAAGATGAGAACCGTGGAGGCCCACCCAATGGCCACTTGCCGTTGAGGTGAGGCCCAAAGTGCAGCGACGAGGACGAACGCGTTGCAGGCATTAGCCAGCATCATGATCGACAGGTAGCGCTTGATTGTGTTTACTTGCTCGGCGCGAATCCGCCCCTCAACAGCATCACTGTCTATCAAGCGATCAGGATAGCGAAAGGTTGGTTGAATCACTCCGCTATGTGGTTGAGATGACCGAAGCATCACCAATCACTCCAAATGCACACCGAGTGGATAATAGGAGAGCGCTACAATCAAAGAATTACCAAGCCGGGGCAATACATAGTCACCCTTTCATAAGTGTGAACCGTAATGCGTGAACTCTAACTACTTTGCTGCATGGAGTGAGACCTTTCAGGTGATGGCAGCTCCGCAACGCTCATGACAGAAAGGTACGATCGATAGTGCATTTTTGATTTGATAGGCGTCGGCAGCATGTCTCAGAATGGGATGGACCGGCCGTGCTCCTGCCCCTAACGACTTTCCGAAGGGGCTTCGAAGCACGGGGAGCACATCGCCATGTCGTGCCGAAGCAGATGTCAACTGGTGATCGGACGATCCTTGGGCGCATCAGCAAGCGCGGCAATCGCTATCTACGCATGCTGTTCATGCAGGGCGCCCGCGTGATCCTGCTCCGACCAAAAAACTGGGCAAAGCACGGTTTTGGACCGTGGCTTACGGCCGCGGCGAAACGGTTGCATCACAATGTTTTGGCAACTGCGCTCGCCAACAAGCTGGCGCGCATCGCCTGGACGGTCTTGGCGCAGCAGCGTAACTACGAGACGCGCGCCATAGCGGATATGGTGTGAGATCGAGAGCTTTGAGCGACTTATCGCACTCAACTGGCCAGCCGAGGTCTGCGAGTTGGATTGAGGAGATGGAGAAACGGTCTCGCCGTCGCACCCGTGATCTGGTGACCCAACCGGCCTCTCAGGGCCTATCTCAGAATGAGATCGGATGCGCGCGGATATCCATAATGGCCAAGAGCAATGAACGCACTACACACGGGCCGGATACAGAAGCGCAAGACCAATCCCCTCCGTCACTCACATTCGACTTGCAACACACGGCCGGTCCATACAAAAGGGTCATTAGTGTCATTTCCGGCTCTCGGGCTGGATGTCGGCTTTGGCCCCAAGAGTCGACTTAGAGCCGCTACGGTAGCGCCGATCCTCGTCAACAAGCTCGCCGGCGGCTATTTGGTCCGCGACGGCAATCACCACGTCGAGGCGGCGCGCCGGGTCGGGCTTGCGCGTGCCGGCGCGGTCTGCTCATGATCGAAGCCGAGGGCGCGGGTGCGGGGGGCGACCGTCGCCGAGAGCAAGGCCGCCAACTATGGCGGCCAAGACCGGAGCCATCCGGGAGGATGGTTCGGTCATGGCCGCACCCGACGCCAACACCCCCGTGTTGGTTGGGTCGGGTAGCGAAGTCTAGTCACGATGCACCGGATCGTCTTGATTGGAATCGATCTTATCGACCGAAACTAGCGCGGCACCAAAAAGGAAGCCCCGGAGCCGGGAGGCCACCGGGGCAAGTAGAGGTCAATGAGACCCTGCCAATGACGCGCCGTCTCGATCATCTCTTGCACCCTCGGTTAGTTAACAAATCTCTACGCCGGTACAGTGACTTTGAATTCGATTTCTAACGAGGTCGAAGACAATCGTCTGTAAAGTGTCCACGTCCAAGGGATGGATGGGGACAAAAACATGCATCAGACAGCAACGTGGTGGGCGAAGATTTCACAGGCGGCGCTTATGCCAATCGACAAATTCGTGGATTGGCTCGAGGGGGCTTACGCCGACTAGCCGTGCTCTTCGCACGATAAAACGGATGATCGATGAGCCGCGAGGCGTAGCGCAAATCGAAGGCGATGGCGTCGTCGCGCGGCGTCGTCGCCGCCAGCGTGCCGAGCGTGGCTTGCGCTCGTTCAAGGGCTTTGCGTTCGCCGCTAGTCACGTCCTCAGCGCCGCGAGGGACTTAGACAGAGGTTCTACGCAAGGGCTTTCCTCAAGAAGAACTTAATGTGCCCAGGAGGATAGCCGTCGAGCGTACCGAACACCTGATAGCCGAGTCGCTCATAAAATGGCCGAGCTTGGAAGCTGAATGTTTCAAGCGTCGCCCCGACGGCACCCCGAGAGCGAGCGTGAGCCTCTGCGTTCTCCAAGAGCCGTGTCCCGTGTCCTACACCGCGTGCAGCTTCAGCGACCCACAGATGAGACACCTGGAGCCAGCCTCCCCAGAGCTGACCGAGGACCCCGCCTAGTGCGTCGCCGCGTTCACCGCGCAGGACGAAGTTGACCGGGAAGTAGTCAGGCAAGCTGGTAGTGACGATATTGTAGCCGTCGACGCCATTCACAATGAACTGTCGCGCCGCCTCGTTGAGGAACGGTTCGAACTCGATTCGCACCGTCTGCATCACGTGCCCCTCGACCACCACTGAACCAGAAAGGGGCCTGCCCCCATCCCGATGGCCTTGCGTAGTGATAGCCGTCGGCGATCTTTCAGGCCAGTTAGCGCGCCTCGGTCTGCAGCCATTCGCCAATGATGCGGGCGCGTTGCTCGCTGTCCGCCGGCCAGTTTGTCGGGAAGCAGTAGTTGGCGACATCGTCGGACTCAATGCCGAGCGCCTCCTGGATGATCCTGGCGGCCTGATCGCCGTCGTTGCAGTCGATGGCCTCCTGGAGACGGTTGGTCATGCGTGTACTCCTCGCGGATGACCCTGCGGACAGAGCACCGGGAGGCGATTTCCGTGATCGCCGTCACAGCGATTGAAACGCGGACGGTGCACGAGTGATGGCGGCCTCGGCGGAGACTCTACAAACGCAACCGCCGAGGCCCCGTGGCCGGAGCGCCGAGACCTTAGGGGGGCTGCGACTGCCCGGACCACAACCAGGACAGCCGCGTGTCGCACACGCGGTTATTCAAGTTCCTAGCTTTCGTCTAATTCCCCAAGTTCATCGGTTTCGTATGCGTGGGCATCTGCTAGACGGTGCCAAACTCTCGCCATCTCGATCAACATAGCGCGCGCTACTGGTCGGCAGCGGTCTGCGCCATTTCCAAGCACGCTTCGGCGAACTGCCGATACTCTTCCGACCTGCCCATGAGGGGTCGACCCCCCACAGGAACGCGAAGCAGACAATACGTTCCGGCGACGGGTTATTCGGCGAGGTCCAGCGCGTCGGGCCCGGCGGTGCACACCCCCGGTTCCTTACTCCTCGTCCACCTTCATCGTGCGAACGGTCGTCGCGCCGCAAGATTGGCATGTGTAGGTCACTTCCTGCAGGCCACTCGTGGACGGCAGGGGCGTGAGATCGTCTGACGGCGTCATAGGCGTGTTACAGCCCGGACACACCACTGTAGGTAGCTCTCTCGGCATCACCCTTCCCCAGCACGAATATAACTTTCTTCACGGCCATTTTCACGACAGCGGAGAGGGGCGGTGGAAAAGCAGCGAGGCGTATTGCAGATCAGACGCGATGTCGTCTTCGCAAGGCGTGGCCGGCGTCAGTGTGCTGAGCGTGGCTTGCGCCCGCTCTAGGGCTTTGCGTTCGTCGTTGGCCATCGTCGTCCGGGTTTTGGCGGCCGAGCCGCAGATTCTAGCTTGGCGCGTTTTGCGAACGCCCTTCGGCAATCTTGCGTTCGACAAATCGAAGGCCCATGCGCCAAGCGAATTCGTTGAGCTTCGATTCTAATGCTTCTGCACCTTGATTGTGCTGCTTTAGATCTTCGATCTCTAATGTTTCTTTGCCGCGAAGACCTGGGTAATCGTTGTTGAGAACCCGCTCATATGGTTCGATGTATATGCTGTAAACGTCAATTGGTTTGCCATCTTTCGAAGTGTCGATTCTGAGTGTGGGATGGTGAGCAAAAATGTTTCTTGTATGCGAGAGGTCTTCTACTTCTTTTCGTAGCGGCTTCCATTTTTGCTCAAATTCGTCTTTCGAAAGTGCCATTCTGACCGCATCGTCAACTATGCGTAGGCGCTGATTGAATGCTCGATTTCGATAGTAGAAAAAGGCTGACTGCTTTTGATCGAATGCAATGGCGTGATGGAAAATCTGATACAAACGACGATCGATGAATGCCCATGTAGCGACGCAAATGCCGAGCCAACGGAAGAATTCGATCGCCTCTGGCGTGCTCGGGTCGGCGGTCGCTCTAACAAGAACAGGTCTGGAATCGTCTTCCATGGTACGGCTACCTCGGTTCTTGGGCGTGTCCGCACGAGATTTCTCAGTCTTGCCACCGCGCGAAGAAGTCGGCTGCTGTCGTTGCGGCTGGCAAGAACGGCGATTGCGAAGCTTCAATGTACAGTTCGACACCACCCGGCTGCGCGGGATTTGCCTGCCATGAGTAAGCGGCTGTCGACGTGACAGTAACGCGGCGAGGATCGTTGGGTCGCTCCAGAAATCGATGATGGGCAGCGTCGGACAGATCATTCATGGTCGCCAGTTCGGGGCATTGCTGAAGCAGTTGTCGGCGAAAGGATTTCACGTCCTCTGCGCCATTTAGGCGAGACGGATCGGTTCGACGATAGTACTCAAACGTCCAGTCAACGTGATGGTCGATAGCCTTGGCGAGATTATTCGCCAATCGTTCGCTGGGGGTCTGAACATACTCATCGAGAGCCGGCTGGATTTCTTGGCGAAATCGCTCGGACGGCTTGGTGAGTCCGTTAGTCATTTCCGATCCTCATCACCAGCACGGCTGCCATCCCAACGGTCTTGGCGCAACAGGGCAACCCCTTCCGGCTGCACAAGCCATCGATGTAATCCGCCCAACGCTCGACGGCGCACTCGTCCCCGGCGACCGGCAGCTCCGCGCCGGGCCAGCGGCGAGGCTATATAGGGCCGCGAACTGTTAACCGCGCAGAAAGAAGCCGCCAGTTATTTAAGCCGTGAATAATCTCACTGACCGATACGCAATTCCATTTCTTGATGGACCTCACCAAGCCGCTGTTGCCGGCTGATCAGACCGCGTTCCTTCAGGCGCTTGTCAAGCGGCTGCAGCACCAACCCGAGATCGGCGACCGCGCGCTGCTCGAAGCGGCGCTGGAACTGATGCCGCGATGGTATTATCGCAAGCTCAAGTACGCGGCGGCACCCGCAAAGGTGCAGGTCCGAGATCTAGCTGATCGCCTCCGCTACGGGCTGAAGCTGATCGAGCACTGCGGCGACGGCCAGCCGCGCCATGTCGATCAGCTCTTGCGTAAGCGTGCGCCGCTCCGGTGAGACGAACACCGCGCTTAATGCGTTCAGTGCGGCAGCGCGCGTCACGTTAAGGGTCGCCTCGTTTGCAGCGCCCTTGGCCCGAGCGTCAGCCAAATGCCGCGAGGCGTAGTGTAGATCGAACGCGATGGCGTCGTCGCGCGAGCCATCAAGCGAGATAGCGCGCCTTGGTCTGCAACGCGGCTGACGTGTTTGACTCTGTGTTCAAATCAGCCGCCGCCCGGGCGTACCCTCTCGCCAAGTCGGAAGGCGAGCAAATGCACCTATTCACGCAAACTCCGCTTGGCAAGCGTATGCAGAGCGTGCACGTGCGCATGCCTTGCGCGGCTCAGGCGGTGCTGCAGAAGCGCGCAGGCGGGGCCGATGCGCCGCGATACAACACCGAGGCTTTTTTCAAGCGTGCATCGGGCGCTGACCAATCTTCGGCCGATGGCAGGCCGGTTGAGCAGGGCGAGGAGTCCGACAACATCGCAGGCTCGCACGAGGATGCAGACGATAGCAAAAACCCATTCGAGGACGCGGTGCGCGCCATGATGGGCAAAATCAAGGAGCAGCGCGGCTACACCGACGACTATCAAGCACTGGAGCACATGGCCCGGCATTCGGCGGCCGGGAAAGAATTGCTCCGGAGCTTCGCGGCGCGCCATCTGGCGGCGCGGGCCTCGGTGAAGTGACCGCCGATGCGCCGGTTCACGCGAGTCGGGCTGGAGAAATTGCGCGCCGCCGCGCGCGCCCGGCCCTTTGCGTTCGTCGTTGGCCCTGAGAAGGGCTGGCAGCGTCGGCGCAGGATGCCGTCCCTAAAGGATTTTTATTCCACTGTTGCATTCAGGACATAGACGGAGACCGTGTCCGGTAGCTACCGGGGTTGCGACACAAATTGTGACGGCCGTCACTTCGGTCGGAGCAACGGGATGGTTGGTTTTGTTTGGGGGCACACAACGGAGAGAGTGTTGTGGCGTTGCGGCGCGGCCCTTCGAGACGTCCTGGGTATTCGGTTTAGACCGTGCGGGCAAACGGCTGTCGACATAGCCGCAGCAACTATCGGTCTATGCTGTTCTTGCCGCTTCTTCTGTTCTACCAAGTGAAACCGTGAACGAAAGGACAAACCCCATGCGAACGATGTTGACGAGTTTGCTGATTGCCGGTCTAGGCGTTGCTTGTTGTCAAAGTGTTATTGCCGCGCCATCGGTAACGAGTACAGATAAACGTCCAACTGCCGGAGAGACACAGTTGGCTTGGACTTCGATGGCGGGTCGAAGCTCAAACGCAGCCCGAGGCTATGGCGGGAAGCAAAATCAGCAAGGCCAAAAGAAAGGCTACGGAAGCAAATAGCGACGGCAGAAATTCTAAGCGAGAACCCGATTCATGTTTGGCTTCCGGCGTGCGGCCACCTTTTCAGATCGTCAGCGTCCCTGCTGAAAGCTTTAGGCGCTGATGAGGCCGCCCGGTCCTGCGCCTCGGGGCCGGGCGGCCGGATTTTGACGGAAGATATGCGCCGAGCCTTGTCCTAAAAATCACTTGTATTTGCGGCTTTTTGAACAATTAACGACGGCGTCGATCTGGGCCGAAATGCTTGCGCGTTGCGCATCAAACCACGCCTGATCGAGGACTGCGAAAAACTCCACTGGAACCATTTTGCTGCTGTCCGGGCGACCGAATTTGCAGAGCGTCAGCGGAAACCCCTGATGTTTCGAGGAAGCTCGTCCGTGAGCGAGTGCATCCCTGACTTCAACAACCGCCGAATCAACTCGGTATTCGTGCTCGGCCTCAGAGAGACCAGCATTATGTTCGTCAATCAGATCGCCGAGAGCATCGTAGTTTGTAAGATGCGTTTCCGGCAGCTGCTCTGTGGACTCTGTTGGATATTCGAGCTTCTCGCCAGCGGCTCGACACAAGAAGATGCGGATCAGGCGTTCAAGCGCCAGTAAGTTTCCAACGATCTTGCCGACGCCAATGAGATGATCTTCGCCTGTCATTTTCGGTCACCTGACTGCGCGCAAAAACTCGCGTCCCAATGCTGAAATGCCACCATCCCTTGCCACGTTGTACACGATCAAGTCGAGCCTCTAAAGGTTTTGGATAGAAACGTCGACTTCATCGCCCGATACCCTGAGCGCCGCACTGATTTGCTTTCGTGTATGCTCCGAAATGGCACCACCATGCGAGGTCGCCTCCCGCAATACTTTAGCATCCAGCTGCTCCATCTTTTTGGCGGCCTCGATAAAAGCGAGGCGAAAATATCCCGCCCGAGCCGGGTCCAAGGCTGCAGCAAGCAGTTTTGCCCACAATTCCTTCAGGCCATCTCTATCTTCGTTGATTGCGGCTGCTATCAACGGGATTGCGATCGATGGGCTCGCGTCGCTCCGATTCTCCACGCCGCGCTCGCGAAGAATCTGCTCGGAATCGGCTTGCAGCCCTGCCCAGCGACGAGCACGTTGTTGTTTGACCCAGTCGCCCATAATCCCAACTAGATCGTGGGGAAGGTCGCCAAGGACACCTGCGGCGTATTTGCCCGCATCCGCGGCAGCATCGATCGCTTTGCCAACCGCCTTCGCCGTCTCTTCCACGGCGTGCGCGCTGTCCGGGTCAATCAGTCTGATCAGTTCAGTGGCCATTACTGCCCCTCCGGCCCTCGCCCATGCGTTTTCCGGGCACGGCGGCCTTGACTCAAATTCGTCTCAGCAAAAAAGACAAGTGATCGCTCGCAACGCGCAACGTATCGGCGTATTTATCGCCTTCCAGAATCAATTGGTCGATCTGCTGTTTTGCTTGCTCGTAATAGGGCCGATGGAGCTTGGGACCGATCCGGCCTGATTGTTTCTTGATCGCGCGCTCAATCGCAGCGGGCATTGCGCCGAAGGCCCGCTTGCCCGATCCCCACGTGCTTGTGCTCAGCGCCTTCAATTCCGCGATCAGGCGCTCGGTCCATTCCGTTTCGTCCATCGGG
>Ga0187769_10001673_pt1 | contig 12697 bp, 11 predicted proteins | sample 0116_SJ02_MP02_1_FD_133140 | JGI IMG/M metagenome (GOLD analysis project Ga0187769, IMG submission 133140) | Tropical peat soil microbial communities from peatlands in Department of Meta, Colombia - 0116_SJ02_MP02_10_MG | ecosystem: Environmental > Terrestrial > Soil > Wetlands > Peat | place... | reverse complement strand
CACGACACAGCTGGCGGCGTCACCCAATGGGCCATCGAAATCCCCTCGACCGGATTTCCCTATTGGCTGTTCCAGGGCCTGACTACGGCGAACGACGTGAGGCTGATGAACGAAGCCGGCACTGAAACCTATTTCGACAAGCCGGCGGTGGTCGAGGCCTTGCAGTTCTGGGTCGATCTCAGCCGCAAATATAAAATTCAGCCCGAGGGCACCATCGAATGGGGCACCACGCCGAAAGACTTTTTCGAGCGCAAGACCGCCATTATGTGGACCTCGACCGGCAACCTGACCAACGTGCGCAAAAGCGCCGACTTCCCGTTCGGCGTCGCCATGCTGCCGGCGCATCGCGGCCGCGGTTCGGCGACCGGCGGCGGCAATTTCTATCTGTTCAAGAAAATGACCGATGAGCAGCGCGCCGCGGCGCTCAAGTTCGTCAAGTGGATGACGACGCCCGAGCGCGCCGCCGATTGGGGCATCGCGACCGGCTACGTCGCGGTGCGGCCCGACGCCTGGGACACGCCGGCAATGCAGAAATACGTCGCCGAGTTTCCGCTAGCCGCGGTGGCGCGCGACCAGCTCAAATATGCGGTGGCCGAATTATCCACCCACGACAACCAGCGCGTCACCAAGGCGCTCAATGATGCCATCCAGGCGGCGCTTACCGGCACCAAGACGCCGGCCGACGCGCTGCGCGACGCGCAACAGGAAGCGGCGCGCATCCTCAAGCCGTACCGCTGATGGAGGGCCCGGATTCGATCGCCGCAGCGGCGGCGCCTCCGGCTCCGCCGCGGCGCACCGCGGGCGCCCGCCTCGCCGTCCACATTTACGGCTGGCTATTGCTGTTGCCGGCGGCGGTGCTCTTGGCCGCGTTCACGCATTATCCGGCGATCGAGACCTTCATCGACAGCTTCTATTCGACGCCAAAAGGGCGCCGCGCCGCGGCCTTTGTCGCGCTCGACAATTATCAGTCGATGCTCGCTGATCCGGTATTCTGGCGCGCGCTCGCCAACAACGCCGTTTACGCGGCGAGCGTCATTCCGCTGACCATCGTGCTGGCGCTCGTGATGGCGCTGCTCATCAACGGCAAGATTGCCGGCCGCGCTTTCCTGCGGCTGTCGTATTTCACGCCGACCGTGCTGCCGATGATCGCGGTCGCCAATATCTGGCTGTTCTTCTATTCGCCGGGCTACGGACTGCTCGACCAGATGCTCGGCCTGTTCGGCGCCTCAACGCATAACTGGCTTGGCAGTGGCGATACCGCGCTGGTCTGCCTGATCGCGGTCGCGGTGTGGAAGGATGCCGGCTTCTTCATGATTTTCTATCTGGCCGCCCTGCAGCAGATCTCGCCGCAATTGGCCGAGGCCGCGGCGCTGGAAGGCGCCGGCCGCTGGTATTTCTTCCGTCGCGTCACGGCACCGCTGCTGATGCCGACGACGCTGTTCGTGCTTGTCAACGCCGTCATCAACTCGTTCCGCCTCATCGACCATATCGTGGTCATGACCCAAGGCGGGCCCAACAACGCGACCGCGCTGTTGCTGTTCTATATTTACGAGGTCGGCTTCAAGTTCTGGGACACCGCCTATGCGGCGACGCTCACCGTCGTGCTCTTGATCGTGCTCGCGGTGCTCGCGCTCGGCCAGTTCATGATCCTCGATCGCAGGATTCATTATCAATGAGGCCAATGCACTACGGCGCGCGCGCGACCGCGGCGCTCGATATGGCGGCTGCCTGGTTGCTGGCGCTCATTTGGATACTGCCGCTGGCCTACGCGGTCTGGGCCGCCGTGCATCCGGGCGCCTACGCGGCGCATTTCGTGCCCGATGCCCCGCTGACCGTGGAGAATTTCGTCAGGGCATGGAATGCCGCGCCATTCCCGCGCTATTTCCTCAACACCTTCGTCCTGGTCAGCATGATTCTCGCCGCGCAGCTCGCGCTGTGCACGCTGGCCGCTTACGCGTTCGCGCGGTTCGAGTTTGCCGGCCGCGATCTCGCTTTCATCCTCGTGCTGCTGCAACTGATGATCATGCCCGACGTGTTGATCGTCGAGAATTACCGCACCATGACCGGCCTCAACCTGGTCGACACCATCCCCGCGATCGGCCTGCCCTATATGGCGTCGGCATTCGGCATCTTTCTCCTGCGCCAGACCTTCAAGACCGTGCCGCGCGAACTCGACGAAGCGGCACGGGTGGAAGGCGCCGGCCCCTTGCAAGTGCTGCTCAAGGTCTACGTGCCGCTCGCCAAGCCGGTTTACATCGCCTATGGGCTGGTTTCGGTCAGCTATCATTGGAATAATTTTTTGTGGCCGCTGATCGTCACCAATTCGGTCGGCACGCGGCCGCTGACGGTGGGCTTGCAGATTTTCGCGTCGTCCGATCAGGGCGTCGATTGGTCGGTGGTGACCGCCGCCACGCTGATGACGTCCGCGCCGCTGCTCGTCGCCTTCCTGTTGTTCCAGCGGCAGTTCGTGCAGAGCTTTATGCGCGCCGGAATCCGCTGAGCGAAACCCGCTCCTCCGACAGGCTTTTTTGAGCTGTCCTCGCACCGGCCGCCTAATTGTTGGGCAGGTCCCGGCCTGGACGCCCGGAAAGGCCGCTGCTGGTGCTGGCCCCGATCTTGCATTGATTACTTGAAAGTCACCGCGGCGGCAGGAGTCGGCCATGCGACAGGTCACGGTCAAAGCCGAGCCAGCGGCACTCTCGGTCGATCTCGACAGCGCCGCACTCCTCATCATCGACATGCAACGCGATTTCCTCGAACCGGGCGGTTTCGGCGCCGCGCTCGGCAACGACGTGTCGCGGCTGCAGGCGGCGGTCGCGCCCTGCAAGGCGGCGCTTGCCGCGGCGCGCCGCCTCGGCATGCTGGTCATTCATACGCGGGAGGGGCACCGGCCGGATCTGTCGGATGCGCCGCCGCATAAGGTTCTGCGCGGCGACCCGGCCTTGCGCATCGGGGCCCGCGGCCCGATGGGCCGCATTCTCGTTCGCGGCGAGCCCGGCCATGACATCATTGCCGAGCTCTATCCGCTCAAGGACGAGCCGGTGATCGACAAACCCGGCAAAGGCGCGTTCTACCAGACCGATCTCGAACTCGTGCTGCACAATCACCTTATCGACACGCTTTTCGTGTGCGGGGTGACCACCGAGGTGTGCGTCAACACGACGGTGCGCGAGGCCAACGACCGCGGCTTCCGCTGCATCGTGCTGTCGGACTGCTGCGCCTCGTATTTCCCGGAATTCCATCAGGCCGGCCTCGCCATGATCAAGGCGCAAGGCGGCATATTCGGCTCGGTGACCGGTTCGGCCCAGCTGCTCGACGCACTGGCGGCGGTGCCGATGCCGAAAACGGCCTGAAAACGCAGCAATGACGCGAAGGGAGGGTGTGCGATGACAAGCATGACATCGGCAGAGGGCTTTAAACCGAAGTTATGGACGGCCGGAGACGTCAATGCGTTTTTCGGCTTCGGCACCAACATCCTGGTCAACATGCTGGTGCTGACCGGGCTATTGCGGTTCGTGCTGAAAATGCCGGACGCCATCGTGTTCGGCCGCATCCTGCCGGCGATGGGCCTGATGATGTGCCTGTCAACTTTCTACTACGCCTATCTCGCCTACAGCCTGGCGAAGCGCACTGGACGCAACGACGTCTGCGCGCTGCCGTCGGGGATCAGCGTGCCGCACATGTTCATCGTCACCTTCGTCATCATGCTGCCGATCGCACTGAAGACCAACGATCCGGTGCAAGGTTGGGAAGCCGGCCTGGTCTGGGTCTTCTTCCAGAGCTTTATCCTGATGATCGGCGGCTTCATCGCACCCTATGTGCGCAAGATCACCCCGCGCGCCGCCCTGCTCGGCACGCTCGCCGGCGTGTCGATCACCTTCATCTCGATGCGTCCGGCGCTGGAAATGTATCAGACGCCGGTCATCGGGCTCATCTGCTTTGCGATCATCATGGTGAACTGGCTCGGCGGTTTCAAATATCCGAAGGGCATTCCGGCCGGTCTCGTCGCCATCGTGGTCGGCATGATCATCGCCTGGGGCTCGAATGTGGTCGGGCTCAATTACGGGGGATTGAGCCTACAAGGCGTCGGCGATGCGTTCGTCAATTTCGGCTTCAATGTGCCGATCCCCGCCGTCAATCACGTGTTCTCGGGCTTCCACTATCTCGCCATCATCCTCGTCACCGCGGTGCCGTTCGGCATCTACGACCTGGTCGAGGCCATGGACAATGTCGAGAGCGCGGAAGCCGCCGGCGATCCGTTCCCGACCACCCGCGTGCTGACCGCCGACGGCGTGGTCAGCCTGATCGGCTGCCTGATGGGCAACCCGTTCATCAACGCGGTCTATATCGGCCATCCCGGCTGGAAGGGCATGGGCGGCCGCATCGGCTACTCGGCCGCGGTCGGCGTCATGGTGATCGTGCTGTCCTGGTTCGGCATCATCTCGCTCTTGCTGGCGGTCGTGCCGGTGGTCGCGATCTCGCCGATCCTGCTCTACATCGGCATGCTGATCGGCGCGCAGGCGTTCCAGACCACGCCCAAGGCGCATGCGCCGGCGATCGTGCTGGCGCTCACCCCGCATCTGGCGGCGTGGTGTCAGACGCTGATGGATGGCGCGCTGACCGTGGCCGGAACGAGCGCCGCGACGCTCGGCTTTGCCAAGCTCGCCGGCGTCGGTGTGCTCTATCCGGGTCTCGCAACGATGGGTGGCGGCGCGATCCTGACCGGATTGGTGCTGGCGGGGGTCGGCGCCTGCATCATCGATAAGAACTTCGTCAAGGCGTCGGTGTTCGCAGCTTCCGGTGCGGTGCTGACCTTCTTCGGGTTCATGCACGGTTCGGCAGTCGGCATTGCGGTTTCGCCGACGCTTGCGATCACTTATGCGGTCGTCGCCGTGTTCCTGTATTCGTTGTCGCACTATCCGGCGCTGGCGCCGGCGCTGACGGGCACAGCCGACGAAGCCATAGCTCATGCGACACCCGCCGAGTAGCGCACGGGGCGTAATCGACAAGTCGAGGGCGCGGTGCAAGCCGCGCCCTCAAATTTTATGCTACTCCACGATCCCGATGAGCTTGGCGAGCCGGTCGGGATCGGCGCGCAGCGGCGCGGACTCGCCGTCGTAAACGATCCGTCCCTTGTCGAGGATCGCGGTACGCGCCGAGAACGTGAGCGCCACGCGGCTGTTCTGCTCGACAAGGATGATCGATAGCCCGCTGTCAACGCGCAACCGCGCCAGCACGGCGATCAGATTTTCGACCAGGACCGGCGCCAAGCCTTCGGTCGGCTCATCCATCAACAAGACCTCGGGATTGGTCAGCAGCGCGCGGGCGATCGAAAGCATCTGCTGCTCGCCGCCTGAGAGCTGATTGCCCATATTGCCGAGGCGCTCTTTCAGTCTCGGAAACAGCTCAAAAATGCGCGCGACGGTCCATGGTCCCGGCCGCGCGGCCACTTCAAGATTCTCGGCGACCGTCAGCGACGGAAAAATTTCGCGCTCCTGCGGCACGAATCCGAGGCCGGCCAGCGCCCGGCAGTAGCTCGGCATGGCGTTGAGGTTCCGTCCCGCCAGTACTATTTCGCCGGCGTGCAAGGTGGTGTGGCCCATCACGGTCGACAGCAGCGTGCTTTTTCCGACGCCGTTGCGACCGATCACGCTGATGCACTCGCCGGGCGCGAGATTGAGATCGACGTCCTCGATCACTACGGTTTCGCCGTAACCCGCCGAAACCCGCCGCAGCTCGAGCGCGCTAGGCATGTGCGGCCCGCCGTGCGGCCTGGCCGAGATAGACCGCGCGCACCTGCGGGTTTGCCTCGATTTCCCGCGGCGTTCCCTCGGCAAAAATCGCCCCGCCGACCATGACGGTGACGCGCGTGGCGAACCGGAACACGACGTCCATGTCATGCTCGATGATGAGCACGGCGATATGTTCGGGCAGCCGTTGCAGCGCGTCGAGGATAATGTGGCTTTCGGCGCTCGGTACGCCTGCGGCCGGCTCGTCGAGCAGCAACACCTCGGGCTTCAGTCCGATCGCGATCGCAAGCTCGATCAGGCGCTGGCGGCCGTAGGCGAGCTCGGAGACGCGCCGGCCCGCGGCATCGGCAAGCCGCAGCATTGCCAGGATTTGCATCGCTTCGTCGATGACGTCGGTGCGCCAGCCGGCCGGATAGACCATCGATGGCGCCGCGCCGACGCGTTCGGCGACCGCGATACAGACGTTTTCCAGGGCGGAGAGGCCGCGGAACAGCCGGTTGATTTGGAACGTGCGGGCGATGCCGAGCTTGACCCGTTCGGCCTGAGCCCGGGCGGTGATGTCGCGGCCGCCGAGCAGCACGCGGCCGCCTGTGGGCCGCAGCACGCCGGTCAAAAGATTGACAAAAGTGGTCTTGCCGGCGCCGTTGGGTCCGATCAGCGCGTGGCGGGCGCCGGTCTCCAACCTGAAGTCGATGTCCTCGACGGCGGTGAGCGCGCCGAAACGACGGCTCAGCGCCTGCGTTTCGAGCCGGGCTTGGCTCATGGCGTCGAACCCTCGGCGCCGTAGCGGCGCCACAGCGCTTCGCCCAGTCCCAAGATTCCGTTGCGGGCGAACAGCGCGATCAGGACCAAGAGGATGCCGAGTCCGAGCTGCCAGGCAGTCGGATAGATTTGCGCCAGAAAATGCTCGAGCGTCAGATAGACCACGGCGCCGATGAAGGCGCCGTAGAGGCGCCCATAGCCGCCGAGTATGAGAACGATCAACACCGTCGCAGCACGGTCGAGATCGAGCGCGCTCAGATTGACGAAGGCATTGGTCTGAGCCCAAAGGCCGCCGGCGACGCCGGCGATCGCCGCCGATATGGTGTAGCAGATGACAAGCCGGCGCCGCACCGGCGAGCCGATCGCGTGCATGCGCAGAAGATTTTCGCGAATGCCGGTGAGGCTTTGGCCGAACGGCGAATAAATCAGCGTGCGCACGAAGACGAAGCATACAAACAGTACGCCGAGCGTGTAGAGAAATTGCGTAGTGGAATAGAGCGGATTGAATTCGAATACGCCAAACACCGGCGCGATCGGTAGGCCCGGCAGGCCATCGAAGCCTCCGGTATAGGTACGGCCCATATTGGCGGCTTGCTCCAACAGCGCCATGGTACAGATCGTAAGCATGAGGAGCGTGAGTCCGCTGGTTCGCAACAGCACCAGGCCCGACAGCAAGCCGATAACTCCCGCGGCCGCCGCCGCCAGCACGAGGCCCGTAATCGGCTCGGTCCACACGCCGTAGAACGCCAACATCCCCACGGCATAGGCACCGCCGCCGAAAAATGCGGCGTGGCCGAGCGTGACAATGCCTGCATAACCCAGCGCAAGATCGAGCGAGAGCGCAAACAGAATTACGATCAGAAGCTCGGTGCCAAACCCAAGATATTCGGGAAAAGCGAAATACGAGGCGCCTGCCGCGAGCCAAGGCAGCGGTTCCCACCAGCGAATACGGTGGCGCCGCATCAACGCCCGGGCCGCCGGATGATCGATCCGCGAAGTCGCGTCTGTCGGCGGGGCAACGGGGGCGACCGCGCTCACGTCTCTTTCCTTCCGAACAGCCCCTGCGGTCGCCACAACAACAGCAGGATGGTGAGAGCGTAGATGAAGATGGTGCCGCCCTGCGGCAGATAGAGTTTGAGCACGAAGTCGAGCAGGCCGAGCAACAGCGACGCACAATAGACGCCGAGTACGCTGCCGAGCCCGCCGGCCGATACCACGATCAGAAAGTACACGAGATAGATCAGGGGGTATTGTGGATTGAGGCCGAGAAACTCGGCACCGAGGCCGCCGCCGATCGCCGCCATGCCGCTGCCGAAGGCGAAGGTGATGGTGAACAGCCGGTCGACGTTGATGCCGAGCGATTCCGCCATGCGCCGGTTGTCGACGGTGGCGCGAATTTGCGCACCGATGCGCGTGCGTTCGAAAGCAAGCCAGATGCCCAACGCGATCACGAAGCCGACCACGATGAGAAAGATGCTGTAGGTGCGATAGTGCATGAAGCCGAGATTGATCTGGCCGCCTAGTTCGACCGGCAGCTGCAGCGTTTGGCTTTCCGGCCCGATCACGAGAATCGTTCCGGCGATGAAGATGAGCACCAGGCCGATGGTAAAGAGCACCTGATCGAGCTCGCCGGCGCGGTACAGTCGACGATACAGCGCGCGCTCGAGCACGACGCTGAGCGCTGCAGTGGCGACGAAGCCAAGCGCCAGCGCCCAAGCAAAGCCTAAATGCGCGCGATTCATTCCCAGCACGATGACGTAGCCGCCGAACATGGCAAAGGCGCCATGGGCAAGATTGACAAACCCCATCAGGCCCATCGTGACCGAAAGGCCGACCGAGACAATAAACAGCACGGTGCCGGCAGCGAGCCCGCCAAACACGATACCGACGAAATCAGCGACAAAATCCACGGGTAATCTCTCAATTTCCCGCTGGCTCGAGAGACGAGCCGTCACTCACAAGAGCGGGTGCACCCTATCCGTTGCACCATACTGCGCCCTCAGCCCAAACCGAAAAGCGAAGGACGCCCATGCGAGAGGGGCCGCCGTCCGCGCCTGCGGACCGGCGACCCCACTTATCTGAACAAGTCGACTGTGCCGGTTACGGCTTCTTGGGAGCGCACGGACCGATCGCCTGCGCCTTGCACTCATCCTTTACGCGATCGGTCTGGCCGAGCACCTTCTCGTGGAGTTTACCGTCCGAACCCTTCACCACCTCGGCGAGATACTCGTTCATGACGATGTCGCGCGTCTCCGGATCGATCGTGATCGGCCCCTGCGGGCTGTCGAATTTCCAGCCGAGCAACGATTTCACCGCGTCGTCGCCGTCCATCTTGGCTTTGGTCGCCTGCACGGCGTGGACGATGGCAGCCATGCCGTCGTAGGCGCCGACGCCCATGAAGTCGGGCGTTGAATCGGGGCCGTAAGCCTTCTTCCACTCGGCAACGAAGCGCTTGTTCTGCGGGTTATCGAGGTCGGCGTAGTAGTGAAGCATGGTGATCAGCCCGACGGCGGCGTCGCCCATGCCTTGCAGCTTGATGTCCTGCACGATGTCGCCGGGACCGATCAGCTTGATGCCGTCGGCCCGCATGCCGAGCGCGGCATAGGTCTTGACCACCGCCACCGCGTGGTCGCCGGCGGGAACGAACACGTAGAGCACGTCCGGATGCTCGTCCTTGGCGCGCTGGAAGAATGGCGTGAAGTCGGGCACGGCGCCCGGACCGCCGGCCGGGATCGCATCGACCACCTTGCCGCCATTGGCTTCGAAGGCGTTCTTGAAGGCCTCCAGACTGTCCTTGCCGGGTGGGTAGTCGGTATAGGCGACTACCGCGGTCTTGGCATGCAGGGTCTTGGCGGCCGCCTGGCCCAGGGCGTAACCGGAATGCCACATAGTGAACGAGGTGCGCACAAAATCGGGCGACAGATTGGTGATGAACGACGTGCCCGCATTGGTGATCACCGCAAGCTTATGGCCGGCGGAAATCACTGGCGCCGAGGCGATGGCGTCAGGCGAATAGCTGAAGCCCGCGATCGCATCGACCTTGTCCTGGGTGAGCAATTCCTGGACCGCAACCTTGGCTTCGGCGCCGTTCGGCGCCTTGGAATCGCGCTTGATCAGGGTGATCGTATAGGGCTTCACCTGATCGGCATTGAGCTTGAGATATAGCTCCATGCCGCGGTCCATTTGCTGAGCGAACTCGGCGCCGACCCCGGTATACGGCAGAACAACGCCGACTTTTATTTCCTGCGCCAAGGCAGTGCCGGCCGAGACGACGAGAACCGCAATAGCCGCAATGGCTCGTTTGGACATGAAATGTCCTCCCCAGTGTTCCGATGGCGTCGAATTTTTTTGCTGTCTTCTTGCAACGGATACTAGGGCGAAAGTCCAAAATAGGGCAAGCAAAGGTGGGCGGCCTCGGTGCGCGTCTTCGTCGCGGCTGGCGTACCCACTCGAATGCCGGATTCTACAATTGCCGGCGGGAAGAGAAATCTGTTCCCGAAATGTCATCTGATGTGAGCAAATTCGTATGCACCGGCGCCGCGGAGCACACCTTCCACCCAAAATCGGGTCCAGGGGCCGTTCAGATTCAGGCCGCAGAGTCAGTAGCCTAGCGGCTTTAAGTCTGCAATGATGGGACAATTGTGGGGCTGATCCCAACGGCACCGCACAGGCGCAACCAACCAGGGAGGAACTCGATCATGCGCGTAAAATCAGGACGCAACGCTAAGCCCGTGAAGGTCGACAAGGAACGCCGCAAGCTCCTCAAGCTGGCCGCCGCCGGCAGCGCCGGCTTGATCACATCGCCGTGGACGTTCCAGTCCTCGCGCGCGGCGCCCAAGGTCATCAAGATCGGCCAGATCACGCCCGAGACCGGACCGATCGCGCCGTTCGGCGAGCCCTCGAAGTGGGTCGCCGACAGTGTCGGCAAGTTTCTCGGCGACGGTATCGTGGTTGCCGGCGAGAAGCACAAAGTCGAAATTCTCAACCGCGACAGCCAGTCGAACCCGAACCGCGCGTCGGAAGTCGCGGTGCAGCTCATCAATAACGACAAGGTCGACATCATGATCGCCTCGTCGACCGGTGACACCACCAATCCGGTCGCCGACCAATGCGAGCTCGCCGGCATGCCGTGCATCACTTCGGACGACCCCTGGCAGTCCTGGTTCTTCGGCCGCAAGGGCGACCCCAAGAAGGGCTTCGAGTGGACCTATCACTTCTTCTGGGGCTTCGACATGGTCGCCAACATGTTCGCGGATATGTGGAAGTCGATCCCGACTAACAACATCGCCGGCGTCATGCTGACCAACGATCCCGACGGCATCGCGGCGAGCAATCCGGAGCACGGCCTGCCGGCGACCATCAAGCAGCACGGCTTCGACGTCCACTTCCTTGGCCTTTATCCGCCGTTGTCGGATGACTTCACGGCGCAGATCACGCAGCTGAAAAACATCAATGCCGACATCGCCTGCGGCATTTTCAATCCGCCGCAATTCGCGATCTTCTGGACGCAATGCGCGCAACAGGGCTACAAGCCCAAGATCGTGACGCCGCCCAAGGCGCTGCTGTTCCCGACCGCGGTGGAGGCGCTGGGCGACCGCGGCGCCGGCATGTCGACCGAGGTGTGGTGGTCGCACCACCATCCGTTCAAGTCGGGCCTGACCGGCGAGACCGCGCAGCAGTATTGCGATGCCTACGAGAAGGCGAGCGGCAAACAGTGGACGCAGCCGCTCGGCTTCAAGCATGCCAACCTCGAAGTGGCCATCGATGCGCTCAAGCGCGCCAAGAAGCTCGACGCCGCCTCGATCCGCGACGCCATCGCCGACACGAACTACCAGTCGATCGTCGGCCCGATCACCTGGAAGGCCGGTCCCGGTCCGCTCAATCCGGTGCCGAACGTGTGCACGACGCCGCTGGTCGGCGGCCAGTGGGTAAAGGGCACGAAGTGGAAATACGACCTGGATATCGTCTTCAACGGCAGCGCGCCGAACATCCCGCTCGACCGGCAGTTCTCGGCGATTTCCTATTCCTGAGACGGCTCTGCGCGAAGTATAACTCGCAAGCCACAATGACCGCCGCACCGCAAGGTGCGGCGGTCGCCGTCAGAAGTCGCCGATGAGTGCCCTGCTCAAGCTCCAGGCCGTGTCGAAGCACTATGGCGCGCTCAAAGCCGTGGACGACGTCAGCATCGGCGTCGAGGCCGGCGAAGCGCTGGCCGTCATCGGACCCAACGGCGCCGGCAAGACTACGCTGTTCAACCTGATTACCGGCGATGCCGTCCCGACCAAGGGGCGCATCGAATTCCAAGGCTCGGATATGACGGCGATGGCGCCGCACGCCCGGTCGCGGCTGGGCATCGGCCGCTCCTATCAGATTCCGCATCCGTTCGCGAATATGAGCGTGTTCGAGAACCTTCTGGTCGGAGCGATCTACGGCGGCAACGTTTCCGAGCGCGAAAGCTACCAGCGCTGCAGCGACGTGCTCCGCCTCACCGGGCTCTACGACAAGGCCAACGTGCCGGCCCGCACGCTCACGCTATTGCAGCGCAAGCGGCTGGAGCTGGCGCGGGCGCTCGCGATCGAGCCCAAACTGCTTCTGCTCGACGAGATCGCCGGCGGGTTGACCGAGTATGAGTGCGGCGAATTGGTCAAGACGATCAGGCAGATTCACGGCCGCGGTACCACGATCGTGTGGATCGAGCACATCGTGCACGCATTGGTTTCCGTGGCAAGCCGGCTGATCGTGATGAACTTCGGCCAAATCCTTGCCCAAGGCGATCCGCACGAAGTCATGAGGGACGCCCGCGTGCGCGAGGTCTATATGGGCATCCCGGTGTCATGACGCTGTTGCGCACGCACAATCTTTCGGCGTTCTACGGCGACTTTCAGGCGCTGTTCGATATCAATGTAACGGTCGAGGAAGGCGAGACGATCGCCATTATCGGCGCTAACGGCGCCGGCAAGACCACCTTCCTGCGCGCGGTCGCCGGCGCCATCGCCAGCACGCCGGACATGGTTGTGTTCGACAGCCGGCCGATCGGCGACAAGACGCCGCACGAGATCGTGCGGCTCGGCATCGCCATGGTGCCGGAAGGACGCCGGCTGTTTCCCAGCCTGTCGGTGGAGGAAAATCTGCTGTTGGGCACCCACAGCGGGCGCAAGGGGCCGTGGACTCTCGAACGCGTCTAT
>Ga0187769_10001672_pt1 | contig 12699 bp, 13 predicted proteins | sample 0116_SJ02_MP02_1_FD_133140 | JGI IMG/M metagenome (GOLD analysis project Ga0187769, IMG submission 133140) | Tropical peat soil microbial communities from peatlands in Department of Meta, Colombia - 0116_SJ02_MP02_10_MG | ecosystem: Environmental > Terrestrial > Soil > Wetlands > Peat | place... | reverse complement strand
TTTTTATCACAAATCACGAGGGCAAAAAAGCATTTCTTATTCTTTTTAAAGAAACAGAACATGAGGGCAAAGTTGTAAAACAAAGTTTAGAAACTATCCTTGAATCTCGATTATCCGCCCTTGAATCTAACACTGAAGATATAAAACAGCTTCTTTTCCAAAATAATAGTATATTTAACTCCCAATCAACAAAAGAAGCCAAAAAAGAGCGCCCGAGTCGGGATTTGAACCCGAGTCGGCGCCTCGACAGGGCTCCATGATAGGCCACTACACTACCCGGGCAGCTTAGGTCGAGAATCGTAGACACACATTAAAAACGGTTAAATCGCGCGTTAATCAAAACGCCTTAAGCCGCAAACATGCTCATGACTCGCATTGATATTAAAACTTTATGCCGCCCTTATTCTTACTTGTTTTGAGCATTATTTGGGCCACAATTCCCCTCTGTGACCGCATACGTTACGTTAGGACGTTCAGCACACGCGCGGTACGGGGTCTCCAATGGGGGGATCGATAAATCGACTGCCGCCAATGAGCGTCTTCATGAGAACGGTATGTCCTTCCATTACTTCTCCGATTATCGCGGCGTTTTTACCGTATTTCGTCCTCTTTATCGCCGCAAGTACCTCTTCCGCAACGTCTGCTTCAACGCCAATGAGTGCCTTGCCCTCGTTTGCTACCTCAAGCGGATCTATCCCGAGCATTTCAGCGGCGGCCTTAACCGACTGGTTCATGGGCAGTTGCTCTTCCACGATGACAATTTTGACGCCGCTCTTCTGGGCCATCTCATTTAATGCGCTTGCGACCCCCCCTCGTGTCGGGTCTTTCATGGACGTTATGTTCCCGTTTCCGCCAGACTCGAGTGCGGCTTTAATGGTGTGCCAGATGGGAGCCACGTCGGATACGAGTTCTGTTCTGAACTGGAAGTCCCCCTTTTTGGCAAGAATGGCGATGCCATGGTCGCCTATTGTTCCAGTTATGATAATCTTATTTCCTGGCTTTAGCCCGCAGTCTCGTACGGGATTTTTAGTAAATCCGATTCCCGCTGTGTTGATGATTATTTTATCCAGCGCCCCTTTCTCAACGACTTTCGTGTCGCCTGTCACTATTGCTGCCCCTACCTCTTGGGTGGCTTCATCCATCGAGTTAATGATGGTGCGCAAGTCATCTATTGGAAAACCGACCTCCATTACGATCGCGCTCGTCAGAGCAACAGGAGCTGCACCCATCATAGCAAGGTCGTTTGCGGTTCCTGCAACAGATATTCTTCCTATATCACCACCAGGGAAAAATATTGGTTTTACCACGTGAGTATCAGTAGTAAAAATGAGATAATTTCCGTCGTTTATGGGTATTGCTGCTCCGTCGTCGAGGGACTCGAGACCAATCCCGCCGGCATTCTTATTTTTAATGTTTGAAAGGACAGCGATTATGAGACTGTTCATCAGTTCGCCTCCCGCGCCGTGGAGCAAGCTCACGTTTTTGTCTTTCAAAGGTCGCCCGGCGATCGTGCCAGCGCAGCTTATTTCAGCACGTTTTTTTGAATTATCGCTCATCGTCTTCTAGTTCCACTTCAATGTGTTTCACACAAATGCCCCTGCCCTCGAGCAGTTCATACATGCCCGAGCAACTCGGACACACGTAGTCATCGTCCCCAAGCCTCCCTTCAAAGCCGCACTTGCATCTCGCTACAGCAGGAACGGTCACTACTTTGAGTTCAGCACCCGCGTACGGCCCCTCGTCGGCTATTATATCGAATGAGAACTTAAGCTGCTCAGGGTTGATCATTGCCAGTTGCCCGACTTCAACGGTGACGGATAGTACTTTTTTTGCCTTATTATCCCGTGCGGTCTGGTCGACGACTGAAAAAATGTCCGTAGCTATGCCGAACTCATGCATTTTCTTGTTCCAGAGCTTCAAGTTCCTTAAAAATCGCAAGCGTTTCTAATGCATCTTCCTTGCTTAGTTTCTCAATGGCGAAGCCTACATGAATGAGAACATAATCGCCCGGCTTAACGTCTTCTACGAGCTCTAGGTTAATTTCTTGTAGCAATCCGCCGAAGTCAACAGTTCCCGTATTCCCTTCGACAGTAACGACCTCCGCTGGAATGGCAAGACACATTTACATTTACCTTCTTAATTCGTTTAATCAGTTTGTAATAGTATAACTCAGTAAGCAAAATTTAAGTAAAATTTCAGATTCACTACTAGTTATCTTTATTTTATGACCATATATAAGTTACTAAGCAGCCTTATCTATCCGTAGAGTAGCCGCAGGGTGGTATTTGGGCTAAAAGAGTTTTTAAATATAATTGGTTACATGGTACGTGTGTATAGATAGACAGATAAATAGGTAGATGGGTGGAGAATCATCCGCATTTTTTATCCCTTTTAGCTTTTATAATTTCATACATCTGGAGAAAAACTACATGTCAGTATCGGAATCATTGAAGCGGTACGAATTCAAGAGGGTAATTGAAACACTTGAGGGCAAGAAGGGGCAAGCGACCGAGCTGATCACGATATATATACCACCGGACAAACAGGTTTCTGACGTAGTGGCACAGTTGCGGGATGAATACGGGCAAGCGTCGAACATAAAGTCTAAGAGTACAAGGACGAATGTACAAAGCGCGCTCTCGTCAATTATGTCACGCCTTAAATACTACCGATTTCCCCCTGAAAATGGACTCGTGATATTTACCGGTACAATATCGCTCGGGGGTGATAAGACTGACATGCAGACTCTCGTGGTTGAGCCCATTGAGCCAGTTAAGTCATATCAGTATCGATGCGATTCTACGTTCAACCTTGAGCCGCTCAAGGAGATGTTGAGGGAGAAGGAAGTATTTGGCCTCGTCGTGCTCGACAGAAATGAAGCGACGGTAGGGTTGTTGAACGGCAAACACATTGAGCCGGTGAAGCATTTAACGTCTGGGGTCCCCGGTAAGCATACAAAGGGAGGGCAATCACAGAGGCGTTTTGAACGGTTGCGCTTAATAGCCATTCGCGAATTTTATAAGCGTATTGGTGAAGCAGCAAGCAATGAGTTCTTGCAGCACCCAGAGCTTAAAGGGGTACTTATAGGTGGTCCAAGTCCCACGAAAGAGGAGTTTGTCGATGGAGAGTTCCTCCAGTATGCGCTTCAGCAAAAGATTCTCGGGGCGTTTGATGTATCATACACAGATGAGTATGGGCTCTCTGAGCTTGTTGAAAGTGGAGAGGAGGTTTTACAGGAACTCGACTTAATGCGAGAGAAAAAAGCAGTGAGTAAGTTTTTTAAAGAACTTGTTAGCAATAGTGGGAAAGCCACATACGGAGAACATCAAGTACGAAGGGCGCTAGAACTCGGAGCGGTCGATATGCTCCTGCTTTCAGAGGCGCTGCGCCTGAAGCGCGTGACATATGCCTGTCCGATGTGTGGTTTCACAAATGAAGAAACCATTAGGGGGATGACGAGAGGGGGAATCTGTCCGAAGTGCGCAGCAGCGATGGAACTAGTGAGCGAAGAGGATGTAGTGGATGAGCTCATAAAAGCTGCTGAGGAAACAGGAACAACGGTCGAGTTTATCTCAACAGATTTTAATGAGGGCGAACAGCTTATGCGGGCATTTGGTGGCATAGCTGCAACGCTGAGGTTCAATGTAGGGGAGCACTAAGCTGATAGGGGATGTTTGTTGAATTCAAAAAAATCGTCGAGTCACTTCTATGGGACGCGCTGAGTAGAGCCGGTTATGAAGCAGACGACCTTGGACTTGAATCTAAGGGAGATTTCGCGGATTTAGCGTCATCGGTTGCATTCAGGCTTGCTCCGAAGTACAGGGCATCACCGACAACCATAGCGCAAGACATAGCACAGAACATTCCCCAAAGTGAACTCATCGAGCGCGTTGAAGTTGCTGGCCCCTACATCAACTTCTCTGTCGGAGCTGCGTATCTGTGCAAGACACTTCAGACAGTGGTAAAGGAGGGCCGTTCTTACGGTGACATCGGTTTACGGCAGACTGTCGTTTTAGAACATACATCGGCGAATCCAAATGGTCCCCTGCATATCGGGCACGTGAGAAATTCCATTGTTGGTGATGTCCTTGGGCGATGTCTCAAGAGGGCGGGATGCAGCGTTGAGACGCAGTACTACGTGAACGACATGGGGAGACAGATCGCCCTCGTCGTCTGGGGCTTGATGCAGTTCGAGCTTGATCAAAATAAAAAATCTGACCATGCTACCGCTGATATCTATATACGGGCGAATGCCGAGGTTGAGCTCCACCCTACTCGACGAATTGAGGTCAGCGAGCTTATGCAGAAGTATGAGCGCGGCGATGAGGATATCGCATGTCTCTTTCAAGATGCCGTTAGGTTCTGTCTTCTGGGGATTGTCGAAACCTTAAGAAACCTAGACGTCGGACATGATACGTTTGTATGGGAAAGTGAATTTTTAGAAGATATCGCGGGGCTCATTCGTGAGCTCAAACAGCGCGGTTATATAAAGGAAGATGGCTCGTTAGTTGTCGATCTGTCAAAATTTGGCATGGATAAGGAGCTCGTGATAAGGCGATCTGATGGGACATCAGTGTACCCTACCCGTGACATAGCGTACCATATATGGAAAGCTGGCCGATGCAGCTGTATGATAGATGTGCTAGGGGCCGATCACAAGTTAAACGCGATGCAAGTAGGGAAAGTGCTCGAGTTGTTCGGTGTGAGGCCACCGAAGGTAGTCATCTTTGAGTTCGTCTCCCTCCCGGAGGGCTCGATGAGCACGAGAAGGGGCCAGTTTGTCTCGGCTGATGATGTTCTTGAAGAGGTTGCCAACAAAGCATATGAGGAAGTTGATAAGAGGCGCCCTAGCTTATCTGAGGATGAAAAATGGTTGATAGCTAAAGCAGTTGCGAAGGGCGCCGTGCGCTATGACATAGCAAGTGTATCGGTCGACAAGCCCACAGTTTTTGACTGGAAGAAAGCGCTTGACTTTGAGCGGCAAGGTGCGCCATTTATTCAGTACGCCCACGCGCGAGCCGCGAACATATTGGCCAAGGCTGAAGATTTTGATGGAAACTACGATCCTAAACTGCTAAGCGATGAATTTGAGATTAAGCTTATAAAGGTTATTGCAAAGTTTACGGCCGCCATCGAGAATGTTGCACTGAATCTGCGCCCCCACACGCTCGCAGGCTACGCGCGGGAACTGGCAGAATCATTCAATCAGTTTTACCGGTATGTTCCAGTTCTTTCCGCGGAGCCAGGTGTAAGAGAAGCAAGGCTCGGACTTGTATATTGTGCAAAGATCACGTTAAGAAATACGCTGGAGTCTCTCGGCATAGAAGCCGTTGACTCGATGTGAGTTTGTTGATAGCAGCGGTCATGATCGCATTCCTACTGATATGAGAAAAAGAAAAAAGTCTAGCGACAGCGGGAATTACCGGGATATCCTACGAAAGCAGGGATATCAGATGGTGGGGTACGGGGGCGCGGTAAAGACCTGTTTATGGCTACGGAAGTCCCTCAAAGGCGAGGGCGTATGCTACAAAGAGAAATTTTATGGTATAAAATCTCATCGTTGCATACAAATGACGCCTGCGTTCGACTGTAATCAGCGATGTCTGCACTGTTGGAGACCAGTCGAGTTTAACGCGCTTGACGAGTGTACATCCTATGATGAACCGCGCGTGCTTGTGGACGGATCTATTGCGGCCCAAAGGAGGTTACTCACAGGATATAAAGGCTTTGAAAAGATCAACCCCAATAAACTGACTGAGGCATTTGATCCAAAACACGTAGCAATTTCATTAAATGGGGAACCTACGCTGTATCCCTTCCTCAATGAGCTCATCGAGGAATTTAAGAACGCCGGCTTGACTACGTTTGTCGTGTCGAATGGCACGCAACCTGATATCTTAGAGGCGATACACCCGACCCAACTCTATGTATCGCTCAACGCTCCCGATGAGAATCATTATTACAGGATATGCAGGCCTGTAAGCAGTTCTTTTTCAAACTTCAAGAAGTCACTTCACATACTTTCAGAACATGAATCACGAACGGTTGTAAGAGTGACGCTAGTGAATGGGGTCAATAGGTTTGACCCCAGCAACTACGCGAACCTCATAGAGATGGCGGGACCTGATTATGTTGAAGTGAAATCGTATATGCATCTGGGATTTTCGAGGAAACGATTGCCGAGAAGCGCTATGGTAGAGCACAGTGATGTTGTAGCATTTGCGAGCGACCTTGCTGACGCCCTGGGTTATGAGATAGCTGATGAATCCAAAATAAGCAGAGTCGTGTTGCTTTCAAAAAGCAAAGCAAGTCGAAAAATCGCCATTTAACATAATATACTCCTTGATTAGTTAGGGTTTTTATGTCCAAAATGATAATGATACATAATAATGGTCTACAACATTACGGTAGGAGTTGAACCGAGATATGCTCTTTAACAAGCCTGATCCGTTAAAATTGAAGGCAGAACGAAATGTGTACGGATTGATTAACGTCTTGAAAGATAGCGATTCTCATGTCAGGGCAGTGGCGGCGCAAGCGCTAGGAGACATCAAAGATGAGATCGCATCCGAATTCTTAATCGAAGCGTTAGAAGATAACGATTGGTCGGTACGACGAAATGCCTCGTGGGCACTCGGTGAGATCAGCAGCAAACGGGCAATACCCCATTTAATCCATGCTCTCGGTAACGTCTGCGGCGGAATAGAAGCCTATGCTGCCGAGGCGCTGGTCAAGATTGGACGTGCTTCAATAATGCCGCTCACAAGGGCATTGGCGAGCCAGAATTTAAGCGTCCGCTACTGGTCGGCTGAAGCGCTCGGTGAGCTCGGGGATCAACAGGCGGTCGAGCCCTTAATACAAATGCTTCGTGATAATGATGTGATAATACGGTGCAGGGCAATAAAGTCCCTTGGAGAAATAGGAGACATTAGGGCGTTAAAACCACTTATGGAGTCTTTAACCGATAGCAGCGATATGGTTAAGGGACTCGCTTCGCGAACTCTTGGTAAACTTAAGGACTTAGCCCCTCAAGATGTGATTGAATATAAAAGAGGCAAGCTGCTTGCCGTAATTGCAGTATTTGAGCGAAAAGATGGATCTATTGATGAAATTAACGTAAGCACGTCTGATGACTTTCTAACGTGTTTACATGCCGTGGGGGCAAGATGTGAATTGTAGGATCCCTTAGCCTATTTTTGTCCTTCTCGGTTTACAGAGTACTTCTCTCACCTCAAGATCATCAAACTTAGCGCTTCGTGCTGGCAGTATAGTTAGCGCTGTGTCCAGCCCCTTTCCGGTACCGCCAAGCGAAACCACCTCTGTGCCTATTGGCGCCACTTCCTCTTGTGCCGCAATAAGTGCGAGTTCGACTGCAACCTTTGTCCCTTGGCCAAACCTTCTAAACGCATTTTTCATCTCATCCGGATATGCGTAGTCAATTTGCTTATAAAATACTAGTTTAAAGCCGCTTTGTTCTATTCTTTTTTGAGTTTCAGTAGAGAACTTTGCGGGGTCGATCGCGACAAAAAATAGGGTAACTTCTGTATTTTCGAACTTGTCCATAGATTTTTCTGCTGAGATCCCTCGCACAGAGGGCACAAGCACGTATTTTATCCCAAGGTCTTCGCATCTTTTCTTAACGATACCGAGAACATTTTCTGTATTTTGTTCTCCAGGTGACTCAAAGTAGGTTATATCCATCCAAGTTTCCCTCATGCTATAATTATTCAAGATTAATAAATGGTTCTGCTAAAACACTGGTTGTTTAAATAAACGGAATTGTTTTAGAGTTTTTATGTGACGAATAAGGTATCATCACCACATTTGGGGGGTGGGGGCACGTCCTAGGTTCTGAGTGTTGGGCGCTTAGGTTTGTTAGTATGAAATGGAAAGTCTGCAGGCAACTGTAACCCACTTAATATTAAAGTACCCCCGACTTTTTTATGATAATGCGGCGAATTTTCCATTTAGAGTGGGGAGATGGGGGCTCTTTTGATCGTTATATGCGCCGAAATGTTAACTTCTTGAACTTTTCCATATTAGTACTACATAAGGCACATAATGAGGGTAATTTAATGACGCCTGGATTTTGTATTATCTTAATGGTATTAATCTGGGGTAGATCTATAGATCCTATGACATTCTTAGCTCCAATGGCATTAATCAAAAGTTACAGGCAAATTTTTCTTGGAATTACAGTTTTTGGAGTATTAATTATTATGTCTGTAATACTCGATAGGATGCTTGATGAGAGACGAGCCATCGCTCTTGAAGATGATGAATCAATAACACACACCTATGATGAAGTTGTATTCAAGGTTTCTAACGCCAATAAAGAGCCAGAGTTCGATAGAAATCCACTTGGGTTGCTCTTACTTACTAATAAGAAGGTAGCATTTGCGACGATTATGGAAGAGGAACTTGCGTTTATAATTCCCATTACGAAGATCATAGAGGTAGGTAATCTATATAATGTAATGGCGGGCTCTCCACGTAAAACGAGGAATGTACGTGTTACCTACTTCGAGGACGAGAGCGTAAAAAACGTGACGTTTCAGTTGAAGAATGAGGTAAAAGCATGTGAATTCGTGCAGGACCTACGAGCGTCTGTTATATCTCACCCAAGTCATCCTCCGGAAAGAAAGAAAGTGGCCATTCATATCGATTAAACTCTTTGCGCGCTTTTTATGCCCCACGCACATTTTTTTTAACTATGTATAAAGTTGCGTGTATTTGATCTCACCATCATGACTACCAGATAATAATTTATATTTGCAATTACATTTTCTAAAAATGCCAGTTCAAATTATGCAAGGGACAGTGCCTTTATGAAGTTCATATGAACGTTGATCTACAAGTGCCGCTGGAACAACACAACACAAAACAAGAAGAAGTAATTCTCACGGTAAGCGCTATGACACATATGCCGCTTTTCATTGATTTGAGCAATAAGAAAGTTGTAGTCTTTGGCGGTGGACATATTGCTGAGCGAAAGGCAAAGCTTTTTTGTAATTACTCGAGGACCAAGGTTATCAGCAGGACTTTTACGCCAGAACTAAAGCGTATGGCTGGTGATGGTGAGATAGAGATCATAAAAGACGATCTCACTGATATACGGAGATACTTTCAGGGAACCTTCCTCGTCGTTCCTGCGACGAACGACCCTAAATTAAATGCACTTATCGCAGATTATGCAAAGACGAGGAAAACCCTCTTTAATCAAGTTGACGTTGTAGGTGACGTCATAGTTCCCTCTATCATCTCTAGTAATGAGATAACGCTGGGGATCACAACCTTGGGAAAGTCTATCGCATCTGCCAAATTTTTAAAAACACGAATTGAAGAGATATTGGACGAATTTTCTTCAATGTGTAGGTTACAAGAAGAAATAAGGTTTATGTTGAAAAGGATGATAAAAAATCAACAAGAACGGAAGCAAATGCTCTATAGAATACTCAGCGATGAAGAGGTATGGTTCGGACTTTCTCAGTCCTATGATGATGGGTTAAAAGCAGCCCTTGATATCGTGAATGAAAAACCTCAATAATGCTTCGAGAGGAGCTTTATGCCAATATTTTGATCTTTGCATTAGGCCACGTCAAGCAGTCAAAACATCGAAAATGTGATTGGTGCAGGCGATAAACAACGGTTAGAGTTAGTGCTTGAATGGCATATAAGGTAGATTAGGTGATCGTTTGGAGGTAATGGTTGCAGAGTACGCAAGCGTAGCCGCGCCTCATTTCGCTCCTGAAGGGTATGCGATGCTTAAGGCCTTACGAGATGGCTTCAGCAAAATTGGATGCACGGTTAGGTCGCCTTCCTACAAAAAACGCACTAAAGGCCATTTTTTTGATGAGGTAGAGCGCCTCTCAAAGATCTGCAAAGCAGGACTTGTCATAGCTCCTGACGACCTGCTGTATGCTCTTACCGTGATCGTAGAAAGAAATACCCTCAACCTTGGGTGTCCATCTAACGTTGTGAGAATTTGTGCAGATAAACTTACAACGTCTGAGATACTTGCAAGAGCATCTATCAACGTTCCGGAGATAAACCCGTTAACGGGGCCCTACATTATAAAACCGAGGTTTGGATGCGGGTCTGATGGGGTTACCGTAGTCAACTCCCTTGAGGGAAAGAACATCACAGATACTTCGATTGTCGAGAAGTTCATAGAGGGGGATCACATAAGTGTGAGCATAATAACTGGCAGAACAACACTCCCGCTTTCAATCAATAAGCAACTATTACACATTAACGGAGAAGTAAGCTATCTCGGAAATGTCACACCGTACGAGGTGAGTGATCCGGAGTACGTCATAAGTCAGGCCGTTAAGGCGTCTCGACTACTTGGTTGCAAAGGTTATACGGGCATTGATATGGTACTTGAAAAGGATGGACAAGCTCGTATTGTTGACGTCAACGCGCGCCCGACAACCGCAATAGTGAGTATAGATAATCTGGCGGTGAACGTTTCTGAACTAATTTTTAAAGCTGGAATGGGGATTGAACTGCCGGAATCGGTCGAAATCAGAGGTAAACACATTTTTTTTAAGGCGGATAATTTCATTGATTTGAAAAATAATTGTTAAAGCACTCAATAATAGAGCTGGGGGGAAGATGAGGGACGATTGCGTCATAGGTATTGATATCGGTGGAGCGAACACAAAAATTGCGTCTGCCGATGGAAACGTTATGACGTGTTATCTCCCGCTGTGGGAAGGCGCTGATCTTGAGAGCGCGCTGAAACGCGTAAAACTTGCTTTCAAGCCGGAGGAAGTGGGAATCGCAATTACAGGTGAAATGGCCGATCGCTTTACTAGCAAGAAAGAAGGCGTGCTGCACATAGCTTCAGCAGTCAATTCTGTATTTGACGGTCCATATTTTTTTGACGTACATGGTCGACTTTCCCACGAGATTGAAGATCCAAGGCTGTATGCCGCTTCTAACTGGGTAGCTTCCGCTGACTTTGTCGCAGAAAAGATAAGAAATTGCATATTTGTGGACATGGGAAGCACGACGTGTGATATAATTCCCATAAAAAACGGAAAACCCAAAGCTTCACTTACAGATTACGAGCGATTGAAGCGTGGTGAGCTCATTTACACGGGCTTATTGAGGACGAATATTGCAGCTCTGATAAAGAGGGTTAACCTAGATGGAGGTTACTGCAGGGTTTCTTCTGAGCTTTATGCCATAACGGCTGATGCTCATATGATTCTTGGAACGATAACTGAACGTGATTATACGTGTGATACCCCCGATGGCAGGCCGCGCGACATTGACTCTGCTTATGACCGCATGGCGAGAGTTGTGCTCTGTGATATCGAAGAACTCGGCAAGGGCAGGGCGCGTGAGATAGCGAAGCAAGCTGCGATGGCACAGATAGATGAACTTTCGGACGTGATTTTTTCGCATTCCCAACATCATAATTTAGAGACCGTGTTGGCTGCGGGTGCGGGGGAGAGTATAGTCAAAAATGCCGCTGAAAGATCAGGACTTAGCGTTAAATCGCTTTCTGATATGTACGGGACGAGAATCTCTGGGGTATTTCCAGCTTTTGCAGTTGCAAATTTACTACAACGAAGGGTTTGCGGTGACACTCGTTAGAAATGTTGGAGGAAAAAACGAAGCACAAAGTTCTTAAGATTGGGGGGAGCCTACTCGAGATCGGGCACGATCTCGTGCGTTATTTATTAACGCAAGAGTTGGACGTGTTAATCGTCCCCGGTGGGGGGCCCTTTGCAGATGTAGTAAGGCACTACTCTGGATCAGTGTCCAACGATGCGGCGCACTGGATGGCAGTCCTCGCTATGGAACAGTATGCTTTTTACCTCGCCGGCGGTACAGGATGCCGGTTGGTTGATGATATTGTCGAAATGCCTTTAGGGGTTTCAATTCTCTTGCCTTTCAAAATAATTTATAAAAATGATCCTTTGCGGCATTCATGGAACGTCACTTCCGATGCTATTGCTGCGTGGATCGCTGGAACTCTTGAAGCCGATCTCGTTGTAGCTAAAGACGTCGACGGTATTTATATAAACGATGAATTAGTCAGAGTAATAAGGGCAAGCGAGCTCAGTTTTGAAACATGCATCGACACGACTCTTCCCGAGGTTTTACTACAGTACAAGTCAAAATGCGTAATCATAAACGGCACTTACTTTAAGCGTGTAATTGACGCTCTTTGCGATAGAGATGTGATTGGAACGAGGGTGATCGTTTAGAATCTGCTTGCAGGTGTCTGACTACAACAGGATTATGCTTTGAGCTGTGTACTTATTTTACCTGTGGAGATATCGAATGTGAATAAAACGTGCATATCGTGCGGGGCAAAGCTATCAAAGGATACCAGCATTACATACCCGTGCCCCGTCTGCGGAGAAACGTTAGCGCGATGTAAAAAGTGCAAAAAGATGAGTAATCCTTATAGATGTGTGTGTGGATTTGAGGGACCCTAATATGGGAGATGTGGCTGTTCAAATTAAGGTTATGCCCCAAAGCACGAAGGTTGACCTAGAGCAACTTAAACGAAAAGTTGAGCTTGCGATTCCTAGCGATGCACGGCTGTATGGTTTTGATATACAACCGATTGCCTTCGGCGTGAACGCTCTTTTAGTGACGGTGATAGCAGGCGATGTAGAAGGCGGTACCGACTCGATAGAAGAAGCGCTCTCACGAGTCGATGGAGTTGAAAGCATT
>Ga0187769_10001671_pt1 | contig 12703 bp, 6 predicted proteins | sample 0116_SJ02_MP02_1_FD_133140 | JGI IMG/M metagenome (GOLD analysis project Ga0187769, IMG submission 133140) | Tropical peat soil microbial communities from peatlands in Department of Meta, Colombia - 0116_SJ02_MP02_10_MG | ecosystem: Environmental > Terrestrial > Soil > Wetlands > Peat | place... | reverse complement strand
CAGAAAATCGATCCCTTTCACAACCCCGTCCAGGTCGTTTCCCGGCAAGTTCAAGTCGCGGCTGCGATGTAGCCCGAAAGCAAGAAGCACCGCCTTGAACCCCTGCGCCCGCAAGTCAGCCAGGGAAAAATCGTGGCCGAGACGCGCATTCAATCGAAGCTCGGGACCGAGATCGAGAATTTCTCGAATCTGTGCCTGAAGGACGTCGCGAGGCAGCCGGTATTCTGGAATGCCGAGCCGCATCATTCCTCCGGGAACTGCGGCTGCCTCGAAAATCGTCACTGCATAGCCGAGAAGTGCGAGGTCATGCGCTGCCGACATTCCGGCTGGGCCCGACCCGATCACCGCTACTTTCTCTGAGTGCTTGACCCTCGGTTTTTCGGGGAACACTTCAGTCGGGTGGCGAGATTCCGGGCCATATCGCTCAGTAACAAAGCGCTTCAGCGCCCGAATCGAGATTGGCGAATCGAACTCACCCCGTCGGCAGGCCGGCTCGCACGGATGCCCACAGACGCGCCCGCAAATCGAGGCGAACGGGTTGGGCAGCCGCGCACATAGATACGCTTCCTCATATCGTCCCTGTGCGATGAGCGTAACGTACCGGCCTGCTTGCGTATGGACGGGGCAAGCCTGCATGCAGGGAAAATTCGACTCCAACCATTCAAGGTCTACGAGTTTGGTTCGCGCGTTCAACTGAATGGTCACGCGTTGCCGTTACTTCTTGACGGTCAGGTCGACTGTGGTCGTCTCGCCGGTGAGGGTCACGGACTGAGTGACTGGCTTGCCTTCCTCCGACCAGGTTTTCAGTGTGTAGGTCCCGGCTGGAACGCCCTTGATTTCGAAGTTGCCCTCTTTGTCCGTAACGGCGTAGTACGGCGTCGGTACGACGATGACGTAGCCCGACATTTCGGGATGCACGTTGCAAAGCAAGGCCGCGGCGCCGAGGTCGTTGAACTGAAATGATTTCTTCTGCCCTTGCGGCCAAGTGCCTAGGTTGTGCGCGAGTTTCTTGTTGCCGCCGATGGACGACCAGTAGACGTTGTGGCCAACCGGATCGCTGTTCAGGAAGTCAATTGTCGTCCCTTTGAGGACAACAACCACGTGCGGAGTGAACTTCAAGTTCTTTTGGTCCACGACAACCGACTGCGTCGGCGTGGGGAAGTCTTTCCCCGGGATCGCGTCCACGTAGACAGCTATGTTCTCGGCGGACTTTATACCCTGTACGGCGACCCTACCCTTGATATCTCCTGCCTGGCTGGACCGTGCAAAAACGACAAGAACCATAAATGCGAATGAAACTGCCCGAAGTGCTTTGTTCATTTCCGCTCCCCTCATGGGCCGGCCTGGAACAACTGACCTTGCCCGCCTCGAATTAGAGTTCGTGACTGCCATCACAACGCAGCACGATACAAACATCTAATGGGCGTGAATATTCACCGGCTGCAAAGGAGGACACGATGACAACCGTCACGCTTAGTTGTGATCACTGTCACGTTATCTCGGGTTTAAGCATGAAAAGACCTTGAGGGAATCTGTAGGACGGCAGACGGTCTTGTGACCCCAAGCACGACGCTATGTGACGTGCGTCGCAGCAATTACGACATTGGTTGGGTATTCACTGGCAGACTAGCCCGTGGCGCATAGTGGGCACCTAAGAGGGGATATTTCCGCAACACTCCACGGCGACGACCGGGTACTGTAACCGCCACGGCGTCATAACAACGCAAGGTAATCTCCGCCGCTCCCGAGGCGGACCACATGGAACATCTAGCAGATCAGGTGTTGAATTTCGGTCCCCTGAGAGGAGGGTGGTTCTCCAATGCTAATGAGCCTTGTGTTTGTCATTGTCGGTTTTGTAGTGTTGTCGAATATCGGCGCAGCGTGGGCCTTTTCGAAGCGACTCGGACTGAGGAAACGTCAGTTAGGCGTCAGCGGAGAGGCTCGACGCGAAAGTGGAGTTTGAAGCTCACCGGCCGACTATGAGGACAAGGGAAAGCTAGCCGAATGCCTCGACGCTGTCGAACGGTCGCGAATAAGTCGAAGCGCAAAGTCCCTAGACGAGTGTATTCCGTAGCGGACATAGCCGATTCGATAGGCGTTCACAAAATGACCATCTTGCGTTACCTCGACGACGGGCATTTACGGTCGCCGGGATTGTATCTTCAAACGCCCCGCTACCGCGTGTCGCTGTGGACGCAGCAGGAATTTCGACAGACCGTCCAGTTGTTACGCTCTCGGGAACGCGCCAGAAAACTGCAGCAATTCACCAGGATATGGCTAGCGACGGCTGGCAAAGCGCTGCGCAAGAACCAGAAACGCGAGATTTCCGGTGTCAAGATTATCTGGAAGCGTAGAGCGAAGACGTAATTACCATCCGATTCGCGCAGACTGGCCCTAAAATTTAGGAAACGGCCTTGGGAGCCCACCAAGGTATTGGCCTAGTTCGGGGCACTCGCAAATTCTACTGATGCTCACGTGGAGCCCGCAACAAGGAAATGGCCTCCACGTAACATCTGACGTAACAACTGGGCCGAAAAGCGCGTATTCTCGCTATTTCTCGGGAGTGGGAACCGCTTGAAGCAAAAGACATTTAACGTCCCGAGAATCTAACAGCGGGTTCCAGGTTCAAGTCCTGGGCGGCTCACCACCAACTCTCCCTAACTCTTTCAAATACCTCTAGTTGACTACTGCACTGCCCTCAGGTGATTTTCGAACCCCCTCCAGCAGTGCGAATCAGCTAATTCTGCGAGACTCCTGTTCAGGCACAAGGGTTTCCGAATGCCGCCCTGTGCTCGTGCTTCGCTCCTTGCGGAACGAACACCTCCGATCTGTGGAAGCTGTTGGGAGCTGAGGATTTTGCAGCCACAAAATTGACCACAGTGCGGAAGTGCGTTCTAAGGCTGACCCCATAGAGTACGCAATATAAATATGTTGTCCGGTGCGAGCTCGGTGGATCGCCTGCTGTTGGACTGGCTGCGTTGGGTCTCGGAATTGTTTTTTTTGGCCAAGAGTGGGCAAGATGGCCTGAGCGCGCTTGGGTGCCCCCGCGCTGCCACCGTCTGTTGGCTTGACAACTGCAAGACCCGCGAATATAGGTTGAGGTACGCGCGAAAACGCCTTCCTTAGGCAGGCTTTGGAGCCGATCTTCTTCGGTGTGGGCGCGCTCTCGATGATATCGAACTTATCGAAGATGTCGAAGTTCACGCAGATCCTCGCAATCGCCGTCGCTCCAGTGTTGCCTCAAGCTGCACCGGCGCTTTACGCACAGAGTTCCGCTCAGACGACTACAACTAACGCGATTAGCACCGCACTGCGGGCGAACGATTACGACCAGGCCCTGAAGCTCGCCCGTGCGTCTTTACAGCAGACTCCGAATGATCCAAAGGTTCTCACCCTCGAAGGCATAGCTCTCTCCGGTTTAGGCAAAACTCAGGATGCACTCGCGGCTTACAACTCTGCCCTCAAAATCTCGCCCGACTATTTGCCGGCACTGGAAGGAGCGGCACAGATCGAATACAACGGGGGGAGCAGCCGCGCCGAACCGCTGCTCCGCCATATCTTGCAGATTCGGCCGGACGAGCCGACCAGTCACGCGATGCTCGGCGTGCTTTCGTATCGTGGCCACGATTGCAAGCAAGCAGTCCAGCATTTTCGCGCCAGCGGGCAGCTCATCTTCTCGCAGCGCGCGGCGATCGAGGAGTACGCATTCTGCCTGATTAATCTCGACGACGTGAAAGATGCAATTCCGCTCTATCAGGCCGTCGCGTCACAGCAATCTTCCGATGAGCCGGCGTTGCTCCATTTGGCTGCGGCGCAAGTTATGGCGGACCAGCCCCAGGATGCGATCACGACTTTGCAGCCGCTGCTAGCGGAACCGGCGGTTAGCTCGGTGGTGCTCGATCTTGCCTCGGCAGCCTACGAGAAATCGGGCAATACGCCCAAAGCTGTTGAGCTTCTGCGCAAAGCAATCGTCATCACGCCGGACGATCCGACGCTGTACCTGGATTTTTCGACGCTGTGTTTTGACCACTCATCATTCGATGTTGGCGTCGATATGCTCAACGTTGGCATAAGTCGACTGCCGCAGTCTGCGCCGCTCTACCTCGCAAGAGGAATCCTCTACATTCAGCTTGCAAAGTATGACAAAGGGCAAAGCGATTTCGAAACTGCCGAGCGCCTCGATCCGCGCCAGACATTCAGCTCCGAATCTGAAAGTCTGGCCAGCATTGAGCAAAATCGCGGGGGCGATCCACTTCCGGTGGTGCGCTCCCGACTAAAAACGCACCCCAACGATCCTGTACTGCTCTACCTTCTTGCCGACGCCCTTACCCGGGGTGGAGCACAGCCAGGCAGCGCCGATTTCAAGGAAGCACTGAGCGCAGCCAACCGCGCCGTTACAGCGAAGCCCGACCTGAACCTGGCGCGGAACCTCTTGAGCAACTTGTATTTCAAAGAAGGCGAGTTGGCCAAGGCGATCGAGCAGTGCAGGATCGCTCTGCGCACAGACCCGAAGGATCAGGAAGCGCTCTACCGATTAACGCAAGCCCTGCGAAAGAGCGGGAAGACGGCGGGAATTCCTGATCTGCTGAAAAGGCTGGCCGAACTTCAACAAGAAGACCGAAGCGAAGAGGAAGCGCGAAGCCGGTATAAGTTTGTGGAACCCACCCAATCCCGCGGAGCTGGGAGTAATCAGAAAGAGTAGGGCTGCCAAGTAGCGGTGGGTGACCGCCTTCGGAATAAGGTTGCGCGGGGGAACTCGTATACAATATACAGTCTGCTTTATCGCGTTTCCGCTTGACAACCTTGTTCCTCTGGGAGTACACATCCGTTCACACGGTGAAGTAAACGTTTTCTCTGTGCCGGAGCGGGACTTTGTTTTTCACTTCTGGGGGAGGGGTTATGGGGAAGATTTTGCTTCGTGCCCTAGCTTGCCTCGTTTTTCTTGCCTTCGCAGCCAATTCCTCTAGGGCGCAGTTCAGCGGGAACATCCAAGGCATTGTGACGGACTCCTCGGGAGCCGTGGTCGCCGGAGCCTCAGTCGAGCTCCGCAACGTCGAAACGGGCATCACGCAGAGCACGACGACGAGCGATTCGGGAAACTACAGCTTCAACAATTTGCAGCCCGGCAACTACGTTATTACGGTTACTTCGAAGGGTTTCAAGACTACAGAAGTGAAGCTGACCGTCAGCACGGCCCAACTTGAAGGTATCAACGTGACGTTGGCGGTCGCGGCTGTTTCGGCGAGTGCAACTGTCACGTACGAAGCGCCCCCAATCGATACGGAAGAAACTAGGCTCCAGACCACTCTGGACAGCCAAATGACGCGAGACCTGCCGACCGTGAACCGGAACCTGTGGGATGTGCTCGCAGTGCAGCCCGGAGTTGTGGGAGTGGGAACGCGAGGCACCGGTGAATCGCCGGGTGGCTTGCCTGATAACTTCGGCACGCAGACGCCACAGATAAGCGCGAACGGTCGCAGCTATACGGGAAATGTGGTGTTCGTCGACGGCATGAACGTGACCAGCCCAATTCAAAATGGAAACATCATTCTGGCGCCGATTCCCGACGCAGTGCAAGAAGCCTCTCTACAAACGAACACGTTCGACGCCGAAGACAATCTCGGCAGTTCGGTCCTGATTCAGGTCACGACGAAGTCAGGCACAAACCAGTATCACGGATCGGGCGATCTCTTCTTTACGAATCAGGATTTGCAGGCTAGACAGTACCCCTTGACCAGCGTCGCGCCATTTCAGCGCAAGGATTTGGTGGGAACCTTCGGTGGTCCAGTGGTTAAGAATAAGCTTTTCTTCTTCGCCGATGTCGAGAAGCTTTGGGCAAAGAATCCTGAGGAATCGGGACTGGCCACTTGGGATGATCCAGGCTTCGACACATGGGCAAACACGAACTTTGCTTCGAGCGTCGGGACGGAGGCGATCGAGAAGTATCCGCCCACATTTCTTCACGCGGTAGGCTCTCCGGAAACGGCCCAGACTTATGCAGCTAGCTCCGGTGCCGCGGCTTGTTCAGGCGGCTCGACTTTCACGTATACAGCCCTCGACGGCCTGACGATTCCAAACGTCCCTTGTTCTTTGCCCGTTCTCGACAGCGGGACTTTCGTATTCAGCCCTTATTACAACGCGCTGCAGTACAATTTCCGTGTCGATTACTACTTGACGACGAACGATCGCCTCTACCTCGCCTATTACAATGACTCGTTCAATCAGCAGCAGCCAGATCCTCGCGCCAATCTGCAATCTGTGGATATCATGCGTAATCGGTACGGGCAAGTGGACTACACTCACACCTTCAACGCAAATTTGCTCCTCGAGGGGGCCTTTGCTTTCGCCAGCGTCGGGGGAGCAAACGGGCAGCCGGTGGCCGGCCAAAACCTCTCCGTGCCATGGATCAATGTCAATGACGGCAGCACGGGATATAACATCGGCGGCGGCTGGGGTCCTGGTGAATACCGCGGTCCAAACTATAACTGGCGAGCCGTGCTCAGTTGGGTACGTGGAGCGCACACCTTCAAGTTTGGCTACCAGGGAGACCACGCGATTGAGCACGGTGACTTCAGTGGCTACAACACTCGGCCCATCTTTACGTTTAATAACCTTTTTGATTTGGTACTCGACAACCCACACGACGAATCTGTCGGAGCTTACAATCCGCTCACGGGCGCGGCTGGATACGTCCTCTTCGGCGGGCAAACGAATCCGTTCGGCTTTTACGCGGAGGACAACTGGAAGATGAGCTCGAAGCTGACGCTCACACTCTCTCTTCGTTGGGATGATTTTACAAATCATACCCCGTGGGGTGGAGTCGGCTGCGGCGCACCGGCGAATGAATGCTTCCGATTCAGCGATATCTTTCTTGCCTCCGGATCCACGATCGAGCAGCAGATTGCCGGCGCAACGGTCAAACAGCGGTCCGACGGATTGTTTACAGGCGACCAATCCAATTACTGGAGTCCCCGTATCGGAGTCGCATGGGATCCTACGGGCCATGCCACCTGGGTAATCCGCGGAGGCGTTGGCGTATATCGCGATTGGGTAGTGCTCGGGCAAAGCGTCGACGAGATGCGTAACAATCCGCCCAGCGTCTTAAGCGAGGGCTTCATCACCAACGGCTTCGCCGGCGCGACTGCGGTGCAGCCAGACTTTGCTTTTGGGGCAAACCCCACCTACCCGTTCAACTTCCCACTGCCTGCAATCCCTGCGCTGACTTTGAACTCTGCGGGCGGCTACAATTCAAACGGCGTGCCACTGCCAACAAACGTCGATTCATTGGCGCCCAATCTCGTACCACCCCTTGCGGTCAACTACGTCATCGGAGTGGAACACCAGTTCCCGTGGCAGCTGGTTGCGTCCGCCAGCTACTCCGGCTCTCGCTCTTATGACGGGCTTACGGGTTCCGATTGGAACCGGTGTGCGGGTTGCGCTTCGGATCGGCCGAACCCGGACTTCGCCTCGATGAATTACGTGACCAACTCCAATCGCTCAACCTACAACTCGATGGTGCTTGCTGTTCGGCGGAACGCCGGCAACCGGGGTGCTTTCCAGGCCTCTTACACTCTGTCTCACGCTCAGGATTTCCCTGAGGCCGGAACACGTTTCGATCAGGACGGCGGACTGGGGGTCCCGGATCAGTCTGCCTACTTCAGCTACTGGGGAGATGCGAATTGGGACGTTCGTCAGCGATTCTCATTCTCTGGTTTGTACAACATACCCGGAATGAAAGAAGGTATCGGGAAGGTGCTCACCGACGGGTGGGAAATCTCCAGCCTCGCGGCCATCCAGACCGGCACACCGTTCTGGGTGGTTTGTGCAGCCGCTTCCTGCGATTACAATGACGATTTGACGTTTTACGATATTCCTGACACACCGAGTCAGAACTTCACGGGCTCTCACAGCCGCCAAGCCTACAAGAACGGCATATTTACGGCAGCGGATTTTCCTGTTCCCGCTGCGGGAACAGAAGGAAATCTCCCTCGCAACATCTACAGAAACCCGAGTTACTTCCAAGTGGACGCGAGCGTGCTGAAGAACACGCATGTGCCTTGGCTGGGAGATGCGGGCAACTTCCAATTGCGGTTCGAGTTCCTCAACTTGTTCAATGTTGCGAACCTGGGGCCCGTGGATGCAAATCTGGCGGACGCCACGTTTGGAAAAGCGACCACGGCGCTGCCCGCTCGGGAAATCGAGCTCGCTGCGCGCATATCGTTCTAGTCTCCGATTGAGGCGGCGGTGGATTTCATTCAGCCGCCGCTTCGCGTTTCGTTTTATCGCGAATCCGCAAACTTACGTCGGTAAGCGCGTGTCCGCACTCGTGCGAATTTGCGTTCGACAGGCGGGGGACACGCCACGATGAGGGGGCCCCGGCACGCCCGTCTTGATGGCCACCCTCAATTATTAAGTTTTTTTCTTGACAGTACTTGTGATGTCGATGTACTTTTCGGCGCACAATCAAGTAAACGTTTCCTTTCGGAAGCATGGGTCTGGGGGCCACTGTGCGTTTTTGTCGGATTTCCATCAAACAAACTTGATTCGTGGTCGTCATCTTGTCGGGCCGTTGTCGGCATTCGACCCCGGCTTCAGGCGACAAACTGTAAGCACATCGGAGGGTGTGGTTATGCGTCAGAAAGCATTTACAGCAATTCGCATCATGTGTGCCGTTGTGTTTTTTGTCCTGCTTTCGAGTACCGCGCTCGCGCAATTCACAGGAAGCATCCAAGGGCTCGTACAAGACCCGAGCGGCGCCGGCGTGCCGAAGGCCAAGGTCCAAATCGTGAACGCGTCGACCCAGGTGTCGGAGACAACCACGAGCGACGAGGCCGGCAACTACCGCTTCGTGAGCTTGGCTCCCGGCAGTTACACCATCACTGTGGAAGCTTCCGGTTTCGAGAAGTCGCAAGTCACGGTCACCTTGCTAACCGAGCAGAACTTGAACGTACCCATCAGCCTGAAGGTTGGCCAAATCACCGAGGCGGTTAACGTCACAGCCGAGGCTCCGGTAGTCGACACGGCTGACAGCCGCAACCAACTGACACTGGAAAACAATACGGTGGCACAACTACCAATCCCGGGCCGCAACTTGGTTACGCTGACTACCTATGCCCCAGGCGTCACTGGCTTGGGAACCGTGGGCGGCGGCCAGCCGGGCGCAGCCGGCACTCCGGGCTCGGGGGTTGACAACTACTCCACGGAAACCCAGGTCGACGCTAGTGCCAATGGTCAAGGTCAGATGTCGAATATGTACGTCGTTGATGGCCTCGACGTTACCAGCGGAATTCGCCAGGGGGTTCTGAACTTGACCCCGAATCCGGAGTCCATTCAAGAAACCAGCGTACAGGTCAACACGTACTCCGCCGAGTACAGCCGCGCCACTGGCGTGGAGGAAGTGATGACCACGAGGTCGGGTTCGGATCAATTCCACGGCGAGGCAGCGGATTGGTTCTATAACCAGAAGATGTTCGCGGCGACCCACTTCTCTCCCAGCTACCTGCCCTTCCACGGCAATAACATGTCGTTTTCCATTGGTGGCCCGATCATTCCGCATCACCGGCTCTACGGGTTCTTTGCGGTCGAGCCGTTGCGTTCGGCCCTGGCCACGAGCGGGGCAGTCCAGTTTCCCGATCCAGACTTCGTAACATGGGCGACCACCAACTATCCGAACAACGTGGGGCCGGGTTTGATGCAGAAATACGTGCCCACCAACTTGAGCGGCGTAACGGTATTGCACACAGCTTCCGTCATCCCGGGATGCGGCACCGCAGCGACAAACGATCTGCCCTGTGACACGAACCTTATTGACACCGGCGCTTTCAGTGCCACGGCAGTCCGAAATGGAACACAGTATTTCGGCCGCGTTGACAAGTACTTTGAGAAGGATCGCATTTATGGCAGCTTCTATCGGACCCTGCTCAATTACGGCGCGGCTTCCGACATCCCTGCCTTCTCGGCATCGAACAAAAACTGGGAACGGGCTTTTCAGGTGAACTGGACCCACACGTTCAACCCGAACACGCTGAACGAAGCAATTTTTGGGGCCAATCGCGTCGAAGGTGTTCTGGGCAGTGGTGCCACGGCGTCGTCTTACACCGTTCCCTTCGTCGCAGTGTCGGGCATGAGCCAAACGTATGGCGTCGGTTTCGCCCAGGGCGATTTCATTCAGCATAACTACCACTGGCGCGATGTGTTGACCCACGTTCGCGGCGCACACACTTTGAAGTTCGGCTACGAAGGCTGGTATGGAGATGACGTTGAGCCATTTCAAGGGCCGTGGTCGCAGCCGACATTCAATTTCGACAACCTGCTGGATCTGGCTCAGGATAGCCCTCACACAGAAGGCCACGTCTACTACAACCCCATTACGGGACAAGAACAGTTGTGGTCGTGGGACGCTGCTTCGCGGACCTGGGGTCTCTTCGCGGAAGATACCTGGAAGGCACGCAGGAACCTCACTCTGACCCTGGGTTTGCGTTGGGATGACAGCGGGAACCCTTGGTCAAAGTCGCCCAGCACGGTATTTGGCAACTTTTATCTGGGCCCTGGACAAACGTTTGACGAGCAGGTAGCCAACGGTTTTGCCAAAGCTACACACAACGCGTTGAATCATTCGGTGAACAACCTATTGAGTCCGCGAGTCGGGATCGCCTGGGACGTCACAGGCACTGGCAGCACGGTCTTGCGTGGCGGGTTTGGCGTCTTCAACGATTGGCTGACGCAGGCCAACGTCCAGGAGGAATTCCGCGGCAGTCCACCGGGAGAAATTGCTCCGACCTTCACCGAAGGAACAGCGACACCACCGATCTTTAAGCTAGGGACCAGCAGCACGCCTCCATTCGGATTCACGTTCCCGCCGTTAGCTGGTTCCCCGATATGCCCCACTCTTGGATTGAATGGTTGCTTGAATTCGCAGGGAGGAATTGTCGGGGGCAACTTCGGAATCGGGGCTATTAATCCGAACCTGAAGAGCCCCAAAGCAGACATCTGGTCACTGGGTGTTGAGCGAAAAATCGGAGCCGACTATTCAGTAGGCGTCGGATATTCCGGATCGCACGGCTACCAAATGGTCGGGGCGGGCGACCAGGCGGGAATTGTCAGCTACGGCCAAGACATCAACGCCTTCGCTGACGATTTGATCATAAACGAAACCTTGTCGCCGACCCGACTCAATCACAGTTTCGGCGCGATCGCCTATGCCGACAACAACCGCCACAGCAACTACGAGAGCGTCTATTTCGAATTCAAGGGCCATTTCTCGCGCAACGGCTCCTTTGACGCCTCATATACGCGTTCGCAATCCAAGGATGACGCGGCCGTGTATCCTGCGGAAGCAAATCCGGACACTTACTACGGTCCGTCGCCGTGGGATGCTCCTAACCGCTTTTCTCTGACCCTGAACTATCAACTTCCCGGGTTGAACAATGGCCACGGTGCAGTGGGCAAGGTGACGAGCGGCTGGGGCATCAGCGGAACCAGCCTCTTCCAGAGCGGCTATCCCGCCATGGTCGCAACCAGTGCCCCGTTCATCGCTCTGTGCGCCGATGGCACCAATTCCTCACAACCAGGCTCGGGGTGCCCGGGCCCGTCAGCACCCAAGAACATCGTGGGTGACTTGGGCGGGGACTACAACGCCGACGGGGAAAGTACGGGAGTCGCGGCCAGCATCAACCTTGCAGGCGTCGACTACCCGGATGTCAACAGCTATCACCAGGGAACGTCCAAGCAAGCTTTCCTTACCGGGGTCTTCTCAGCCGGACAATTCACTCCACCGGCCCTCGGTACGGAGGGTAATGAGAAAGCGTTTCAATTCCGTGGCCCGAATTTTGCGGAAACGGATGTGAATTTCTACAAGGACACGCACATTACCGAGAGAGTCATGTTCCAATTCAGATTTGAGTTCTACAACATCTTCAACCGTGTGAATCTTACTGCGTTTGAACCTGATCTTTCCTCCGGGGCGTTTGGCCAGGCAACCGCCCAGCAACTGCCGCGTAACTGGCAAATCGGAGGCAAACTCAGCTTCTAACCACTTGTAGCCTCACCACACTGAAAGCCCTTTCGTTCCAACCGGGACGGAGGGGCTTTCTTGTGTTTAGCATGCCGCGGCCGATTTGAACCGAACTTGTATTTGTCAGCGATAAGACACATGATCGCCGAGTCGTTCGCCCTCGCATGAGGCATATAAGCATTGGTCGTGAGACGAATGGCCGAGCCGATAACGGCAGTGCTCCGTATGATTCGAAAGACTTGCGTTATCGTGACAAGCTTCCTTCTGGTATTGCTGACCTACGCGTCGGCCCAAACCGCCAGCGAACGCACCGATGCCATAGCCGCCGCACTGCAAGCCCGGGATTTCGATAAGGCGCTTGAACTGCTCCGCACAGCCCTGCAAGAGTTCCCCAATAGTGGGCAGTTGTGGGCCATGCAAGGGGCGGCATACGCGGGAGAAAGCAAGCCAAAAGAGGCGCTGGCCTCATTTCACAAATCACTGCAGATTTCCCCGGACTACCTCCCAGCTCTGCAAGGAGCGGCGCAGATCGAGTATGACGCCGGTAGTCCCGCGGCGATCCCCTTGATTCAGCACGTGCTGCGTTTGCGCCCGGGCGACCGAACGGGTCACGGCATGTTAGCGGTACTGGAATACCAGCAAGGGAACTGTGCTGCTGCGGTGCCTCACTTCGAAAGAGCTGGCTCGTTG
>Ga0187769_10001670_pt1 | contig 12717 bp, 9 predicted proteins | sample 0116_SJ02_MP02_1_FD_133140 | JGI IMG/M metagenome (GOLD analysis project Ga0187769, IMG submission 133140) | Tropical peat soil microbial communities from peatlands in Department of Meta, Colombia - 0116_SJ02_MP02_10_MG | ecosystem: Environmental > Terrestrial > Soil > Wetlands > Peat | place... | reverse complement strand
GGGATGTTGTTGTGGCCGTGCACCGCATCGGTACCCCACAGGGCCGGGATCCCCGTTGAGTCGGGGCCGCCGATGGAAGCCTCATAGAACCGGTCAGCGAGGGCGAGCCACTCACTGGGTGGTGCGAGTTTATCGTCGCGGGGGGAAGAGTTGCCGCCATTCAGGATGGAGCCGAGGGGATAGTGCCGCAGATCCTCTGGAGTGATGCTGCCGATATCGGCCTGGATGAGCTGACCGGCCTTCTGCGCGGGCGTCATGCGGGCGAGCAGCACGTCGATGCGGCTCTCGAGCTCGCGATCGCGCGGCAGCGCCGGGCGCAGCTTCGGCCAGCGCTGCGGATGCACGACCGCGGCACCGCCGACCGCGGCACCGGCAGCGGCGGCGATCGCCGGCAGCAGCAGAGCGCAGGCAGCGCAATAGGATGCGAGCCGGAGCGGTCTTCTCCCCATGGTGCCCCATAGGATACACAGCCGAGGTCGATGAACATGCTGGAACCGACACCCGACATCACGGATGCGAGCGGCGCGCACGCGCGGCGCGCGGGCATGCACGGCGCGCCGCCGCAGGCGCTCCCCGACCTGCTGCTCATCGAGCGGGCACGCGCGGGGGATGAGCGCGCGATCGAGGCGCTGCTGCGCCGCTACGGCCGGCGGCTCTACCGCGTGGCGTACAGCGTGCTGCTGGACGAGGAGCGCTCGCAAGCCGCGGTGCGCGAAGCCGTTCTCGCGGCCTTCGGCGATCTGAGCCGCTACGAATCCACCGGAAAATTCGCGGCATGGCTCACGCGCCTCACCTTCGTGCAGGCGCGCGCGCTGCGCTTCGCGGCACGCTCAGCCGAGCGCGCCACCGCGCAGGCGCCAGCGGACGCCGCAGCGGCAGCCCCGGCCGCCGGCTGCGAGCCCGGCGATGAGCTCAAGGAGCGGCGCGAGCTCGAGAGGCGGATCGGCGAGCTGCGGGAGGTGTTCCGCACCGTGTTCGTGCTGCGCATCCTCGAGGGTGTGAGCGGCATCGAGACCGCCGCCTCGCTCGCGCTGCACGCGACGACCGTGCGCACGCGGCTGTACCGGGCACAGCGCCGTCTCGGCGCGGACACGGTGCAGCGGGCGCGCGCGGCGGTGGCGCTCCTTGCGCTGACCCCCGAGTCGACCGAGCGCCTGGTGACGGCCGTGCTCACGGCGCGCCCTCATGGCTCGATGCTGACGATCTCCGCTGCGCCTCCCTGAAAGGCAACGCTCTCGCCCACCTGCTTGCCGAGCAGCGCCTGCGCGAGTGGTGCCACCCAGCTGAGCAGCCCCTGCGCGGCGTCCGCCTCATCCTCGCCGACGAGACGGAACGCCGGGGTTGCGCCCGAATCGAGGCGCAGAGTCACCCGCATGCCGAAGCGCACGCGATCGACCGCCGCCCCGGGCTCGATGAGCCGTGCGCTGGCGCGCCGCGCGCTCCAGTAGCGCAGGTCCCGCTCGATCCGCGCGCACGCGTCCCGCTCGCCGCCCGCCCGCGCCGCCTGCCGCTGCGCGGTGAGCTCCTGCACGCGTGCCTCGATGGCCGTGAGTCCCCTCGGGGTGACGAGATTCGGGTGCGGGCTCACCGCGCGCTCCGGGAGCGTTCCGGCGTCCTCGTCCGACTCGCGAACGAAGGCACGGCTCACGCGAGCCTCCCCGGCGCGCGCCCCAAGCCGGTGACAATGCAACACCTGCCGTTCATACTGCGAAATAATCTGCTGCAGCGGGCAGATGGTATATGAAAGCTCCGCGCCGCACGTTCCTCGCTCTGCTCGGCGCCCTCGCGGCGGTGGCGGTCGCAGCTCCGGGCACGCCCCCCGAGTTCACCCACCACCGCGCGGGCGACTGGATCAACTCCCCTCCGCTCACCCTCGCCGGCCTCAAGGGCAAAGTGGTGCTGGTGGAGTTCTGGGCCTTCCAGTGCGTGAATTGCCTCAATTCCCGCGCGTGGCTGGAGGCGCTGGCGCGTGACAAGGGACCCGCGGGGCTCGTGATCGTGGGCGTGCACACCCCCGAGCTCCCCGAGGAGCGCAACCCCTACCGCGTGCGCGATGCGGTCGAGCGGCTCGGCATCCACCATGCGGTGATGCTGGATGGCGACTATTCCTACTGGAACGCGCTCGGGAACCGCTACTGGCCCGCGTTCTACCTCATCGGGCGCGACGGACTGCTGTATGGCAGCGTCGCCGGAGAGATGCACGCCGGCGAGGAGCCGGCCCGCAAAGTGGAAGCGGTCATCGACCAGCTGCTGCGGGCGCAGCCGCCTTGAACGGGATCGTCAGCGCGTTCCTGCTGACTTTCGCGGGGCTGTTCCCCATCGTTAATCCGATCGAGTCGGCGCCGTTCTTCTTTGGGCTCACGGCGGGCCTCAGCAGCGCCGAGCGGCAGGTGCTCGCGCGCAAGGTCGCGTTCAACGGTTTCATGCTGCTGCTCGGCTCGATGGCGCTCGGCCCGTGGCTGCTCGAGTTCTTCGGCATCGAGCTGCCGGTGGTGCGCATCGCCGGCGGGCTCATCGTCACGGCGCTCGGCTGGAAGCTCCTCACCCAGGAGCAGTGGTCGGACCATGCGGGCTCGACGCAGCTGCAGGCGGCGCCGGCGCGCAGGATCGGCAGCTTCTATCCGCTCACCCTGCCCCTCACGGTGGGTCCGGGCTCGATGTCAGTGGCGATCACCATCGGCAGCCACAAGCCCGCGGGCATCCCGCCGGTGTCGCAGCTGGCGGAGCATGCGAGCGGGGCGCTGCTCGGAGTGATGGCCATCGGTCTTTCCATCTACCTCGCCTACCGCTTCGCCGAATACATGGCGAAGCTTCTCGGCTCGACCGGAGTCGAGGTGCTGGTGCGGCTCTCCGCTTTCATTCTCATGTGCATCGGCATCGAGATCATCTGGAAGGGCTACAGCGCGCTCATCGGTCTGCACTGACACGCAGCGGCGCCGCGCTAGCGGTTCTCACTCTGCAGCAGCTCGAGCACCGCGGTGCGTGCCGCCGCCGAGTGCACCGGCAGCGCGAGCACATCCCCCGGCTGCGCCCACTCCAGCGCACAGCGCACCGCCTCGACCTCGCTCAGGCGCACCGGCAGCGCCGACTCCGGCAGCCCCGAGCGCCGCAGCGCTGCGTGGAGAAGGCGCGGGATCTCGCCGGGCTCGCGCCCGCGCAGGTGCGCCTCGTTCTCCTTCACGACGACCAGCGCCGGCGCAAACTCCGCGGCGGCGCGCGCCAGCGCTTCGATCTCGGCGTCCTGACGATTGCCGGCGTGGCCGAGCATGGTGCCGAGCCTCCCCGCGCCGCCGCGCAGGTGCTCGGCCACGCTCAGCAGCCCCCTCAGGCCCTCGGGGTTGTGCGCATAGTCGACGAGGATGCGCACGCCGCTGCGCTCGAAGCGCATCATGCGCCCGAGGTTGTCCTCAGGATGCGCACCGAAACGCGTGAACACGGCGGCGATGACGGCCGGGGGCACCCCGAGCGCCGCCGCGCCGAGTGCCGCTCCGGCGAGGTTGGCGATGTTGTAGCTCGCGCTGCCCTCGACGCTGAGCGGCATCGCCGCGATTGCGCCGAGATCGTGCTGCGCGCGCGCGTACGTGAGAATGAGCCGGCCGCCGCGCACACCGCAGCTCGCCCCGCCCTGCGCGCGCAGCACGGCCGAGTCCGCATCGAGTGCGAACCACCCGAGCTGGGGACAGCGGCCGAAGCGCCACGCCAGACCCGGCGCCCGCGCCGTGAGCTGTGCATCGTCCGCGTTCAGCACCAGAAGTCCCGAGGCATGCACGACGCCCGCGACCGCGAGCTTGGCATCGGCGAGCCCATCGAGATCATCGACGCCGTACTCGCCGAAATGATCGGCACTCACGTTGGTGACGAGCGCGACGTGCGCCCCCGAGACCGCGATCCCGCGCCGCAGGATCCCGCCGCGCGCCGTCTCGACGATCGCGCAGCTCGCCGCGCGCTCGCGCATCACGCGCCGCGCGCCGGCCGGGCCCGAGTAGTCGCCGCTGAGGAGCGCCCGTGTCCCGAGAAACACGCCATCGGTGCAGCAGTAGGCAGCGGGCCACCCATGAGCCGCGGCGCACGCGGCAAGGAGGCGCACTGTGGTCGTCTTGCCATTCGAGCCGGTGACGAGCGCGGTGGGGATGTCGTGCAGCTCGTCCCAGGGAACCGCCGCCACCTCCGGGAGCGCATTGAGCGCGAAGTCGCGCCCCCCGGCGCCGGCACCGAGCGTGAGCGTCTCGTCATCCACCACGTGCGGCAGCCCGCGCGCCGCCGCCGCCGCGAGCAGCGCCCGCAGGCGCGGCCGCGCCTCGCGCTCCGCAAGCAGCGCGAAGCGCTCCAAGGCCGCGGATTCCTCGAGCACCGGGGTGATGTGCGGACCTCCGCCCGCAGCGGCCTCGAGCGCGGCGGCGGCAAGCTCCGCCTCGAGGCCCTCGCGGCGCGCGGGGTTGCGCTCCGCGAGCGCGGCGCACAGCGCCCATTCGTTGACCTCGGTCGCGGTGAGGAGCGCATCGACCGGAGCGGCGAGCGCGAGCGATGCCCCGCGCGCATGCGCGCGGAACACGGCGCCCGGCATGTCCCAGCGCAGATGCGCGCGGGCGCGCTCGGCGCGCACCTGCCAGGCGCTCAGCAGGTCCGCATCCACGGCGATGCCGATGGTCTCGAGCTGCGCACCACAGGTGGCGAAGAACCGGTTGGCGCCGATGAGACGCCGTGAAGCCTCGAACGGCAGCACGACAGCGCTCAGTCTTCCGCCTCCGGGGCAAAGCGCACGCCGCGCTCATCGCGGATGAGCCCCTCGAGGCTGAAGGCCGGCACGGCGGGCTCGCCCGCCTTCGGCGTGCGCTCGGCGGCGGCGGCCTCGCTCGCGAAAGGGGGCGGCGGCGCGGGTTGCGCGGGCGCGGCGCCCGCGGGACGGAACTTGGTGATCTGCTTCCAGGTGCGCACGAGCTGATCGGCGAATATCAGGATCAGATCTCCGGGCTGACCCATGTTAAGCGCGGCGGTGACCGCCTCCTGCTCATCGGGAATGATGGAGATCGCGGCGGCGCCCACCCCGGCGGCCCGCAGCGCCTCTGCCTGGATGCGCGGCACCTCTTCCGGGCCGCGATCGCGCAGCCCGTCGTCGCGGCGGCAGATGTAATGGTCGAAGCGGCCCGCGGCCGCGCGCGAGATGGCGATGAGGTCCTCATCGCGCCGGTCGCCGGGACCGGCGAGCACCACGATGCGCCGGCCGGTGACATCCAGGCGCTGCGCGAGATCTGCCATAGCGGCTACCGCGTGGGCGTTGTGGCCGTAGTCGAGCAGCACCTTGAAGGGGTGCTCGTCGAAGACGTTCATGCGTCCCGGCGCCTGGAAGAACGTCGAGTCGAAGGTGCGCAGTCCCTGGCGGATGGCATCGAGCTTGATGCCGAGGGAGAAGGCCATGCTTGCTGCGAACATGGCGTTCTGCACGTTGTGGGTCGCGCGCCCTTCGAGGGTCGCCGGGATAAGGTGCGTCCACAGGAGCGGTATGTGCCCGCCCTTGTCGTAGAGGGTGATCATCTGGCCGTTGACGCCCGCTTCCAGAGCGCAGGCGCGTCCCCCGGCGCGGATGTGCTCGCGCACGAGCGTGTGCTGGGGGTTCAGGGTGACGTAGCAGATGCTCTTCGCTTCGGTGTAGCCGGACATCTTGAGCACCAGCGGGTCATCGGCATTCAGCACCGCGCAGTCGCTGGCCACCTCGATGACCACACGCTTCACCTCAGCGAGCTGCTCGAGGGTGTCGATGCCCTTCAGCCCCAGGTGATCGGGCTGCACGTTGAGCACCGCGCCGACATTCACCTCGTTCACGCCCATGCCGGCGCGCAGCAGTCCCCCGCGCGCGGTCTCGAGGATCGCGATGTCGATCTGCGGGTCTGCCAGCACCATGCGCGCGGACACCGGTCCGGTCATGTCGCCCGCCACCGTGCGCTGGCCGTCGATGTAGACGCCATCGGTGGTGGTGAGGCCCGGGATGTAGCCGGCCATCTTGGTGATGTGCGCCAGCATGCGCGCGGTGGTGGTCTTGCCGTTGGTGCCGGTGACCGCTGCGATCGGCACGCGCGCGGGCGTCCCGTGCGGAAACAGCATCTCGATGACGGGCACCGCGACATCCCGCGGCGTGCCCTCGCTCGGGGCGACGTGCATGCGGAACCCCGGAGCGGCGTTCACCTCGCAGATGCCACCGCCGATCTTGCGGTAGCTCTCGGCGATATTGCGGGAGAGAAAGTCGACGCCGCCGACGTCGAGGCCGATGGCGCGGATCGCGCGCTCGGCCATCTCGCGGTTGTCCGGATGGATGATGTCGGTCACATCAGTCGCGGTGCCGCCGGTGGAGAGATTCGCGGTCGAGCGCAGGTACACCATGCGGCCCTTCTCCGGTACCGACTCCGCGGTGAGTCCGGCGCGGCTCAGCATCTTCTGCGCCTGCGCATCGAGCTCGAGCCGCGTGAGCACCTTCTCATGGCCGACGCCGCGGCGCGGGTCCTGGTTCACGATGTCGATGAGCCCGACGATGGTGTGCTCGCCATCGCCGACGACGTGGCCGGGCGTGCGCCGCGTGGCGGCGATGAGCTCGCCGTTCACCACCAGGAGGCGATGGTCATCACCCTCGAGGAACGACTCGATGACCACCGAGCGCGAGTGCTCGCGCGCGACCACGAAGCCGTGCGCCACCTCCTCATCCGTCGTGAGGCGGATGGAGATGCCGCGCCCGTGGTTGCCGTTGTAGGGCTTGACCACGACCGGGAAGCCGATGCGCCGCGCGGCGCGCACCGCTTCTTTCTCGCTCTGCACCAGCTCCTGTTGCGGCACCGGGAGCCCGAGGCTCGCGAGGATCTTGTTGGTTTCCTCCTTGTCGCTCGCGAGCTCGACGGAAATGTGCGGCGTGCGGCCGGTGACCGTCGCCTGGATGCGCTGCTGGTACTTGCCGTGGCCGAGCTGCACCAGCGACTGGTCGTTCAGGCGCAGCCATGGGATGCCGCGCGCCTCCGCGGCGCGCACCAGCGAGTGAGTCGAGGGGCCAAGCGCACGGCGCTGGGCGAAGCGGATAAACTGATCGCGCGCCTCGGCGAACTCCCAGCCGGCAGGCACGCTCCCCGCCGGGCGCAGCTCATCCGGCAGCAGCGAGGCGAGGAGGCGCAGCCCCAGCTCCCCGGCCGCGATGCCTTCATCGCGCTGTGCGTACTCGTACACCACGGTGTAGACCCCCGGAGTGCCGGCGCTGCGAGTCTTGCCGAAGGTGACCTCCTCGCCGGCGATGTTCTGCAGCTCGATTGCCACGTGCTCGAGCACGTGCCCGAGCCAGGTGCCCTCGCCCTCGCGCATGCGGCGGAAGAATCCGCCGGGCTCGCGGTAGGAGCAGCCGTGCTCAGCGAGCCCGGGGAGGGCGGCCGCGAGCCTCTCAACGAACACCGGACCCAGGCGTCCGGTAGGCCACTCTTCGAGGGCCCCTAAATCCAGCTCCAGGCGGATGACCGGGAAGCGTGCATACAGCGAGGGACCGACGTAAACGGAACGGTCGAGGATGCGCATGGGTGTTGCTCGCGGGAATCGTAGTAATAGTTGTTCAAAGGCAACTTGCCGCGCGGAAGTCAGCTCGAGCTGTCGGTCACTCCTTTGGCTCGCCGAGCGCGCCGGCGGTGGCGACGCGTGTGTGCAGGTTGAAGGTGGCGCCAGCGACCAGAATGTGGAGTCTGAGTCCAAGCATGCAGACCGCCTGGCCCTCCTCGACACTGTCGATGGAGGAGTAGCTCACATCCGCGCCATCCACGACGGTCACACCGCCCGTACCCTCCACTTCCACCGTCTCATCGGGGGCGATGAAGGCCGCCGTGTCCTCATCCAGCCCGATGCCGACGGAGAACGGATTATAGGCGAGCGCGGTCAGCAGCCGTCCCAGACGGTCACGCTGGCGGAAATGCTGGTCGATGATGAACCGGTTGGTGAGCCCCAGGCCCGGGGCGAGCCGCACGCTGCCGGCGATCACCGAGGAGCCCTCATCCCCCGCAGCGATCATGTGCTCGGAGAGAATGCTGGCCCCGGCACTGGTGCCGCCGACCGTGACCCCGCGGGCGTTGCGCAGCCGGATGAGCTTCGCGACCGCCGTGCCGCCGAGGAGCGTCGTGAGGCGCAGCTGATTGCCGCCGGTGAAAAACACCCCGCTCGCCTCCTCGATGCGCTGCAGGCGCCCCGGCTCCTGGCAGTCGCGGCGGGTGTCGAAGTCCATCACCGTGACGCGTGCGGCACCGAGCTCACGGAAGATCTGCTTGTAGCGCGCGCCGGTCTCGTGCACGCGGCTGGCGGTGGGAATGACGACGATGTCGGCCTCTGCGCCGCCCGAGACGCGCACGAAGCGCTCGAGGATCCGGCGGTCATTTTCCTTATTCTCCGCGCCGCCGATCGGGACGATCCACCCGCGCCTGTGGCCGGCGGGAATCTTGCTGGGCATTCGTTGCTCGCTCCTGAAGCTGCTCCGAAGACGCAAACTTACCACGCCGGGCCCGGTGCGCGCGCGGGTCGGCCGGCGCATGGTCGCAGCCGCGGGCAACGCCAACATCGCCACCTCCGCGCTTGCATTGGCACAGCGCGGGCACCACACTGCGCACCGCGAAAGTTGCCCTGCTCTTTCCGCCAACATCACTGCATGAGGTCCGTATGACTAAGACATGGCTGCTGTGCGCGGCTCCACTCGTGTTGCTCATGACCGCAGCGGTCGCGGGCCCACCCGTTGACAACGTGAGCATGAAGCGGCATCCGAATCTCGCCGAGGCGCAGCGCCTGTGCACCCGGGCATGGGAGAAGATCTCGGCCGCCCAGGCAGCGAACGAGTTCGACATGGATGGTCACGCGGCAAAGGCCAAGGAACTGCTCGATCAGGTCAATCGCGAGCTCAAAGCAGCGGCCGAAGCGGCCAACCGCCACGAGCGCTGATCCCGCCGGGTAATCCGCGCGAGTCTGAGTGCACGGGTCGGCGGCTGCCGCCCTGCGCATGCTTCTCCAGGTCGCACGCCACCGGAGCATCACATGTCAGCCAGGGGACACCTGCGCCTTGCGCGCTGCCTACTCGTTGCGCTCCTCGCCGTACTCGCGGGCAGCGCGCTCGCGGCGGAGGACTCCCCTCCGGCGGGCCGCCTGCCTGCCAGGGTAACGCCGGCGCACTACCGCCTCGATCTCAGGATCGACCCGCGCGCCAAGAATTTCAGCGGCAAGACCCGCATCCGGGTGAGCCTCGCGGCACCGACGCGCACGATCTGGCTGCACGGCCTCGGGCTGAAAGTCGACGCGGTGTCGGTCACCTCCGGCACGCAGCGTATCGCCGCCCGCTACGAGGAGGTCGATCACGAGTACGGCGTCGCGCGGGTCGTGACCGATGCGCCGGTGGCTGCCGGTGCGGCCACTCTGGCTTTCTCCTACAGCGCACCCTTCCAGACGAGCGGCCAGGGCCTGTACCACACGAAAGCGGCGGATGACTGGTATGCCTTCACGCAGATGGAATCGATCGACGCGCGGCGGGTGTTTCCTGGCTTCGATGAGCCCGGCTTCAAGACCCCGTTCGACATCACGATCAGCACCCGCGCCACGGACAAGGTGGTGACCAACACCCCGGAGGTGCGCCGTGCGCAGCTCAAGGACGGCTGGGTGCGTCACGAGTTCCTGACCACCCAGCCGCTGCCGACCTACCTGCTGGCCTTCGTCGTAGGCCCGCTCGATATCGTCGAGGCCCCGCCCATTCCGCCGAACGCCGTGAGACACACACCGCTGCCGCTGCGCATCGTCGCGGTCCACGGCCAGGCCGCCCGCACGGCCTATGCTGCGCGCGAAGCGCCGAAGCTGGTGCAGCGGCTGGAGGAGTACTTTGGCATCCCCTTCCCCTATCCGAAGCTCGATCTGATCGGCAGTCCCGCGGCCAACGGCGCGATGGAAAATGCGGGGGCGATCATCTTCGAGGAGGGCCTGCTGCTCCTCGATGAGCAGCCGACCGCGCGCCAGCAGGCGAACTTCGGCATGGTCGCCGCGCACGAGATGGCGCATCAGTGGTTCGGGGACCTGGTGACGCCCGCGTGGTGGGACGACATCTGGCTGAATGAGTCGTTTGCCGAGTGGATGGGAGTGAAGATCGCGAGCGCATGGCGCCCGGATCTCGACGTCGACGCCGACCAGCTCACCGAAACCCTGGCGGCGATGAACACGGATGCGCTGCGCGCCGGGCGGCAGATTCATCAGCCCATCGCGAGCAACGCGCAGATCGGCACCGCATTCGATGAGATCACCTACCAGAAGGGCGCGGGCGTGCTCGGGATGATCGAGTCCTACCTGGGCGAGGAGCGCTTCCAGAAAGGCGTGCGGCTGCACCTCGAGCGCCACCCCTACGGCACCGCGACCGCGGGTGATTTCTTCAGCGCCATGGCGCAAGGCAGCGGTGACCCCGGAGTCGTGGACGCATTCCGCTCATTCGTCGATCAGGTGGGAGTGCCGTTGCTCACGGTGAGCACGGCCCCGGGCGGCGGCTCACTCGCTCTCGAGCAGACACGCTACCGGCGGCTCGGCTCTGCGGCGAGCGACCCCGAGCTGTGGCAGATCCCGGTGTGCGTGGACATGATCGTTGCCGGCTCCGGCAGCAAGCGCTGCACGCTGCTCACCGGGCGCAGCGGAACCCTGACGCTGCCGGCGGAAGCGGTGGCAGCGGTGATCCATCCCAACGCGCAGGGTGCAGGCTACTACCGCTTCGCCGTCGATCCCGCCACATTCCGCGGGCTGCTGCAGGCGGCGCCGCACCTGCCGCCGCGCGAGGCTCTCGCCTTCGCCGACAGCGTCGCCGCGGCTTTCGATGCCGGCCGCCTCTCCTCCACCGACCTGCTCGCGGCCGCGGGCGTCCTCGCCGCCTACCCGGACCGCTCCGCGGCGCTCCTCCTCGGGCGCAAGCTCCTCGCGATCCACGACGTGATGGCGAGCGCCACCGGGCGCACCGCGATCGAACGGCGGATCGTCGCGCTCTACAAGCCGCGGCTCGAAGCGCTCGGCTACGATCCGACCGCCGGCCGGTATGCCGCCGATTCCGGACAACAGCAGCTGCTGCGGCAGTCGCTGCTCTCCATGGTTGCCCTCGGCGGCCGCGACAGCGGGCTGCGGGCGGTGCTCGCGCCGGCCGCACAGCGCTCGCTCAGCGACCCGGCGGCGCTCGATCCGGGCTTCCGCCGAACGGCGTGGTCGGTCGGCGTGCAGGAGCTCGGCAAGCAGTTCGCGGATCAGCTCGAGCCGCTCGTATCCGGCAGCCCCGACGCGCACGTGCGCGAGGATGCCGCCCGCGCACTCGGCAACGCCGAGGATCCGGCCGTGGCCGAGGCGGCGCGCGCGCTCACTCTCGATGAGCGCGTCGACATCAACATTGTCGCCGGCATCGCCTTCACGCAGATGCAGAATCCGATCACGCGGCAGGCCGCCTGGAGCTGGCTCGAGGCACACCGCGATGCCTTCTTCGGGCGCGTGCCCGGAGAATTCCTGTTCTACTTTGCGGAGCTCGGCAACCCCCTGTGCAGCAAGGCCGAGCGGGCGCAGTTCGATACCCTGCTCGCCGGGCGACTCGCCGGCACGACCGGCGGCGAGCTCGAGGTGGCGCGCGTGCAGGAGACCATCGACGACTGCATCGCGCTGCGGCAGGCGGTTGCGCCGCAGCTCGAGGCTGCGCTCGTCAGCGGACGGTGAGGCCGGGCGGCGCTATGCCTTTTCCCCGGGCGGCTATGCTTTTTCCCGGCTTGACCTGCCCGCCCCTGGTGCGATTTATTGTTCGCAATGAGACCTCGCAGGCGCGATAGGGCCGGCGCCGCCGGTCAGCCGCGGCGCTCGGTCCGCTACCGCCACCTCGTCAATCCCTTCGAGCCGCTGCGGCTGTTCTCGGATGATCAGATCGAGAGCATGCACCTTGCGGCGCTCGGGATACTCGAGCGCCAGGGCATGCGCGTGCTCTCACCGCGCGGGCGCGCGCTGCTCGCCGCCGCCGGGGCGCAGGTGGATGAGTCGAGCCACATCGTGCGCCTCGATCCCGCGCAGGTCACCGCGGCGCTGGGCTCCGTGCCGGGCCAGGTGAATTTGATCGCGCGCAATCCCGAGCGCTCCTGCCGCGTGGGCGGACGGCACGTGGTATTCGCAGGCGTCGCGGGGCCTCCGAGCGTGAATGACCTCGAGCGCGGCAAGCGCACCGGGTTACTCGCCGATTTCTGCGACTTCATCCGGCTCGCGCAGTCGTTCGACGTCATCCACGTGCTTTCGCTGATGAACGAGCCGCAGGATGTGCCGGTCGCCGAGCGACACCTCGAGACGACGCTCGCGCAACTCACCCTCGCCGACAAGCCGCTCGCCGTGTACAGTCGCGGCGACGCGCAGCTCGCCGACTGTTTCGCAATGCTGCGCATCGCCCACGGCATCGACGCGGCGACTTTCCAGGCCGAGCCGCGCTGCTACAGCATCTGCAATACCAACTCGCCGCTGCAGCTCGACCTGCCCATGACCGACGGCATCATCGAGTTCGCGCGGCAGGGACAGCTGATGATCGTCACGCCATTCACGCTCGCGGGCGCCATGGCGCCGGTGACCATCCCCGGCGCACTCACCCTCGCACACGCCGAAGCGCTCTTCGGCATCACGCTCACGCAGATCGTGCGCCCGGGTGCGCCGGTCATGTACGGCAGCTTCACCTCGAACGTCGACATG
>Ga0187769_10001669_pt1 | contig 12721 bp, 11 predicted proteins | sample 0116_SJ02_MP02_1_FD_133140 | JGI IMG/M metagenome (GOLD analysis project Ga0187769, IMG submission 133140) | Tropical peat soil microbial communities from peatlands in Department of Meta, Colombia - 0116_SJ02_MP02_10_MG | ecosystem: Environmental > Terrestrial > Soil > Wetlands > Peat | place... | reverse complement strand
GCAGCCAACTCACCCCCAGGCCTTCGCGCATGCCCATTTCGATCAGGAGCTGCCCCAGCAGCAACACTCCTTGGCCTCCGAAGCCCGCAATCTTGATTTTCACGTCTTTGGAGTGGTGGGAGTGTTTCGGTGTGAAAGCTTTTTGCGCCTGTGCGTCCCCCTGCGCTTTCGGCGTGATCTCGAGCACATCCACTACCGTCCGTTGTGGCGGCTCGTTGGCGGCGGGAATCTCCGGCTTGCGGTCGCGGAAAATATTCAGCGGAAAAACCGGCATCATCCTTTCGAGAACCCAGCGTCGCGCTTCCACCGGGTCTTTGCCCCAGATGGTCGGACACGGCGACAAGATTTCAACGAAGGAGAAACCCGAACCATCGCGCTGGATCTCGAGCGCCTTACGAATCGCCCGCCGCGCTTTCATAATGTTCTTGTTGTCGCCCAGCGCCACGCGCTCGATGTAGGCTGGCGCCTCCAGGGTGGCGAGCAGTTCCGCCATGTGCAACGGGAAGCCTTCATTCGACGGCCTGCGGCCCCAGGGCGAGGTGGTGCTCTTCTGCCCAACCAGGGTGGTGGGCGCCATCTGTCCTCCGGTCATGCCATAGATTCCATTGTTCACGAAGAAGACGGTGATTTTCTCTCCCCGGTTGGCGGCATGCACAATCTCGGCCGTGCCGATGGCCGCCAGATCGCCGTCTCCCTGATACGCAATGACGATTCTGTCCGGGTAGGACCTTTTGACGGCCGTGGCTGAAGCGGGCGCGCGCCCATGCGCCACCTGCACATTGCCTACGTCAAAATAATAGTAGGCAAATACCGAACATCCGACTGGACTCACGAGCACGGTCTTGTCCTGAAGTCCCAACTCCTGTAACGCTTCGGCAATCAGCTTGTGCACAACGCCGTGCCCGCAGCCGGGACAGTAGTGGGTTTGATTCTTTAGGTCTGACTTGCGCTCGTACTGCTCATAGAACACCGGCGACTTCGAGTGGATCACTTCGTATCCCTCGTTGTTAACTTCCGCGCCGGCGTCAGGCTTAACCTCAGACTCAACCTCTGGATCATCCACGCTAATCACGCTCTCGGCTTCCATTTTCGTTGTCCTCTTCAGCTCCACATCAGAACTGATCTCACACCGCCGCACCCATGTGGGCTAACACTTGTTGCTCCAGTTCCACCACGGAAGGCACGTTGCCGCCTACCCGGCCGTAAAACTCCACCCGCACTTTGCCATTGAGCGCCAGGCGCACATCTTCGACCATTTGTCCGTTGCTCAATTCGACGACGATCACTTTTTCCACCTTCTGCGCCGCATTCACCAGCGCCTTGGAAGGATACGGCCACAGCGTGATAGGACGGAACAGCCCCGCTTTCACGCCTTCCTTGCGCAATGCTTCGACCGTCGAGAACAGCACGCGGGAGACAATCCCGTAGCCCACCAGCAGCACCTCGGCGTCCTCGGTCTGGCAAAGTTCGCAACGCGGTTCGGCCTCCTGCGCTCGCATGTACTTGGCTTCCATTTTGCGCTGGTGATCTTCCAACTCGTCGGTTTCCAGGTAAATGGAAGTGATCACGTTGGCCCGCGTCTCGGGCGTTCCTTTGACCGCCCAAGGTTTTTCAGGCGGCTGAATATCGCGATATTCCAGGTCGAGCGGTTCCATCATTTGCCCCACGAAACCGTCGGCCAGCACGACTGCAGGATTGCGGTATTTGTCGGCGAGATCAAAAGCCAGCATGGTGAGATCGGCCATCTCCTGCACCGAGGCGGGAGCCAGCACGATATTGCGGTAGTTGCCGTGGCCGCCACCCTTCACCATCGCGAAGTAGTCGCTTTGCTCAGGAGCGATGTTGCCCAGTCCCGGCCCGCCGCGCATCACATCGACGATCACGCACGGCAGTTCTGCGCCCGCCAGATAGGACATGCCTTCCTGCATCAGGCTGAGGCCGGGGCCGGAAGATCCAGACATCACGCGGGTTCCAGCCGCCGCCGCGCCGTACACCATGTTGATCGCGGCCACTTCGCTCTCCGCCTGCAGAAACGTTCCTCCGACCTGCGGAAAATAGAGCGCAGCCGCCTCGGCGATTTCGCTGGCCGGAGTAATTGGATATCCATAATAGGCGCGGCATCCCGCCAGGATCGCACCCTTCACCACGGCGACGTTGCCTTTACAGAGCTGCCGCATGTTCGCCTCCTTGCGCCGTCGCAAACGCCTTTCCCTTCGCCTTGATCCGGTAAACCGTGATGGCTCCCGGTTCCGGGCAGCAATAAAAGCAAATGCCGCAACCGGTGCAATCGTGCCCGGTGTAGTGCGCCGGATGCGCTCCATAAGAGTTCAGCCCCGGCAGCAGTTCCAGGCACTTGGGCGGACAGGATTCCACACATAGCCCGCAACCTTTGCATTCCTCCACATCCACCTTGACCTTACCGCGTGCTTGACCCGCCATGTTTCACCTCGTTACTGCTCACCTGGTTCCCGCTGTTTCTGTCGCCAGCGGCCGCTGCAGCCACTTGGTTTGTTCGCAAAACTCATAAAGCTCTTCTCGAAACTTTGGATGTGCCACGTTGATCAGCGCCTGCGCTCGTTCCCGGATGGTCTTGCCGTGCAGATATGCGACGCCGTATTCGGTAACCACGTAGCGGATCAGCCCGCGCGAAGTTACCACTCCTGCGCCGGGGCTCAGTGTGGGGACGATTCGCGAGATCGTGTCATTCTTGGCCGTGGATGAAATGGCAATGATCGGCTTGCCGCCCTTGGCGCGCGAAGCTCCTCGCAGGAAGTCCACTTGCCCGCCAATGCCGCTATAGAACTGGCTCCCGATCGAATCCGAGCAGACCTGCCCGGTGAGATCGATCTGCAGAGCGGAATTGATCGCCACCATGTTGTCGTTACGGGCGATCAACCCCGGATCGTTGGTATAGCAAGTGGGGTGAAACTCGAAGATCGGATTGTTATCCACGAAGTTGAACAACTTCTTCGTACCAATGGCAAATCCGAGGATGATTTTCCGCGGTTTGAAGTTTTTGCGCTCGCCCGTAATCACGCCGGCCTCGATCAAAGGAATCACACCATCGGAAACCAGTTCGCTGTGCACGGCGAGGTCTTTGCGGTCCATGAGAAAGGGCAGGACAGCATCCGGAATTCCACCAATGCCGGTCTGCAATACGGCCCCATCTTCGATCAGGCCTGCCACGTTGCGGGCGATGGCCCTATGCATGTCCGTAATTTCTGGTATCTTCATTGCGCACAGAGGCCGGGAGGAATCCACGATTGCATCCAGTTCACTCACGTGGATGAAGCTGTCTCCGTAGGTGCGCGGCATCTGATCGTTGATCTGCGCGACTACGTAGCGAGCGCATTTTGCGGCGGTGAGCGACGTATCCACGCCCACGCCGAAGCTGCAGAAGCCGTGCGGGTCCGGAGGAGAGAGCTCGAGCAGAGCCACATCGATGGGCATGGCGCCACTCTCGAAGAGCGCTTCAATCTCACTCAGGTAGATCGGCGTGTAATCGGCCCGGCCATCGTTGACGGCGTCGCGCACATTGGGGCCGATAAACATTGCGTTATGGCGGAAGTGCGTCGCCATCTCCGGAGCGACGTACGGCGCCGCTCCCATTGTCAACATGTGAACGATTTCCACGTTCTCCACGAATGGCGCGCGCCCCATCAGGGCTGCTACCAAGGTTTCAGGTTCGGCACAGCCGGGCTGTATGTAAACCCGCATACCCGATTGCACACACCGCAACGCCTCCTCGGCAGTTTGCAATTTGTTCTTGTAGTCAAGCTCCCAGGACATTTTCCTTCACCCATTCAACGAGGCTCACCGCCCCCACCCGCGGCGGACATCTCCGGCCCGAATGACCGCCAGTAAGCGGCCTGCCGCGTGATAGATGGCGGGGCCATCGCTACCCCTCTTAACTATTCATTTTCGACCTCGGGCCTGAATCCAGCTATGGCACAAGGCACGCCTTATTGTGATCGGCGTCACAGCGAGGTGGGCACAAGGTTGCTGATTAGAAACGTCTTACAGGATTCGTTTCGGTTCTGGCTCCCGGTCCGTAACCAGTTCAGGATGCAGGCGGCGAAACACCTCGGCTACGTGGCAATTCCAGCACACCGGCCAGTGGGTGGAAAATACCTCAGGAAGTTGCTCCGGTCGCAATTCTCTCCACTCCACCGTCTTATGGTCGGGCCCGAGCAGCCCGGGCGCGTGATCAAGGTGACGGAGTTTGCCGATCGGCTTGTGACAAATCGCGCAGTTTTTGCCCTCGTACCAATGCGAAACCACATTCCAGACCAGGCAGTTCTCGGGATCCGCTTCGATCTGTTGCAGGCATTCCTGGCCACAATCCTGCCGCTCCGGCCACCGCGAGCATTGCCTCAGGTGCAGCGTGGGCTCGGTGAGAAACGCGCCCATTGCAGCCTCGCCGGCTGCTACCTCAACCGCTTCAGGTTTGTGAGTTTCAGGGCAGACGATGAGGCGCTTGCCGCGGTATGCCAGGTAAGCCCGCACGCCAGGAATGGCGCGGAATACGAATAATCCCACTGCGAGCGCAAGAACGGCCAGCACCAGCAAAATCGTTCCTGTCATACATCACCTCACAGGCGGCAAGCCTCCGGTTCAGCCTGCCTGGCGGCTCGCCGCACTTCCTACGAGTCCCGAGCAGACTCAGTGTGGCACGGAAACGGTGGAACCGCCGTAGCTCCCATCACACCCGGCCGTGACCGTCATCACTCGGCGTCAGCGCCCTACGACCTCCAGAGAAGGCTGCGCCCCGCGCACATGCATCTTGACCGCCAACGAAAGCCGCCGGATGCCTTCGCGGATCTGCTCCGGCTCGCAATAAGAAAAATTCAATCGCATGTGCCGGCAGCCCTCGTCCGCCTTATTGTCATCGGCGTAGAAGCAGTCGCCGGGCACAAACGCCACATCCTCGGCTAGGGCTGCGCGGAACAACGTCCGGCAGTCCGTGCCTTCGGGCGTCGAGACCCAGAGAAACAAACCGCCCTTCGGATGAGTCCATGTAACTTCCGGTGGAAAGAATTCCGCCAGCGATTGCAGCATGACGTCGCGCCGCTGGCGATACACCTGGCGAATGAGCTTGACGTGCTGATCGAGGAAGCCATCCTTCGCCACTTCATACGCCACCATCTGGTTGAAGGTTGCAGTATGCAAGTCCGCGGCCTGCTTGAGCAGCACCAGCCTGCTGATCACGTCCGAAGGAGCTACGATCCAGGCCAGCCGGATTCCGGGCGCCAGCGTCTTGGAGAACGTGCTCAGATAAATGACGTTTGCCGGTGGCAGCCCATTGTGGCTGCTCAGGGTTTTGTAATCGAGCACCACCAGCGGCGGCAAGTGCTCGCCTTCGTAGCGCAACTGGCCGTAGGGATCGTCTTCGACGATGGGAATGCCGTATTTATCCGCCAGGAAAATCAGTTGATGCCGGCGCTCCTCCGATAACGTCACGCCTGCCGGATTCTGGAAGTTGGGCAGGATGTACATGAATTTTGGTTTTAGGCGCAGGGCGTTTTCCAGTTGGTCGGTGCATAGCCCATCGTCATCGAGCGGAACGGAAATAAACTGCGCCCCGTAAACATTGAAAGCCTGCAACGCACCCAGGTAGGAGGGCGCCTCCACCAGCACGCGGTCGCCGGAGTTGACCAGCAATTTGCCGATCAGATCGAGCGCCTGCTGCGAGCCCGTGGTGATGAGCACATTCTCGGACTGGGCCACCACACCGTAGCGGCCGAGGTTCCGCGCGATCATCTCGCGCAGCGGCTCGTAGCCTTCCGTCGCTCCGTATTGCAAGGCCTGCGCGCCGTGTTGCTCAAGCACGGTGCGGCAGGCTTCCTCGAATCGTTGTACAGGAAACACGTCGGGGGCCGGAAGGCCCCCGCCAAACGAAATCACTTGGGGCCGTTGCGTGAGTTTCAGAAGCTCTCGAATGGTTGAGCCCTTGACCCGAAGCGTACGCAACGCATACCGCGACTTCCATGCGGTTGACATGGGTGCCTTCCTTCCGCTGTCATCCCGAGCAGGCGTTTTTGCGCCGTGAGGGATCTGGGCGAGCTGCGCGAAGCTTCGCAGCCTGCCCTGGGCAAGCGTAGCGCGCCGCAGGGTGCTCTCGAAGCTTCGAATCACGCGGCTGGCTCGCTTCCTTATTTTCAGCCTTCGACCGCCACCGCCTCCACCTGCCGCGGCGGAGCAAAGGTATCGTTCTCCTGCGCGTCGACTACGGCAATCGCGGCCACGCCCACAATGTCTTCCACCTGGGCGTTGCGCAGCAGAACGTGTACTGGACGGCTCATTCCCATCAGGATCGGACCAATCGTCTCCGCCCCTCCGATCGTCGCCAGCAGCTTGTAAGCCGTGTTGGCCGAAGCCAGATCGGGGAAGATCAGAACATTGGCCCCGCCCTTCAGCGTGCTGAAGGGATATGATTCTTCGATCACTTCCGGCGACAGCGCGTCGTCGGCGGTGATTTCTCCGTCCACAATCAAAGTCGGATCGGCGTAGTGCAGCAACTGCACCGCCTTCCGCACCTTGGTGCAGATGGGATGGTCGACATTGCCAAAGCTGGAGAACGACAGCATGGCAACGCGCGGCGTGATGTTGAAGCGCCGCGCCATTTGGGCCGTACATAGCGCGATTTCCACCAGATCCTCGGCCGTCGGCTCGATGTTCACACTGGTGTCCGCCAGGAAGTAGACTTCTCCCTTGCGCGTGATCATCGCATAGCATCCGGAGACGCGGTGCAAGCCCTCCCGCATGCGTACGATTTGCAACGCCGGACGAAGGGTGTCGGGGAAAGTCTGGCTGACGCCGGAGACCAGCGCGTCCGCATCCCCCAGATGCACCATCATCGAACCGAACACGTTGCAGTCATTGATCAGAGCCCGCGCCTCGCTCAGAGTTACGCCACGGCGTTGCCGCAGGCGGAACAACTCCTGAATGTAGGGCCCGCGCAACTCCGACTGTCCGGGATCAACAACCTTCATGCCTTCCAGGCTTAGTCCCAGTTCCTCCGCCAGGGCCTGGATCACGACGAGGTTGCCTAGCAGAATGGGCTTGGCGATTTTTTCTTCTACCAGAACGCGTGCCGCGCGAAGGATTTTTTCGTTCTCGCCCTCCGGGAACACGACTGTCTTGGGGTTGGCCTGCGCCTTGTGAATCATGGTGCGCGAAACTTCGTGGGCCTTGCCCAGCCTGCGCTCCAACTGCTCGCGATATGCGGTAATGTCGACGGGTTCCAGCGCCACACCGGTTCGAATTGCAGCCTCCGCCACGGCAGAAGCTTCCCATACCAATACGCGCGGATCGAACACCGTGGGAATCAGATAATCGCGTCCGAAGCTCAGCCTTTCCACGCCATACGCGCGGCAGACTGAATCCGGAACGTCCTCTTTAGCCAGCGCCGCCAAAGCCCGGGTGGCTGCCAGCTTCATTTCTTCGTTGATGGCGGTGGCGCGCACATCCAGCGCCCCGCGGAAAATGAAGGGGAAGCCGAGCACGTTGTTGACCTGATTCGGATAGTCCGAGCGCCCCGTCGCCATGATGACATCGCTGCGGCAAGCCTTCGCGTCTTCATAAGTGATCTCGGGATCGGGATTCGCCATGGCAAACACGATCGGATTCGGAGCCATCGACCGCACCATATCCTGGGTGACAGCGCCTTTCACCGACAATCCCACAAACACGTCTGCGCCCTTCATGGCGTCCGCCAGGGTGCGGCACTTCGTTTCAGGAGCGAAGAGCGCCTTGTACTTGTTCATGCCTTCCGTGCGGCCCTTGTAAATGACGCCCTTGGTATCGCAGAAAATAATGTTGTCGTGCTTCACGCCCAGCCGCTCGTAGTGTTCGGCGGTGGCGATGCCGGCGGCGCCGGCGCCATTGAAGACCACGCGAACGCTGGCGATATCCTTGCCTACGAGTTCCAGCGCATTCAGCAGCGCGGCACCGGTAATAATGGCCGTGCCGTGCTGGTCGTCGTGGAAAACCGGAATCTTCATGGTCTTGCGCAGGGTTTCCTCAATGTAAAAGCATTCCGGCGCTTTGATGTCCTCCAGATTGATGCCGCCGAAGGTGAGTTCGAGAAGTTGGCACACCTTGATGATTTCATCGGGGTCGTGCGTGTTGACTTCGATGTCGAAGACGTTCACGTCGGCGAAGCGCTTGAACAGCACCGCCTTGCCTTCCATCACCGGCTTGCCGCCCAGCGCGCCGATGTCGCCCAGGCCCAGCACCGCGGTGCCGTTAGTCACTACTGCCACCAGGTTGCCGCGTCCCGTGTATTTGAAAGCGTCGTGCGGATTTTTCTCGATGGCGAGACAAGGTTGGGCCACGCCCGGCGTGTAGGCCAGGCTGAGATCGCGCTGGCTGCGGCAGGGTTTGGTCGGAGTGATTTCAATCTTCCCCGGTTGGGGCTTGCTGTGGTAATCCAAAGCCTGTTGCTTGGTAATAATCATTGCTTCCTCCTGATCTTTTTCTGGCTCACTGCGTGGACAAAATTGGTGTTCAGGCTAACTCCGCCTTGCCCACCTCGCACTCTTGCGTCTTCTGATGTTCCACCTGTTCCTGATAACCGACTGCCGCGAAATAGATCGCACGATCGAAAAACTGCTCCAGCATCTGCAGCAGTTCCAGTTCTCCCATGATCTCCACCGCGCGGTCCACCACCGCTTCGCTCTTCAGAAAATCCCAGAGATTCTCCTTGGTGAGCACGATAGCCTGGATTAGTTCAGCCAGCGGCACATTCTGCAATGCCCGCCGCGCCCCGATTTCCCGATAGCGTTGCTCAATATGGCTCTGGTTTCCCCCCAGCAGCCAATCCCCCAGATGGCGATAGATCTCGTACACTCGTTCCCGTAATTCATGGTTGGGAATAGTGCGGAAGGAGCTGACCAAAGGGGAAGACATTACTTTTCTTTCCAGCCCCGCGGCCAGCGTGTCGGCATGGGTTTCAATCAGGCGAACCAATCTGTAGGAAAACATCGTCATCGCCCCCTCCCTCGTCTCCAGACACACACTAGGTTCGTTCCCGTTTTTGTCGTGGTCCGCAACTCTCCTCGCATTCTTCAACCGGCGAGAGTGAAGATCACCGTGATCGTCGTCTCCACCTCAACTGGTTGCCCGTTCAACAGGTATGGGCGGTACCGCCATTGTTTCACCGCCTCAATGGCTCCCGGCACCAGCATGGGGTGTCCACTCACCAACTGCAGATCCTGAATGGCGCCCTCTTTGTCGATGATCGCTTTCAGCACAACATTGCCTTCGATGCGAGCAGCTCTCGCCAGCGGGGGATACGGCGGTTGCACTTTGTGAATGAGAAGACCGCTCGTTACCCCTTGCGAAATGCGGATCCGCTGCGGCATCACCGGTTGCAACTTGGGTACGTACCCCAGGTTTGAAGTGGAATTGACGATGCCGCCAATCACTCCTCCGAGCTGACCACCCGGAATCCCGCCCGGTACGCCTCCGATAACTCCACCGGCCCCGGGCATTGGCGGCGGCGCTTCTTCTTCCTTGATCATCTGCACCTTCTCCGGAATCCTGGTCGGCGCCCGGAGTTGTCCCCCGGAGAGCAGATCGCTTTGAATCTGCTTCGTGATTCTGGCCACCTGCTGTTCGGCTGGCGGCGGTGGAGGCGGCGGTGGCGGGGCAATCAGAAACGTCAGCAACTGCGACTTCGGCAGTTGCTCAGTGAAATATAGCGGTATTAACAACAGTACGCCCAGCATCAGGCACTGCAATACGAACGATGCCAGCGTGGCCCAGGTTTGCCGTCCCTTTTGGCCGCGATACTGCAGCAAGCTGTCTGAGAACAATGGCCGGACCTGTACCGGAGCGCTTATTAGACGCTCCACAGCGGTATCCCGCGCCGCCGGCTGCCGCAGCGGTTGGGCTTGTTTAACTTCCGGCTCGCGAATCTCGAGTGTGCCTTTCATACCCGCTTCCCCCTTTGCCCCGCAGCGGTGCGGTCTCCGCTTCGTCCAGCCAACTCCCCGCGTAACACCGGGCCGCTGTCAGATTGCCCTTCATCACTGTCGGGCAACTCCAACCTCTTCATACTGATTCTCGACCCGAATGAGCGGGGTGAGCCATGACGAGCAGCACAACTAAGCGTGACCGCAGTCACCAACCCTCGAACCCTATCCTCCCGCATGGTTAACCGGCGTCCGAGTGACCAGGATCACCTTTACCTGTGTTTGGCATCACTTCCTCCTTCGGCATCAAATACTAGAGTCATGATTGAGGATGTGTACCCATCGCATCGCCGGGGGCGGTTACTTCCAACTTTGGGACACAAAACCCTGGAGGCGGCTATGGTATCCAAATGCGCGAATCAAGCCTGCGCGGCCACCTTCCGGTATTGGCATGAAGGCAAAATTCTCCTCGTAGAAGTTGGACCTGCTCCCCCAGAAAAGCTGGACATTTACGCCCTCCGAAGGCTCGAGCGTTTCTGGCTTTGTGACGACTGCTCGAAAACGATGACCATCGTTTCCCACCCATCCGGAGTCTTAGTCGTTCCTCTGGAGGACCAATCGAAACCCAAGAAAGGAAGCGGCGCAAGCGCCGCAGCACCGCGGGACTCAGCCATGGGATTTGCCTAGCTCCATTATGGCTTGACGCCAAGGAGGTATTTATGTCGGCGACCGCACAGATACACGATCAGAAACAGGGCATTGAATTTAAGCGCGTCCTGATTGCCACTGATTTCTCGGATGCTTCCCAGCGAGCGCTACCCTATGCAATTGCCATCGCCCGCCGCTATGGTTCTAGACTCTCGGTAGTACACGCAATTCCGCCGGAGCCGCGCGACCGGATCCCTCTTGAAGCGCTGCCTCGGGAACTGAACCGCCGGCGGCTGCAAGCGGAACAGCAGATGCAGCGACTCGGCGAGCAAATCCGAATCAATGATCTGAAGCATCAACTGTTCCTCGAGCAGGGCCGCGTGTGGGATGTTCTTGCCTCGGTAATTCAACGTGAAAGCATCGATCTGCTTGTTCTAGGTACGCGCGGACGGGGCGGATTAAGAAAGCTCGCACTGGGTTCGGTCGCCGAGGAGGTCCTGCGTCTGGCTTCGTGCCCGGTGCTCACGATTGGCCCGCATGTTCCCTCGGCAGGTTCGGAAACGGTCGAGTTCAAGCGCATCCTTTTCGCAACTGACTTCGGGCCCACCGCTGCCAAAGCCTTCCCCTATGCCTTGTCCATGGCAGAAGACTATCGAGCGACGCTTGTCCTTCTGCACATGATGGCGCCCATGCCGTGCGCCGATCTCGGTCCTTCCGCTTACGGTCCGTCCGCCTACGCCGCTGAGGAATTTACCAGGTGGCAGCGAACCATGCGAGACGAGAGCGAGAGAAAATTGAAGGAATTGATTCCGCTCAACGCGAAGCTGGCATCGGAGCCGCGATGCAAAGCTGGGACGGATTTCCTGCCGGAAGGAATCTTGGAAGTGGCGGCGTCAGACAAAATCGAATTGATCGTCATGGGCGCCAACCGGTCGCGTGCCCCGCGCGTAGCCGCGCATATGCCGTGGGCTCTCACCCATGAAGTGATATGCCATGCCAAGTGTCCCGTTTTGACAGTTAGTAACTGAGGAATGAAAAAGCCGAACGGAACCTGTGTAGTCTAACTTTGTTGGTGTAAGAGACGGACTTGAACCCCGATGGGGTAACGGCCAGATCCTCAGCTGAGGCGTTTTGCGGGCGTCGAGCCCGCAGCCGAAATCCTGAGCGCAGCGCAGGATCCCGCGGGAGCGGATCAGAATGTGGTGCGAAAGGGGGGACTCGAACCCCCACGGGTTTCCCCGCCAGATCCTAAGTCTGGTGCGTCTGCCAATTCCGCCACTTTCGCTACGTGGACAATTATACAAAGTGGTTGGATATTCTTCGAAAAGGTGGGGGAAGCCTCGCTTCTGCTCGTTCCGCACCGCCTTGCGAAAACACAGCGCCCGCTCCGCAGGCACAATTCCGGGGAGCGGGCAGTGATGGTCACGGCTTGCCGCGCTGCAGCTTGCCGTCCGGGAAGTGTTTACTGGACGGCGTTCAGTCCCTGATAAATGAACATGCCGGCGAGCACCAGCAACAGCACGCCGGAACCGGCCCCGAAAACCCAGACCGGAACCGTAAGCCGATTGACCTTGGTTAGCAGTTCAGTTTGCTCCTGCTGCATATGCGCGCTCGCGTCGTCCAGATACAACGCCTCATCCTCGTGCATGGTGAGCGTGCTGCGATAGATGAGCAGGATAATTAATCCGACGGTGAAAATGCCCCACACGATCGCCAGCCCAATCATTAACGGAGTCCATGTCCATGCCATAGCGCCACCTCGCCAGATTGCAAGCCTGTTCGGGTTACTCCCCGACCTCCGAAGCACAGTATGCAACCCTGCGCCAGCGCCTCGGGAGAAGGCCTTAACATAATCATTATAGCCCCGTTTGGCAAGCCCTGCCTGTGGAATCCCATAATTAGGCTTCCACATCTGGAAACTGCGACTGTACCCCGCCGTACGCATCCAAACCCCGCCAGGACCGGCAGCTGATGGTTAAGGGCATCGGTTGTAGTGCAGTTGGTTCGTTGCGCCCAGGTGTCATCTTGAGCGTAGCCGTTTTCAGGCGCAGCGAAGATCCTACCCTGAGCGAAGTCGAAGGGATCTCCTGCTGAACAAGCCTTGCGCCTAAGCCAAACTGCACTGCTACAAGGCCATTCGATTATGCCTACCACGG
>Ga0187769_10001667_pt1 | contig 12722 bp, 8 predicted proteins | sample 0116_SJ02_MP02_1_FD_133140 | JGI IMG/M metagenome (GOLD analysis project Ga0187769, IMG submission 133140) | Tropical peat soil microbial communities from peatlands in Department of Meta, Colombia - 0116_SJ02_MP02_10_MG | ecosystem: Environmental > Terrestrial > Soil > Wetlands > Peat | place... | reverse complement strand
GGCCTCGGGCTTCTCGAGGATCATCACGACGTCGGTGCTGGACGCCTCGACGAGGTCCTTCTGCAACGCCATGACGAACTCTTCCATCTCGAGTCCGTACTTGTGGGTCACACCCTCGAGCGAGTCGATGACGAGCAGCGACTTCTCCGGCAGCGCGCGCTCGATCCGCTGGTAGACGTTCTCCACCTCGGGCATCGGGCTGCGCTTCAAGAGCGCCGTCAGGTGCGTGCGGTCGACGCGGGTCGGGGGACCGCGTTCCTGCCCGAAGCTCGCGAGCACCTCGCGCCCGGCGCGCACCTTGCGCTGCTCGGGTTCGGGGAGCTCGACCTCGCGGGACTTGCTCGACGCCTGGATCGCGTCCAGGAACAGTTTGGCCGCGTCGAGGACGCGCGTGCGCATCTCGGACGCCTTGAGCCAGGGGAACTGCCGGAACAGCGCCTCGTCGCCGATCCGCGTCGATAGATAGTACGAGCGGTTCGGCTGGCCGACCCGCTCGAGCAGCTCGAGACCGAAGGTGGTCTTCCCGGTCCCGGCGCCTCCCTTGATGATCAGCGAGCGTCCGCCCTTCCCGCTGAGGAAGGTAATCACCTCGGACGGCACGCCGCCGACGGTACTCCCCTCGTTCGCGGTCATGCTAAATGCCTCGTCCACGGACGGAGCGCGGGTCGCCACACCCACCGAACCATTCCGTATCCCGTGCCATCATGGGGGACATCCTAAGGTAAAGCTTTCGCACGAAGTAGAAGGGAGGCCGCTATCCTCCCGTCGCCGCCTCGCGGGCCGCCTGGCGGCTCCGGTCGAGGGCGCTCGAAAGCGGCGCTCCCGGCTCGCCGACGGCGGTCGCCGCAGAGGGGTTGCCGCCTCCCTTGCCCGAGAACTCCCCTTTCCCCGCCTCCAGGACCGACTGGGCCGACACCTTGGGCTCGGTCGAGCCGACGAACAGGATTCCCCGGCCGTCCCGCTCGCTCGCGAGCAGCGCGACCTGATGACCGTCTTTCGTCAGGAGCCGCGAGAGCTCCATCAACTCGCCCCGGTCGAGGTCGACCGTCGCGCGGATGAGCGTGGTCGCCCCCACCGTCTCGGTCGCGGACGGGTCGCCGAGGAGGCGGGCGGCGATCGCTCCGAGGTCGCCCTTCTTCCGTTCCCGGGCGCTCTTCCGCGTCTCCTCGACCTCCGTGAGCAGCCGCTCGATCCCGTCGGGGAGCTGGGTCACGGGTACTCCGAGGCGACGTGCCGCCTCGGCGAGGATTGCCTCGTGCTCGTCCCGGACGTCCAGCGCCCGCTCGCCGCTCACGTACGTCAGCCGGACGACCCCGTCCTGGATGCGCTCGACGTCCAGGATCGCGATCGCCCCGACCTCGCTCGTGTGCGTGCAGTGCGTACCCCCGCACGCTTCGACATCGAACCCTTCGACCTCGACGATGCGCAGGTCCTTGCCCGGAACGGCTCCGCCCTGATAGAGCGTGAACCCGAAGCGGCGCTCCGCCTCGTTGCGGGACTCGAAGTAGCTCTTCACGGGCCGGTCCTCCCGGACGATCTGGTTCACGCGCCGCTCCACCTTGTGGAGCTCCTCCTTCGAGAGGGCCCGGTAGTGCGTCACGTCGATCCGGGCGGCTTCGGGGCCCTTGTACGCCCCGGCCTGCCAGACGTGGGGACCGAGGACCTCTCGGAGCGCGCCGTTCAGTAGGTGGGTCGCGGTGTGGTGCTGCATCAGCTGCGTCCGACGGGCTGGGTCGACCTTCGCCCGGACCCGTTCCCCGACCGGGAATGGGGACGGCCGCTCGAGGTGATGCAGCACCCAGGGTCCGCGGTGGGTGACGTCGACCACCTCGAGGTCCCCGAGCGAGCCCTTGTCGGTCACCTGGCCGCCTCCGGTCGGGTAGAAGTAGGTCCGGTCGAGCGCGACGAACGGTCCCTCGGACCAGACGACGTGCGCCTCGAAGTCCGTGGTGTACGGGTCGAGATAATAGAGGACCTCGGTCGGCGGCGTAGCGGACGGTAGTTCGGGGACTCCTTCCATCGTCTCGGCGTAATCGCTCGTCGGCCGCTCGTTCTCGTGCCGCTCGGCGACCTTGGCGTAGAAGTCGTCCGGAATCTTCGGCGGCTCGGTGAGTTCCTCGACCGCGAGGTCCGGCGGGACGCCGAGCGAGTCGTACCACTCGATCAGCGTCTCCTCACCGACCTTGCCGCCCGACGCGCGCACGCGCTCCTCGTACCGGCGGATCGTCTGGCGCGCTCGGCCGATTGCCTCCTGGTAGCGGTCGATCTCGGCGAGCACGACCTTCCGGAGGTCGTCCCGGTGGGCGCCGACCTCCGGGAAGTCGCGAGCGATCTCGCGGCCGGACCGGTCGAGGATGGCGAGAAGGTCGGGAGCTTCCGGGGTCTTCTGCAGGATCCGCAAGGAGCGTCGCAGGAGGAGGCGGGCAAAGTACCCCTCCTTGCTGTTCGACGGCACGATGCCGTCCGTGAGGAGGAAGTTGAGCGCGCGCGCGTGGTCGATGAGGATCGCGGCCTCCCGCGGGGGGAACGTCCGACGCAGTTCGTCGTACTCGGCCCCGAAGACCGGTTCGTAGGCGCTCTTCGTGCCGTGGCTCGCCCAGACGAACCGCTCGAGCCCGTAGCCGGTGTCGACGACCTGGAGCGGCATCGGCTTCAGCCGGTCGCCGTCCCGGGTGTACATCATGAAGACGAGCGTGGCGAGCTCGAGGCCGGCGACGCTCACGCTCAGAGAGGGGCCAACGTTCCCCCCGCCCTCCCAGACCTCCTCCTTGTAGGTGACCGACTTTGGTTCGACCCCGAGCTCGCTCGTCAGGAGCTCGTCGCACAGCTCGACACAGCGTTCCTTGAAGTAGACCTCGTGGTCGGGCCGGTTGAAGGCGTGATGGGCCATCATCTCGAACAGCGTGAAGTGCCGGCCGCTGCGCCCGACCTCCTCGAGGTCGATGAACCGGAGCGACGGCTGGCTGATGACGAGCGGGTTCGCGGGCGGCGGGATCGTGCCGTTCGTGACCCACGGCTGGAAGTCGTAGATCGACGCCTGGGTGAAGAACACGTCGTTCCGCCAGCGGGCGATCGTAGGATACCGACGGATCCGGGCGTGACCCCGCTTCTCGAAGAAGGAGAGGTATGCCTCGCGCATCCCGTGGACGTCGTACGGGCGAGCGATGATCGGCCGCCCGATGAACCCGTAGTCGCGGCACGGCGCCTCTTGGCACCGGTCGAAGTCGCCGAGCGTCCAGAAAGCGTGTCCGCAGACGACGCACGTCCGTCGGTGGTACCCACCGCGGTGAAAGAACGGAAGGTCGTATTCCGCCGGGTCCATGGCGGCGCGCGGACGGACGCCGATGTTTAAACCGTTTGGTCGGTAGTCCAAAGCGAAGTCCTCCCGGGCGGCACCTCGTTCGCGGGGACCGGGAGGGCGGGATCGTCGGTGGAGAGCGTTCGGACGGAGCCCGTCGCGCCCGGCGTCGCCCTCCGCGCGACCACGGCGCTCATCGCCCTACGCGTCGCCTACGCGTACAACTGGTTTGACGTCGGTCCGGCCCTGCCGCAGATCGGCTCCACCTTCCATGTCGGTCCGGCGCAGTGGGGCGTTCTCGTGGCCGCCTTCCTCGTGAGCGCCGGCCTCTTCCAGGTTCCCGCCGGATTCCTCGCTCGGCGATACGGCTCGCGGTCCATCTCGCTCGTCGGCGCCGGTCTCCTCGCGGTCGGCGGCGCCGCCTCCGGGGCGGCCCCCTCCTTCACGGCCCTCGTCAGCCTCCGGCTCGTCGCCGGGGTCGGAGCCGCGCTGTTCTTCTCGCCGGCGATCGGCCTGGTGGCGAGCCTCTACCCACCGGGGCGTCGGGGGATCCCGGTCGGCGTTTTCAGCTCGGCGTTCAGCCTCGGCTCCGCCCTCGGGATCGTCGTCACCGCCCTCGTGCTCCCGACGCTCGGTTGGCAGCTCTCCCTGGTCCTCGGCGGGGCGATCCTGGGAGTCCCGACCGTCGTGAGCCTCGCGCTCGTGCCCCGGTCGGTCGGGGCACCGCCCCCCCGCCGCCCCGCCCCCTCGAGAGCCTTGCCGGCCGGCCTCCGGTATCGAGGCGTCTGGGCGGTGGGGATCGCCTTCATCGGGCTCGAAGGCGCGACCTCCGCGACCGCCCAGTTCGTGGTCCCGTGGGGGGAATCCGTCCAGGGTTGGTCGATCGCGCTCGCGGGCGTCGTCGGGATGATGTTCGTGCTGCCGAGCTTCGCGGGGGGCCCGCTCGGCGGCCGCGTGGCGGAGCGCCATAAGAACCATCGGACCCAGTTCCTCGTCGCGACGCTGGTCGGGGCGGGCGTGCTCGCCCTGCTCCCGTGGGCGGGGCTCGTCGTCGCAATCGTGGTCGGCCTGGTCTTCTCGATCTGCTACGGGGTCATCTACGCGGTGATGTACGTCCTGCCGCACTACTGGCGGGAGGTCCCGGCCGAGGAGATCCCGCTCGCGATCGGTCTCCTCAACTCGATCCAGCTCGCCGGTGGGGCGGCGGTCTCCGCGGCGTTCGGGGCGATCGTCGCGGCGACTTCGTACTCGGTCGCGTGGGAGGCCCTCGTCGGGATGACGCTCGCGACCCTGGTCGTCCTCGTCTTCCTGCCCGCGACGGAGTCGGTCTCCCCGGCCGGTCCTCCGGCCTCGGCGGGTCCCGTCCCGCCCTGAGCGCGAGGCCGGTCGCGCACTGGTCCGCGATCGGGCACCGAGGGCAGAGGGGACGGTTCGGCCGGCAGAGGTTCTGGCCGTGCTGGACGAGCAGGGGGTTGACGGGGATCCAGTACCGCGGGTCGACCCGTTCTCGCAGCGCTCGCTCGGTCTCTTCGGGCGTCCGGGTCCGCACGACGCCGAGCCGGTTCGCGATCCGATGGACGTGGGTGTCCACCGGGATCGCCGGGATCCCGTAGCCGAAGACGAGGACGCAGTTCGCGGTCTTCGGCCCGACGCCGGGGAGCGACACGAGCGATTCAAAGTCGCGGGGGACCATTCCGCCGAACCGCTCCAGGACCTCGGTCGCCACCCGGCCGAGGACCCGGGCCTTCACCCGGTAGAACCCCGTCGCCCGGATCAGTGGTTCGACCTCGGCCGGGGAGGCGCGGGCGAGCGACGCCGGGTCCGGGAACCGCTCGAAGAGGCGGGCGCTTGCGACGTCGGTGTTCGCGTCGCGGGTCCGCTGCGAGAGGATCGTGCCGATGAGGACCTGGAACGGGTTCTCTGCGTGGTCGCGTAAGTACGGTCGCCGCCAGTCCCCCGTGCCGTAGAGCGCGCTCAACCGGTCGAGGAGCCGTTCCCAGTCGAACCGGGGGGGCGAACGGTGCAAGGAGCTCACGGCGGACCCCTTCGGGCATTCGCGGAGCCGCCGGTCCGTACGGCAGTCGACACTCCGGGGTCGGAGAGGTCGGGTTCGTCCCCGTCCTCGGCACCGCGCAACAGCTCCCCGACGAGATAGTCGCTGCCCGCGACGAGGGTGAACCCGTCGGGGCCGGTTCCGGCCCGGGCGATCGAGAGGCCCTCCGCGGCCGACCGGGCCTCGACGATCCGCGGGAACCGTCCCGCCCCGGCGACCCGGAGGTCCACGGGTCGCGCACCGCGGTCGGACCGGAGCGGCACCACGACGAGCGTCCGCGCGAGGGGGGAGAGCGCGTCGAGGATCCGCCCGGCGTCCTTCTCCCGGAGGCATCCGAAGACGATCGTGCTTTCGGCCGGGTCGGCGAGCGGGGAGATCTCCGCGAGGCTCTGCACGAGCGCCCGAGCGCTCTCGGGCGTGTGTGCGACGTCGTAGAACAGCTCGGGCCGCTTCGCGACCCGCTCGAGCCGCCCCGGCCATCGCACGTGCCGAAGTCCGGCCCCGACCGACTCGTCGGAGAGGTCGCGCCCGAGCGCGCGAGCGAACCGGACGGCCGCCGCGACCGCGAGGCTCGCGTTCGAGGGTTGGAAACGGCCGAGCAGGGGGACCGACAGGCGCTCGAACGACCGACCGGGGAGGTGGACCGAGAACGACTGCCCCTCCTCCGAGAGGACGCGGTCGCCGACCCGGATCTCCTTCTCGGCATGCCAGAGCGGGACGCCGACCCGCGCCGCGGCCGACTCGACGACGGCCTGGGCCTCGGGAGGGAGCTCCCCGACGACCCCGGTCATCCCGGCGTGAAGGATGCCGGACTTTTCCCGGGCGATGGAAGCGAGGTCAGGGCCGAGGATCTCGGTGTGCTCGAGCTCGATCGTCGTGATGACCCCGACCCGAGCGTCGAGCACGTTCGTCGAGTCGAGCCGCCCCCCGATCCCGACCTCGACGACGGCCGCGTCGACCGCCTCGAGCGCGAACCAGTCGAACGCGAGCGCCGTCGTGACCTCGAAGAACGTCGGGCTGCGGTCGATCCGGCCCGCGGCTTCGGCCACGCGGGCCGCGGCGTCGACCCGACGGAGCCCCTCGACCACCGCCGACCGGGAGATCATCCGTCCGTCGACACGGGCCCGCTCCCGGTACGTCACGAGGTGGGGGGAGGTGAAGAGCCCCGTGCGGAGGCCCTGGGCGCTGAGGATCGACTGGGCCATTACGGCCGTGGAGCCCTTTCCCTTGCTCCCGGTGATGTGGATCGCCGGGAACTTGCGCTCGGGGTGGCCGAGCTCCGCGAGCAGCGCCTCGACCACCTCGAGGCCCGGGCGGATGCCAAAGCGGCGTCGCCGGAACAGCTCGTCGAGCGACGCGCGGTAGTCGTCGTGCGTCACGTCGTTCCCGTCCGAACGTCCGTCCGTTGAGCGGTCTTAAGGTCGCGTCCGGTCCCCGGGCTAGTACATCGACCGCTCGCGGTACGAGCCGAACACCTCTTGGAACGCGTGCACGATCTCGCCGAGCGTCGCGTTCGCCTGGAGCGCCTCGAGGACATTGGGCATCGTGTTCTTCTCCTCGGTCCCGGCGACCTTCCTAAGACGGTCGAGCGCGGCGGCGTGGCGCGACGGGTCCCGGCGCTCGCGCAGCGCCTTCAGCCGCCGGGCCTGGGCCCGGCGCGCCTCCTCCGAGATCTTGAGTCGCGGGACCTTGACCGGCGTGTCGACCGTGTAGGCGTTCACGCCGACGACCTTCTCCTGCCCGGACTCGACCGCGCGCTGGTAGCGGAACGATGCCTCCTGGATCTCGCGCTGGAAGAACCCGCGCTCGATCCCCGCCACGACCCCGCCGAGCTCGTCGATCCGGTCGAAGTAGCGGAACGTCTCCTCCTCCATCGTGTCGGTGAGCCACTCGACGAAATAGCTCCCGGCGAACGGGTCGACCGACTCCGCGACGCCGGACTCGTGCGCGAGGATCTGCTGGGTGCGGAGCGCGATGCGGACCGCGTCCTCGCTCGGGAGCTGGATCGCCTCGTCGTACGAGTTCGTGTGGAGCGACTGCGTGCCCCCGAGGACCCCGGCGAGCGCCTGGACGGTCGTCCGAACGATGTTGAGCTCGGGCTGCTGCGCCGTGCACGAGCAGCCGGCGGTCTGGGTGTGGAACCGGAGCCACATCGACCGCTCCGACTTCGCCCCGAACTCCTCCCGCATCACCTTCGCCCAGACCCGACGGGCGGCCCGGAACTTCGCCACCTCCTCGAAGAAGTCGTTGTGCGAGTTGAAGAAGAACGAGAGGCGCGGCGCGAACTCGTCGACGTCGAGCCCCCGTCGCTTTGCCTCCGCGACGTACGTGCGTCCGTCCGCGAGCGTGAACGCGAGCTCCTGGACGGCGGTCGACCCGGCTTCGCGGATGTGGTATCCCGAAATCGAAACCGGGTTCCACTTGGGGGTCGAGCGGGTCGCGAACTCGATCGTGTCGGTGACGAGTCGCAGCGCCGCGCGGGGTGGGTAGAGGAACTCCTTCTGGGCGATGTACTCTTTCAGGATGTCGTTCTGGGTCGTCCCGCCGAGGCGGGAGAACGGCACCCGGCTCGCCGACCCCGCGAGGAGGTACATCCCCCACAGGATGTTCGCCGGGGCGTTGATCGTCATGCTCGAGGTGACCTCGCCGAGGGGGATCCCCGCGAGCAGCCGACGCATGTCGTCGAGCGAGCTCACGTTCACGCCGCACTTTCCGACCTCCCCGGTCGCCTCGGGGTCGTCCGCGTCGATCCCGTAGAGCGTCGGGTCGTCGAACGCGATCGACAGACCGGACTCGCCGTGCTTGAGGAGGTAGCGGAACCGCCGGTTCGTGTCCTCGGGCGTGCCGAACCCCGAGAACATCCGCATCGACCAGACCCGACCCCGGTACATCGTCGGGTGGATCCCCCGCACGAACGGCAGTTGGCCGGGGTAGCCGATCCGGTCGAACGATCCCCGGGTCGACCGGGGCGTGTAGACCCGCTCCACCGGGATTCCCCCGAGCGTGGTGAACCGCTCCTTCCGCTCCGGGCTCTTCGCGAGCACGGGCGCGACCTGCTCCTGTTCCCACCGGAGCGTCGCTTCCCGGACCGGATCCCCCCGGGGGGTGACCACCGCTTCTGTGGCCCCGGGTCGCAACGGTCGGCTCGCCGACATCGTTCGCCCACAGGGCGGCGAGCACTATAAGTTCCGAGGACGGGGGAACCTTCGTCGGCGAGGCGCTACGGCATCACGAGGCCCACGAGGTCGCTCCGTCCGCGGGCCCGTACCGGCGCTCCCACCGACCGGGCGAACCGGGGGAACGCGGCGCCGGTCCATACGGTGTTGTCGGCGAGGACCACCGCCCCCGGGAAGAGCTTCGGCCGGACGGCGTCGAGCTCGAACGAGAGGTGACGCGGCGTGTGCTGGCTATCGTGCAGGAACAGACCGATGGCCGGAAGCTCGGCCACGAGGCGAGGAAGCACCCGCTCGCTCGGGCCGATCCGCAGGTCCCAACCCGCCCGGAGCTCCGGCGGTATCACCCAACCGCTCGAGCGGCCGGGCGGAAGTGCCACCACCGAATCTCGGGCCGAGAACCGCTCGCCGCGCTGCGGGATCGGGAAGTCGATCGAATGGACCGTACCGTGTCGGTTCCTTCGCACCCCGAGCAGGAGATGGGCGGTGGAAACGCCACTGCTCACGCCGGTTTCCACGATGTGGTCGGGCCGCAGGAGCCGGACGAGCCCGTAGAGCTCGAACGGCGCGCGGAACTGGGCGTAGTGCGGACGTCCCTCGGCCCGGTGCTCGGCCCGCATCCGTTCCTCGAACGGGAGCAGCTCCTCGACCTCGGAAAGGACGTCGGCGACGCGTTCCGCGGAAGCGCCGGTGAGCGCTCGCAGCCAGTCGTAGTGGACCGCGGCCCGACGGTCGCCGAGCGCTTGGCGGGCGCGCTCCACCCGGGCGCGCACCGAGGAGGGAACGCGATTCTGGGAGCGCGGGAGCGGGCTCACGCCGCCCCTCTCCCGCGCGGTCTCGGCCCCTTCGGGACGAGCCGGGCTCTTTCGATCCGAAGGGTCGACGTCGAGCCCGTCAGGACCCGGTCGACGACCTCGGGCTCCAGACGCTCGGCGAAGAACGGAGCGTCCACGACGAGGGTCTCGAACTCGCCGCCCTCGCCGGCGACGTTCACGGTCCGTACGTCCCGGCTCCGACGCTCGAGTTCCTCGACCAGCGGTAGGTCGAGCCTTTGGCCGAGCAGCTCGGGGGTGAGAGGTTCGGCGGCCAGGTGCACGAGACGGATGTCGAGGCCGGCCGCGATCTCCTGCCGGACGACCCGTCCCGGCGCGACCCTCCAGAGCGGAGCGTAGACGCGACGGTGCACGGCGTCCGCGGCCCGGAGGAGCCGGGCCCACTGGTACGACGACTGGATCGCTCCGGCCACGACCGGCCCGCGCTCCCCCGCGATCGCCTCACCGAGCGCCTCGAGCTCGCGCTCTTCGCCCCGACCCCGCACGCGGACCGTGCGGTGGGATTTCCCCCACGCGTGTGCCTGCAGCGCGACGAGGTCGAGGTTCGGGGTATGGAACATCATCGCCTCCGCCTCCTCGGGAACGACCGTCACGAGCTCGTCGACCGGCCAGCCTTGCGTCTCCGCGAGGTAGGATGCGTATATCGAGTCCTTCCCACCCGAGACGAGGGCCGTGACGGTCATACCGGCCCACTACGGAAGACCGAGGCCGCTCCGCCAGCGGTCGTAGAGGGGGGTAAGCGGGATCTTCCCAAGAAGCTCACCGGCCCAGCGGAGCGCCGCGTCGGAGTCGGTCACCGACCCGATCCTCCGGCAGGGAAGGCGCGCGAACGTCCGTTCGAACCGGGCGCGGGCCGCCGTCGGTACCTCGACGACCAGCCGGCTCATCCCCTCGGCCGCGAGGGCGAGCGCCGGCGTCGAAAGGCCGGTCGCGTCGAGGTCGACCGAGAATCCGAGGCCTCCGCCGAACGCCATCTCGGCGAGGGCGACCGCGAGCCCGCCGTCGGCGATGTCGTGCGCCGCGCGGACGAGCCCGCGGCGGCCGGCGGAGAGCAGCTGCTCGCCCAGCCGGTGCAGCCGGGCTGGGTCCGTGCGAGGGAGGGCGAGCCCCGTGCGCCCGTGCCGTCGGGCCCAGAGCGAACCGCCGAGCTCGGGGGCGGAGCGGCCGATGAGGTAGAGGAGGTCTCCCTCCTGTTTGAGATCGCTCGTCACGGCGTGGTCGATGTCGTCGACGATCCCGGTGGCGAGGAGGACGGGGGTCGGCGGGATCTCGACCCCGAGGCCCTCGTTGTAGAAGCTGACGTTCCCGGACGGCACCGCGAACCCGAGCGCGCGAGCTCCCCGCGCGAGACCCCGGGTCACGGCGCCGAAATCGGCGAGGACCCGGGGGTCCTCGGGGTTCCCGAAGTTGAGGCAGTTCGTGAACGCGTCGGGGCGCGCGCCGACCGCATAGAGGTTCCGCGCCGCCTCTTCGACGACCATCACGCCGCCAGCCTCGGGCTCCTCCGAACACGCCCACGGCTGGGTGGACGTGGTGATCGCGAGCCCCCGGTGGCTCGTCGGCCGAGGCTGCAGCACGGCTGCGTCGCCGTGGGTCGGGGACCTCACGCGGCCCTGGAGGGGCTTGAGAACGGTTCGACCCTGGACCTCGTGGTCGTAGACGCGCAGGACCGCCTCGCGGGACAGGGAGTCTGGGGCCAGGACGAGGTCGGTGAACAGCTCGTCCGGCCGCGCCTCCCCGAGGTCCGGCGACCGGGCCGAGCGGCGTCGGCGCGGCCGGGTTGGTCGGTGGATGACGGGCGGGTCGACACGGAAGCCGACCCGCAACCGGGCGGCGAGCGCGCCTTTCCAGAGCAGGGTCTCGAACGGTCCCGCTACCACCTCCCCGATGTCGGTCGCCGGGACGTCGTGCCGACGGAAGATCGCGAGGAGCTCCGGGACGTTCTCGGGTGCCACGTCGAGGATCATCCGCTCCTGCGACTCGGAGATCCACACCTCCCACGGGAGCAGTCCCTGCTCCCGCAGGGGCACGAGCGACAGCTCGATGCGCGAACCGAACCCGCCCGCGTTCACGAGCTCGCCCGAGGCGGTGGCGAGCCCACCGCCGCCGAGGTCCTTCTGACCGCGGACGAGCCCGCGGTCGTACGCCTCGAGGCACGCGTGGATGAGCGGTTCCTTCATGATCGGGTTGCCGAGCTGGACCGCCCCGCGCGACTCGGATTCGCTGCGGTCGGTGAGCTCCTTCGACGCGAAGGCGACCCCTCCGATCCCGTCGCGGCCCGTGAGCCCTCCCACGAGGATCAGGCGGTCGCCGGCCGACCGGGCCCGGTTCGGAGTGAGACGGCGCCGGGGAAGGAACCCGACGCACCCGACGTTCACGAGGGGGTTCACGATGTACGCCGGGTCGAAATAGACGCACCCCGATACGGTGGGGACGCCGACGCGGTTCCCGTAGTCCCGGATGCCGGCGATGACGCCTTCGGCGAGATACCTCGGGCTCTTCACTCCCGGAGGGAGCGCGTCCGGACCCCGGTCGAGAGGACCGAAGAACAGCGGGTCGCTGAGCGCGATCGGCTTTCCTCCGACGGCGAGCACATCCCGAAGGATCCCGCCGATACCGGTCGCCGCGCCTCCGTACGGTTCCACCGCGCTCGGGTGGTTGTGCGACTCGATGCGGATCGCGTAGGCGAACCCGTCCTCGAATCGGAGGACCCCCGCGTCTCCGGTCCCGAGCACCTTGGGCCGGGGACGCAGGGTCGAGAAGGCGCGCTTCAGAAACGGCCTCGAGCTCTTGTAGCTGCAGTGCTCGCTCCAGCTCTGCGCGATGCCGGCGAGCTCGACGTCCGTCGGCTCGCGGCCCTCGGAGCGGAAGTAGCTCTGAAGTCGCCGAAGCTCCCGGAGGTCGAGTCCGAGACCGCGTTCGCCCGAGGTCTTCGCGAGGGCGGCCGCCGACGCACGGCGGATGGGGACGGAAGTGACCTCGCTCGCCCAGTCGGACATGCCCTCTAGGCGGGGAGCGGACGCACCGAGACCCGGTGGATCACGGGGTTCGCGAGCAGGCGCTCGACCGCGCGGTCCGCGAGTCGCCGGGCCTCCGCCTCCGGCACGCCCGCGAACTCGAGGTCGTAGATCCGGGCGGTCGTCACGTGCCGGACCGAGGGGATCCCGAGGAGGCCGAGCGACTTCTCGATGCTCTCCGCCTCGGCGTCCAGGACGCCGGGCTTGAGTTCGACCCGGACCTCGATACGAACCGGCGACGCCACCGTGGTCCCGCCCCCCGACGCGCTCGTACCGGACCGGGGAGATAACGATACGCCCGAGCCGGGAGACGGGTGCCTGACGCGCGGTCCCGGTCCAGGCCGGGGT
>Ga0187769_10001666_pt1 | contig 12722 bp, 13 predicted proteins | sample 0116_SJ02_MP02_1_FD_133140 | JGI IMG/M metagenome (GOLD analysis project Ga0187769, IMG submission 133140) | Tropical peat soil microbial communities from peatlands in Department of Meta, Colombia - 0116_SJ02_MP02_10_MG | ecosystem: Environmental > Terrestrial > Soil > Wetlands > Peat | place... | reverse complement strand
TGGTCGGTGACGCCCCATGGCGGAGTGCGGTAATCGGACGACCGGGCCAGAAGCCGCACCGCCTTGCCGTCGCACAGCATCGCCACCGCCTTGTCGAGGGTCGGCCGCACGTCGCCGACATTGCCGCCGAGCGCGAGCAAAGCTTGCGCCGGCGCGTCAGCCATGGTCGCGTTCGCGCGCCCGCTCGATGGTGACGCCCAGGTCATCGAAAGTCGCCGCGATCGGTGCGTGCGGCTTGTGCACGGTGACGCGAACCGAGCGAACCAGCGGGCAGCGTTCCAAGACCGCCTCGGCGACGGCGCCGGCGGCGGCCTCAACCAGCCTGTAGCGGCGAGCGCAGAAGGCCTCGCTCGCGGTCTGCACCACCATATCGTAGGACACGGTGTCCTTGAGCTTGTCGCTCTTCGAGGCCGCGGCAAGATCGATGGTCAGAATAAGATCGAGCCGGAACGTCTGGCCGACCTTGGCTTCGTGCTGCATCACGCCGTGATAGGCGTGCAGCGCAAGTCCGTTGACGAAAATCGCGTCGCTCATCGCGCCCGCCTGATCGCGGCGGCCATCGCCAGCGCCTGCACCGTCGGCGCGACGTCGTGAGTGCGAATGATGGCGGCGCCGTTTTCGACCGCGACGAGATGTGCGGCGAGCGAGCCGCCGAGCCGCTGCATCGGCTCCGCAGGCGCGACCGCGGCGATAAAGCTCTTGCGCGAGGCGCCGACCAGAAGCGGCAAGTCGAAGCCGCGCCAGGCGTGCAGGTGGGCGATGCAGGCTATGCTCTGCTCCGGCGTCTTGCCGAAGCCGATCCCCGGATCGAGCACGATCCGGTCGTAGGGGATGCCGGCGCTCCAGGCAATTTCCAGTGAGCGCGAGAAAAATTCGGCCACGTCGGTGATGATATCGATGTCTGGATCGGCGTTGTCGCGATTGTGCATGATGACGACGGGCGCGCCGTGGGCGGCGATGACCCGCGCCATGTCGGGATCGCGCTGCAAGCCCCATACGTCGTTGACGATGGCCGCGCCGGTCTCGAGCGCCCAGTCCGCCACCGCAGCCTTGATCGTGTCGACTGAGACCGGAACGCCGATGGTGGCGACCGCCGGCAGGATCGGCTCAATGCGCTCACGCTCCTCGGCCGCCGAAACCGGGCGTGCGCCGCCGTAAGGCCGTGTCGATTCCGCGCCGATATCTATGATATCCGCACCCTCGGCGACGAGGTGTCGGGCGTGCTCGATGGCGGCCGCCGGCTGCATAAAAAGCCCGCCGTCGGAGAACGAGTCCGGGGTGACGTTGAGAACGCCCATAACCAGCGGCCGCGATTTGGCCAATAGCTCAGCCAGCACACCGCCGCCCGGCGCGCTCGACGCAATGGCGCGGTCTGCCGCAGTTTCGGCCGCCGTTTTGCTCATTTTTCAGATCGTCCAACGGTTTCGGCGCCGTCGCTTTGCGCGGTCACCGGCGGCAAGTCAAGCCGCGGTTTTGGCCGGTTCCGCAGGCGCTGGATTGCGAATTCAATGCGATGCCGGCGGCGCGCCGAAAACGCTCAATAGCGGATGACGGCCGGCAGGGCCTTGGCGTACTGGATCCAGCGCGTCACCATCTTGGCCGACGGCCGAACGCGCACGAGCCTGCGGTCGGTGTTGGCGTCCGTCATGGTCTTGGCGAGTTTTTCCGCGTTGCGGAAGCGCAGTTCGTTCGCCGTGTGCACGCCGGCGACGCGCAACAGTTCGGCATAGTCGGCGCCAACGCCCTTGACGCGCATGCGATCGGCGGCGGTCACCCAGTCAAGCACCACCGCCTTGGAGGCGCCGGTTTTGGCCGCAAGCTCAAGACGTTGCTTCGGCGTCTTGGCCGAGCGCAACAGGCCGATGGTGGTGCGAATCCCCTGCGATTTCAGAACTGCGGCGATATCCGTGCCGATCCCGTGAATTTCGGTAATCGGATACGCCATCGAAGCCTCCCCGAGCCTCACCGCAAGCACTCTCACGCTTAAACAAACTGGGCGAGACCCGGGATCGCCCCGACGATCTCGCCGACCGCGTCCTCGCCGGCTTTTTCACGCGTATAGGCGATCACCGCTCGGGTGACGCCCTGCACCTGCCCCATGCTCAACCCCGCCGACATCATCCGCATGCCGGCGCCCATGACGCCGCCCATCATGCCGGCAAGCCCGCCGCTGCCTTCATTGGCCTTCTGTATCAAGGTGTCGGCTCCGGGAAGCTTGGCCAGAAGCGGTTGCACCTTGTCGGCTGGTCCTTCCTTGAGCAGGAAATCGAAAATGATGCCGACGGCTTTTTCAGCCGCCGAACGGTCGATACCGATGTCGGCGACAAGACGCGCGATCAGTTCGTCCATGGACCCCTCGCCCCGACCCCGTACCCGCGACGGGTTTCAGCCATAATGTAGATTCAAACGCCGAGTGACAAGACTGTGTCGATAAATCGGGCCGTTCCATGCCGGGCATGTGGTGAAACTTTGCCGAGCGTTGCAAACTTGCAACGCACGTGAGACGCTGACGAGCATGACAGCGTCAGCAGCTTTGCCCGCCGTCCTCGATCGCATCGACCGCGATCTGGACTTAAGCCTCGATCGACTGTTCACGCTGCTGCGCATCCAGTCGGTGTCGACCGATCCGGCCTATGCCGTGCACTGCCGCGAGGCGGCCGATCATGTTGCCGCCGATCTCAAAGGCTTAGGTTTTGACGTGAGCGTGCGTCCGACCGATGGCCACCCGGTCGTGGTCGGTAAGACGCCCGCAGGCAAGGCCGGCAACGGACGGGCCGGCCAGGCCCCGCGCGTCCTGTTCTACGGCCATTACGATGTGCAGCCGGTCGATCCGCTCGACCTGTGGCAGGCGCCGCCGTTCGAGCCGCGCATCGAGACGCTTCCCGGTGGGCGGAAAATCATCGTCGCGCGTGGCGCCTGCGACGATAAGGGCCAGGCCATGACGTTCGTCGAGGCCTGTCGCGCCTACCAGGCGGTCACCGGGGCGCTGCCGCTCGACATCACCATGCTGATCGAGGGCGAGGAGGAATGCGGCTCCAAGCATTTGTTCGACTTTGTGCGCGACAATGCCGCCGAGCTTAAGCGCGATCTGGCTCTGGTCTGCGATACCGGAATGTGGGACGCAGAAACGCCCTCGATCACCACGTCGTTGCGCGGCTTGGTTTATGAGGAGGTGAGGCTGGCTTGCGCCGACCGCGATCTTCATTCAGGCCTGTTCGGCGGCGCGGCCCGCAATCCGATCCACGTGCTGGCCGACGTGCTTGCGGCATTGCACAGGCCGGATGGTTCGGTCGCCATTCCCGGCTTCTACGACGGCGTGCACGAACTGCCGGACGACATCAAAGCCGATCTTGCGGGCTTGGGGCTGACGGCGGAGAAATTTCTCGGCCCGATCGGGCTGAAAGTGCCGGCCGGCGAGCACGGCCGCATGCTGATCGAGCAAATTTCCACGCGGCCGACGGCCGAGGTCAACGGCATCCTCGGCGGCTATACCGGGGAGGGCGCGAAGACCATCATTCCCGGCAACGCGATGGCCAAGGTGTCATTCCGCCTCGTCGGCGCGCAGGACCCGGATAAGGTCCGTCGCGACTTTCGCGATTTCGTGCGCGCGCGGCTGCCGGCCGACTGCAAGGTCGAATTCGGCAACTTTACCAGCGCGCCGGCCTTCGAAGTGGCGTTCGACAGTGCGGCGCTCAACAAGGCGCGCGCCGCGCTCGGCGAGGAGTGGGGTAAAAAGGCGGTCACGGTCGGCGCCGGCGGCTCGATTCCGATCGTCGGCGATTTCAAGACCGTGCTCGGCATGGATACGCTCATGGTCGGCTTCGCGCTCGACGACGACCGCGTGCATTCGCCGAACGAGAAGTATGACCTCAAATGCTTCCACAAGGGGATCCGCAGCTGGGCGCGGATTTTGGCGGCGCTGGCTGGCTAGGCTTCGCCGCCGAGGTCGTCGACGATCTGCGCCACGACGTTCTTGGCCTTCTCAAGCGCCGCGCAGATGCGCGCCTTGCTCGGCGAATCCGGCCAATCCGACAGCGTGATCTCCTGCTGCTCAAGCGCGATCTTCAGGTTTTGCAGCTTGGCCCGCACGCTTTGCGGCTCGGCATCGATGATATGCGCCTGTAGCGTGCGGTTGAGAAAATGCAGAACGTCGCTTTCGGGAGGGCGGGCCGATAATGCGTCAATGGTGGCGCGAAGTTTCGCCGCGTTCGACATTGAGCCGTCCCCCTTCGCTGGCAAAGCCGCGTGTCCCGGCGCAGCTAATACCGCAATTCGCCAACGGGAGGAGCGATATTGCGCCGTAATGCTGTCAGAAATTTCCTGACAGCTTAACCGGCGCTTTACCGAAATTTTCGCTGATAAAAATCACAGTTCGAGCCAGCCTTGCGCGGAGGCGTAGCGCACCAAATCGGCGCGCGTTCTCAATCCGATCTTTTCCAGGCCACGCGCCTTGTAGGTCTCCACCGATTTCACGCCGACGTCGAGCCGGGAAGCGATTTCCTTGTTGGTCAATCCGAGCGCGGCCATTTTCAGGACCGCGGCCTCGCGCTCGGTGAGTGCCGGCGCGCCGTTGTCCTGCATCGAGGCGCCGCGCGAACGCTTGCCGTCCAGCGCGCGACCGGAAATTGCCGGATCGACGTAAATGCCGCCCACGGCGACGGCACGGATGGCATCGACGAGATTTTCCACGGCCGAGCGCTTGAGAACATAGCCGCGCACGCCGGCTTCGAACGCCTGATTGAGGTAGGCGCGGTCCTCGTGCAGGGTCAGCATCAACACGCGCAGCCCCGGCAATTCCGCGGTCAACCGCCGAGTCAGGACGATGCCGTTGACCTCCGGCATGGAAATATCGAGCACGGCAACGTCCGGCCGCTGCTCGCGAATGAGCTTCAGCGCCGCCAGTCCGCTGGCCGCCTCGCCGACCAGATCGAAATCGCTTTCCGCCCGAACAAGATTGCGCAAACCGTCGAGCACGATGGGATGATCGTCGGCCAGCACGATTCGGGTCTTGCTCATGCCGTCGGCCTCTGATCGTCCAGTCTAATGCGCGCGAAAATCGTGGTGCCGGCGCCGACCGCCGATTCCACGTCCAGCGTGCCGCCGATGAGGGAGAGCCGCTCGCGCATGCCGTCCAGCCCGAGGCCGCGATTGTTGCCGGACTCGGCGGCGGATTTGGCCGCCAGGGCGGCGACGTCGAAACCGCAGCCGTTGTCCTCGACGATCACCTGCAAGGTCGTGTCCGGGTGGCGGATCACGACGCTCACGTCGGACGGCCGCTGCGCGTGTTTGACGATATTGGTAAGCCCTTCCTGCACCACGCGATAGACCGCGGTGGCGATCTCGTTCGGCACTTCGTCAAGCTGTGGATCGTCGCAGTGAAAATCGACATCCGTGCCGCATTGTTCGCTCCAGTCGGCGATATAGCTCGACAGCGCCTTGCGCAAGCCCAATTCGTCGATCGAAGGCGGCCGCAATTCCCAGGCGATGCGATGCAGCGTCTTGCCCATCTCCTCCATTTTCTTGCGCAGCAAGTGCAGGCGCTGTTGCGCCGGACCGGTGGTGAGCGAGTCGATTTCGTTGAGCTCGAGAATGGCGGCAATCACGCTCTGTCCGGCCTGGTCGTGCAGCTCGTGAGACAGGCGTAACCGTTCGTTTTCTTCGGCCATCGCCAAGTGCCGGCGCAGGCCCGTCACGAGATGCGATTTTCGTTCGCTCTCCGCGGCCAAGCGCGCGTTGGCGCGCGACAGGTCGCCCAGCAGGCGGTCACGCTCGGTGAGCAGCGTGGCCGTCGGCAGCGCCCAGAACGACGTGATCGCCAGAAACATCTGCAAGGCGAAAATGCGGTGCGGCAGGTCGAAGTCCGGGACCAGCGACGGGCCTATTCCCATCACCGCAACCGTACTGGCAATAATGGCGACCGAGATGGTCGATGCGGTGGCGCCGATCAGCCCGAACCGCACCGTGGCGAACAGGATGGTCGGAGCGACGATAAAGATGGCAGGCCGAAGGAAGATCGCGCAGCCGGCGATCACGATGAACGACGCCAGTATGGTCGCGGCCTCGCCACGCCGCTCGTTCATTCGCATCGCCTGCCATTCGCTCGACATCGCGCACACCAAGAAAGGCGTCACAATAATCATGCCGAGCGCGTGACCGGCATACCAGTTGCGCCAGACATCCAGCCAGGCAAACCCGTAGGTCGAGCCGAATGCCATGGCGCTGATGAGCGTACTTGGAATCGGCGCCACACCTCCGGCAAGGACCATGAAAAAGAGAACGCCGCGGAACGAGCGTAGCGTCAGCGAGTTGATTTGAAATGCGCTCAGCAAAGCAATTGCAGCGACGATCTCGACTGCGTTGGCGATGAACAACGTGAGGGACAGTGCCGGGCTGTTGCCGGACAGCAAGCTTGGCAGCGCCGTTGCAAGCAAGCCGCCGACGATGATGGAGCTGTAATTAGTTACATTGCGATCGTAGCGCAGCAGCGCCGCCAGCATGATGGCGTTTGCCGGCCAGATCGTCGCGATAAGATTTGAATAGCGCGCCGAAACGATCGTCAGGGTGGAAACCAGGCAAATAGCGATCGGCAGCAGCAGGTGTCCGGCCGGCGATAGATTCAACGACGGTTCGTCGACGGCTCGCGCGTTGGCGTTCGCAACCGCGGTCGACGGCGCGCCCAAGCCAGACGAGAGCCGCTCCTGCCCGACGGCGAAAATATGCGATGGCCATTTCGCCATTGTGCTGTTCGCTAGGTGCCGCGGACCCGGTGTAAACCGCCATGAGCCGCCGAATCATTTCCGGTCGGCGATTGAAATAATCGCAATCTCGATTAGGGGCCGCAACCGGCGGCCGCCGGTACCTATTCGGTCGCCGCCGCAATCAGCCGCGGACTGACGAAGCGCTCCAGCCGTCCGGAATGCGGATGAATGCGCGACCAATCGTCGAACGGCAGATCGATGACGACGAGACCGGAGGTCGGCAGCTTCTCGTTGAGTTGCTCGCGCATTTCGACGTCGCCCGACGCGATCAATTGCAGCGCCAGATCCTGCAATCCCGGATTATGTCCGACGATAAGCAGCGACTGTGCCTTGCGCGCGGCGCCAATGACGGCGATCAGCGTCTCGGGACCGGCATTATAGACGCGCTCGTCGTTTACCGCGCGCGGCGTTTCGGCAAAGGCCGCCGCGATAAGGTGCCAGGTTTCCTGCGCCCGGGCCGCCGGCGACACCAACGCCAAATCGGGAACAAAACCGTGATGCGCCATATAGGCTCCGATCACCGGAGCGTCGGCTCGTCCGCGCTTGATGAGCTTGCGGTCGCGATCGCGCTCGCCGGGCTGGGCGCGCTCGGTTTTGGCGTGGCGGAGCAGCATCAGGCGGCGCATTGGGGTAATGTCGCTTTCCGGGCAAGAAGTGTCTAGCCCGGCCCATTTGCATTCCCTACATAGACGTATCCGGCGGGGAGGGTCCCGAGATGGCGCCGCCATGAGTAACACCGCGACCAACGCCTACGGCGACAGCTGGTACGCCGCGACCATGGTGGACGTGCCGCCGCGGCCTTCGCTCGGCATCGATCTCGACGTCGACGTTTGTGTCATCGGCGGCGGGCTTGCCGGGCTGACGACGGCCCGCGAAGTGGCGCGCAGCGGTTGGTCGGTCGTGCTGTTGGAAGCCGGGCGGCTCGCGCAGAGCGCGTCGGGGTGCAATACCGGCTTCGTCCTGCCGGGCTTCGGCGCCGACGCCGAGAAACTGATCGAACGCGTCGGTTTCGAGCGCACCAAGGATTTGTGGGCGTTATCGCAGGCCGGTCTCGACTACGTCCGCGACGCCGTCCACGCCAATGGCACAACCGGAATCGATCCGCAGCCCGGCTGGCTCTATGTTTCCAAAAAAGACAACAGCGAAGAACTGCACGGCTATGCCGCGCTGCTTCGTGATTTGGGCTGCGAGATCGAGAGCTGGCCGACTGAGCGCGTGCGCGGGGTGCTGCGCAGCCAACGGTACTTTTGCGCCCTCAATTATCCGCGGGCGTTTACCATCCATCCACTCAACTATGCGCTCGGCCTGGCCGCGGCGGCGGAGCGCGACGGCGCCCGGATCTTCGAACACACGCCCGCTTTGTCGATCGATCCGACCGGGGTGCGCAAACGTGTCGTGACGCCCGGCGCGCGGTTACGCGCCGCTCACGTCGTGCTGTGCGGAAACGTGCAAGTTGGGTCGCTGATGCCGCGGCTCGCCTCGACGATGGTTCCGATGACGACCTATGTGATCGCCACGGCGCCGCTCGGCGCCAAACTGGCGGAAGCGATCGGCTATCGCGGCGCGGTTAGCGACACCGATCTCGCCGATAATCATTACCGCGTCGTCGCCGGTGACCGGTTGATGTTGTCGGGCCGCGCCACGGCCTGGGCGCGCGATCCGCGCCGTTACGTCGGCGCGCTGACCAGGGATATCAAAAACACCTATCCGCAGCTTGGCGGCGTTGCCGTCGACTATGCGTGGAACGGCACATTAGGCATCACCATGCACCGGATGCCGCAGATCGGCGAGCTCGGTCCGGGGGTGTGGCTGGCGAGCGGCTTCGGCGGTCATGGACTCAACACGACGGCCATGGCGGGCAACCTCATCGCGCGCGCGATCGTCGCGGGGGACCAAACCTGGCGGCAATTCACGCCGTTCGAACTGGTGTGGGCCGGCGGCGCGTTCGGCCGCGTTGCCGCGCAGCTGCGCGTTTGGATCAAACGGCTGCACGAGGGCGTTGCGGAGCGCCGCGCCAAAGCGCGCGACGCGGCGGATCGGCAGGCGCGCGACGCCAAAGCGGCGCCGGCGGCGCAACCCCCAGCCGCCGCGACCGACCTGGCAGCGCAAAACCCGCCGCTGCCGGAGGTCTCCTTCGTTCCGCTTTCCGGCGGCCAGGACGATGCAGCACAGCCGGAAGTGCGTGCAGGGGGCCGCCCGAAGCGGAAACGGCAGCGCCCGAGCGCCAAACAAAACGCCGACGAGCGCACTTAAGCCAGGCCGCAGTGCCGAACGGATCGGCAAGCCCGCAGGAGCATTTACCATGCGGGGTCATCGCCTTCCCGTTGGCATTGGCGCTACGCTATGATGCTGCCCAATTGGGGAAATCCGGCTAGGTGTAATGGTGTCTCTTCGTTGCCGCGTCGCGCTTGCGTTAGGTATCGGCTTCGTACCCGCCATTGCCGCGGCCGCCGATTTGCCTGCGCAATCGCCGCCGTCGCCGCCGCCGCCGCCGACCGCCCCCGCCGCTTACGTGCCGGCGGTTCCGGATTGGATCGTCACGGCTGGGGTCGAAGTCCGTGTTGTTCCTGAGTGGCCCGGCGCCAGCGACAGTAAGTTGGGGCTGACGGCCTTGCCCCTGTTCAGCATCCGCAAGGAGGGTACGCCGCCCTTCTTCTTCGGCCCGCGCGACAGCTTTGCAGTCCCGATATTGAACTTCGAGGTCTTTCAGTTTGGTCCGGCCCTCCTGCTGATTGGCGACAGGCAGGCGCAGAACTATAAGGAACTCTACGGCCTCGGCAGCGTGAATTACACCGCACAGGTCGGCGCCTTCGCCAACCTCTGGCCGTTGCCGTGGCTGCGCCTGCGCGGCGAAGTTCGCCAGGGAATCGGCGGGGAAACCGGCATCACCGGCGACATCTTCCTCGACGCCGTCGCCCGGTTCGGACAGTGGCAGTTGTCGGGCGGACCGCGGCTGACATTGCAATCGACGGCGGCGGTGAGTCCCTATTTCAGCATCACGCCGGCGCAGGCGGCGGGCACCGTGCTGACCGCGCCGACGAGCGGGCTGCCGCCGCTGCCGGCCTACAACGCCAGCGGCGGACTCTACTCGTACGGCGCCGGCACGCAGGTGCTGTACCGGTTCGGCTCGGACTGGGAAATCCACGGCTTCGTCGAATATCAACGGCTGACCGGCTCGGCGGCGGATTCGCCGATCGTCACGGTGCGCGGCACGCCCAACCAATTCACTTACGGACTCGGCGCCACTTATTCCTTCACCATGCACCCGTTGTGGTGAGGACCTAGACCATGATCCGATAAGATCCAATCGGATCATGGCCTGGTTTTTCGCTGAAGCATGATCTTATCGGAAAACCGGCTTCCACTTTTCCGGATCATGCTCTCGATCACCGCCCCTCGCGCCGCGCCATGAAAGCGAGCCGCTCGAACAGGTGAACGTCCTGCTCGTTCTTCAAGAGCGCGCCGTGCAGCGGCGGGATAAGTCGCTTGGGATCGCGTTCGCGCAGCGTCTCGACCGAAACGTCCTCGACCATCAGGAGCTTCAGCCAATCGAGCAGTTCCGAGGTCGACGGCTTCTTCTTCATGCCGGGCACGTCGCGAATCTCGTAGAACAGCTTGAGCGCCTCGGCGACCAGGCGATGCTTGATGCCGGGGAAATGCACCTCGACGATCGCGCGCATGGTGTCGGGATCGGGAAAGCGGATGTAGTGAAAAAAGCAGCGGCGCAAAAACGCGTCCGGCAATTCCTTCTCGTTGTTGGAGGTGATGACGACGATGGGGCGGCGACGGGCATGGATGGTCTCGCCGGTTTCATAGACGAAGAATTCCATGCGATCGAGTTCCTGGAGGAGATCGTTGGGGAATTCGATGTCGGCCTTGTCGATTTCGTCGATCAACAGAACCGGACGCTCGTCGGCGACGAAAGCGTCCCACAGCTTGCCGCGCTTGATATAATTGCGGATGTCTTTGACGCGCGGATCGCCCAACTGGCTGTCGCGCAGCCGCGTCACCGCGTCATATTCGTACAGCCCCTGCAGCGCCTTGGTGGTCGATTTGACATGCCATTCGATCAGCGGCGCGGATAATGCCTTGGCGATCTCGATCGCCAGCACGGTTTTGCCGGTGCCGGGCTCGCCTTTGACCAGGAGCGGGCGTTCGAGCGCGATCGCTGCATTGACCGCGACCTTAAGATCGTCGGTGGCGACATAGGCGCTGGTGCCTTCGAAACGCATGACATTCCGTCTGTTTGGATGGCTGGAATTGGAATTTCACCATGCCATGCCCCTCGCCGACTCGGCAAATTTTGCCCGTCGAGCGGCATATCCGTCCCGGTGTGCATCCCGACGTTAGAATTAAGTCATTGATATTACTTATTTATTGGAATGGCACGCGGCTTGCTGAATTTGGCTCGGAGTGCGGCTGTCCGCCGCTGTCGCGTTGCGACCGAGTTGGAGACAAGTCATGGGTATCTTCGATGCATTGACCACCGCAGTGGCGGGTCTGCAGGCACAATCCTTTGCGCTGCAGAACATTTCCGGCAACATCGCAAACTCGCAGACCGTCGGTTACAAGGAAACGGACACCAGCTTCCAGGCGCTGGTCTCGCAGGCCGCGCTCGGCGAGCAGACCGCGGGCGGGGTCTTTGCCGGTTCGGTCGCCAGCAATACGGTACAAGGCACGATCAACAACACGTCGGTGTCGACCGACATGGCGATCGACGGCAACGGCTGGTTCGTCGTGGCGCAGGGCGACGGCAACGATACCGGCGGCCAACAGCAGTTCAGCACGGTCAATTACTATACGCGGCGCGGCGATTTTCAGTTGAACAGTAACGGCTATCTCGTCAACGGCGCCGGCTACTATCTTATGGGTACTCCGGTCAACCCAGGTACCGGCGCTCCGGAAAGCAGCGTGCCGGAGGTCCTGCAGTTCAACAACAATTTCCTGCCGGCGCAGGCGACGTCGGAGATCAACTATCAGGCCAATTTGCCGAGCGCACCGACCGCGGGCGTACTCAATCCGACCGACTTTTCGGTGAATCCGCTCGATGCCGCCAGCGGCGGCACCGGCACGGTGGTCGGCAACGACGCATCCACCTTTACGCAGCAGTCGACCGACGGCGGCTCCATCACGGTTTACGATTCCGAGGGCAATCCGGTCAACGTGCAGTTTCGCTGGGCCGAGACCAGCACCACCGGAGGCAACGATATATGGCAGTTGTTCTATCAGACCGATGCCAATGCGACCGGCACGCAAGTGGCCTGGCAGAACACCGGCACGTCGTTCACCTTTAATTCGAGCGGCCAATTGACGTCGCCCACCACGCCGAACCTGACCTTGTCGAATCTGACCGTCAACGGCGACAACGTCGGCAACGTCAGCCTTAACTTCGGCGTCGGCGGGCTCACTCAATTCGCCTCCGCGACCGGCAACGTCCAGGTCAACAGCTTGACGCAGAACGGCTTCACCGCCGGGCAACTGCAATCGCTTTCGGTCGATACCCAAGGCCAGATCACCGGTTCGTTTTCGAATGGCCAAACCATTCCGCTCGCTGACATTACGCTGGCGACGTTCAACGGCCAGAACGCGCTCGAGCCGCTGGACGGGGAGGCCTACGCGGCAACGCCGGAATCCGGTAACCCGATCTTCGGCGCCACCGGCACCATCGTCGGCAGTTCGCTGGAATCCTCAAACGTCGATATCTCGACCCAGTTCAGCAACCTGATCGTGGCGCAGCAGGCCTATTCGGCCAACGCCCGGGTGATGTCGACCGCCGACCAGATGATCCAGAGCCTGCTGCAAGTCATCCAGTGAGTTCGTGCAGCGAGGCCGCCGGTGACTGAAGTCGCCGCCTCGCTGGCGAGCCGCAAGACGCGTGGACCGCTGCCGCCATGAGCATCAACCAGGCGCTGTCGGCCGCCTTGGCGGGTGTAAACGCCACTCAGCAAGCACTGTCGGTGGTCG
>Ga0187769_10001665_pt1 | contig 12724 bp, 7 predicted proteins | sample 0116_SJ02_MP02_1_FD_133140 | JGI IMG/M metagenome (GOLD analysis project Ga0187769, IMG submission 133140) | Tropical peat soil microbial communities from peatlands in Department of Meta, Colombia - 0116_SJ02_MP02_10_MG | ecosystem: Environmental > Terrestrial > Soil > Wetlands > Peat | place... | reverse complement strand
TGCCGCCGTCGGTGGATGTGCTCATCTCGACCTGGCCGGTACTAAAACCTTGATCCCACTCCGCGTAACAGTTGCCATAAAAGGGGCTGGTGGAAGTTGTGTCACATGTAATCCAATTCTTGTCGTCAACCCCGCTCTTATCCACGAACACGGGGTCTCCCCAGTTGAGACCATCTGGCGAGCTGCTTACGAGGACATCCACGGTTCCGTTCGTAGCAATACCCAGCGACTCAATCAGCCACACTCCGTGTTTGGGGTCATAAACCACCGACGGATCGCTGGCAGCAGAGAAAGTTCCATTCTTGTAATTGACGGTCAAACCGGGGAGATACCCGTGGGTCCAACTCGTGCCGCCGTTTGTGGAAGTCGCAAAACCGATATCCGCAGAACCTCCGGCGGGAACTCGCGCCGTCTGGAAGGCGCTGACGATTGTCGAACCCCATGCAAAGGTGTCGGGTTCGACTTCGGTTTTATGCTTGCTCGCGGAGTTGGTGAAGATATCAGCGCTGAGCCTTACCAGGGTTCCCGCAGCCAGCGCGGTTATTGCGACCGCCAGCATGACGACAAACGCAAGCACAATCCGGCTCTGAGACTTTAAAGTTGCATTCATAGCGAAGTCCTCGATAGGGGGAGATTTGCGCCCGCGAAACAGTTGCGGCGGGAATGGGGAGCTCATTCGCGGATGCAACGAGGCGCGCCAAGGAACATACAATGCTTGCTCGGAGGCTGTCAATGTGCATGGGTTTTCGGTAGTGTCCTAAATTCATAACCACAAAGGGCACGAAGGTCCACAAAGTCTGTGTCTACGGGATTTTCTTAGTGCTCCTTCGTGTCCTTGGTGGTGAAACTAGGACACTACAGGTTTTTCATCCATTCACATGACATGCATGCGATTCTGAGGGTCTCGTTTAGTCACTCCGCAGACGGGCGATTCTGTCTACAATTGCCCGAGGGAGGTAGAGATTATGAGCAGCTTTGGCGGTGGCCCGAGAGTGATCCACGCTAATTCCAATCCGATGTTTCGCCTGATCGGGTTTGTCATTGTCGCATTTGTGGTGGTAATCATGCTTTTCGCTTCCGTGACCCGCGTCGAATCGGGCCATGTTGGCGTTCTCACGCTGTTTGGGCGAGTAACAGGGGAAGTGCTGTCCGAGGGCATGCACCTGATCAATCCGTTCAAGACCAATAATGAAATGTCGATCCGCACCCAGGAAATTAAAGAGTCAGCCAGTGTGCCTTCCAGCGAAGGCCTGGTGATGAACTTAGACACTTCATTGATTTACCACCTCGACCCCGGCAAGGCTGCGGATGTTTATCAGAAGATCGGTCCCAGCTACGAGACCGTGCTGATTGAACCGAATCTGCGCGCCGCAATCCGCGAGGCGACCGCCTCTCACACCGCCAATGCGCTTTACACCGGCGAACGTGAAATGGTGGCGAAGCAGATCTATGATCAACTCGGTGGTGTCCTGGGCAGCCGCGGATTTTTCATTGAAAGTATCCTTCTGCGCGACATTCAGCTTCCTGCAACTCTGAAATCGTCTATCGAAGCCAAGCAGCAGGCGGAGCAGGATGCTCTCGCCATGAATTTTAAGCTGCAGAAGGAAACCCAGGAGGCCCAACGCAAGCGCATCGAGGCACAAGGCATCCGCGATTTCCAGCAGATTGTGGCGCAAGGCATCAGCCCGCAGCTTCTGGAGTGGAAGGGCATCGAGGCCACGGAAAATTTAGCCAAGAGCTCGAATTCCAAAGTGGTGGTGATCGGCAACAACAAGAATGGTCTACCGTTGATTCTGGGGCAGTGAGAAACATCAAGGGATGGAGGAACGGGCGTCTTCGCCCGTCAACTGGCTGGTACGATAGCTTCGTGCCTCCGCTGCTGGACGTTCGCAATCTGAGCATTTCATTTCCTTCGCCAGGCCGTTTGCCTCTGCTGGCCGTGCGGGATGTCAGCTTTACCCTCGCGCCGCGTCAAGTGCTCGGGCTCGTAGGGGAGTCCGGCTCCGGAAAATCGCTTACATCGCTGGCGATCATGGGGCTACTGCCGCCGCAAGCGCGGGCTAGCGGCGAGATCTCAATCCAGAATGGGGCAGGGATAGCCCAAGAATTGCTGCAGCTCTCGCAGCAGCAGATGCGCAGCTTACGCGGCGCGAAAATCGCCATGATTTTCCAGGAGCCGATGACCGCCTTGAATCCCGTCATGCGAGTGGGTGACCAAATCGCCGAGGCTGCTGCCGTTCATTGCCAAATGAGCAGAAAGGAGGCGTGGGAGCGCGCAGTAGAAGCCCTTCAGGATGTCGCAATCCCGGATGCCGCTCGACGCGCCCGCGATTACCCCCATCAGCTTTCAGGCGGCATGCGGCAACGAGTCAGGATTGCCATGCCTATTGTGAACCGGCCGCAACTACTCATCGCGGATGAGCCTACCACCGCACTCGATGTCACCATCCAGGCACAAATCCTGGCGCTGCTGGCCGAACTGCGCGACAGGTTTGGATTGGCCATGCTCTTCATTTCTCATGACCTGGCTGTGGTTTCACAGGTTGCGGACCGGGTGGCTGTGATGTATGTAGGCAGCGTGGTCGAAATGGGGTCGAAGCATGACATCTTTACCGCACCTGCACACCCCTATACACGCGGGCTGCTGGAAGCAGTGCCCACGCTGAAGACCGAGCGCACGCGGCCTCTGCAAACCATCGAGGGTAGCGTGCCTCCACTGTACGAGATGATTCCCGGGTGCCCATTCGAACCGCGTTGCGACTTCCGCGTACCACAGTGCTGTCGCGATTTGCCGCCCTTGCTGCAAGTTGCGCCCGGACACTGGGCGAGGTGTCCGGTGGTGAATTCGTGATCGTGACCCATTTCAAGATTGTGCCGGAAGCCGCGCCGAGGTCTATAATCGCCAATCTGTCAGGTGACCTGTGCGGATTTTGTTGCTTAGCGACATTCACAGCAACCTCGAGGCGTTGGAAGCCTGTCTCGCGGCAGCTCCGCCCTACGACATAGTGGTGAACCTGGGAGATATCGTCGGATATTGCGCCAGTCCAAACGAGGTTATCGAGCGTTCGCGCGAACTGGGCAAGATATTCATCCGCGGCAATCACGATAAAGCGGCCAGCGGGCTGATGGACCTTAAAGACTTCAACCCGGTTGCGGCGCTGGCGGCGGAGTGGACCCGCGAACATCTCACGGAAAATAATTTGGCGTGGTTACGTTCACTTCCACAGGGACCGCTGCAGGTCGACGGAGTCGCCGATGTTCAGTTCGTGCACGGATCGCCAATTGATGAAGATGAATACGTCGTCAGCGTGCGAGATGCGGTTGAGCCGATCATGGTTAGTCCCGTCACGGTAACATTTTTCGGCCACACTCACCTGCAGGGCAGCTTCGTTGCCAACGCGACCTATCTCGATGCCTTTCGGCCGGCGTACAAAACTGTGGGCCAAGCTGAAACCATCGACGTTCCACTGAAGAAGGGCTTGCGGTATCTGGTAAATCCGGGTTCTGTAGGGCAGCCGCGCGACGGCGATTGGCGGGCGGGATTCGCAGTTTATGACACTGACGCCCGAATCGTGACCTTCTGCCGCGTTCCTTACAATCTCAAGTCGACCCAGGACCGGATTTTTGCTGCCCAACTGCCGCAACGGTTGGGCACGCGTCTGGCAGCGGGACGATAAGGATCACTCCACGAACATACAATCCCCGTAGGAGTAGAACCGGTACTTCTCGCTGACCGCGTGCTGATAAGCACGCATGACTGGCTCTTTCCCTGCGAACGCACAGACAAGCATGAGTAGGGTGGACTGCGGCAAGTGGAAGTTGGTGAGAAGCGCCCCGACAATCCGGAAGTGATAGCCGGGATAGATGAAGAGATCGGCTTTGCGCCGTCCTGACTGGAGACGCCCATTCTTAGCTGCATCTTCCAAAGTGCGTACCGTGGTCGTGCCGATGGCGACCACGCGCCTCCCTGCTTCCAGCGCACGATTGATCTCGCTCGCTGCTTCCTCCGAAATCACATACGACTCGCGATGCAAACGATGATCCTCCACCCGCTCCACGCGCACCGGCTGAAAAGTTCCCAAACCGACGTGCAGCGTGACCTCGACAGTCTCAATACCGCGTTGTTTAAGCCGCGTGAGGATTTCAGGCGTGAAGTGCAGGCCGGCGGTAGGGGCGGCGACCGAACCACGCTCGCGCGCGTAAACGGTTTGGTAACGATCCCGATCGGCAGCACGATCTGCGCGATCGATGTAGGGCGGGAGCGGAACGTGTCCGAATTGCTCAACCCAGCCGAAAAAATCCTGGATAGGTTGAAATCTTATCCGCCGCTCGCCGAAAGTTCCTCTGGCGATCACGTCCGCCCGGAGCTCGTCGTTCTCACCAAAGAATAAGCGCTCGCCGACTCCGATTTTCCGGCCGGGGTGGACCAGACATTGCCATTCGTTAGGCTGCTCAGAGATCTGATGGGTGAGCAATACCTCGACCCGGCCCTTCAGAAACTCGCGTGCGGCGGGATTCCTGGGACTGAGCGGCTGCGCCTTGGCGCCACTTCTATGGCCAAACAGCCGAGCAGGAAACACACGCGTATTGTTGAACACAACCAGATCATCGGGCCGAAGAAGCTCTGGAAACTCCAAAAAGCGGCGATCATGGACGCTTCCGGATCTGCGCTGCAGGTGCAGCAAGCGTGAGGCCGCCCGGTCTGGGAGCGGTTCCTGGGCAATCAACTCTGCGGGAAGATGGTAATTGAACTCGGAAACCAGCACGCGGGGTTCATTATAAATTTAGTGTTCCGAGCCAATAGGACCGACGAAACAAGTGGATTGTTTTACACTGATAGCTGGGTTACCATACGCGGACGGTTCACCCCCCAGCCGTTCCCCTAAGACGATGCCCAGTGAACGCCAAGCCCGGCAACAGATTGTACGCTTCGGCAAAATGCTGCACGACCGCGGCTACGTCGCAGCCACGGACGGCAACCTTTCCGTGCGTCTGGACAAGCGGCACATTCTCGCCACGCCCACAGCCATGAGCAAAGGGGCGCTGCGTCCCGCGGACATGGTGATTGTGGACCTCGACGGCGACCTGATTGCTGGACGACATCATGCCTCCAGCGAGATCGCCATGCATCTGCTGATCTATAAGCTGCGTCCGGATGTGAACGGCGTTGTGCACGCGCACCCCCCAACGGCGACGGGGTTTGCTGCCGCTGGAATCGCGCTCGACCAGCCGCTGGTGTGCGAGGTGGTGATCGGACTCGGCTCCATTCCTCTGGCCAAGTACGGCACTCCGGGTACGCCTGAACTTTGTGAAACGCTGAAACCGCTGATTTCCGAATATGACGCGATTCTGATGTCAAACCATGGTGTGGTCACGTACGGCGATACGCTTGAGCATGCCCACATGAAGATGGAAACCGTGGAGCACTTCGCGCAGATCGCCCTGGTGACACATCTATTGGGACGTCAGCAGCCGTTAAAAGATGAGGCGCTAAGGAAGCTGCTGGTAGCTCGCGGCAAGTACGAAGGGAACCACTCCGCCGCGCCACTGCCTGTCGTGGATTGCTACGGTTCTTCCAACGGAGGCCAAGCGCGCGCCTCGCAGAAGGTGACCACGAGTGCGGACAAGGCGAAGCACCATCCGGGCAGTTAACGAGCCGCCGACGTCTGTCCTGCCGTGAATGTCGTCCACGATCCTCCCTTCATGTCCCGGCCAAGGATACTTCGACTTACCTGCGGTTGGCCTTTGCGAACGACAAGTTTCGCTCAGGATGACAAGCACAAGGCGTCGGTCTACTCTCCACCGATTCTGAATCTCATCCCTGCTCGAAAATTTGTGCCCAGAGCCGGGTAACCGACGACCTCGTTGTAATGGCGGTCGAGAACGTTTTCAACGTCCACATACGCGGTCATTCGCGAGTTCAGGACATACCAGCCGCCCATATCCGCGCGCACATAACCGGGCGCATGATCGAATCCGAGGCCAAGAAAATCAGAATCTGGCCGGCGGCCGACAAAGCTTCCTCGCACGTTGCCTCCCCATCGCGTTCCCAGATAGCTCAGCAGCATGGTTGCCGAATGTTTCGGGCGGCGAAGCAATGGCCGTCCGACGCCCAAGATTGTCGGATCGCAAAAATTTGCCGGAGTACATACCGGAGCGGCCAATATTTGTGTTGATGTGTACGTATACGCGGTGTTCAGGGATAGTCGCGACCGGATTTGTCCCTGAAATTCGACCTCGGCTCCTTGGGCGAAGGACTTATCGACGTTCACGTATTGACCGATGAAAGTCACCGGATTGGTGGCGTAATCGATGCGGTCGTGAAAAAGATTGTTGAAGTACGTAGCGGCTAGCGAATAGCGGTTCTGAAAAAGTCCCTGTTGAAAGCCGGCCTCGAAAGCGCGAGTTCGTTCCGGCTTCAAAGTTGGATTCGGCACGCTGAAGGGCGGTCCAGCAAATGTTTCCTCGAGTCGAGGTTCTTTGAATCCCCCTGCATAAGAAAACCGCAAGCGAGTCCCGGATAGAAGCCGCCCTCCGCGCAGCGCCAGCAAACTCAGCGCAACGCGAGGCACGCCGGTGTTCCCGAAAGCGCCGTTGTGCACGAAACGTGCACCGGCGATTGCTGACAATCGCTTCCAGATGATCTGCTGCTGGCCGTAAACATCGTCATTCAAACGCACGCCGTGAGTTGATGGCGGATAATCCAAATCTCCCACCACGCCGTTTTCGTCTTCGAAGCGATAACCAAATGTCGTATGGGCCCAACCCTGCTCAGAATAGTCGCCTTGATACTCGATTCCGGCACGGTTGATGTGATCGCTGGCGTGGGTGGGAAAATCGTCCAAGCGCGCCGGATCTCCCGTCAGGTTTATGTCCTGATAGCGGTAGTTGTAGTCGAAGCCGGTGAAGCGGTGTTGCCAACCCGGCGGCTGAGTGATCGCCAGCTCAACGCTGCCCAGCAGATTGTTCAACTGATTGTGTTCGTTCGGGTCCGGGGGCTCGAGGGCATTACCGTTGAAGTTCCATTCTCCCGGCAATCCGGTAAAGCTGTTCGAATGGCGAAAACGTGCGCGCAAAGAAACTTGATCTGTGATCGCTGCGCCGACATTCGCCCCTTGCAAGGAATCGGAATAAGCATTATTGATTCCCTGGCCTTGCGTGCTGAACTGATCGGCAAAGAAGTTGTAATCGAAGGCGCCGCGAGTGCCGGCGAGCGAAGCGTAGCCATTTGCCGAACCAAAATTGCCACCATCCGCGCCGAAGCGGAGCTCGGGGATTGGCGTGCTGCCGGTGCGGGTCCATATCTGCGTGACGCTGGTCATGGCGTCTGATCCATAAAGCGTGCTCTGAGCGCCGCGCGAAAATTCCATGTGATCCGCCTCGGTGAGCGGGAGAGTACCGAAATCGAAAGTTCCACCGGGCTCGTTGACGGTGACACCATCCACAATGACCTTGTTATAGGTGGAATCGCCGCCCCGGACGAATAAGGACGCTAGCCCGCCGCGCTGGCCGGCAGTGTTTACGATTGCACCAGGCAGAAATCGTACGGCATCGTTGGCCGCGACGGGCTGCATAGTTTCGAGTTCTTCGCCACTCAAACTTTCCACTTGAGCCCCGGAGAGTTCTCCGGGCACGGGGTTCCGCGTGGCGGTTACCACCACTGTTTCGGCCGCAGGCGCAAGCTTGAGTTGCACCGTAATGAGCTCAGCGGAAGAGGAAATATCAATCGTCTGCGCCGCGAATCCGGGAGCGAGTATCTGCACGCGATAGGGACCTTGCGCAGCATTGTGAAAGCTCACCACTCCTTCAGCCGAAGTATTTTCGACGGCGAGTGGAGACGCCGTATTTTGCCCGGCGGGTACGCCCGGCCTCCACAAACTGACTTGCGCACCGTTTACCGCGGCAGATTGAGGATCGATGACTCTGATTTTGATTTCGGCAGCAGAAGCCGCGAGAGCACAAAGAAGAATAGTTGCGAAAACCTGGAAGAACCGCATGCACGCCTCCTTTGACACGCGAAAGGGGTTGGTGTTGACGGTTCGCGCCGATCTCCTGGCTTAGCGAGTCAGGACGCTTCTCGCGTCCGATGAGCCCAGCCGGCCTTCCCAGGATTTCCCAGTGACCGGCTGCAATTTCCTCGCTTACAGTTGCGCGGCAGCGCGGGATTCTCACCCGCTTCCCTCTTCGTCAGTGGTGACGAAGTTGCGCGAACCAAAAGGTGCTGAGAAAGAACAAAACTGAGCCGGATGGAAATTTACTCGTTCGAAGCGGAGAAAGTCAATGCTTTGTCCCAGTCAAGATAACCACAGAGGACACAGAGGAACACGGAGGAATCGCAGGCACACTCTCGAGAAGGCGCCGAAACCGATATTCTCGAGATAAACGTGGCGCAGCAGGTCAGCCAACCTCTAACCGCGGTTACGAACTTCACGACAGGGTTAAACAATATTTCTCAGGGCTTGAAATCGAATTGCCCCCAGCTAGGTTATGCCTAGTTTTGCAGCGGGGTCTGATTCGGAACGAACCAGTCGGCCTGATCAACATAAACATCAACTTGCAGCGATCCACTTTTTGGAAGTGGATACAATTTATGGAATCAGCGTGTGTCACTGGCTGATAAACCAAGCACGACTCGTGACGTAAGCAGATGAAAATGCAATGGAAAGTGTCGAGCATGGCGAGCCATCTTGTGGCCGGACAATTGCAAAGCTGTGGACATCACAGCAATTTGGATGTAAAACATTGTGCTGTCTCATTCCTGTCTCCATAAGCTCACATTGACAGGCGCACTATCTGCTTAACTTGCAAAACAGAAGATTCCACAAGGAGGCAACGATGCTGCGGAATTCCCCTTTCGCGCGTATCCTTCGGTTCCTGGGTCTCAGCGTAGTGGTGTTGGCAACCGCGGTTGCGGTTCTCGGCCAGACCACAATTTCTACCGGCAGTATCCAAGGGACCGTCAGTGATCCTTCCGGCGCGGTGGTGGGCGGCGCCAAGGTATCCATCACTCAGAAATCAACAGGCCGGTCAGTGAACGTGACCACCACATCTGCGGGCGCGTATACCTCAGGTGCACTGACTCCCGGCGACTACCTCGTCAAGGTCGAGGCCCAAGGATTCAAGACCACTCAGTTGCCTGTCACGATTGAAGTGGGTGTGACGGCGGTTGGAAATTTCAAGCTGCAGGTGGGACAGACGGCGGAGGTGGTTGAAGTTCAGGGCGCGACGGTTCAGGTAAACACCGAACAGGCCACAGTCCAGGGCGTCATTAATACTCAACAAATTGAGAACCTGCCAATCAATGGACGAAACTTCCTCGACCTGGCGCAGTTGGAGCCGGGGGTTCAAATCCAGGATGGGGGCAACTTCGATCCCACCAAAAAAGGCTTCTCATCAATTTCGTTTGGCGGACGCTTCGGAAGGACGGCACGAATTGAAGTCGACGGGCTTGATGTCAGCGACGAAACCGTAGGCACGACGACTCAGGACATTCCCCAGGAGTCGATTCAGGAATTTCAAGTTGGCCAGTCGTCGCTCGATCTTTCTACCGAGCTAACTTCTTCCGGGTCGGTCAACGTGGCTACCCGTTCCGGCACGAACTCGTATCACGGCGAAGGTTATTATTATTTCCGCGACCAGGATTTTGACGCGAACCTTCCCGGGGGAACCGACACGTATTTTCAGCGAAATCAGTTTGGCGGCAATTTCGGCGGAGCCCTCATCAAGGACAAGCTCTTTTTCTTCATGGATGCTGAGCGGACCAAGCAGGGCTTTGCCCAACCGGTGCTTGCGGGCCCTCCTTTTCAAGCCGATTCCGGCGTTTTCGCCGCGCCGTTTAAAGAAGGCGAAGCCGGTGGGCGCGCGGACTGGCAGATAAGCCGCAACTACAAGCTGTTCTACCGTTTCTCGTACAACCAGAACAACGACGTCGCAGCGTTCGTGCCCAGCTCGTTCCAGCCGATGGACAACATTACTCACACCCGCGACCACGCGGTTGGCCTTGACTTCACAACCGGCAGCTTCACCCACAGCGTTCGCTTCGGGTACATGAAGTTCTTCAACCACATCACGAGCGGCATTAACAGTTCCACGCCGTTTAACCCTACTTCGCCGATCGAATTGGCCATCGGCTCCGATCCTCTTTGCATCGGGCTGGCGCCCATTGCGTTCTGCTCCGGTCAGCCGTTCCTGGCGCCACAAGCGACACCTCAGTCCGATCATCAGATCAAGTATGACGGCAGCAAGATTCTTGGCTCGCACATTCTGCGTTATGGTGGCGGGTTCAACCACATTCAGGGCGGAGGCTTCGCCGGGTTCCTGGCGGACGGTCCGGCAGTAAACGCAGGTACTACCAATTGTGGCGCAACCTGCCTCGCTTTGCCGGGCGGAGCCGGCAATGCACTGAATTATCCTGCGCTGACTGTGCTCCTGGGCAACGGCCAAGGCTTTTCGACAGAACATGCAGCCTTCGGATTCAAGGGCGGAGGGTTGGGCCCTGATAATCGCGGCTCGTGGTACATTGGCGATTCGTGGAAGATCAAGCCGAACTTCACATTGACCTATGGATTGCGCTACGTGCGAGACACTGGCAGAAGCGACAGCGATCTCGCGGCAATCCCAGCTCTCAATCAGTTCAACAACCAGTTCTACTCAGGCTTGGGCGATCGGGTGAACAATCCGAACAAGAATTTCGCCCCCCAGGTGGGAATCGCGTGGGATCCGTCGAAGACTGGCAAAACTGTGCTTCGCGCCGGAATCGGACTCTTTTATGAGAACGCAATCTGGAACAACGTTCTGTTCGACCGGCCGGCGCGCCTGACGGAAGGAACATTCCTGGCCTTTACCCCGGCATGCGTCGGTGGGGCTCCTCAGTCCCTGCCGTTCAGCACGACGGTTAATCTCGCGGCAGTTTGCGGAGCGCCCATTGGGCAGGTGCAAAGCCAGATTGCCACTCTCGAAGCTGAATACCATGCCTTTGCGGCAGCAACTGCAGGCCCCCAACCAAATCCTTCTTTTATCGGCACGGCTTTGTCGGATACCGGGCCAAATGGAACAAGCACCAACTTGTTTGCTCCCGATTATCGGACGCCGCGTTCGGTGCAGATGAACTTCGGCATCCAGCACGAGATTCGCAAAGGAACGATTTTCACGGCGGATTACCTCCGCAATATTTCCACGCACACTCTGCTCGCGGTCGACACGAACCACGTCGGCGATGCGAGATTCCTGAACGTGGCCAATGCGCAGGCCGCAATCAAGACGACTCTTGCAAACTGCGGCGTTGCCACCGTGGCTGCCTCTTATTCGGCTCCTTGCGCAACCGATCCAGCAACCGGGACGACTGATGGTGGGACTTGGGTGCCGCGGCCCGCAACTATCTCAGACTTCGCGGCAAATAAGTTAGATTCCGGATACACGTTCGGCGGGGCTCCCTGCCCGGCCTGCGCGTTCCCCGGCATCAACCCCAACCTTGGTGGCAACCAGATGTTGTTCCCCATTGGCCGCTCGGTCTACAACGGGATGCAGTTGTCACTGAAACAGGATGTACGTAATCCCCTTCCTGGGATTCGTCACCTGAACCTGCAGATTTCCTATGCGTTGTCCCGCTACGTAGCTATGGCGCAGGATAGCGATTTCATCAACAGCGCATGGGACGCTGCCGATCCCACAAAGTACATTGGACCGAACGGGCTGGATCGTACCAACCAGTTCTCCTTCGGCGGATTCATGGAACTGCCGTGGAATTTCCGAGCCAGTGTGATCGGACATTTCTACAGCGCTCTTCCGCAGAATCTCACGCTCAACACGCTTGGGGCCCCCGGAGGCATTTTCGTGACCAACGTTCTGGGAGATGGGACCGGCGATGGAAATGCGACCAATGGTTCGAACGGTGGTCTGGGAGACCTTCTGCCCGGGACAACCCTTGGTTCTTTTGGGCGTGGCGTCAATCCACAAAATATCAATCAAGTCATTAACGCGTACAACACCAATTACGCCGGCAAGCCCACTCCAGCCGGTCAGGCTCTGATCAACGCTGGGCTCCTCACCCAAGGGGACCTGGCTGGTTTGGGAGGTGTAATGCCGCAGGTAGCTGCCGCGCCCAATAATGAAGCCGGGGATGGCTGGCTGCACGATTTCGACTTCAGCTTCGGCTGGGTTTACAAAGTGAAAGAAGCAGTCTCACTGCAGCCGGGCGTTTCATTCTTTAACTTGATGAACTTCTCAAATTTCGATCCCGCGAAGAACACCTTGAGCGGTGTGCTGAGCTGGGTGAACCAGACTCCGATCGCAGGCACCGCGAATGGCACGCCGGGAAAGCAACCGGATAGTCTCCGCGTTGGATTGGGATCGGGAGTTTTCGGCTTGGGCTCTCCGCGAGTGCTTGAGTTCTCGTTGAAGCTCACATTCTAGAAAAGGCGTAGTGTTCAGCAGGCCACCGGCATCGCCCGGTGGCCTTTTCTTTGCGGCACAAACCTCATCCCTTACGGGGAGACTTCACTTCTCAGGTGCTTGGAGAGTTTTTCGATGCGTTTTAACTTTTCGAGAAGATCCTTGGACAGCAGGCCCTGGGTTGTGGACCTGACATCAGCAGGGATGGTCTGGGCAAGTTTGGAGAGTTCATCGGCCTCTTGCTGAATCTGGTCGAGATCAATTTTTCTGACTGGAGTTTGAGGCGCGTCCAACGGATGGGTGGACTCGTACTGCCGTGCCGCCTGTAAGCCAG
>Ga0187769_10001664_pt1 | contig 12726 bp, 15 predicted proteins | sample 0116_SJ02_MP02_1_FD_133140 | JGI IMG/M metagenome (GOLD analysis project Ga0187769, IMG submission 133140) | Tropical peat soil microbial communities from peatlands in Department of Meta, Colombia - 0116_SJ02_MP02_10_MG | ecosystem: Environmental > Terrestrial > Soil > Wetlands > Peat | place... | reverse complement strand
GGTCAGCTCGTTGACCACTTTGCTGTACCGGGCCACATAGCCGAGCTCGCCCGGCTCCCGCTCGTGGCTCACCACGGTCATGGCCAGCCGCCAGCCCTCGCCGGGCTGGCCCACCATGTTGGCGGCCGGCACCCGGGCCCCATCGAATGTCACCTCGCCGAACTCGCGCCTGATCCCGTTGATCATCCGGAGGGGCCGCTGCTCGATGCCCGGCTTTGCAGACTCGGCGGGTGGCTCCGGAGGCTGCTCTCCTTTGTCCTTCTGCCCCTGTCTCTTCACTTCGACGCACCTTCGCTACGGGGCTGGCCCTGATAGAACGAGACTATCGCGCGGGACACGTCCTTGTAGGCGAAGGTCTTGCTGTCGACGAGGGTCTGGAGGAGCTTCGCCCTGCTTTCGAGCTGGCGGGCTAGCTCGTCTGTGCTCCAGCCGTGGTTCACCCTTACGATGTCGAGGCGCTCGCTCTTGGCGACGACCTCCTTCGGGTCGTCGGGGAGGAGCTTGTCGCTGGCGGGGTCCAGCGCGAAGATGACCTTTGTCCTGAGAGTGGCGGACGTCGCCTTCTCGGGGAGGACCTCGGTGCTTTCCAGGACCCTCCTGGCCTGGGTGCCGTCGCTGCGCGTCACCTTTCCCATCCTCAGGAAGTTGGAGATCAGCAGGAGGAAGCTCTCGCCAACGCTGAGCGGCGGGGACCGGAGGCGCACCAGGGCCGACTGGACTGTGTCAGCGTGGAAGGTGGTGAGGGCCCCGTGGCCGAGGGCGGCTGCCTGAACAAGCGATTGGATTTCCTCGCCTCTGACCTCTCCCAGAACGAGGTAGTCGGGCCTGTACCTGAGAGAGAGCTTCACGAGTTCGAAGAGCCCGACCTCGCGCCCACCCAGGGTGTAGGACGTCCTGGTGATGAAGCGGATCCAGTTCTCCTGCGACACCCTCAGCTCCGGGGTGTCCTCGACGGTCAAGACCTTGGCGTCGGGCCTCAGGAGGTTCAGCAGAACGTTGAGCATCGTGGTCTTCCCTGCGGACGCCGGCCCCACCAGGAGAGTGAAGCCGCGGTTCTCTGCGAGCAGCCAATAGTAAGAAGCCAGGAGCGGCGACAGGGTCCCCCCAGCGATCAGGTCAGTGATGGAGAGCGGTTCTTCGGGGAACTTCCTGATGTCGAAGGTAGAACCTGGGAGGGACACCTCGTTGGAGAAGGTGACCGCGCCCCTGTGCCCCTCGGGCAAGAGGAAGTCGGTGTAAGGGTAGGCGACGGTGGTGGACTTGCCAGCCCGCTGGGCGAACTTCTGCACCATGTCGTCGAGCTTAGAAGACTCGTCGAAGCTGATGTTGGTCTCGAGCCTGAGGTACTGGGAGAAGTCGCGATGGACGACAGTCACCGGGGTTTTGAAGCCGCTGCACTCCACCTCTTCCACGTGAGGGTCCTTCATGGGGACGTTGAGGACGCCATACCCAGCTATCTCCCTGGTCATGTAGTAGCGGAGCTTCGGGTAGCTCTTCTGAAGCTGCTCTGAAATCTTGAACTCCTGCGCGATCTCCTCGATGAACTTTTCGATGTATTGGACCGGGTCCCCGGTCTCGAGGGTTGGCTTGACCGAATAGTACAGCTGGGCCATCAGCAACCTGTATAGCTCGCGATCCTCGTCGTCCACTTCCGGTTCATTCACCAGGTACCGCCCCAGGCCGTCGTCGTTGACGATCATGACCTCGGCCGACTCCACCTGATACTGCCTGAGGACTTTGGCGTTGGGCCCCAGCTCAGCTTTCAGGGCGATTATCGAGAACCTGTCGAGAATCGTTTGCGGAAGGCTCTTCTCGAGGACTTCCGGCCCCTTCTGCTGCCGGGACCTGTAGGGCCCTGCGAGCCTTCCGAAGGTGGAAGACGACCGCTTCTCCTGGGTTTCTTCTACTTCCTTCGCCAAGACTTGAAAACTCTCTCCGGCCAGCATTTATGCGAAGAGGATGCAGAATCCATCTTCAGAAATAATTCAAAAACGGTCTGGGAACTCCGCCGAGCCCGGCCGAGTTCCCCTCTAAGCTATGGCCACTACGCTTGAAGTTGTAAGTACGCTTCCCGTGGTCCCCGTTCCGGTGACCATCAGGGTTACGATATAGGTGACTCCAGAGACGGCGCCTGTGCAACCAGTGTCTGTGAGTGCAATGGTCTCACCTGGGACGAGAGAGCCCGAGGCGGGGAGTGCGGTAGATGTGCAGAGGGTTCCGCCGGGTCCTGCGATGCTAAGCGATTGCGAGGTTCCCCAGTCGACTGCTGTGGTCCCGTCGTTCTTTACAGTCATGGCGAGGCCGCCCGCGGTCGAGAGGCTGACGTCCTGAATCGAGACATGGAGGTTGCTGTTGACTGTCCCTGCTGTGGAGAAGAAGGCGCGGTAGACGACAACGCCGCCGACTATTGTGATCGCGATGAGAATGAGGGTTGCGATGAGTGGAGAGATAGCTTTTCTTCGCGAAGTCCTTCCGACTTTCATTAGTCGATTTTTTCGGTCTGTCGTATATATCGGAAATGGACTCCCAATCCGAATTCTGCGTCTTCCGATATCATCGAACCTGGAGAAGAGGAGATCAAGTGTGCGGCTCCAAGACCGGATGTCCTAGGCACGCGCGGGCCGCCACATGGCGAGGGGGGTGGAGAGGCCCCTCTCGACCTGCTGCCGGTGGAAGTTGTTGTGCGTGCAGAAAGGTATCACCCTTACCCCGAACTTCTCGTCAGGGACGAGGTAGTGGATCGCACACTTCTGGACCCGTTGGAAGTCGAAGTTGTACGCGTCCATGAAGTGCATGTCCCCAATCATGAGAACCTTCCGCATGAACTCGCCGGTTCCTTCGTAGTTCCCGCGGAGCAGGATCGGTGTCAGCATGTCGCGCTTTAGCCGAAGGTCTGTGTGCCGTAGGACGCCGTAGAGCCCCTTCATGGTGCCCGAAAGGCGTCCGCTCTTGCTTGCGCCGTCCAAGGACGAGTAAAGTTTCTCGGCGTCCATGTGCCTTGTGATCGGGTCAAAGGCCACCTTGCCGTCTTTCTTATCCACGTAAACGAGGGTCGCCCTTCCGCACTGCACGTGGGTTGAGAACCTGTCATAGTGCTCCTTCTTTCCTCGGACGTGCTCGATGTAGCTGGCGAGCGGGACCTCGACCGGAATCGGATAGAAGTCTGTTGCCTTGACTTGCCCTCCGGTCTGCTTCTCGACGCCGTTCACGACGTCCGCGTTCGTTATCCGCACTTCCCGAATCTTGTTCCGATCCATCCTGCCGGCCATCGAGACCGGCTGGAAGTTGACGCACCTGATGACGTCCGAATTCTCGCCGGCGTAGCTGAGAATGGCTCCCATCTGGTCGTCGTTCAACCCCTTCTGAAGCGTGACGACGAGCACTACGCTCTCGAAGCCAGCCTTCCTCGCGTTCGCTGCGACATTCAGCTGGCGCTGGGTGTAGAACCGCGCTAGCTTCATCTTCCCTTCCTCTGACATCGACCTGCCATGGTCGTCGGCGCCGGGAACCCTGGCGACCAGTCTCGGCTCGGGGTTAAGGCCGTCGAATTGAAGGTAGAGAGTCGAGACCCCTGCGTCCATCAGGGACTTCAGGTATGCGGGACCGGTTACAGGGTCCCCCACCTTGAGCCCGTTGGTGTTCACCTCGATGTGGTTTATGCCGTGCTTCTTCACGAGCTTGACTATGTCAGGGAGGTCGTCCCTGACCGTTGGCTCACCCCCGGAAAGCTGAAGCGCGTGTATCCCCTTGGGCTGGTTCACCTTCACCGCAGCATCGAGCATCAGCTCGATCTGCTTCAGCGTCGGCTCGTACACGTACCCGGCGGTCCCTGCGTTGGCGAAGCAGACCGGGCACCGCATGTTGCACCGGTTCGTAACGTCGATGATGGCAAGGACAGTCTTGGACTCGTGTGCAAAACAGAGACCGCACCTGGTGGGACACTCGCCGTCAGTATAGGAGATCGGGTTAGCCACGCCAGTCCCCTTCTGCGAGAACTTCTCTGCCCTGAGGTAGTCGGCTGCGTCGGTGGAGATGAGGTCCTGGAACTCTCCGTGGCGGTCGCAGTGCTTGGTCATCCAGATTTCGTTGGTCGAGCGGTCTATCCAGAGCTTCGCCTCGATCTTCCTCCAGTCCCCCTGCTCTGCGTCGACCGGGCAGACGGACTCGGTGGAGCCGTGCAGCTCCATTGGCCCGTCACCGGCGGAAGACTATTTACTGGTTTACCCGAATGAATGTTAATCAAACCTGCTGCGGGCTCGCCTGGCCAGAGAACAAGTCTTGAGAATCAAGGGAGTTTCGTATGATGTGGGAACCGTTATGGGTTTCAACTGGCGCCCACACTTCGATCCGACGGAAGTGAAGAGGGAACTCCAGATAATTCGGGACGACCTTCACTGCAACGCGGTCAGGATCTCAGGCCAGGACTTTGGGCGTCTGACCTTGGCGTCGAGGGCCGCCCTCGATGTCGGACTGGAGGTCTGGTTCTATCCGATATGGTGGGATCGCAGCCCACAAGAGACCCTTGGCTACTTCGTCAAGGGAGCGAAGGCGGCACAGGAGATCAGCGAGAGCGCGCAGGACAAGGTGGTATTCGTCATGGGAGGAGAGCTGACCTTATTCATGAAAGGGATCTTGCAGGGGAGGAACTTCAGGACCAGGTTGGCGGACCCTGGCATGCTCACGAAGGTGAAGGCTGGTGAACACAACAAGCCTCTGAACGACTTCCTCGCGAAAGCCGCCGTCGCAGTGAGATCAGTATACCAGGGGAGGCTGACCTACGCTTCCCTCGTCTGGGAGCAGGTCGACTGGACACCCTTCGACTTCATAGGCGTCGACCACTACAGGACGATCAAGATGGGGGACACGTACGTGGAGATGCTCCAGCCCGCGTTCAGCCATGGAAAACCTGTCGTAGTGACCGAGTTTGGGCAGGCGACCACCCACGGCGGAATAGGCGAGGAGGGGCTCCTCAAGAGCACTGCAGGCCTTGAAGAGAGCATAATCAACGTCGGTTCGCAGTTTCTGCATTACCGCATCCCGCTCCTTGGCCGATTCGTTAAGCCACGATTGAACGGGAACCATGTTAGAGACGAGGTTTGGCAGGCACAGGAGCTGGTCAGGACCCTGGGCATCTTGGACGCCGCCGGGGTCGAAGGCGCTTTCATCAGTCAATTCATGTCGCAAATCAGCCCCTACAGCGACGACCCGCGACATGACCTCGACATGGCCAGCTCCACCCTTGTGAAATACTACGAAGGAGGAAGGAAAGGGACGACATACCCCGACATGCCGTGGGAACCTAAGGAGTCGTTCAAAGCGGTGGCGTCGTACTACGCCGCCCATTGAGCATGGAATCGTGCCTTTGCCTCGAACCTGGGGGAGGTGGCGTTGGGACGCCCAGGATGCCTTCCGACGAGACCAGGATATGGGAAACGGGGCTCGAAGTGCCCCGGGGGGGATTTGGACCCCCGTCGCTAGCTGTCTCTGCGATGGGCTCGAGAGGCTAACATGCTTGACCGGGCTACACCACCGGGGCCGCAACGGCCCTTCTGGAGGTGTGGATATAGTGGTTTCCACCAGTAAATCTGAGGATGGACGGCCCTCTGAAGGCTGCTGGCGAAAGGATAGCCTACTGGTTCTGCTTTAGGACAGACTTGGCGGCCAGCTTTATGTCGGAAGGCTTCACGGTCTTCCTGCCGGCGTGGGCGGCGAGTTCGACAGCTGTCTTAGAAATCTGCATCCCTACAGCCTCAAGCTCCGACCTGAGCTCGATGGCAGCGTCGTCCCCGACCCTTTCCGCGCCTGCCTTCTTTATGACCCTGTATACTGCCGCAAGGCCGAACTCGGAACTGGACATTCGACTTTGGTAGATACGCGGTGGATTTAAAAACTTTTAGGCGTTTTGGCCCATTCTGCTGTCTGTTTTTGACGCCAAAGAGCCCAAGATGGCCCCTAATCCGAAAATAGGTAGGAAAAATGCACGCAGTCGTTCTTACGTTCAGCTTTGCGTCATAGGGCCAAAGAGTGGGCTGAAATACAACCCTGACCATGGGGACGCGTGCGTTTCGTCGATTCGCATCTCCATCTAAGCGGGTCAGGGATGCCTCAGGCGCTAGTCCTCGCTGCCAGTCACGACCTTCTTCTATTGACCTGCGGGGTCGACCATGAGACGTCGCTCGAAGCCATCGATCTGGCCCGCAAGAGCAACCTTCTACGTGCCTTCGTGGGGGTCCACCCCTCTGAGGCCCTCAAGGAGACCGATCTCTCATGGTTGGATGGGGTCCTTGAGAAGGCCTCTGGACTGGGGGAGGTCGGACTGGACCCGAAATACTCGGCGGTGGGCGCCTGGAGCGCCCAGACTAGGGCGTTTCATGCTCAGTTGAGCGCCGCCGGCAGGGCCGGAAAACCGGTCCAGGTGCACTCGAGGGGAGCTGAACGCGAGTGTCTCGAAGCCCTGGAGAGCTACCAGGCGAAGCCTGTGCTCTTCCACTGGCTCCAGGACGGAAGTGTGCTCCGAAGGGTCCAGGACAAGGGGTACTTCGTGTCCTTTGGGCCCTCCCTCGTCTACTCAAAGAAGCTTCAGCGCATGGCTGCGGAGAGCAACAGGGGCCTGGTGCTCACCGAAACAGACTCTCCGGTCTCCTACCAGCCCCTAGGCGGAGCGAGCGGCCCGTCTCTCATCCCGACGGTGCTCTTCAAGCTCGCGGAGCTCTGGAGGGTGCCCTTCGAGGAGGCCAGGGAAGCGGTCTGCCAAAACGCAGTCGCTTATCTTGCGCCGTCCGAGAAAGGTTAATCATGGCACTCTGGCGGGCATGACCACAGTTGGACAGGACCAGAAGGCTTTCAGAGGAAATCATGGAGAGGCACCCTGAAGTCTTCGGCTCTGACTTCGAGGCCAACAAGAAAGCCCTCGAGGACCTTGCGCTGATCCCATCCAAGCAGCTGAGGAACCGCATAGCGGGGTACATCGCCAAGGCGCACAGAGAGGTCCCTGCAGAGGAACCAGAGACCACGCCAGAAGAGCAGAAGGAGTAACCAATGGCCCTGGCGAAGGCTGGGTTCACACTCGGAATACGACCGGTAAGTTCCTTGCTCCCTCACGAGGAAACGATACCGGCAAACGTGGAGAGGATCTCGTCAGATATGAGGCGGGACGGAGTCCAGAAGGACCCGATAATCATCGACGCCGGGACGGCCACTGTACTCGACGGCATGCACAGGCTGGCTGCTTTCTCCAAGCTCGGAGTGGAGAACGCCGTCTGCTGCGCTGTTGACTACTCCTCGAGGTCGATTTCACTCGGCCGATGGGCCAGAGTCTACAACATAGGGAGCTCAGACCCCCTCGACGGCATCCTCTCTCCCGCGGGTATAACCCGGCGGACAACCCTCGCCGAAGCTTTCAGCGCCCTGGAGACGCGCGAGGCCTCGCTGGCCGCTCTCACCCCCGAGTCCGCCTACCTCCCGGAGGGGAACATGGACTTCAGTCTGGCATTGGGGACACTTACGGCCCTCGACAGGCTTGCCGCGGCAAGAGGGTTTGGTAGGGAGTTCGTGCAGGAGGACGAGGTTGATGTCCCGCTGCAGGCCGGACGGAACGTGGTAGTGCTGTTGAGGCGGCTCGGGAAGGAGGATGTAGTAACTGCAGCCCGGACCGGAAGGCTCTTTCCGTGCAAGACGTCGATGCATAGGATCGACCCACGGCCGGTCGCCGTGGACTTCCCCATCGCGGAGTTGGGGAAAGCGACCACGGAGCTCTTGCGGCAGCGGCTTGCGGGGAGGACGGAGATACTGCTCCCCCCAGACACCATGTACGAAGGGAGAAGGTATAAGGAAAGACTGCTTCTGCTGAACCAGGATTGATCACCGTTAGGTGCCTGGGTCACATCGGCACCAGCATCGGTGCGAACGAGATCGTTCTCGAAGAAAACGAGCTGAAGGCGGCTGACATCGTAGAGAGGCTGAGGGCCCGCTCAGCCCTGACCGACCCGGGGTTCACGAGGTTCAACACTATCGTGCTTGTCGAAGGGGGCGAGGGATACGTCGCAGCTAGCATGGACAAGCCGGTGAAGAGCGGGGATCGGGTCGTCCTTATTCCGTTCTCCCACGGAGGTTGACGCCATGAAGATCTACGCGAGGGCATACTGCCTAGGACCGGAGTCTGACCCAGAGGCAGTCAAGCGGGAGCTTTCTGCCGCGAACCCGGGAGCAGTCGTCCAGACCGTGAAGGAAAGCGCTGCTTCCAACGAGTTCTTCGTCGAGATGCTGTCGGCCCAGACACTCCGTGCCGAGTCTACTGGGGGCCTGCTGGCGAAAAGGCCTGAGATCGATCTGCTGCTTCGGATCGCGGGAACGAATCAGATCTCCAGGGCCATTAGGGAAAAAGGGGCGAAGGGCGGCGAGCCCTTCCTGGTCATGACGGCAGGCCGCTCGGCGCAGAATCTCCCCAGAGGGTTCGCGGGGAAGGAGCTCATGAGACGGGAACTGAACAGGGCCGAACTGTCAAGAATCGAAAAGGCAGCTCTGCTAGGAACGAGGAGAGCCTAGGTCGCCCGTTTCAGCTTCTGGATGCTGATGATATCGTTTGGGCCGATGACCGAGATGCCGGAGTATTCTCCGAACACCTCCAGAAGGACGATTTTGTCCGGCGAGTCGAGGCTGACTTTCCTGTCCACGGCGTCGGCGATGGCGTTGATCAGCTCCTTGTCGGAGAAGGGGGAGTCTCGCGCTTCGATGGTTATCCGGAACGTCTCACCGGGGCCGATGGAAGCGGACAGGTCCTTCACTGTCTTGACGATATCCTTCATCTCCGTGTTGACTACCCTGTCCACCGGTATGATCCTCAAGATGAACCGCACCTTGAACGGCTCGGATCTGACGAACTCGGTGATGAACGAAAGTAGGGCCTTTGGGTTCTCAACCTCCACTTCGATGACCCCGTCGTAGGCAGATCTGTCGATGGTGAGCTTCCGGATGCCGGAGAGCAGAGCGATCTCTTTGAACTCCGCTGAAGCTTTCGCTTCTAGCCCCTTCGACGATGTAACTATGAGGTTCATCGGCCCGTCGCCTCGACCCCGACCCCGATGGGACCAGTTCTTAAGATTGCGACCGTACCACCGATAACCCGGACCACGGTGGACTCCTTGCCCTCGAGCACGCCGCCGTCGATGATCAGGTCAACTGAGCCTCCGAGTTGATCAAGCGCCTCTGAGGCAGATCTCGCCGACCCGGATCCTGAGATGTTTGCGCTGGTCCCGGTCAACCAGCCCCCGCACGCGCGGATGAGCCGGAGGCAGCCCTTGTGGTCAGGGACCCGCACCCCAAGGGTGGAAGAGCCCTGGGTCAGCTGCGGTGGGAGCTTTCGTCTCGAGGGGGCGACAAGAGTCAGGGCGCCAGGCCAGTGCTCCGCTACGATCCTTCGCGCCGTCGGGCTCATGGTCACGAGCTCCTCCGCCTTTGATCGGGAGGAACATAGAACAGACACAGGCTTGGCTGACCTGGCCTTCGCGACGAACAGCCGGCCTACGGCCGCCGCATTGAAAGGGTCGCACCCTAGGCCATACACCGTGTCGGTAGGGTACACCACGAGGCCGCCTGCGCGAACGATTCGGGAGGCCCTGAGGCAGGCCGCCGAGCCCATGGGGAGCAGGAGTGTCAAGCACAATGGCGCATGAAACCGCGACATTTAATAGTGCAATCGAAATCGGCGGGGCCGCCAATGTCGGAAGAGGATCAGGAACTCGACGAGGACTTGGACGAAGACTTGGACGAAGACGGATGGGAAGAGGACTCGGACGAGGAAGGCTTCTAAGAAGCAGACCCCGACCCGAGACCGACCGAGTCAAGTCAGAGTTTAAGACAGCGCCTACTGCGACAGGGATGTCCCCCTATTGAAGACGCTGATAGTCAACTTCAAGAATTATCCAGAGGTGATGGGGATGCGGTCCCTCGACCTCGCCGAGGTCGTAGGACGCGCGGCGACATCCAACCGGTGCGAAGGAATCGTCGCTCCGCCGCTCCCGATGATTTCTTTGGTAGCGTCGAAAGCGGCGGTCAAGGTGTTCAGTCAGGCCGTAAGCAGCTCGGTGGGAGACAAGACCACTGGGGAAGTCCTCCCCGAGGCAGTGATATCTGCGGGGGCCGTCGGGACGCTCCTGAACCACAGCGAGTCCAGGATGCCTGCAAACGTGCTCAACAAACTGGTGCCACGAGTTCAGGGCCTCGGGCTCGACGTGTGCCTCTGCTCCCAGACTCCTTCGGAGGCAGCGCGACTGGCGGTTCTTTCGCCCCGCTACCTCGCGATCGAGCCCCCTGAGCTCATCGGATCCGGGGTTGCAGTGTCGAGGGCCAAGCCTGAAGTCGTTTCGAAGACCGTGTCCGTACTTCGCGACGCCGACTATCAGGGGAAGATACTCTGTGGGGCTGGAATCGTTTCAGGAGAGGACGTCGCGAAAGCGGTCGAGCTGGGGGTGGACGGCGTATTGGTGGCCAGCAGCGTCGTGAAAGCCCGGAACTGGGACGCGAAGGTCCGCGAACTCGCTGGTTCTCTATCTTGAGAAAGACCTGCGCCCGTTAAATAGAATATAAAAACGGCCTGATTTCATGGCTCAAATGAGCATGATGAAGGAAAAGACAGAGAACAAACCTAACCCGTTCGAAAATGCAACAGAACAGCTGAGGCTAGCTGCAGAGTATCTCAAACTCGACGAAGGCATCCACCAGATCCTGGCACACCCTAAGCGGCAGCTGACCGCGTCCCTCCCAGTCAAGATGGACAACGGGGAGACGAAGGTCTTCACCGGCTACAGGGTCCAGTACAACGACGCCAGAGGCCCATTCAAGGGCGGAATCAGATATCACCCGGGCGTAACGCTAGATGAAGTGAAGGCGCTGTCAGCCTGGATGACCTGGAAGACCAGTGTCGCCAACATCCCCTACGGCGGTGCGAAGGGAGGCATAATCTGCGACCCCAAGCACATGTCCATGGGCGAGAACGAGCGTCTGACCCGCCGATACGCGGCGGCCATAACGCCGATCATCGGACCCTACAAGGACATCCCAGCGCCGGACGTGTACACCAACGGCCAGACAATGGCCTGGATTATGGACACCTACAGCACCCTGACAGGGGTGATGTCGCCTGCCGTGATCACAGGGAAGCCCATCGGTCTAGGTGGGTCGCTCGGAAGAGACAAGGCCACCGGGAGGGGCGCAGTATTCTGCACCGTTGAAGCAGCAAAGGTGAACAAGATCGACCTGAAGAAGGCCACATTCGCAGTCGAAGGATACGGAAACGCCGGGTCCTTCTACGCGCAGATCCTACAAACATACGGAGCGAAGATGATGGCTGCCAGCGACTCGCGAGGCGCCATCATGAGCAAGACCCCCATCGACGCCGACAAACTCATCGCATACAAGGAGAAGACCGGCTCTGTGGTAGGCTTCCCAGGAAGCCAGACCATCACGGACAAGGAGCTCCTCCAGATGGACGTCGACATCCTCAGCCCAGCAGCACTCGAGAACACCATTCTGCCTGACATCGCCAAGGGAGTCAAGGCGAAGATCATAGCAGAGTGCGCCAACGGGCCGACAACCCCCGAGGCGGACAAGGTCCTCTTCAAGAACCATGTCTTCGTAGTCCCAGACATCCTGGCCAACTCCGGCGGAGTCATCGTGAGCTACCTGGAGTGGGTCCAGAACCTCGAAAGGATTGCGTGGACCGAAGCCGAGGTCAACGGCATGCTCGAGAAGAAGATCACCAGCGCCTTCCATGACGTGCACGAAGCCAGCATGAAGTACGGCACGGACATGAGGACCGCGGCTATGATAGTGGCTGTGGCCAGGGTCGCTGATGCCGTCAAGACTCTCGGGACATTCCCATAGGCAACAACACAAGGTCAAAAGCGCGCCCTCGGCGCAGAGCCGAAGGCGCTCCTAGCATTGTTCCAAAACACCAGCGGGAGCCCGGTCGGTTCACGCATCAGGTGCTTGCCGGGGCGACCAGCTTCTCCAGCTCCCTGACCAGCGGCGCACTCCCAATGTAAGCAGGAGAGGTCTGGGCCAGGGCCGTGGGAGTTATGTCGAGTATGTTGCGAGAGCCGTCGCTACCGTAACCTCCTGCCTGTTCGTTGAGGAAGGACATGGGCGCGGTTTCGTACAGGACTCTGAGCTTTCCCTGGGGCTTGTTCAGGAGAGCGGGGTATGCGAACACTCCGCCCCTCGCCAGAACCTGGTTGTAGTCCCCGACGAAGGTACCGCAGTATCTCTGCTTCATCCCCCTCTCCTCGAGCGAGTCGACGAAAGCCCTCACCTGCGGAATCCACTCCTTTCTCGAGCCGCCGATGCCGTACACTTCGGGCTTGTCGGGGAGCTTCAGGTTGACCTCCAGGAGTTCGAAGTCCATGTTCGGCCCCTCCCTGACAGCCACGAACCTGTGGACCCCCTTCCCGAACGAAAGTGTGAGGGTGATGACGTTCCCGTAGGTGACGAAAAGAGACCCTGCAAGGTCCCTTCCTGAGGCAGGGAGGGGTTTCCTGTAGAACCCGAAGATGCTCCCGAGAGGATTGTTGGTCTCAACATTTGAACTGCCGTCCAGGGGGTCCATGGCGACGCTCACACCCCCCTTGGCCTTTGTGGGCTCCTCCATCTCCTCGGATGCGACTTCGCCTGCGTACCCCGTCGACGTCAGGGCCTCGGTGTAGACGTCGTTAGAGTAGACGTCTATGGCCT
>Ga0187769_10001662_pt1 | contig 12728 bp, 10 predicted proteins | sample 0116_SJ02_MP02_1_FD_133140 | JGI IMG/M metagenome (GOLD analysis project Ga0187769, IMG submission 133140) | Tropical peat soil microbial communities from peatlands in Department of Meta, Colombia - 0116_SJ02_MP02_10_MG | ecosystem: Environmental > Terrestrial > Soil > Wetlands > Peat | place... | reverse complement strand
CGGCCCGGCTTCGCAGGCCCTGTGCGCCCCATCCGTCAGGGCGGATGGAGCCGCGGATTAGCTGAGCCGCATCCTATACACACACCATGAAAATACTAGTGACGGGCGATAAAGGTTATATCGGTTCGGTGATGGTGCCGCTCCTGCTTCAGGAGGGACATACCGTCTGCGGACTGGATTGCGACTGGTTCGAACATTCGGCGTTCGGCAAGCCGCTCCGCGAAGTCCCGAGCATGAAGAAAGATCTTCGGGATGTCGAGGCTGCGGACCTGCGCGGATGGGAGGCGGTCATCCATCTGGCGGCTCTCTCCAATGATCCGCTGGGCGACCTGAACCCCGAGCTGACCTACGAAATCAACCACGGCGCTTCCGTGCGCCTGGCGCGGCTGGCCAAGGAAAATGGCGTCCCGCGCTTCTTGTTTTCCTCCTCGTGCAGCACCTACGGCGCGGCAGGCGGAGACGCTCTCCTGAACGAGAACGCGGAGCTTCGGCCGGTCACTCCCTATGGCCGCACGAAAGTTTTGGTGGAAGAGGACCTGACCAAGCTCGCGGACTCCGCGTTCAGTCCCACTTTCCTGCGCAATGCAACTGCTTATGGCGCCTCGCCACGATTGCGGTTTGATATCGTGCTCAATAATCTGGTGGCGTGGGCCGTAACCACAGGCCGCATCCTCATCAAGAGTGACGGCACTCCCTGGCGTCCGATCGTGCACGTCGAAGACATCTGCCGCGCATTCATCGCCGTGCTGAACGCGCCCAGGGAATTGGTTCACTGCGAGGCCTTCAATGTCGGCTGCACCCAGGAGAACTACCAGATCCGGGACTTGGCCGAGATTGTGAAGGAAACCGTTCCGGGGTGCCGCATCGAGTATGCCAAGGATGGCGGCCCGGACACGCGTTGCTATCGGGTCGACTTTTCGAAGATTGCGAATCGATTGCCCAGCTTCAAGCCCCGGTGGAATGCGCGGCAAGGGGCGAAGCAGTTGCACGAAGCCATTCAGCAGGTCGGCCTGCGGCTCGAGGAATTCGAGGGTCCCCGCTACAAGAGAATCTCGCACCTCCAGCAGCTTATTGCTTCCGGATCCCTGGACGAAACGTTGCGCTGGCGCGTGCCGGTTGGAAACTGAAGAAGCTGGACATTGAACTTCCGTTCGATTTCAATCGTTCCTACGCGTCCTCCTGACATGGGAGACGCCGGCTATTTGTCTGTACGAGCCTTGACACGCGCCATGACCCGGAAAATCGGCCTGCTAAACCACATGGGTGGGGGAAATCTTGGGGATGACGCCACCCAGGACGCGGTCATGCAGAACCTCAAGAGGCGCTGGCCCGGCTCTGTCGTCTTGGGGTTCTCCATGAACCCCTCCGACACCGAGACAAGACACGGGATTCCCTCCTACCCGATCCGGATCGAGACTTGGTCTCGCCACGAGGGACCTACGGACAGCACGGGCCAAGCCGCCCAAAACCCTGAGCTCACACTCAAAGCCAGGCTCAAGTCTGCCCTCGGGAGGTATCCGCGGCTTTTTGAGTTCCTGAAGAAGGCTCGCGCCCGCGCAGCCGGCGGTCCGCTCAAATTGTTTCAAGAGCTTTCCTTGCTGGCCAGGTCGTTTCAGATTATCCGCACCCTCGATGTCTTGGTTATCAGCGGGGGCGGACAGCTTCTCGACGCCTGGGGCGGGCCCTGGAAATTTCCGTATACGGTCTTCAAATGGACGCTGCTGGCCAGGTTGGCGTGCGTCCGGTGCTATTTCTTGAATGTTGGCGCCGGCCCTCTGGATCATCGCTTGGGCCGATGGTTTATCAAGCGCGCTCTCCAGCTTGCGGATTACGTCTCGTTTCGCGATGAGAATTCGAAAACGCTGGTCACGGAGATTGGATTCAAGGGCGCGAGCCACGTCTTTGCCGACTGCGTCTACAGTCTCGACCTCCCCGCGCCCCATCCAAACGGTGCCCCCAGTGTGCGCGAACCGGTCGTTGGCCTTTCTCCCATGGCTTACTGCGATCCGCGCGTGTACTGGCAAAAGGACCCGGCTGTTTACGAGGGCTTCATCCACACCCTGGCCTCGTTTGGGTCCTGGCTCACTCAAAATAATTACCGCCTGGCTCTCTTCAGCACCGACATTTTCTTTGATGCGCAAACCATCGCGGAACTGGAAGCCGCCCTGCGAGATGGCAGCGGCTGCACGCAGCCGGGCCGCATCGAGCGCGCCCGCATCGCCGAGGTCGAGGAACTGCTAGCGCACATGAATTCGCTCGACTATGTGGTCACCTGCCGCTACCACGGAGTGGTGTTTGCGCATCTGCTGAACAAGCCGGTCCTCGCACTCTCCCACCACCCCAAGGTTTCTACGTTGATGAGCGACCTGGGACTCGCGAAATATTGCCTGGACATCCGGAAATGCGATATCGACCTGCTGCAGGAGACTTTCCTATCGTTGGTGGCCAGCAGGGACCAAGTGCGAAGCTGCATGGCGGACAAGCTGGCTGGCTACAGAAGGGATTTGTCGGTGCAATTCGATCAGCTCTTTCCGCAGGAAGCGAGAGCATGAGCCTACACGAGCAGCCTTTGGTCAGCGTGGTAACTCCCGTCTACAACGGGGAGGATTTCCTGGCGGAGTGCATCGAGAGCATTCTGGCCCAGACCTATCCCCATTTTGAATACATCATCGTCAACAACTGCAGCACGGACCGCACACTTCAAATTGCCAAGGACTATGCCCAAAAGGATCCCCGCATCCGCGTCCACACGAACGACGCCTTTGTCGGAGTCATGGAAAATCACAATATTGCTCTCAGCCTCATCTCGCCCCAGGCCAAATACTGCAAAGTGGTCTGCGCCGATGATTTCATTTTCCCTGAGTGCCTGGCCAAAATGGTCGAGCTCGCCGAGGCGAATCCCTCCGCCGGCTTGGTGGGATCCTATTCCATCGCCGGGAAACAGGTGATTTTCACCGGGCTCGATTACGAAACCAAACTGGTAAATGGAAGGGAACTCTGCCGCGCCACACTGCTCGGGGGGCCCTACGTGTTCGGGTGCCCGACATCGCTCTTGTATCGAGCGGACCTGATCAGAAAGACGAAAACCTTTTTCCCGAGCAGCAGCCCCCATTCGGACACCACCGCCTGTTATCAATCGCTGGAGCACTCTGATTTCGGATTTGTCCACCAGGTTCTTTCCTACACGCGAATCCACGCGGCTTCTGAAAGTTCGAAAAGCTTGAAATACGGGACCATCCGCCTCTCCCTGCTGAGTGATTACTGCCGCTTTGCCCCGAAGTACCTCAGCCCGTCCGAGGTAAATCTCCGCATGGGTTCACTGGTGGCCGACTATTATCACGCGCTGGTTCCCACGCTCTTCGAACAGCCGGGCAATAAGGAATTCTGGCAGTCACAGAAGAAAGAGCTGCAAGACATAGGCTTGCAGTTTAGTGTGGCAAGGCTGCTGATGACCGGCCTTCTGAGAGGGGCCAGGCTGCTGTTTCTGAAGCCGGGCAAAGCAGTGAAGAAGCTGTTGGCGCGCAAAAGGAACGCGGCAACAATCGAAGCAAAATATTACGAAGAGAGGCCGGGGACCGGTGGAGACTCCGGCAGTCGCGTGCATGTCTGATAGCTGATTGGCTCCGCCGCACAAGTTCGATCGCCTGGCATATAAACTCCCGGCCGGCTTCCCACTGTGAGGAGATTTGGTCACGGACTTCGGTCGCAGGACCTGCGGTGAGAAAAATCCTGGCGACGTTCGGGAGTGGGTTACACCCTGCTGGCGTTTGACGGGACCCCCGGAAACCGCCTCGCACCTTTGAAATCGGCCTAAATCGTGGAAATCACCAAACCTTTGGTATCGGTGGTCATGGTTGTATGTAACGTGGAGCGCTTCCTCGCGGAGGCGATGGAGAGCATTCTGGCTCAAACCTATCGTGAATTCGAATTCATCGTCGTCGATTTCGGCTCCACTGACCGGTCGAAATCAATCCTCTCCAGCTACGCGGCAAAAGATGATCGCATTCAAGTTCATGAAATAGCGCACTGCCGCCTGGCCGCGGCACGGAATGCGGCTTGCTCTCTTGCGAAGGGACCATACCTGGCGCTGATGGATGCCGATGACGTGGCCCATCCTGAACGTCTGAAGTGGCAGGTCGCCTTCATGGAAGAGCATCCTAGAGTCGGCTTGCTGGGTGGCGCGACGGAGTGGATCAACGCAACAGGCAGGCTTTTGCGGGTCGACCGCCCTCCTACCGAAGACCGCGAAATCCGCTCCGCTCTTGCGGTTCGTTGTCCGCTCATGCACGCCTCGGCCTTCCTCCGGAGCGAGGCCTTCCGCCGGGTAGGCGGATATCGGACGGTGTTTGCTCAAGCGGAAGACTATGATTTGTGGCTGAGGATTGTGGAGCATTTTGAGGCCGCAAATCTCAGGGAAGTGGTGCTTAAGTACAGGCTTCACCCGTACCAGTTGACACTGCGAAAGCGGATGCAGCAGACCCTGTGTTTCCTTGCCGCCCAGCTCTCTGCGTCAGCAAGAAGGAACGGGGCCCCCGATCCCCTCGACTCGATGGAAGACATTACCTCCTCCGCACTGGCGGCTGCGGGCCTTCCCGAAGCTACTCAGCAGATCGCCGCCGGGTCCGACGTCCTGATCTGGATCCGCAATATGTACCAGGCGGGCGAATACGCCACCGCCCAGGAGACGGCAATTCAGTTACTACGCACCCAGGAATGGAAGCACTTGGAGCGCTGGCAGATTGCGGATCTGTACCTGGCCGTGGCCAGACTCTATTGGAGACAGAAGAAGCGCTTGAAGTGCTTCCTTGCCGCTGGACGTGCTGTGGCCACCAAGCCCATCATTTTATGCCGCCCATTGAAGCCCATGCTCGCGCGGCTGGGGCTGGCTTGATGGAGGGCGCTTCCAGGTTGCAGTTCGGCCTCGCGCTGCCCATGCCCGCGACAGCGGAAATGAGCATTCTCCGGCAGGCGGAAGGCCAACGACGATGACCGGTACTCGGCAGCCCAAATTGAGGATCATTCCATGCGCTCGCTAGGCTTGCCCTGCGACGTTGGATCGCACTTCAACGTGCTTTGCCTGGGAGCTCATTCGGACGATATCGAAATTGGTTGTGGCGGGACCATCCTCCGCCTGGCCCAAGAGTACCCGCATTGCGTGTTTCACTGGGTCGTGTTCAGCGCCCACGGGGTTCGGGCCGCTGAGGCCCAGCGCGCCGCCGCGCTGTTCGCCGGAAGTCATGCCGCCCGCGCGCCGCTGCTCAAGGCGTTTGAGGACGGATTTATGCCCTTTGTGGGTGCGGAGGTGAAAGCGGTCTTCGAAGAGCTGAAGGCGCTTTCCCCGGACCTCATTTTCACCCACTATCGAAACGACGCCCACCAGGACCACCGCGTGGTAGCGGAGCTGACCTGGAACACTTTTCGGGATCACCTGATCCTGGAGTACGAGATCCCGAAGTTCGACGGCGACCTGGGGCAGCCGAACCTATTCGTGCCGCTCGAATCCGAGGTGTGCGAAAAGAAGACTGGTTACCTCCTGGAGGCCTTTGAATCGCAACGTGCCAAGCGTTGGTTTCGCCAGGACACATTTCTCTCCCTGATGCGCCTGCGCGGCATGGAATGTAATGCTCCGAGCGGCTATGCCGAGGCGTTTTACTGTCGCAAGCTGGTCGTTGGAAATTTATGAAGCGCGCTGTTTACGGGCGGCGGGAAACCCCGGCTGGGTCGAGCAGATGGCCCAGGTCCTCTCCGTTGCGGTGAAGATGCCATGAAGGATTTAAAGCACAGGACCATTCGCGGTGGTTTCGCCAAAATCTGCGCCCAGGTCGCCAATTTTGTCCTGCGCATCGGTTCCCTGATGATCCTGGCCCGCCTCCTGGATCCCAAGGATTTCGGGCTGGTCGGAATGGTCACCGCGGTAATCGGTGTCCTGAGTCTTTTCCGGGATTTCGGACTTTCGGCTGCGACCATCCAGCGTTCCGCCATCACTGAGGATCAGCTCTCCACATTATTCTGGATCAATTTGCTTGTCGGCACGATCTTGGGGCTGGCCTCCCTGGCGATTTCACCCCTGGTTGCGAGCTTTTATCGCGAGCCCCGGCTCTTCGGAGTGACTGCGCTGCTGGCAACCGGATTCTTCTTCAATGCCGCCGGGGTGCAGCACTCGGCAATTCTTCAGCGACAGATGCGCTTCACCGCCCTGTCGGTTATTGACGTCATCTCACAATTGATCGGCGCCGCGATCGGAATCGCCATGGCCCTCCGCGGCTTCGGATATTGGGCCTTGGTGGCGGCCTCAATCCTCGGCCCGCTCCTTTCCACAGTAGGTCTGTGGCTCGCAACCGGGTGGGTTCCCGAAATGCCCCGCAGGAACATTGGGATTCGTTCCCTGATGGGCTTTGGCGGCACCGTGACGGTCACTGGTCTGCTGGTTTACATGGCCACGAACGCGGATAAGGTTTTGTTAGGCCGCTTTTGGGGAGCGAATGCGATTGGAATTTACGGCCGGGCCTACCAACTCATCAATCTTCCGACAGACAATCTGAACGCGACCGCGGGCAGCGTGGCATTCGCCGCGCTCTCCCGGCTGCAGAACGATCCCCCGCGTCTGAAAAGTTACTTCTTGAAGGGCTATTCTCTTGTCGCGGCTCTGACGGTCCCCATCACGCTCTTCTGCGCTTTTTTTGCCCAGGACACGATCCTGGTTCTCCTCGGACAAAAGTGGAAGGAAGCAATCGCCATCTTTCGATTGTTGGCTCCGACTATTCTGGTATTCGCCATCGTCAATCCAATGTCCTGGCTGCTCTGTTCGCTGGGCATGGTCGTTCGGCTCCTCAAGATGTCGCTGGTGATCACGCCGCTGATGATCGCGGGATACTTCATCGGATTGCCTTATGGGCCGCAGGGTGTTGCGGCTGTCTACTCCGCCTTGATGGTGCTTTGGATGGTTCCGGCCATCGCCTGGTGCGTCCACGGCACAGTCATATCCATCCGCGATATCCTCCAGGCCGTGAAATGGCCCCTGGCGGCGGGCTTGGTGGCTGTGGGGCTCGCCTTCGGCGTGCGAACGCTTTACGGCCAGACCCTTCACGCGCTGCCCCGGCTGATTCTGGAAACCGCGATCGTTGGCCTGGTGTATCTGGGTTTGCTGCTGTTCGCCACTGGACAGAAATCGTTCTACATGGATCTCCTGCGCGGACTCAAAGCGCCCGCCCCGGTCGAAAAGAACCGATTGGTATCGGCATGAGTGGCTGCCGGGCGACGAACTCATGAAAGCAGAGCTGCAGGAATTGTGCCGCTATCACGAGTTGCTCTGGATGATTGCCTGCCGCGACATCAAGGTGCGGTACAAGCAGTCGGTGATGGGATTTCTCTGGGCTGTGCTCATGCCCATCCTGATCGTGTTGTCCGGCGTCGTGGTCCGTTATGCTTATGCCCTGGCTTCCCACGCCCCGCTGCACACCGTAGATATTGCCGCCGTGGCCGTAAAGTCGCTCCCCTGGGCCTTCCTGGTTTCCACGATCCGCTTCGCCTGTCTCAGCCTGACCAATAACAGGGACCTGGTGACCAAAATCTACTTTCCCAAGGAGATTTTTCCCCTCGCTGTGATGGTGGCCAGCCTCTTTGATTTCTTCGTGGCCTCCGCCGCCCTGGTCATTTTTCTCCTGGCACTGAAAATCGGCTGGAGCTCCAGTCTCCTCTGGATTCCGGTTCTCCTCCTCACCACAATTCTCCTGGCCACCGGAATCGGGATGTTCGTGTCCGCCGCCAGTCTGTTCTTCCGCGACGTGAAATTCGTCGTGGAAGTGCTGCTCACCTTCGGAATCTTTTTCACCCCTGTTTTCTACGATGTGGAAATGTTCGGAGAGAAAGGCAAATGGATACTACTGAATCCGGCCAGCCCGGTCCTGGAGGCTTTTGGCGCCTGTGTGGCCCGCCGCCAGTCCCCGGATTTGCCCTGGCTGGCCTACAGCATCGTCTTTGCGCTTTTGACGCTCTTGGGCGGCTACGCCTTCTTCAAGCATCTGGAACCTGCTTTTGCCGAAAGCATTTAAGGGACGACCTCGATGTCTGACATCGCCATCCGCATGGAGCACGTTTATAAGAAGTTCCGCAAAGGCGAGGTGTTCAACTCCCTGCGCGACCTCTTGCCCGCTCTGACGGGAAGAATGTTCCGCGAGGGCGAGCTCAGCGAGGCCGACAAAAGGGAATTCTGGGCCTTGCAGGATCTCTCGTTCGAGGTCAAGCAGGGAGAGTCTCTCGGCATCATAGGCCAGAACGGGGCGGGCAAGAGCACGGCGCTGAAGATCCTCAGCCGGATCATGAAGCCCACCAAGGGACGCATGGTGGTCCATGGCCGCCTTTCCGCTCTGATCGAAGTGTGGGCGGGCTTTCACCAGGACCTTACCGGCCGGGAAAACATCTTCCTCCAGGGCACCATCCTGGGCATGGCCAAGCGCGAAATCCAGTCCAAGCTCGACCAGATCATCGCCTTCTCGGGGCTAGAAGAGTTCATCGACACGCCGGTGAAGCACTACTCCACGGGAATGTGCGCGCGGCTGGGATTCTCCGTGGCCGCGCACGTCGATCCGGATGTGCTGATCGTGGACGAAGTGCTCAGCGTCGGCGACTTCGCTTTCCAGGCACGGTGCGTGCAGCGCATGCACGAGGTGCTGCGCAGCGGAACAGCGGTCCTCTTTGTTTCCCATAACATGAACACCGTCGCCGAGTTCTGCCAGCGCTGCCTGCTCCTGGAAAAGGGCCGGACGCTGATGCTGGGCCCTGTGGCAGAGGTAATTTCCGCCTATCTCAATCGTTCCAAGGAAGCGCGCGAGGCGGACGCCAGTTCCGGCCCGGTGATGATCTCCAGGGTTACGGTTCGCAATGAGCACGGAGCATGCCTCCGGTTTCATGCCGGCCAGAAGGCATGGATCGACGTTGATCTGGCCGCCCTCGTGCGCTGCACCAGGCTCTCTGTCGCCCTCTATATCAAGGACGAACAACTCGAGGATGTTTTCGGCACCTCTACAACCGGCCTGGGCAGCCCGGAGTTCTCACTGGAACCAGGCCAGCGTTTCCAATGCACATTCGAGCTGAGCCTGAACCTAGTCGGCGGGACCTACTACCCCACGCTCCTGGTTTTCAGGTGCGACAACCAGACGACGTACGATCGGTGGATGCCCGCGGCGACATTTCACATTACATCCGCGGACGACGTACGCGGCGCCGCTCATTGTTTCCCAAAGGTGGTGCGGCACGAGGTCCTTGCGGCATCCCGGGAGTCGCTCCCGTCAAATCCAGAGCCCGAAACGCCCGTCGCTTCTGAGCGCTAGCCGGGCCCAAAGGTTCGCGCAGAGTGGGTAGCTTGTTGGCGGGCCTCTCACGATTCCCCTCGAGGGCAATCGCGCTGCCGGGCAGCAGGCGATATAGAAAGCCGGATCACTCCTCGGTTCGCGAGCCCGGCGAGGCTGCTCCGTGCCGGCATGCATCGTGCGGGATTCGGCTTTCGAGCTGCAGGTTGCAACATGTTGTCAGACCGCCTAGCCCGATATTGCAGATCCGCGGCCTGGATTATCCAAAGCTCCTGGAGCCGCGTCATCGAGCGGACCTATGCACCTCCGGCCGTCTTGTCAGTCGAGCAGACCATGCTCGAAATTCTAAAGAACAAACGCTCGGTGAGCCGATATGGGGATGGAGAACTGAACTTGATGATGGGACGGGGCACTGGTTTTCAGCCTTTTTCTGCTGAACTTTCTTCGCGACTGCGCGAAATTATTCTGAGCGAGGAGCCAGGGCTGCTGATCTGTATCCCGGATGTGTTTGCGGGCCTGGAGAAATACCGGCCAGAGACTCAGGCTGCTTGGGGAAGTCACTTGCTGGAAAACCGTCATGCCTGGTACAGGCTGGTCGACAGGCAGAGGGCTTATTACAACGCTTTTATCTCCCGCTGCTACTACATTTGGGCGGACAAGTCCCGCTCCGCCGAGCGTTTCGCCATGATGAGAGAAATTTGGAAGGAGAGGGACGTGGTCCTCGTGGAAGGAGAAAAAAGCCGCGTCGGCGTGGGCAACGATCTTTTTGAAAACGCACGCTCGATCCGGCGGATTCTTGCCCCCGCGGTGGATGCCTTTTCGAAGTATGGCGACATCTTGCAAGCGGTGAGCACACAGGACCCAAAGAATCTCGTCCTCATCGCCCTGGGTCCCACGGCAACTGTGCTGGCCCACGATTTGCACAAGCTGGGGTATCAGGCGGTGGACATTGGACATCTGGACATTGAGTATGAATGGTACCGCCGGAATGCTCCTGTAAAGGTCAGAATTGACAACAAGTACGTCAATGAGGTTTCCGGAGGGGAAAAAGTCGGCGACATGTTTGACGGTCGCTATCTTCAGCAGATTGCCCAAAGAATTCGGTAAGAGATCCCGTGCGGCAGCGGGATGGCGAATCTCTCCCCAGGGAAGTCTGGAAGGGGGTGTTTGCCCTGCCATGCTGGCGTACATCTCCTCTGGATGCGGCCAATCCCTACTAGGCGGCTGTAATTGTTTTCCAGGCGGCTGCCGATCTCTTCCTGTGGATCACCCGCTTCGAGGGGGGACCATCGGGCCCCGAACCCGGCGAAAGGCCTGCTCGCTCGTCCCCGGCAGGAATTGAATCATGCGTGAATCTCCGGTTTCCGTAGTGATGGCCGTCTGTGATATGGATCGATTCCTCGCGGAATCGATCGAGAGCATCCTGGCTCAGACCTGGAGGGACTTCGAATTTGTCATCGTGGACTTCGGCTCGAACGACCGGTCGAAATCCATTGTCGCGCGCTACGCGGCGAAGGATCCTCGCATCCGTTTGAGCGAAATTGCTAGATGCAACCTGCCTCAAGCGCGCAATGCGGCATGCAGTCTCGCACAGGGGAAATACCTTGCCATCATGGACGCGGATGACGTCTCGCTCCCGGATCGCCTGGCCCGGCAATTGGAATTCATGGAGCGGCATCCAGGGGTGGGCGTAGTGGGTGGTGCCACAGCTTGGATCGATGCAGCCGGACGGCTCCTGTGGACCGATTTTCCTCCCCTGGGGGATCACGAAATCAAGCAGGAACTGGCGGTCGCGGGTTGCCCTCTCGTTCACTCCACAGCTCTGATCCGCAAGAGTGCTTTTGTCCGAACGGGCGGCTATCGCGTGGCATTTGCCCTCGCTCATGACTTCGATCTCTGGCTGAGGCTCACTGAGCACTTCCCGTGTGCCAACCTCGAGCAGGTTGTTTCGAAATATAGGGTTCATTCCCATCAGATCTCGTCGCTTCAGCGGAAGGAACAGACTCTTTGTAAGCTGGCCGCACAGGCCTCCGCCGAGTTCAGAAGGAAAGGGCGGCCGGACCCGGCGGAGGGGGTGAAGCAGATCACCTCCCAACTACTGTGCGCGTGGGGAGTGACCGAGACCAGACAGCAACAGGATTTCGTCTCGGACTGTCAGAGATGGATTCGCATCCTGTCGGCTGCGGGTGAGTATTCGGCCGCCCTGAAGACGGCTCTGGAGGCCTTGAAATCCTCAGACGCCAAACAGGTGGGCCGTCGGCAACTGGTCGATCTGCACCTTGCGATGGCGCGTCTCTACTGGCGCGAACTAAGTGTATGGAAGAGTTTTCGCACCGCCGGCAAAGCCGTATTGCTGCGGCCCGCCGTCCTGGGCCGTCCGTTGAAATCGTTGCCTCGCCGCATAGGGAGCTGGCTTGATTTGTACCGCGCCGGAAATGCTCCGACACGCGCGGCTCGGTCCGTCGATCTCCAATGATGAGCAGCGACCGACCATTAGAAAAGCATCCGCTGAACGGAAATGAATTCCGCGGCGATTAAAAGCCATGAAGATTACCGTAATTCTATGCACCTATAACCGCTGCCGCTCTTTGTCAAAGTCCTTGGAGAGCCTTGTTTCCCAGACGCTCCCGGCTGCGATCGACTGGGAGGTGCTCGTGGTGGACAATAATTCCAGGGACGAGACGCGCGGCGTAGCGGAGGAATTCTGTCGCCGGTATCCCGGTCGCTTCCGCTATATTTTCGAGCCGCGCGCCGGGAAGTCCAATGCCCTCAACACCGGCGTCCGTGAGGCGCTGGGCGAGATCCTGGCATTCATCGACGACGATGCGATGGCAGAGCCATCCTGGCTGCAAAATCTCACGGCAGAATTGCACGGCAGCGAGTGGGCTGGTGCCGGTGGGCGCATTCTTCCGGAAAAGTCCTTTTCTCCTCCGGGCTGGCTCTCGGCCGAACTTCCGAGTTCCTTCGCCCCTCTGGCTTTAGTTGACCTTGGACCTCAGTCCGGCCCGCTTTCCGAGTCTCCTTCCGGCACCAACATGGCCTTCCGAAGAGAGATATTTCAAAGGTACGGAGGTTTTCGTACCGACTTGGGGCCGCAACCGAACTCCCCAAATCCACAGAAGTGCGAAGACAGCGAGTTTGGGCATCGCTTGCTCGCTGCAGGTGAGAGATTAAGATACGAACCTTCCGCCGTTGTCTTTCATGCGGTGCCGGAGACTCGCCGCCAGAAGAAGTACTTCCTGACTTGGTGGTTTGACAAGGGCCGCTCCGATCTCCGCGAATACGGCGTGCCACCCGAAATCAGGTGGTTCGTTGCCGGGATTCCCCTGGTCATGCTTCGCAGATTTGCAGTCTGCACGGTCCGCTGGATGGTTTCAGTCCGCCCTTCCCAGAGGTTTTACTGCCGGACTCAATTGCGGT
>Ga0187769_10001661_pt1 | contig 12730 bp, 9 predicted proteins | sample 0116_SJ02_MP02_1_FD_133140 | JGI IMG/M metagenome (GOLD analysis project Ga0187769, IMG submission 133140) | Tropical peat soil microbial communities from peatlands in Department of Meta, Colombia - 0116_SJ02_MP02_10_MG | ecosystem: Environmental > Terrestrial > Soil > Wetlands > Peat | place... | reverse complement strand
ACGTCGTACGCCATCGCCAGCGTTGTCCCGGCGGGTAACCTCGAGATCGCACGCCATATGTGCCACACGTCCGGATAGTCCTTGATGTGCTTTCGTTCCCGAAGGTCCCGCACGTTCACGTAATTCCCTGGACGGTCCGCTGCCTGGCCAGCCACGGAGTCAACCAGATGGATCGAGATGCGGGGATCAATGGATACGAGCCTGGCCTGACAGTTGGGCGCACACTTCACGGCAAAGAGCTTCTCTTGGCCGTTGGCCACCCTGGCCGTTGCTCCGGCGATCCCGGCCAGGGGTCCGAGAATCTGCAACGCGATCAGCAAGGCGCTGAAGACGTACAGGTCAGTCACTCGGGGCGACGCCTTCTTCTGTTCTCCTGCAAACCATTGCATCTTGCCCTCCCGACGGTAGGACAATCCCATGATCGGCAGTGCGATGACAAAAGGGGTTGTGGCCGCGTAGGCCCGCATGTTGTCGGCGTCCCACGGGGGGACAAAGGGCACCGAAAGGAGAATCCCTGCCCATGCCGCGATGATCAGCCGCGGGAGCGGGCGCCGGTGATTCCGCCACAGCACAACCAGGCCAGCCGCCAGCAGTCCATGGAGGGCGATGATCCACATCTCGCGAGCCGACACATCCAGGAGGACCCAAAGATCTCTTCGGAAATTCAGCGCCTTCACACCGTCTGCCAAGAGCATTTCCCGCAGGTCAGCCCATTCGGGCGACAAATACAGGATGAACGAAAACCATGCGCCCGATCGTCCAAGAAAGAAAGCGGTCCACGCGCGAACGGATCCGGCCAGCAGAGACAGAGGATTCGTTCGGATGTGCTCCCAGGCCAGGGCGTAGACCCTGTGCGCTTGCTCCACGGGAGCGAGTGTCGCAAGCTCCGGATGTTGCTGCAATGCCAGTGACCAATTGCCTCCGAACACCAAGCCGTACAGGGTGTAGGAGAAATTGGAATATGCGGAGCCGGGGATGCCCACCGCGTGAAGCACGAGGCCGTTGACGGCAAAGCCCAGCAAGACGGCCGCCGTGCCGCCCCCGAAGGTGCGCAGCACGGACCCCTTCGGCCCCCGAAATACCCACGCCGCCCAGAGAACGATCGCCGGCAGAATCAGAAAAGCTCCCGCGCGGGCGTTCAAGGCGAGCGATAAGAGAAAGAGCCCAAAGAAGACGGGTCCCATTCGGGCGGCGACGGCACCGCGCCAGATCAGGGCGAAGGCGAGACATCCGAGGGTGAGTCCGAGATGCTCCGTCAGTGTTGAGCCGATGTACCGTCGGTAAAACATGAAGAGACAGAGCACCATCAGGATCCCTGCGCCCAGGCCCAGCGTGCGCTGGACCTCGCGCACCGCAAAGCAGATGGCAATAACCACCATTGCGGTCAGAAAGACCAGCGCAAAGCGCAGGTTGAGATCCGTCAGATTGAGGATGGTGGCGAGAAAAGCAGGAAAGAGAGGCCGGCGCGAGGAGAATACCGAGAATTTCTGGCCGTGGAGAAGGCGTAGAGCGTCCGTGTAATACCCATGGGCATCCGAATACGGAAGTAGTCCCCCAATGATACTGAGGTCCGACACCCCAGCCTGCCACACCCCTACGAGCACGATGAGGCACACGCAGAGGATGAACGCGGGGACCACGCCGGCTGCGTGAAAGGTGTCCTCAAATCGCGAGATGGCGACATAGAGCCCCGCGATCACGAGTGGCGCTGCCAGATACGTGTACTTGAGCCATAGGCCCACCGACGCGGCAAGCGAGAACCGGGCAGTCGCGTAGATGAGGAAGAGGCAGAAAAGGAATGCGACCACAATACAGGCGCCCGATCGGAGCGGAAAAGACGGTTGGCTATCGTTGCTCATCGGTCTCGTTGCTCGTCTCATCCGGGGAACTAGGGCGCAGACCCACCCCGCGTCCACGGAACGCAGCAGCTTCCACAGCTAGACCCACTAGGAGTGGAGCATGGCGTAGAGAGACAGGTATTGCGTCACCACCCGCTGGATGTCGAATCGCTCCGCAACCATGGCGCGTGCAGCTCCACCGAGCTTGTCGCGAAGGGTGGGCGTCCGGAGGAGCATCCCGACGGCCTCGGCCAAGGCCGCCGGGTCCCCCGGGGGCACCAGCCTGCCCGCTTGGCCGTCGCCGCCCATCACCTCGCGGTTGCCGATCAGATCGGTCGCAACAATGGGGAGGCCGCACGCCATGGCCTCCAGGATCACATTCGACATCCCCTCGGCCAGGGAGGGGAGGACGAGGAGATCCGCCGCCTTTAGGTACGAGGCGACGTCGGCGGTGGCTCCTGCGAATGTGACCTGCCCTCTTGTGGGACCGGATGTGACGCTGGCCTCGAGGCGGGGCCGCAGGGGACCATCTCCGACGAGAACCAGGTGCGCCTGCGGCCAGTGGCCTATGGCCCAAGCCTCTAACAAGAGGGCCGGGTCCTTCTGAGGGGTGAGGCGTCCGACGAACGCGCACACGACCCGATCTTCCGGAAGTCCTAGACGGGCTCGTAATGCCCGCCGCTCAGCGTCGGCAGCAGGGGCGAACGCCATCAGATCCACGCCGTTCGGGATGCGATGGCATGGGACCGTCCCCAGACCGAACTCCACCAGCTCCGCCTCGATGGCCGGCGTGAGGGTCACGAAGGCATCCGCCCGTTGGAGGAGCAGTCTCCGTATTCCGGTCAAGGGGAGGCGCCGGGCCTCCGCGACATCCCCGTAGGGCCCGCTGCAGGCAGGCCGGACCACCACTGCCTGCCGTCCCGACCGGCCGAGGATTCCGATGTGGGCCGGAGACAAGAGCTGATAGCACTGCAGCACCTCGAACCGGCGCCCCTGGTGGCGGAGCCAGGCGGCGGCCGTGAGTGTCCACATTATCGATTGCATGTGGCCCGGGCCAAGGGCCGGGGTGCGTCGCACGGCCACGCCCTCCCGCAGTTCGTCAGCCGGGGCATCCTTTCCCCCTCGGGTGAGGACCACCACCTCGTGCCCCCGCCGATGAAGTTCCCTCGCCAGGAGCCAGCACTGCCGCTGGGTTCCGCCCAGAACCGGCAGGAAGGTTGCGCTCACTATCAGCACGCGCTTCACGAGGCGTCTGCCGCGGTCGCGGCCGTGTCTGGCTTCTCCCCAATCACGTAGAATCCACAGGCGATCCGCTGAGCTTGCGGGAACCGATCGAGAACGATATCCAGCCAGCGCAACCATGAGGTCAGGAGCCCGGCCGCCCGATAGCCGACCGCATAGAGTACGGGACTCCAGGCGAAGAGGAGGGCGAGATACTCCCGAAGGATCCATGCCAGGGCGGCGCTCGGCCCCCCGGAGATCCCGGACTCCACGACCCGAAGGGGCGCCAACAGGTGTATCAGGCCTATGTGAGTGTAGCGCTGGAAATCCTGCTGGGTGCCGCTCCCGGGGTGAAACCCCTGCAAGAACGGCACAGCCACGTAGACCCGGCCGCCGGGCCGCAGGACCCGGACCATCTCCACCACGACCTGTTCGGGGAAGTTCACATGCTCCAAGACACCCGTGCACACGATCCGCGCGACGGTATTCTCGCGGAACGGGAACCGATGTCCGTCTCCCACCACATCCACCTCGGGCAACCGACCCACATCCATGTTCAGAACGTGATCCGCCAGCCGGCGCGATCCCGACCCCAGATCGACCACCAATTCACCGTCCTCTGCCTCATTCACGAATGCTGCCAGCCGCGAGGACTGGCGGCGGTCCTCGCCCCGGCTGGTGCGGCCGCAAGCGCGGGCCCGATCTGCGAGTCGACTAGAAAACCACGAGGGTCCTGGAGACTGTCCGACAGGTATCCGACCTGAAGACAGTAGGCGCCTGGAGGCGCCTGTCAAGAGGATGGGGATGCCATGTTCCACCGAGTATGAGGCCTCGCACGATCTGCAGCACAGCCGCACAGGTTGGTCCACCTCTGCCAAGGACCCTCTGCAGGCGGGACAGGCGAGGGTCTCGAGAGCCCGGCGGTAGCGGAATGTGCAAGGCGGTGCCGCCTGCGCCAGGGAAACCGTCACGGCCGCTCTCCGGGCAGCCGCCGGCGTCCCGACAGGGCCACGGGGAAGTCCAACAGTTGAATGTCCTTGAGCCCCTCGGAGGTGAACCAACGGTACACTTGGGGAAAAGTATGGAGCGACTGGTACCGGGGCGAGTACCAGTCGAAGGTGTCGAGAACCCGCCAATCCGGGTTCGAATGCTCGCTGATGGGAAGCAAGGTCCAGAGCAGCCGCCCGAGGAGCGGCAGGCGGCAGATGTAGTACCAGGGGATCGCGAGGTGGCACAGGGCATGGAGCAGCCGACTGGGCATCCGAACCGTCACCCGCCGGTAGAGCCGAGCGAATCGCACCCAGGTTCCCATGGACCCGTAGACCCACACGCACAGCCGTCCGCCGGGACGGACGAGGGGAACGAGCTGGCGGAAGGCCTTCTCGCAATCCGGAGTGTGGTGCAGGACGCCGAGGCTGTACACGATGTCAAACGTGCCCAGCCGGCAGGGGAGATGGAACAGATCAGCCTGCAGGATGCGCACGTTCTCCCGCCCAGCCAAGTTGGCGTGAGCCGCCTCGACCGCCAAGCTCAGGTCGATGCCGACCACGTTCCCGCCCCAGCGACTGACGACGTCCGCGAACCGACCCATGCCACATCCCACGTCGAGGACGAGACGACCCACCACCTCCTCCGGGGTCAGCCCGGTCTTTTCCCGGAACGTCTCCTCCGATTCCTGGCTGATAGCGGTATCGAGCTGTGTCTTCCTGTGGTGGTTCCACTCGAAGCTGAAGGTCTCGGTGTAGGCGTCCGAGGCCACGAACCGCGGGATGCCCCGGATGACCGGCACTTCGCTACCGCAGCCGGTGCACCGCGTCCCGGTGCTTTCCCAAGACGGCTCCGGCGGCAGCGGGGCCCCGCACCGTACGCAGATTAGAATCTCGGACAGGTCGAGCCCCATCACGCCACGCCCCCCGTGAGTGTTGCGTAAAGCTCCATGTATGCTCGGACCACGCGGTCCATTCCATATCGCTCAATGACCCCGGCGCGGGCTGCCGTCCCGAGACGGTTTCGCAGGCTCCCATCATCGAGAAGGGTACAAAGCATCTCTGCCAGAGTCGTCGCGTTCCCGGGAGGTGCCAGGAGGCCTGTGACCCCGTGCTCCACGAGGTCGCTGCTGCCTCCGATGCAGCTGGCCACGCAGGGAAGCCCAGTGGCCATGGCCTCCAAGAGGGCGTTCGACATCCCCTCCGACCGCGACGGGAGGACAAAGATCTGGCAGGCCTGAAGCAGCCTCTCCGGATCCGATCGCATGCCGAGGAAGCTCACACGCCCGATCAGGCCTAGGCTTTGCGCCTTGTCCTCCAAGACCGCGCGAGCCGGGCCATCTCCGACGAGGACCAAGCGAGCAGCGGGTCGCCGAGTGGCCACCCGAGTCCAGGCCTCGATTGCCACGTCCAACCCCTTCTGAGCGTCGAGGCGTCCGAGGAAGAGCACCGTCTCCGGACCGAAGCCCATCTGCTGCCTCGCCAGCTCCGGCTCGGGGGCCGGGGCGAAGCGGACCGCATCCACCCCGTTTGGGATCCGCACGATCTGATCCGGGATGAAGCGGTGGGCCAGGAGTTCCGCTTCCGTCTCGGCGCTGATGGCCACCACCCGGCTGAGGCGCCGGAGGAGAGGCAAGCTGGGCGTCAGTCCGGTTCGCTTGAGGCGTGCGAAGTCCCCGTCAGGCCCACCGCACGCCACCTTGGCAATGGCCGGGAGGCCGGACCGCAGTCCCAGATACGCCGCCGCTATGGCCTCGAGGTATAGATGGTGCGCATGCAAGATGGCGTTCCTGAACCGGAGCCGTCGCAGGTGGCGGAGCAGCGACATCCCGTATGTTATCGCGTAGATGACACCGCGACCGCGGCCCTTGAGGGCACGCTCGACGACGACGCCATCCTGTATCTCACGGGCGGGAGCCCCGCGGCGCGCCAGGGTGAGAACGGTCACCCGATGTCCCGCGACAGCGAGCCCGGCGGCCAGACCATGCGCCTGCCTCTCCGTCCCGCCGATGGCAGGCGGGAAGTGGGAGATGAGCATCAGGACGCCAGGGTGCTCCACATTTCCCCGAAGCATGCTCACCCTTTCCGCCTGCGGCCGGGGGAGGGCCTGCATGGCTACGGCCGGCTTACGCATGGCGGGCCTCCCGGCCGCAGCCCGCTGTGAGTTCGCGGTAGAGCGCCTCCAGGGCGTCCACCTCGCGCTCCAGGGAGAACTCGGCCTCCACCCGTTTCCGGGCGGCGCGGCCCAGGCGATCTGCGATGTCGGGCCGGGTGAGGATCGTCGCTAGGGCGGCCGCGAGGGCCCGCGGGGATCTCACCGGGACGAGCAGCGCCTCTTCCCCGTTGGTCACCGCGTCGGCAATCGGCCCGATTTCGGTCGCGACGCACGGCAGGCCCATCGCCATCGCCTCCAAGAGGGCGTTGGAAAACCCCTCTGCCCACGAGGGCAGGACGAAGGCGGCGGCCGCACGGAGATAGGGGCGGACATCCAGAACCTCGCCCGTGAAATGTACCCGACCTGCTAGGGGCGGCAGCGCGGCGCTCCGACTCAACTCTGCCTCCAGTGGTCCGGATCCTACGAGGACGAGATGGGCGTTCGGGACCCTGTGCAAAAGGAGCGCCCATGCCTCCGAGAGCTCCAAAAGTCCCTTGGCCTCGATCAGCCGTCCGGTGAAGACAACCGCAGGCCCCTCGCCGAACGACGACGGCCTCGTGCGCTCCAACGCCGGCTCGGGACGGAATAAGGAGGTGTCCACGCCGTTCGCGATGACGTGGATCCGCCCTGCTGCGAATCCCGCCTTCAGAAGCTCCGTCCGGCAGGTCCGGCTCGGCGCGATCACGGCATCCAGGCGATGCAGGAAGCGCAAGAGGAGCAATCCTCCCGCGGTCCGGCGCAGCCGATCCAGATCACCCCCCGGTCCGGCCCCCACCATCTTGGCCACCACCGGCCGACGCCACAACCGTCCGGCGAGAAGGGCGGCCAGGGCGTCCAGGTACAGGTGATGCGCCTGGAGCACGTCGGCGCGACGTGTCTCGTGAACCATCTGCGCGACGGCGCTGGCCGCATACGTGAGCCCGAAGAGCCGGCCGCGGTCGATGGCCCGGATCTTGACGTGTACCGTAACGCCCGGCACCACCTGCTCCGGCCCTGGCAGCTTGCGGGCGAGGACCTCGACGCGGTGGCCACGGGCGGCGAGAGCACCGCAAACCGCGCGCGCATGCCGTTCGGTTCCGCCCTGGGTTGCGGCGAATTGGCCGCAGCAGTGCAGGAGCCTGAGGGATCCGGGGGCGGCGTCCGGGGAATGGTCGTGCCGCTGCGAGGCGCGAGCCCGCAGGCGGAGATAGTCTCCGATCAAGAATCGCAGCCGGGCCCCGACCATCGCGCGCTGTACAGGAGGGGATGGCTGCAGGGATGTAGCCGGCCGGAGGCATCGCGTCTGATCTACCGCACCCCGCCCCGTGGGGCGGGAGCCCAAGACGCAAGGGAGCACGACTGTGGACATTAGGTCTCCATCCGGCCAGGGCTGTCAGCGTGTGGGCCCACCTCCGCGGAATGGTGGGTGAAAGGGTCGCGGGATGCGGCGATTCTCTGCCGTTTCATCGGCGCTCGCCGACACAGCATATGCCCATTCCGTAGGTCCACATATGCCGCACACCCCGGTAAATCACCTTGGGTAGAATGATCTCCACATTTCTCGAGAGTCTCGTCGGAATGTCTCCATAGACAAACGACTCCTTGACACGGACTCCAGCCATGCGGACCAGCGCGCTTACTTGCCTGCGCCGATAGAGTCGTTCGTCCGTAACCGGCGCGGCGTACCGCGTGAAGCGCGTGGGGACGGCGACCAGGACGAACCGACCGCATCGCGCCTGTTCTTGGATTAGCCGGACCGTCACTGCGGGCTCGAAGTGCTCAACAACCCCCAATGAATAGACAAGGTCGTACTGATCATAGTGGCGGGAAAGGTCGAAGCTACTTCCCTGTTCCACCCTGGCAGACGATCGGAAATAGTCAACCATCTCCTTGGCATACGCCACGATCTCGGGATCCTCGTCAACGCCAACGACCTGGAATCCATGGTGAGCCAGGAGGGCAGTGAAAATCCCGGCTCCGCAGCCAACGTCCAGGACCCTACCCCCCGAAGGAAGGCTCCTCTGGATGGCCGAGAAGATCGGGAGAAGGAACCTCCACTGTTTGAGGGCGAAGGGGATGGGCCCTCCGGCTTCCTGGATTCCCTGTGTAACGTAGTTTTTCCACCGCTCGGTCATCTATGGCACGTCATTCTTCACAGAATAGGCTTGCCGGACAATCTGTATGCTCTCTCCGAGAGCATGCCAGAGGGATGCCAGATCAGACCTTTTTGGAACGATGCCCTCGGAAACCGGTACTCCCGCCAGCCGGGCTATCCACACCAGAAATAACACAGCCCCTAGACCATAGGACACGCTGGATGCCGCCGCGGCCCCGAGGGGGCCCCAGGTCGGGATCCACCGGAGGTTCAACGTGCCATTGCACAGTAGGGACGCGGCGTAGATAGCTGTGATGATCTCCGGTCTGCCTGTCCGCAGGGCTGGCGCGCCAGACATGCGTTGCATGCCGAGGAAAACCATTCCGGGCAGCAGGGCCAGGAGCGGCAAATACGCAGGCGTGAACTGTGAGCCAAAGAAGACTCTAATTACCACCATTCCTCCGGCAGCCCAGAGAGAAGCCAAGCCAATGCCCAGGAGGGCGTTTGCTCTGGCACCCCGAAGCGCCAACAATGCGGCCTCTTCGAGAGTATTCCCCATCTGGCGCGGAAGAACCGCAATCCCCAACGAATCGGTCATCAAGAGCACAGTTTCGGCGAGCATTACAGAAAGAGAATACTGTCCCAGGGCCGCCGTCCCTACGATCCCTTTGACCATGAACATATCCAGCCGGAGGTGCAAGAAGAAAAGGACCATCCCAAGATGGAGCATTAGCGACTGCCTCAAGGTATTCCAGAGCAAGCCCGCATCCCAGCGGACCCACGCTGTTCTCCCTGTGTTAAGCACGGGCATGGTTAATCCCCAGGTCGCAACCGCCGTCACGAGGTTCACCCCCAGGACCAAGCTCACACCAAACCACCGGGAAAAGAAGAAGCCGCCGAGAAGGGCAACCTGCATCACACTGGCCAGGAGGGCCGCACGAAACTGCCACGTGACCTCACCCTGAAGGGTGAGCAGTCCAGCAGAGAATTGTGTATGAAGAGCAAAAGGGATCGTCAGGCCCGCCAGGAGCAAAAAGACGAGGGGCGTATCCGCAAAGAGGGTAGGGAGCACTCGGGGTGCCAGCAGTACCCCGAGTGTCCCGAGGCCGCCCATGGCAATGGCCACCAGTCCGTTTTGACCGGACAAACGATCGATGGGGAGACGAGAGGTGCCCAGCAGAAAGACGTTAGCCTGTTCCAGGCCTAATTTGCAGAAGGTGACCAGCGTCCCGGCTGTCACCACCGGAAGGTAATACTCGCCCCGTCCTTCCACGCCCAGCCCCCGGGAGATCAGCACGCTAGCACCGAACGCAACGACATAGAGCGAAACCTTCAGGACGAATGTCGCGGCGGTGTCCGAGACGATGGTGCGGGCTCGCCCACCCCGTCTTTGAACAATCACTCATCCGCCCCCACGGGCCAGTTATTCCTTGCGGGAACCCTCCAGATACCCGGGCGCGCAAGCCGGCCATAGACTGTCCTGCAGAAGCGACGGAGCCCGCCCGCCAGGAGATGGCTCAAGTCAATGAGGACATTCACTCGGGCCCCCCGTAGCGAACACCTTAGAAAACTTCGAGTCTGGCCTTATCGAAGAGGCGCCTGAGCCCTCTTGCACCGGATCGGATGTCCCCCGATAGCTTGGCATCGGGAGGGGTCAGGTTAGAGGTCAGGCTCGTGCCCACCGGATCACCTTCTCAACGGCCGTGACGACGTCCGCCACGTCGTCGTCGGTCATCCCCGGGAAAAGGGGCAGGGTGAGGAGGCACTCGAAGGCCGCCTCGGCCGCCGGACACTGCCCGGGCCCGGTCCCCAGGCGCTCTCGATAGTACGGGTGCAGGTGGACCGGCCGGTAGTGCACGCTCACCCCGATGTTCTCGGCCCGCAGCCCCTGGAAGATGGCCTCGCGGTCCTGGCGCAGCCGCTCCCGGTTCACCTGGAGGGGATAGATGTGCCAGGCATGGCGCATCCCCGGGCGCGTGGGGGCCATGGTCACCTCCCGGATGGCGGCAAAGGCCTCCTGGTATCGGCCCGCGATCTGCTCGCGGCGCTTGAGCCGGGCATCCAGCCGGCGCAACTGGGAGAGGCCGAGAGCGCTGTGGACGTCGCTGAGGCGGTAGTTGAAGCCGAAGGTCACCATGTCCTGGCGCCACGCGGCAGGCGTGGTGGCCTGCCGCTCCCTGACCTCGCGATCGATTCCATGGTTGCGGAATCGCCGGAGCCGATCAGCCAGCGCCGGCTCGTTCCCCGTCACCATCCCGCCCTCGCCGGTCGTGATGTGCTTCACCGGGTGAAAGCTGAAGGTGGTGAGAGGGCTCAGGCCGCCGATCCGCCGGCCGGCGATCTCTGCCCCCAGGGCGTGGGCGGCATCCTCGATGACGACAAGGTTGCGCGCACGGGCAATGGCGTGAATGGCCGCCATGTCGCAGGGAAGGCCGGCGAAGTGGATCGGTAGGATGGCCTTCGTCCGGGGCGTGAGCGCCGCTTCCACCGCGGCCGGATCCAGGTTCAACGTCCCGGGATCCACGTCGGCGAAGACCGGCTTCCCCCCGCAGTATAGGATGCAGTTCGCCGACGCCAGGAACGTGAGGGATGAGGTGATGACTTCATCCCCAGGCCCGATTCCGGCCGCATATGCCGCGGCGTGCAGCGCGGCCGTGCCCGAACTCAGGGCCACGGCGAACCGGGCGCCCACGACCTCTGCAAAGGTCTCCTCGAACCGGGAGACGGCGGGCCCGTTGGTGAGCCAGTCCCCGCGCAGGACGTCCACGACGGACTGGATGTCGGTCTCGTCCACCTCCGGACGGCCGTAGGGAAGCATCCGCTCCCGGACCGGTTGCCCGCCCAATAGCGCCAAGGTGTCCCCTGCGCCGGTCGTCCGTCGCGAATCATTCATGGGGTGCGCTCGCCGTATTGTCGCGCGTAATACGCGCGATACTCGCCGGTGAGGATCTCCTGCCACCACCCCGCATGGGCGTGGTACCACTCCACCGTCTGGCGGAGTCCTTCGGCAAAAGGGATGGCCGGCGTCCAGTCCAGTTGCCGGCGGATCTTGGTCCAGTCCAGGGCGTAACGCCGGTCATGGCCGAGCCGATCCTTCACATGCCGAAGGAGGGACTCGGGTCGTCCAGTGAGGACCAGGATCTGCCGGGCGACGTCCAGGTTGACCCGCTCGGCTCCGCTCCCGATATTGTACACCTCTCCGGGCTGGCCGATCGCCAGGATTCGCGCCAGAGCACGACAGTGATCTTCCACGTGCAGCCATTCCCGCACGTACAGGCCGTCGCCGTAGATGGGGAGCGGCACCTCCCGCAGGGCGTTCACGATCATCAGCGGGATGAACTTCTCGGGAAACTGGTAGGGGCCGTAATTGTTGCACGTTCGGGTGATGATGACCGGCAGGCCGTAGGTCTCATGATACGCCCGGGCGAGCACGTCGCCCCCAGCCTTGCTCGCGGCGTATGGACTGTTGGGAAGCAGGGGCGATTCCTCGGTGAAGGCGCCCGATGCGGGGAGGCTGCCGTAGACTTCGTCGGTGGAGATGTGGAGGAACCGCGCGATTTTCGCGCGGCGGGCCGCATCCAGGAGGACCCGCGTGCCCTGGACGTTCGTCCGGATGAAATCGTCGGCCTGGTGGATGGAACGATCCACGTGAGACTCGGCGGCGAAGTGGACGATAATCTCCGCCCGCTGAGTCTCCAGGACGTCGCCCACCGCCTTCTCGTCGCAGATGTCCCCGCGGACGAAGACGTACCGCCGGTCGCCCGCGAGATCGACCAGATTGTGGGGGTTTCCGGCATAGGTCAGCTTGTCGAGGTTCACGATCCGGACGGTCGGATGGGCGGAGAGGATGTGGCGGATAAAGTTCGACCCGATGAAGCCCATGCCGCCCGTGACCAGCATCGTCCCCGCCAGGTCGCTCATGGATGCGCTCCTTTGCTCTTGCACTGGCTCAGACGGATCGCTTGCACGCCTCCACCACCTCGTCCACCTGGGCGTCCGTCAGCTCCGGGTAGATGGGGAGAGAGAGAACCTCCCGGGCTGCCCGCTCCGCCTCGGGGAAATCGCCCGCCCGGTAACCCAGGTGGCGATACATGGGCTGCAGGTGAAGGGGGATGGGGTAGTAGACCGCCGTCCGGACGCCCAACTCGTGAAGACGCCGCTGCACCGTGTCGCGATCCGGGACGCGGATCGTGAACTGGTGATAGACGTGGAGAGAGTCCGGCGATTCGGCCGGCAAGCCCATCGGGAGGCCCGCCAAGCCTTCCCGGTACCGGGCGGCGATGGCGCGCCGCCGGGCATTCCACTCCGGGAGGAATCGGAGCTTGACCCGCAAGATGGCAGCCTGGATCTCGTCCAGGCGACTGTTGAACCCCAGCTCCTCGTGGATGTACCGGTCCCGCCCGCCGTAGACCCGCAGCCGGAGAATGTGGTCACCCAGGGCGGGATCCTGCGTCGT
>Ga0187769_10001660_pt1 | contig 12731 bp, 13 predicted proteins | sample 0116_SJ02_MP02_1_FD_133140 | JGI IMG/M metagenome (GOLD analysis project Ga0187769, IMG submission 133140) | Tropical peat soil microbial communities from peatlands in Department of Meta, Colombia - 0116_SJ02_MP02_10_MG | ecosystem: Environmental > Terrestrial > Soil > Wetlands > Peat | place... | reverse complement strand
TGCATCGCACGGGGCATAGCATCGGCCAGGAAGTTCACGGAAACGGCGCAAACATGGACGGGCTTGAGACCCGTGACGACAGGAAGATCGTGCCGCGGACCTGCTTTTCCATCGAGCCGGGAATTTACCTGCCGGAATTCGGCATCCGCAGCGAAGTGAACGTGTACGTCGGCGAAAAGGACGCGCGCGTGACCGGCGCGATCCAGAGAGAAATCCTCGTGCTGCTCGACTGACCGGTGGCCTCCGAACTCCCCTTGACGGAACAAAGCGCAAAACTGAATCCGGCCATCGCATTCGTCATCGCCCTTTGCGCGTGGATCGTGCCGGGGCTTGGGCATCTCCTTACGGGTCGGCGAGGCCGCGCGGCCGTCCTGTTTATCGTGACGGCGGGCTTGACACTGGTAGGCTTCGCCATGCGAGGCGAAGTTTTCACGCCCCGCTCAGGCGACACGTTCGGGACGCTGGGTTTTCTCGCGGATGCAGGTGCGGGAGTGTTCTATTTCCTCGCGCGGTCACTCGCGACCGCCGGGCCCGATCTCGCCCGAGCGACGGGCGATTACGGCAGCCGCTTTTTCGCCGCGGCGGGCATTGTGAACCTGCTTGGCGTGCTGGATGCGTATCGGATCGCGCGGGCGAGGAGAGGCTGAGTGTTTCGTACGGGCATCCACATGAGCCATTTTGCAGCGATGGCGCTTTTTGCGCTGCTCGTGTCGGTTGCGCTTGCCAGTCTGGGGCGCCATACGTTTCAGGAAAGACTCAAGTACGCCGTCTGGACGTTCCTCCTGTTCCTCATCGTAGGCGTCGGGATTGCGTGGCTGATGTATCCGCTGTCGCGCTAGAAACAGAAAGGGCGGACGCCTAAGCGCCCGCCCCTTTACCTTCGAAACGCTGGTTAGTTGTTACGCCAGATCTTCCGCCCGGATCGGCAGCTTGCGGACGCGCTTCCCGGTCACAGCAAAAATGGCGTTGGCAACGGCCGGGGCAAGAGGTGGCACACCCGGCTCGCCAAGACCCGTCGGCGTCTCTGTGCTCGGCACGAAGTAAACTTCGACCTTCGGGACTTCGTTCATGCGGATCACCGGGTTGTCGCCGAAGTTGGTCTGCACGACGCGGCCCTTGTCGATGGTGATTTCGCTCTTCAGCGCAGCCGTAAGGCCGAAAATCACGCCTCCCTCGATCTGCGCCGCCGCCGTATCGGGGTTGATCACACGACCGCAGTCCACCGCGCAGACGACGCGATGGACATTCACCGTGCCGTCTTTCGCGACGGATACCTCGGCAACCTCCGCGACGTAGGTTGAGAAGGCTTCCATCAAGGCGATGCCGCGCCCGTGGCCCTTTGGAAGCGGCGAGCTCCAGCCCGCCTTTTGCGCGGCAAGATTGAGCACGCTGAGGTGCCGCGGTTTCTTGGAGAGAAGGTCCCGGCGGAATTCGTAGGGGTCCTTCTTCGCGGCGGCCGCCAGCTCATCCACAAAACCCTCGCTGAAGAAGGCGTTCTGCGAGGCTCCAACCGACCTCCAGAAACCCATGGGGATCGGGCCGGAAACCATGTGGTATTCCACAGCGATGTTGGGGATGTCGTACGGGATGTCGGTCACACCCTCGACGCTGCTATTGTCCATCCCGTTCTTGATGGAGCCGGGGAAGAACCAGTTCATGATCGAATCGCAGGCCACATGGGCGGTGAAGGCTGTAGGCTTGCCGCTGCCATCGAGCGCCGCGGACATTTTGATGTACGACGCGGGACGGTAATAGTCGTGCTGCATATCGTCTTCGCGCCTCCAGATGACCTGAACAGGCACTCCCACCGCCTTCGAAAGTTGCGCGGATTCCGCGACGAAGTCCGACCAGCCGCGGCGTCCGAAACCCCCACCAAGATACGTAGTGTGGACGTTAACGGCTTCGGGCTTCACGCCACCGATGCCGGCTCCTGTCAGCTGCGAAGGAGTCTGGAATTGCGTAGGAACCCATAGGTCAACGCCGTCGGCGCGCACGTCGGCCGTGCCATTCATCGGCTCCATCGTCATGTGCGCCTGGTAGGGAGCTTCGTAAACGGCTTCGACCTTTTGTGCGCCGCTTGAAAGCGCAGAGGCTGCGTCGCCTTCTTTGCGGGAAGAGACACCGGGCCTTTGCAGGGCGTCAATGAAGGTCTGGCGGATGCTGGCGCTCGTGACGCCGGCATTCGGGCCCTCGTCCCACTTGATGTCGAGCGCCTTGCGGCCCTGGAAGGCGGTCCACGTGTTGTCCGCTATGACTGCGACGCCCGTGGGCACCGGCGGCTGACCGGAAACAATTGGAACGACGTCCTTCACGCCGGGGATGGCCTTGGCCTTTGTCGCGTCAAAGCTCGCCAGCTTCCCACCGAAGACGGGACAGTGCTCGACGGACGCATGCAGCATCTTGGGCAGCCGCACATCCACGCCGAACATCGCCGTGCCATTCACCTTCTTAGGCGTGTCCACGCGCTTCGTAGGCTTGCCAACGATCTTGAACTGGCTGGGATCCTTCAGCGTGACGGTTTGCGGCGGCTGTATTTTCGCTGCGGCCTCCGCAAGACTGCCGTATGTGGCGCTGCGCTTTGACGCGGCGTGAACCACTGTGCCGTTCACTGCATGGCATTCCGAGGCGTCCACGCCCCACTTCTGCGCTGCCGCGCCGATGAGCATCTGGCGCGCGGTGGCCCCGGCCTTGCGCATCGGATCCCACGAGGAATGGATGCTCTGGCTGCCGCCGGTGCCCTGCATGCCGAAAACGGGGTCGAAATAGACCTGGGCGGCAGGGGCGAATTCCGTGTGGATCCTCTTCCAGTCGCACTCGAGCTCTTCGGCCAGCAGCATGGCAATCGAAGTCTCGACGCCCTGGCCCATCTCCGACTTGCTGATCAGGAGCGTGACTTTGTCGTCAGAGCCGATGTGAACCCAGGCATTGAGCACGCTGGGCGCAGCAGCCTCAGCCGCGAGCAGTTCGCGCCGACTGGGCAGATAGAAGCCAATGACGAGGCCGGTGGCTCCGGCAAGACCGGTCTTGAGGAAGTTGCGGCGATCGAGCGGCGTGTGTGAAAGGCTCATTCCGCACCTCCTGCCACGACGTTCTCTTCACTCGGCAAGAGGTCAGCTCCTGCCGCGGCGGGCTTGGCTCCGCCGGACTGCATTTGCGCCGCGCGATGAATGGCCGTGCGAATTCGCGAGTAGGTTCCACAGCGGCAGATATTGCCGCTCATGGCTTCGTCAATCTGTTCGTCGGTGGGACTCGGAGTCTTGGCAAGGAGAGCGGCCGCGGACATGATTTGTCCTGACTGACAGTATCCGCACTGTGGAACGTCAATCTCCATCCAAGCCTTCTGCACCGGGTGACTCCGGTCGGGAGAGAGCCCCTCGATGGTCGTTACGGACTTGCCGGCGACGCTCGAGATGGGAGTGACGCACGAGCGCGTGGCTTCGCCGTTGATGTGCACGGTACAGGCGCCGCAAAACGCCATGCCGCATCCGAACTTCGTGCCGGTCATGTTGAGATGATCGCGGATGACCCAGAGCAGGGGCATGTTTGGATCAACATTCACTGTCTGGGGCTTGCCGTTCAGAGTAAAGCGAGTTGCCATCAGGACCCTCCCTCAGAGGTCGAAGCGCAGGTTGTATGCAGAAGATCGAGGCTTTTCTCGCAGCCTTCGCGCCCAACGTACGCCATGAAACAAAGTGTGTCAAGGCGAGATCGCTCAATAAGTTAGAGGAATTCGTATTGAAAATGCGGTTGAGATCGTCTGTAGACGTGCGTTCGCCGGGTGTTTGACAGTTTTTTTGTGCGAATGTTAGAGTCGAAAGCAAGGCCGAGGTAGCTCAGTTGGTAGAGCAGCCGATTCGTAATCGGCAGGTCCCCGGTTCAAGTCCGGGCCTCGGCTCCATTCAACCCAGCACGACAATCATCGGGCGCGCGGCAGGTCAGGAAGCGCTAGCCTTCTCGAAGACGGCAACATCCCTTGGAATGATGAAGACGACTTCCCCCTTCGCCAACTGAAGAGCACGGAAGCGGTCCTGGGACAGTTCAATGTGAACCGGCGCACCCCACTCCGTGACTGCCTCGACCTTCACAAGAGGCCCGGCAGAGTTGATGTGCTTAGTTGTGGCACGGAAGGAAGCCGGGCCGCTCGGCTGGCGAGCGATATCAAGCAGGTGGGGTCGCACGAACAGAAGATGCCCGGAAGCATTTTCGTCAATGTAGGTCGTGCCATCGTCAACGCGTCCGTGAAATAGGTTTACATTGCCGAGGAAGTTGTAAACGAATGAGCTTGCCGGGTGGTTGTAGACTTCGTCCGGGCTGCCAACTTGCTCGATGCGGCCTTCATTCATGACGGCGACGCTGTCGGCCACCTCCAGCGCCTCCTCCTGATCGTGGGTGACGAAGACGCTCGTGATGTGAACTTCGTCATGCAGCTGCCTCAGCCACCGGCGCAGTTCCTGGCGCACCTTCGCGTCCAAGGCGCCGAATGGTTCGTCGAGCAATAGCACTCTGGGCTCCACCGCAAGGGCCCGCGCCAAAGCGACGCGCTGCCTCTGGCCGCCCGAAAGCTGAGACGGGTAGCGGCTGGCCTGATTCTGGAGTTGGATAAGCTTGAGCAGCTCGTGGACCTTGGCCCGGATCTCTTCTCTTGTAGGACGGAAACGCCGCGGCCGGACGCGCAGGCCAAACGCAATGTTCTCGAAGACCGTCATGTGCCGGAACAAAGCGTAGTGCTGAAACACGAATCCCACGTGCCGCTCGCGGGCCGTTTGATCCGTAATCTCCTTCCCGTGGAACTGCACAGTCCCGCAATCAGGAAACTCCAGCCCGGCAATAATGCGCAGAAGCGTCGTCTTTCCCGAGCCGGAAGGCCCCAAAAGGGCCACTAGCTGCCCCGCTGGAATTTGCAGGTCAACATCATCAAGGGCCGTGTAATTGCCGAACCTCTTGGTGATGCCTCGGACTTCAATGCTCATAGGTTTTCTATCCCGTCACCGGTGGCCAGCTCGGCAAACTGCCGCCTGGATTGCCACTCGACTACTGCCTTGACCACGAGGGTCAGCAGAGCCAGAAGCGCCAGAAGCGAGGCCACCGAGAATGCGGCCACAAATTGATAGTCGTTGTAGAGGATCTCGATGTGCAAAGGCATCGTGTCCGTAAGACCGCGAATGTGGCCGGACACGACCGAGACTGCGCCAAACTCTCCCATGGCGCGGGCGTTGCAGAGGATGACGCCGTATAGCAGCGCCCATTTGACATTCGGCAGAGTCACACGAAAAAAGGTCTGCCGGCCGCTCGCGCCCAGCGTCAGCGCCGCCTCTTCCTCGTCGTTGCCCTGCGCCTGCATCATGGGAAGCAGCTCGCGAGCGACGAACGGAAAGGTCACAAAGATCGTCGCGAGCACGATGCCCGGCACGGCAAAGATGATTCGAACGCCATGCGCGATCAACCAGGGCCCAAGAAGTCCCTGCAGTCCAAACAACAACACATAGATTAGGCCCGAGACGACGGGCGAAACGGAGAAAGGCAGATCAATCAGCGTGATCAAGAGGCTTTTGCCGACGAATTCGAACTTGCCGAGCGTCCAGGCTGCCGCGATGCCGAAAACCATATTCAGAGGCACAGCAATCCCTGCAGCGAGAAGTGTCAGCTGGATTGCAGCGAGGGTGTCCGGGTCCCGAAAGGTCCGGAAGTAGACGTCAACGCCTTTCTCGAAAGCCGTGGTGAAAACGACGGCCAATGGCAGGAAAAGAAAAACGCCGAGAAAGACCACGGCGATGGCAACCCAGAGCCAGCGCACAATTGCCGGCTCGGATATCGCTTTCGATGTGGCGGAGTCGGCGACCGGCCCCGTACGAATCGTTGATGAGATCGATGCGGCCATTGCCGGATTGCTACCTTGCGTTCTCCCCGTGGGCCGGCGCCAGGTTTTTGCTTAGGGGCGCCGAATCCCTCGCGGACTCCTCTTCACTCCGGTTTCGCGTCCACTTCTGCAAGAAATTGATCCCCAGTAGCAGAACAAAAGAAACGACGAGCATAGCTACGGCAATGGCCGTCGCACCCGCGTAGTCGTATTCCTGTAGTCTTGTGATGATTAGAAGCGGCGTGATCTCGGTTTTCATTGGCATATTACCTGCGATGAAGATCACGGAGCCGTATTCGCCGACCGCTCGCGCGAAGGCCATCGTGAAACCGGTCAACGCGGCTGGGAAGATCGTCGGAAGCAACACTCGCGTGAACGTTTGCCAGCGGCTCGCGCCGAGACTCGCCGCTGCTTCCTCCAACTCCTTGTCGAGATCCTCCAGCACCGGTTGCACTGTCCTTACGACGAACGGGAGCCCAATGAACGTCAGGGCGATCACCACCCCCAATCGCGTGTAAGCGGCGTGGACGCCAATCGATTCCAGAGGCCGGCCCAGCCATCCGTTGGGGGCATAGATCGTCGTGAGGGCAATACCAGCAACCGCAGTAGGCAGGGCAAAGGGCAAGTCAATTAGAGAATCGAACAGACGCTTCAGCGGAAAACTGTAGCGCACCAACACCCATGCGACGAGGACTCCAAAAACCAAGTTGATAAATGCTCCGATCAGCGAAGCCCCGAAACTGAGTTCATAGGAGGCTACGGTCCGTGGAGAGGTGACAACGTGCCAGAACTGATGCCACGTCAGAGTTGCTGTCTTCAGGAATACCGCGGCAAGCGGAATCAGAACGATCAGACACAGATAAGAAACGGTGAAGCCGAGCGAAAGCCCGAAACCCGGCAAGATGCTCCGCCGCTTCAGGACAAATTTCATCGCTCGGCCTCCCGTTGTGGGGTGGGTGAGTCCTATTTCCCCGGTTGATAGATCTGGTCAAACACGCCGCCATCGGCGAAGTGAGTCGCCTGCGCGTTATGCCAGTCACCCGCAACTTCCGCCAGCGTGAAAAGCTTCACTTTCGGAAAGGATGAGGCACACTTCTTGGCCACAGATTCCAGACGCGGTCGGTAGAAGTTCCGCGCGGCGATCTCCTGCCCTTCCGGCGTGTACAGATATTGGAGATATGCTTCCGCGACGGTCCGAGTGCCCTTTCTGTCCACGACCTGGTCGACGACCGACACGGGAGGCTCCGCAAGAATGCTCTCGGACGGAACCACGATTTGGAACTTGTCGGGGCCCAGTTCCTTGACCGAGAGAAGCGCTTCGTTCTCCCATGCCAAAAGCACATCACCGATGCCCCGCTCGACGAACGTTGTGGTCGAGCCACGCGCGCCGGAATCCAGGACCGGGACGTTCTTGTAAAGCCTCGTGATGAAATCCCTGGCTGCGGCGTCGCTCTTCCCTGACTTGAGATAGGCGTACCCCCACGCCGCCAGGTAGGCCCAGCGGGCCCCACCCGAGGTTTTGGGGTTCGGCACGATCACCGAAACGCCCGGCCTCACGACGTCGTCCCAGTCCTTGATTCCTTTCGGATTCCCCTTGCGGACCAGGAAGACGATTGTGGATGTGTAAGGCGTGCTGTTGTTCGGAAGCCGCGACTGCCAATTTGCGGGCAGAAGTTTGGCCTTCTCGGAAATGGCGTCAATGTCGTACGCGAGCGCCAGCGTGACGACGTCCGCTTGCAACCCATCAATAACAGAGCGGGCTTGCGCGCCAGATCCGCCGTGGGACTGCTGAATCGTAATGTCCTGCCCGGTCTTCGCCTTCCAGTACTTCACAAAAGCCGCGTTGTAATCCTGATAGAGCTCACGTGTGGGATCGTAAGAAACGTTGAGCAGCGTGAGCTGCTTCTGGGCCTGCGTGCGCACGCCCAGAAGCAGCGCAACAACGATCAGGAGAATCAGTCCGAATTTCGCTCTTAGTCTCATCTGATTCTTCTAAGGAATGATGTAACGCAGGTCGACGTAGGTCATGAACACGTGCGCGTTCTTCGGCGCCCCGGCAGCGACAAACCAGGGACTTCGAACCACATAGGAAGACTGCACGATCAACTGCAACTTCCCGTAATTGGGATTCGACCAGATCGTCGGGATGAATCCCAAAGTGGCTTCCTGAAAAGCGCGATTGTTCGTGTTTGCGGATCCCGGGAACCCGTAGCCGACGCAAAACTTGGTAGGAGGCACGCCGCAGGCGGTCCCCAAGGTGCTCGTAGTCAGGGCGTAGTTGCGCTCGAAATACGCGCCGCTGTAATAGCCGTCGATCAAGAGGTTCTTAGTCGTCTGCCACTCGAAGCCGCCGATGCCAGACCCCGAATGAACGGCGGAAAGGGTCCCATTAGGCCTCACGACGACGTCTGGACCGAGAGCGCCAATGTAGCGTGCGCCTCCATCGCTGTAGAACGAATTGCCGATCAAGTGGAAACCGCGGAGCACCTCAAAGTTGAGATTTACCGACCCGCCGCCGCCGGTAATTGTGTTGGTGTCATGCGGAGCGGCGATGTTTTGGTAATCCTTGAAGCTCCGAGCTATGCCCGCGATATCGAGATGAAACGATCGGCCCCAGGTCGTCCAATCGAAAGCAGTCTTCGCGATAATGTCGGGGTGCAAGTTGGGAATCGCGGTATTCGTACTGGTGCTGGCCGGAGTCGTGCTGCTGCTCCCGCTGTCAAACTGATTCGCAAAAATGCTGGCAGCACCGCCCGGGAAAACTACCGATGTGGGGACATATTGGTCCGGGTTTTCGAGCGCCACACCGAACGTCCACCACTGTGCCGGATGGTATACAACCCGGAGACCAGTCTGCCGCGCATACACCAACCCCGCGACGTAATTCGAATCAACGCGGAGTGTTGTAAAAATGTCTCCAGGCAGCGGGGAGAGGCCGACGCGAGTCGGCGTGAGGAGAGACCATGACTGTCCGCCCAAGACTTCCCAGTTCCCATGCCTTACCTGCGCCCAAGCCAGGCGCAGACGCATGCTGTCCCCGTTCGTACTCTGGTTGGCATTGGCCGGCACATAGCCATTGAAATCACTCTCGACATATCCCGTTACCGCGGTCGAACCGGCGATCGGCGCATCCACCTTCAAGGATATGCGCGAGCCTTGGCTGGTCTCCCGCAACTCGGAGAGACGAGCCTGCGGCAGCGTGGTGATATAGGGAATGCTGGTAAAGCTGGTGCCGAGGCCGCTGCCGATATCCGTACTTCGAAAGATGCCGGTCAAATCAACGAAGCCACCCGGAGTGAAATCCGCATTCCCGATCTTGATGGAAAGAGGATGTTCCGGAGTCACGATGTTGATCTGGCTGCCGGGCTGCTGTGACGTTTGGGAGGCAGAAGACCCCGGAGTGCCGCCGAGATCCGTTGGACCCAGAACAACGGGCGAAGTGGAAGAAGACGCGGCGTCGTTCGGCGTCACCCCAAGCTTTGCTTCCAGTGTGGTGATACGCTCGAGCTCCTCCTTGAGCGCCGCGCGTTCGGATTCCAGCTCCTTGCTGTGCTCGGCGAACTGCTGTGCCTGCGCCTCAACGCTGGCCTTTAGTTCCGTTAGCTCAGCCGTGATGGGAGCCGCAGGTTCGGAGTTTGAGGCGTTGTTGCCCGCTGCCGTCGCGGGCCCCGCTCCATCGCCCGCAGCCCATGACGGGGTTGCCGCGATCAGCGCGGCCAAAAGTGCGATGGCCATTCGTTTCGATTTGCGTTCGGTGCGCGTTTGCATTGAAATCTCCTGAGATTTGTTTGTGACCTTGGAATTCCAGCAGGGTTCGCTGGCCATAGGCCGCCCTGCTGCGGGTGATGTTTGGCTACAGGATTACCGCGACGAAAGAACTAGTTGGGGCTGCTACAACAGAGGTCGGCCAGCGAGGTGTGGTCCAAAATACGAGCAGTGGCATTCCTGACGTCCAGCAGAACGCGGAATAGGGAACGGTGCTTGGCGTCGGTCTTGACGCGCTCGCGCAGCGATTCCGCATCCTCGAAAGGCGCGAGCGGACCGTCAATCCTGCGAATGACTTCTCCCAGGGAGATTTCCTTCGGCGGGCGCTTGAGCTGATAGCCGCCGTGGGCCCCGCGCAGGCTCACCACAATCCGCGCGCGCTTGAGCTCCAGAAGAATTGCTTCCAGGAACTTCTCGGGCAAATCCTCCTCGGCGGCGATGTCCTTGATTTTGAGGACATCGGACTCATGCTCCGCAAGCACGGTGAGCGCCTGCAGCGCGTAAAGGCCTCTTTGAGAGATTCGCATGGGCGTCCGCTATTTCCTACTATCGAGACTTACTCTACCTATTTAGTAGACAATGTCAAGAAGATTTCTCCACAATCGAGCCTGCGACTGACCTTGATCCGAGGCCACGCCTGCTGGTATTGCATGGCTCATGCCAGCCAAATCAAAGAGTGAACGCGGCACCAACCGTCAGATGCTTCGCCATACGGTCGCTACCCTTGCCTACAGGGGCAGAAAGGCCCTCCATGGTGCGCCGAAGGGCTTCTCGGAATTCCGCATCGGCGACACAACGCGCACGCCGGGGCAGATCCTCGCGCACATCGGCGACTTGCTGGACTGGGGCTTGTCCCTGGCGAAAGGGGCCGAGAAGTGGCGCAACTCGAAGCCTGTTTCCTGGGACGAAGGAACGGCGCGCTTTTTCGCAGGCCTTGAGGCGTTCGACGGTTACCTGGCTTCGCGGGAGCCGCTAGGGTGCCCTGCCGAGGATCTGTTCCAAGGGCCGATTGCGGACGCGCTCACGCATGTTGGGCAGATTTCCATGTTGCGTCGGCTCGCCGGCAGACCCATCAAAGGAGAGAACTACCAGAGGGCATCCATTGAAGTTGGCCGCGTGAGCGCGAATCAGCCTGCGCCCAAAATGGAGTTCGACTGAACATGATTTGCGCGAGGGGGTAGTTCAGGACGAGGAAAAATAGCCGGGCGGTACCGGCTGAGGGACCCGAACCGCCCGGGCTTTTCTCACCCATCTCCGCAGGGTCTGGGTAAGAACTCGTTAAGCAGCGTTCTCGCCGTTGCGCATGAACTCGTAGCGCTCGATCGCCGCCGCCACTCCCACTTCGCCTTGGGATTCCGGGCTGCTCCGCAGCACGCGTCCCAAGCAGCGGACGCGGACCGGGCCGGCCTGTGTTAACTCGTGGGGCAGTGTCATGACGATCTCGACAGGCGAACCGCTCTTCAATCCCTTGGGCAGGTGAAAATAGAGCCCGCGCGAGCTGACCTCGCGCGACTCCGTGGCGGCCTCGCCGACGACACTTTCGTCCGTCCAGCGAACCGTAAGCGGCAAACGCATCAGAAAGCGCCGCGATGTGCGTCTCTCTTTCAAAGACAAGGGCAAACCCTCCCGAATGCCCGCCCAGAATAGGGTTCGGCTTGAAACAGACCAATAGAGCAATGGAGCCAATTCGATAGACCTCCGTCGGTACGGAAGTACTAGGGCCACCTTGAATGCTCTGCACTGCCGACGGAGGCCAAGCCCTGCAACCCAAGCCAAATCGCAGAGTTACAGGCCTCAAGAGCTTGGCAAAACCAATGGAATAAGAGTTGAAACTACGGTGAAAAATCAGGCTTGGTCGATCAGGCGGTGGTGAATGGCGTAAAGCGCAAGTTCTAGGCGATCGGAGACGCCGAGCTTGTCGAAGATATTGTGGAGGTGATTCTTCACAGTCTGCTCGCTGATGAACAGCTTTTCGCCAATTTCCCTGTTGCGGAAGCCCTGGGCGACAAGCTGGACGATCTCTTTTTCACGGTCGCTCAAGAGCGGCTTTTCGCGCCGCTGGCCGGATTCCGCGGACTTCTTGAAGGCGTCAATCACTTCCGCGGTCATCCGGTTGTCGAGCCAGATTTCGCCCTCGGAAACCTTGCGAATGCTCTTTAGCAGCAGGTCGCTCGCGGACTGTTTCAGGACGACACCACGAGCCCCCAGGCGCATCGCGCGGACCACGTCGCGGTCATCCTCCGCCGCGGTCAAAACGATGACGCGCGTTTGCGTGGTATCGAAGTTGATCTCTTCGAGAACGCCCAAGCCGTCCTTCTCGGGCATCCGGAGGTCGAGCAGGAGGATATCGGGCTTCAACTTCGCAAGCATCTTTACGCACTCGACCCCGTTCGAGGCTTCGCCAACAATTTGGACGTCGTCGGCATCGCCGAGCAGCTTGCGGAGGCCGTCGCGGAAGATGGCGTGATCGTCCGCGACCAGGATTCGAACGGCCTGTTTCGATTTCGTCATTTTATTGGAATGGAATCTCGACTGTGAGACGTGCGCCGTGACCCGGATTAGACTCCACCGTCAGCGTGCCACCCACACTCCGCGTCCGTTCCTTGATTGAAATGGGTCCCAAGCGCAACCGGTCCAGTTCCTCGCTTGTGTAGCGCCCGGAGAAACTGAATCCCCGCCCGTTGTCATCCACGACGAGAGACACTCTCTTCTCGTCTTGAGCTAGTTTTACCACGACGTGGCTGGCATGCGCATGCTTTTTTACGTTGTGTAGTGACTCACGATATATCTGGAAAAGCTCTCGGCAAATACGGTCTGGAATGCGCAAATTTCGGTCTTCTATGAACAAATCGATGGCCATACCGTGCTCGCTGCGAAATCGTTCCGCAAAACCAAGCATCAATTCTCGCATGTCCGCGCTCTCCACGCGCAGCGGGCGCAGATCGGTCACCATGCGACGCAGCTCTTCACTTTCCTGCTGGACGGTCTTGTGCAACCCCGCGAGTTCGTCGGTCGCGCGCTCGAATTTCTTCGGCAGCTTTTGCCGCAGCACGCCGAGCTGAATTTTCAAACTTAAAAGCGTCTGCAGGACTCCGTCGTGAAGGTCGCG
>Ga0187769_10001659_pt1 | contig 12734 bp, 13 predicted proteins | sample 0116_SJ02_MP02_1_FD_133140 | JGI IMG/M metagenome (GOLD analysis project Ga0187769, IMG submission 133140) | Tropical peat soil microbial communities from peatlands in Department of Meta, Colombia - 0116_SJ02_MP02_10_MG | ecosystem: Environmental > Terrestrial > Soil > Wetlands > Peat | place... | reverse complement strand
GCATGGAGGTTAAACATGTTCACGCCCAGCTTGACCGCTTCCTCCCCCGCCCGGGAGACAGTATTGGGGATATCGTGGAACTTTAAATCCAAAAATACACGACCCCCCTCGTCCTGTACGGCTTTCACTGCATCCTTTCCATAAGCCGTATATAGCTCCAACCCTACTTTGAAAAGACCTACCCGGCTTTTCAGGAGGGTAATAAGCCTCCGGGCTTCTTCCAGGGTGGGAACATCGAGGGCAAAGATTATTTTTTGGGCCGGGGCCGATGATGAATACAAGTTCTATCGCCAATCTGCTATGCTTCTTTGAGTTCCTTGGGAACCGTCCCCGGAAGGGATCGACCGTCTTCTAAGGCTCGGGCCGTGGTTACTTTACCGGCGGCAATTTCCCGTAAAGCCAATACAATCTCTTTATTGTCAGATTGCACCCGGGGTTTGGACCCCTTGTAAAGCTGCTTGGTTCGCGCGGAAGCAAGCAACACCAGAGCAAAACGGTTGGACACCTTCTTCAAGCAATCTTCTACTGAAATCCGAGCCATTCTTCTTCCTCCCGTGCGGCTTGGCCGCAAGTGTCAATGGGGAGCGATCCCCAACTACGCCGTCCCGCGGCGCATTCGGGGCACGCGCCCTGCATTTTCCATCATATTAGTTTAGCAGAATTCTAAGAAATTTTCTCTCTACTTTTCGAGGAGCAGTCTTTCCAGGGCTTCCGCCATCCTTTCCCGTCGGCAATGCTCGGCCAGGATGATGGCTTGAAGCTGTTCCTGAGCTCTTTCCAGTTCGTTATTGAGGATGAGGTAGTCATACCAGCGGGCTTCGACTATTTCATCCCGGGCCTTCTTCAGCCGTTCCTCCAGGGCTTCTTTCTCCTCGGTTTTCCGCTTCATTAACCGCTGTTTCAATTCCGTGAGGGAAGGGGGGAGGACGAATACGAAGACTCCCGGCAGACCCTGCTGCCGCAATTGGCGGGCTCCCTGGCTGTCGATGTCCAGGATTAAATCCTGGCCCTCTGCCCGGGCCTTTTCCAACATTTTCTTCGAGGTGCCGTAGCGGCGGCCGTATATCTCCGCCCATTCGGCAAAATCACCCTGATCGACCATCCTTTGAAATTCTTCAGCTGAGACAAAATAATAATCCCGACCGTTTTCATCCCTCGGGCGCCTCGGACGGGTGGTATGCGAAACGGAAAAGCGAAGGTTAGGATAAATCTTCAGCATTGCCCGGCAGAGAGTAGTCTTGCCGGTTCCCGATGCGCCGGAGACGACGAACAAAAGCCCTTCTTTCCGTTCCATCAAAATCTCCCCGCCGAGACCGCCGGGAGCGCGGAGACGGCATGGATATTCCCAATCACCAGCACCGAATAACAAGTAAATTTCGAAAAAACAAATTCAAGATGCCAAGGCCATTCTATTTGAATCATTCTACATTTTGCACCTGCTCCCGCATCTTTTCCAGTTCGCTCTTGATTCCCACCGATATCTGAGCTATCCCGGCATCGTTCGCTTTGGAACCGATCGTGTTGGCCTCGCGGCCGATCTCCTGGAGAAGAAATTCCAGTTTGCGACCGGCAGGCTCGGGACGTCTCAGCATTTCCTGGAACTGATTCAGGTGGCTGCGGATTCGGACCAACTCTTCGGTTATATCGCTGCGCTCGGCCATAAAGGCCACTTCCTGCGCCAGGCGGGCTTGGTCAATCCCCAGCCCTTCGATCAACTCCTCTACCCGCTGGGCAAGCCGGTCACGGCAGGCTCGCAACGCCAGAGGAGCTTTTTCCTCGATTTCCTGGACCATTTTCGCAATGGCCCCGAGCCGTCCCAGGAAATCTTCCCCCAGTCTTACTCCTTCATCCCGCCGCATGGCCTCCAATGCGCTCAGGGCTTCTTCCAATGCCACCTGCAAAGCTGCCCACTCCTTCTTCAAATCGGTCTCTACTTCTTTGCGGGTGAAAATATCCCGAAAGGCAGCCAGTGTTTCCAGCCGGATCTCGCCGGAAATTCCCAGGGCTTCCTGCAGGGTTTTCAAGGCCAGGTGGTAGTCTTTGGCCAGATTCAGGTCCAGCTCCAGCTTCTGCTCCGGCAAAGAGGATTCGTCAACCTGGACAGAAACCTCGATCCGGCCCCGGGAGACCCGCTGCCGGATAAAATTCCGGACCTGGGTTTCCAGAGGGCTTATCCTGCGGGGAAGGCGCAGCGAAACATCGCAGTAACGGTGATTGAAGGATTTGATTTCTACCTCCACCGTCTTCCCATTCCCTTGCCATTCTCCCCGGCCATAGCCGGTCATGCTTCTAATCATAAAGTCCGTTCCCAGATTAAAATTTATCTCCTCGTTTTCTCAAGTCGTCTCTTTCCCCTTATTTTTTAGCTGCCGAAGATAGCGCTTGCGTAACAGATTGATAATGCCGAGCAAGGGCTCAGAGGCATAATCCGGATAGGTCCAGGGCAAAGGAGAGAAGGCCCCCTTTTGAAAGATCAGGGTCAAATCTCCATAAATTCCCTCTCCTAGATAAATCCGGTGGCTGTAATCTTTTCCCGTAGCCAGAACGAATTTGGCGGCGGCTAGATAACCCGGATCGATGTTTAACCTCCGTCCTCCCTGTTCATTCAAGGTTTGAACCTCCTGCGTGTTCGTCCAGAGCTTGATGGATACCAGCTGGTCGGGCATGATCAGAGGCTCAAAGCTAACCACCCGTCGCCATAAACCCTTCCCCATCTCTGGCGCATAGTAGAGGGTAAAATCGAAGGCCAGGGTTTCGCTCACGAAATCCACGGGGCCATATCGCTGATCCGCCCTGCAAAGCGCTGGAGGAAAATCCTTCTCCCCGGAACAGATGAAACTCATCACCAACTTTACTGCCTTGGGCGGGCGGGGAAGGCTCACGGCGCTCCTCAGGAACTTGGGGCATTTCCGTGGCCCTTGCGGCGTATGCCATTTCTCATCGCATCCTCCAGCTCGGAGGCCTTCAGGGTCGCGGTTCCCACCTCGCCTACCACAATTCCGGCGGCATAATTGGAGAGGAGCGCGGCCTGCTTGGGATTCGCTCCCACGGCAAGGGCCATGGTGAGCACCGAAATGACCGTATCTCCCGCGCCGGTCACGTCAAAAACTTCCTGGGCCATGGTGGGGATGTTAGTAATCTCTCCCGTATCCTGGAAGAGGGTCATTCCTTTTTCCCCCCGAGTGATCAAAATCGCATTGGATTGCAGCTGGTCGAGCAACTGACGGCCTACCTGCATCAGGTCTTCCTCGGTTTGAATCCATCGGCCGGCGGCCTGGCCCGCCTCATGGTGGTTGGGAGTGATGATGGTCACCCTCTGAAAAAGGGGAAAGTTCTTTACTTTAGGATCCACGGAGATAATTTTCCCTGCTCCCAGCGCGAGGGAACGCACCCGCTCCACGAGGTCCGGGCAGATCACCCCTTTCCCATAATCGGAGATTAACACTGCGTCCAACCCGTTGATCCGATCTTCGAGAAGAGAAAGGATCTTTTGGAGAGCTTCCGGCCGAATGGGCCGAACAATTTCCCGGTCATACCGGACGACTTGCTGGTTGTGGGCGATGATCCGTGTCTTTACCGTCGTAATCCAATCCGGTTCGACTACTATACCCTTGGTCTCAATTCCCATCTTGTGCAGGTCCTGGACGATTTTACGGCCCATTTCATCGTTCCCCACCACCCCGCCGATCAGAACCTTTCCCCCGAGGGAATGAATGTTATTCACCACATTGCCCGCGCCGCCCAGGCGCAGGCTCTCAGAGGTAACGCTGACCACCGGAACCGGAGCCTCCGGGGAAATCCGGGATACGCTTCCCCAGATGTACTCGTCCACCATCAAATCCCCGATGACCATAAGGCGGGCGTTCTTAAACTTGGAGACCAAAGAAATCATTTCCTGCTTATTCACTCAACCAGCTCCTCCCTTAGGCACTTCGCTGTAGAGCCGAATCGGCCCGTTTCAAAACCTTCTCTTTTCCCAGAAGGATGAAAACCTTTTCCAGCTCCGGGCCGTGGGTTCTCCCGGTCAAGACCGCACGAAGGGGCATAAAAAGGCCCCGTCCGGATACCCCCACCCGCTTGGCCAGGCCGGTGAGAATCCCCCTGTAGTTCTCCGGGTTAATTTCCTCCACGGAGCGGAGTTCCTCCTTCAAACCCTGGATCAGCTTGCGGGTTTCCTCTTGCGCCAGGAGACGCTCGGCTTCGGGTTCTACGACCCGGCCCTCATCCAGCAAAAATTTAAGCCGCTCCCCCAGCTGAGAGAGGGTGTCCACCTCGCCCCAGACGGCCTCCAGCGCCGCAGCCAACCAGGACGGGCTGATCCCCTCCAGGTCCATTCCAGATTTCCGGAGAAAGGGCCCGGCTATTTCCAAGGCCTTTTCTCCGCGAATCCCCTTCAGGTGGGCCCGATTCACCCACTTTAGCTTTTCCCGATCGAAGATGGCCGGGCTGCGCGCGAGCCGATCCATCGAGAAGCTCTTTATCAACTCCTCCAGGGAAAATATTTCCTGCCCTTTCTCAGAGGACCAACCCAGTAGAGCCAGATAATTGGCCAAGCCCTCGGCCAGGTACCCTTCTTCCCGGAAGTGGGACACCGCCGTGTCTCCATGGCGTTTGCTCAGGGGGGTGCGGTCCGACCCCAGGATCATGGAGAGATGGGCAAATTGGGGCAAGGGGAATCCGAGGACGTTGCCCAGCAGGACCTGGCGGGCGGTGTTGGCCAGATGATCTTCGCCCCGGATGACGTGGGTCATCTCCATCAGGCGGTCGTCGATAACCGCAGCGAAATTGTAAGAAGCGATCCCCTCCGAGCGGAGAATGACAAAATCCCCGATCTTTCGGCCATCGAAGGACATCCGGCCTTTGACCCCGTCTTCGAATTCCACACTTCGGGCATCCACCCGGAAACGGAGGGAAGGCGAACGACCCGAGGCAATCAGAGATCGTTCCTCTTCTGGTTTCAGATTGCGACAGCGGCCGTCGTACTGAGGAGGAATCCCCCGGGCCAATAAACGTTTTCTCTTCTCCTCCAGCTCTTCCTCGGTGCAGTAACACCGATAGGCAGAGCCTTTCTCAACTAAGTCCGCCGCGTAGCGGCGATAAACGTCTAAACGTTCAGACTGGCGATAAGGCCCAAAACTTCCAGGTCGTTCCGGCCCTTCGTCCCAAGTCAGCCCCAGCCAGCGAAGGTCTTCCAGAATGGCCTCTTCAAATTCCTTCGAGGAACGCAGCCGGTCCGTGTCCTCCAAACGCAAAATGAAACTTCCTTTCATCTGGCGGGCGAAGAGAAAGTTAAAGAGAGCCGTTCGGGCATTCCCTACGTGCAAAAGGCCGGTAGGACTGGGAGCGAAACGGACTCGGACACGCCTTTCCATAAAATTTACTTCCCCCCGCAGAGATCGCGGAGAACGCAAAGATCATACCTCAAATCCAAATCCTTATTCAGTTCCTCAAATAAGAGGATTGAATAGGGAAATGAACCTAAAACCCAGACCCCATAACCTCTTTTAAAAGGACCGCTGCGTAGGCCGCGATTCCCTTTCCTCTACCGATAAAACCGAGGCCTTCAGAAGTCGTTGCCTTCACATTTACCTGCCCAGGAGAGATGTCGAGAACCCGGGAGATCTCTTTCTTCATCTGGGGGATGTATGGGCCGATTCTGGGTTTTTCGGCCACCACGGTGCTATCAACATTCTCCACTGCAAAATTGAGTCTTGCCACCTTCAAGGCTACAGCCTGCAACAGTTTCAGGCTCGAGATGTCTTTGAACCGGGGGTCCGTGTTGGGAAAATGCTGCCCAATGTCCCCTTCTCCCATGGCCCCTAAGAGTCCATCACAGATGGCATGGAGAAGGACATCGGCGTCAGAATGTCCTTCCAGCCCCTTTTCGAAGGGAATCTCCACCCCTCCCAAGATCAACTTTCGACCTTCCGTCAAGCAATGGACATCGTACCCAAAGCCAACCCTCATCGGAACCTCAAAAGAGTTTCAAATTGCAGGCCAAACCCCATCCGTCGAAACCCGCAGGCGAAAGGTTTAGTTCAAATGCTTCAAAAGTGCCTCCGCCAGGATCAGGTCCTCGGAGGTGGTGATCTTGAAGTTAAAGCGCGAACCTTCGATGATCCTGACCGGAATTCCCAGACGTTCTACCAGGGAAGAGTCGTCGGTCCCCAGAAAACCGTCCTTCCGGGCCTGTTCGTGGGCTCTGAGAATTAAGTCAAACTCGAAAGATTGGGGTGTCTGGACCATCCAGAATCGGCGGCGATCAACCGTCCTCAGGACCTCCTGTGCCGGGGAGACTTCCTTGAGGGTTTCATGAGCCGGGAGCGCGGCCACAACCGCGTTCCAGCGACGAACCTCCGATAACGTTCGTTCGATCAATTCCAGGGGGACAAAGGGCCGGGCACCGTCATGGATGATGACCCAATCTGCTTTTCCCTGAATGGCCTTTAGTCCTATGGAAACCGATTCCTGCCGTTCCTCTCCCCCGGGCAAAACCTGGAAAACCTTCTTCAAGCCAGACTGACGCACAATCTCTCCGGTCCAGATCACGCTCTCCCCGGGCGGGACGAGCGGTAAGATTTCATCCACCTGAAGGCAGGTTTCGAATTTCTGGAGGGTGTGGGCCAAAATCGGAAGGGGGCCCAGAGGGAGGAAAGCCTTGGGTTTTTCACCCCCTATCCTCTTTCCCTGGCCTGCTGCGGCGATCAAAGCCACCACATGCACCGTCCGGCTCCCCTTGCCCCTTCACGCCGCGAAACCCGGCCTCGCCCACGCGACGGTAGGAAACTGAATTAGTTCATAAAGAGAACCCAGGATAGATTTCCATCCTGGGTTCCCGCTTCCCCCTATTCAAGCGATTCTCATCAATGGTTGAAGCTCTGATAAAAATTTTCTGGAGCGTCTTCCTTTAAAATGGTGAAGATCATACGGCCGGCCGTGGTCTGGAGGACGCTGGTTACCGTAACATCCACGTTCTTCCCCATGTAACGGCGGGCATTGTCTACGACCACCATGGTTCCATCGTCCAGATAGGCTACCCCTTGCCCCGGCTCTTTCCCTTCCTTCAATACTTTCACGTTCATGACCTCGCCGGGCAGAACGACAGGTTTGAGGGCGTTGAAGAGCTGGTTAATGTTCAGAACCGGAACCCCTTGGAGTTCGGCCACCTTGTTCAGGTTAAAATCATTGGTGACGATCTTGGCGCTGGTATCCTTGGCCAGCGCAATCAACTTGGCGTCTACCTCCTGGATCTTCGGATAATCCTGATCGACGATCTTGACCTCTAAGTTAGCTTGTTTCTGAATTCTATTTAAGACATCCAGGCCCCTGCGTCCCCTTCCTCGCTTTAAGGGGTCGGAGGAATCTGCAATGTGTTGCAGCTCTTGGAGTATGAACTGGGGAATGATAAAAGTCCCCTCCATGAATCCCGTATCGCAGATGTCCGCAATACGCCCGTCGATGATCACACTGGTATCCAGGAGTTTGTGACCGTCACTTCCCTGGTTCACTTTCTTGGAAAGCCAGGGAAGGCGAGAGGGTTCGAATTCTTTTCCTCTTTTCAAGCCCAGGAGCAATCCCAGGTAGCCAAGAGCGCTATTGATCAGAACATAGGCTGAAAAATTGATTCCCAATCCTTCGAAGAAGCCAGTGAAGAAGGAATTAATGAGAAGGTTAGCCAGCATCAGGCCTAAGACCAACCCGATCGCCCCGCCAATGACAACTTTCAGCGGGACGCGTCGCATGCTCCGTTCCAAGATGATGACCAGTAGGCCGGCGATCAAACCAATGCCCACTCCCCACAGCCCAGACTCGGGAAGTGGGTTGGCCTGGTACAGGAGAAAATAACCACTCGTTCCCGTGGCAACTAAGAGCAGTATTCTGAGGATAAATAACCCCATCGGTTTTCACCTCCTTTCTGCTTGGAATTTTCCAAAAGAATCGAACTTTCAGGTGTTGAAGATGCTCAGCAGGCGGTGGCGCATCTTTTCTTCGGATATGTTTTTGGCGATGGCGAGTTCCCTGACCAAAAGGTTCTGGGCCAGGTCCAGCATTTGCCTCTCTCCAAAAGAGAGGTCTTTGTCGCCCTTTAGGTGAAAAAGGTCGCGGAGGACCTCAGCGACTTCAAAAACTGACCCGGATTTTATCTTTTCCATATATTCGCGATATCGACGATTCCAGGTCTGGCAATCGACTTTTCCGTTTCTATCACCCAAAATGCGGAATACCTTGGAGACATCTTTCCTGTTGATGATTTCCCTTAAACCTACATTCTGGGCGTTGTCCTTGGGGATCATGATGGTCATATCCTTTTCCATGATCCGCAACACATAGAACATTCTCTTACAGCCGGAAATAACCTTGCATTGGATATCTTCAATGATTCCCACACCGTGCGCAGGATAAACTGCCTTATCGCCTACCTTAAACATTTCCCCGCCTCCGTACCGCTAAACTTACCTAATCATTTTAGCATCTTTAGAAGTCTAGGGTCAACAGAATTTTGGAAGCTGCCCACCCCTAGTTTTCTTCTTTAGGGTATGGGCAGGGGGAGCGGTGGGAGAGGCTTTCCCCCACTCTGAACAAGGAATTCCTTCCTCTTTCGTTCAGGGGTAGGACGATTTCCTTGGGTTCCCGGGGGGGATGGATTCTCCGCAGATGGGGCGGGACAGGCATCCCGCCTCTTCCGGCTCAAAAAAATTTGAGTCTTCCTCTTACTTTTTTTGACGGAAGAGCCTGCCAGCGTTCATCAACCCCGGGGTAATTTTGAAAAATCAATTTAACCTTTTAAATTAATTAGCTTTTGATGGAATCGTCCCACTGAAGCATAAATCCAGGCCCATTAGTCTAAAATTTGTTTCTCTTAAGAAAATCGGGTTTTTCGCCGATAGCTAAAGATAGAAACGCATCCCGGAAGACAATTATAGATGGATTAGGATACTTTCCACCTTTCATCGGGGAGAGGAAAAGAAATGGAGCGTCTTTTAACCCCCAAAGAGGCTGCCAAAATCATGGCTGTTTCGCCGAGGACCATCAAGGAATGGGGGAGACGGGGAGAGTTGACGGGCATTAAGATCCGGAATCTCTGGCGCATCCGAAACAGTGATCTGGAGAAGTTCATCCAGCAAGGGAATCCAGAAGCGATCAGCGATGAGGAGCCTCTTTATGTGGTGAACACCGCTTCCAAAGGACAGACTGGGGCCATAACTCCTTTGGCCGATTCCGGCGGAATCAACCGTGAAAAGTTGGAGGACGAATGTTAGACCTTTATGAATATTCGGAGAAGAATGAATAGACCCGCCGCGACGAAGGTTACCTCTGGAAAGAAGGACGAGTCCGGCCCGGCCAAAATTCTCCACCCAGATGAACTGGGGTCTCTGGCAGGGGGGAGTTATGAGGTACCGGACCTGACCCTCAAACGGGGGATGGAGGGGGAACAACACCGCCAAAGCCTGGAAGAACAAGTGGCCCAACGCACGGTTGAACTGGCCCTGGCCCAAGCCAATGAAAAACTGAAGCAGGAACTCGACGACCGCAGACGGGCCGAGGAGGAACTGCGGAAGGCGAAAGAATCGGCGGAAGCGACCAATGCGGAGCTGGAAAGCACCAACCGGCAGCTCGAGGAAGCCATCGAACGGGCTAACCAAATGGCCATGATGGCAGAATTGGCCAACCTGGCCAAGTCCGATTTTCTGGCGAACATGAGCCATGAGATCCGGACGCCCATGAACGGGATCGTGGGGATGGTCAGCCTCCTCCTGGGTTCTGAACTGAATGAGGAACAGAGGGAATGTGCTGAAACCATACAGGCTTCCGCAGATTCTCTCTTGAAAATCATCAATGCCATTCTCGATTTTTCCAAGATTGAAGCGGGCAAGATGGAGCTGGACAGCCTGGCCTTCGACCTTCGAATTACCCTGGAAGACATGCTGGACCTGTTAGCCCTGAAAGCCCACGAAAAAAGGCTGGAGTTGACCTGTTTCATCCAACCCGAGGTCCCCTCCCTCCTGAAGGGAGACCCCGGCAGGATTCGCCAGGTATTGATCAACCTGGTGGGCAACGCCATCAAATTTACCGACCGGGGAGAGGTGGCGATCGGGGTAACCCTGGATCGGGAGACGGAAACTCACGCCAGATTGCGTTTTGAAGTAAGAGACACGGGCATCGGCATCCCTCCCGATCGTCTCCATCTCCTCTTCCAATCGTTTTCCCAGGTGGATAGCTCCAGGACCCGGAAGTACGGTGGGACAGGGCTGGGGCTGGCCATTTCCAAGAAATTGGTGGAGATGATGGGGGGCCAGATCGGGGTGGAAAGTGCGCCACGAAAAGGCTCCGTCTTTCGGTTTACCTTGGAGCTGGAGAAGCAATCCACCTCGCCCCAGGAAACCGGGGAATGCTTCGAAGACCTGAAGGGCTACCGTATTCTCGTGGTGGATGATCATGCCACGAATCGAATGGTCCTCCGGGAACAATTGCGGTCCTGCGGCTGCTCTTGCGAGGAGGCTTCGAACGGGGAGGAGGCCCTGGGCAAGCTGCAGGATGCCAGCCGGTCGAATACACCCTTTCACCTGGCCATTTTGGATGGATCCATGCCGGATATGGATGGGTTCTCTCTAGGGCAGAAGATCAAGGAGAATCCCGACATTCGGGATACGGTGCTGGTGATGTTAACCTCGATTGGGCAACGGGGAGACGCCAAGCGGATGGAAAAAGTGGGCTTTGCTGGCTATCTCACGAAACCGGCCAAACGGAAGGAGCTTTGGGCCTGCATGGCTCTGGCCCTTGGTCGAAAATCATCGGTCTCCGGCCCATCAACCCGCCCCATTCTGACCCGGAATTCAGTCCTGGAGATCCAAAAACAGAATATGCGCATTCTAATCGCCGAGGACAACCTGACCAATCAGAAGGTTTTATTGCGGATCTTGGAGCGATTGGGGTATCGGGCCGATATCGTAGCCAATGGAAAAGAAGCGGTGGAGGTTTGGGAGAAAGTCCCCTATGAGCTGATCTTTATGGATGTGCAGATGCCGGAGATGGATGGCCTGCAGGCGACCCGGGCGATTCGCAACAGAGAAGGGGAAATCGGGCGGAGGGTTTGCATCATTGCCATGACCGCCCATGCCATGAAGGAAGATCGGGAGCGGTGTCTGGCAGCGGGTATGGATGATTACGTATCCAAGCCGATCCAGCCTAGGGATATCGACGAGGCCATTCAGCGATACAGGGAACGGGGAGTCTTGATGGAGAAAAATGGGGTATCGCCGACCGCCCCCACGGGAGAGCCGGTTTTCAACCGAAAGGAATTGCTGGATCGCCTGGATGGGAATGAGGAGTTAGTCAGAGAAATCATTGAAGTGTTCCTGAAGGATATTCCGCTACAGATGGAAAAGCTGAAAAAGGACCTGCAAAATGAGGAGACAGCCGTGATTCAGCGTCAGGCCCACACGATAAAAGGGGCCGCCGCCAATATCAACGCGGAATTAATGCGCCAGGCTGCCTGGGAAGTGGAAATGGCCGCGAAAGAAGGAAATCGGGAGAAGGCCCGGACTCTGGTCCCGATCGTGGAAAAGCGGTTTCAGGACCTTCAGTCTCATTTGAGGGATGAATTCAAGATCTCTGAAACAATCTCCAAGAGTGAGAAAACATAGGAATATAGAGAAGAATATCTCGGATCCAAGGGGAAGATCATGTTAGCCATGGCCGGCATGGGAGTGGTGGTGATAGCGGTTCTGGGGGGATACCTCATTGAAGGAGGGTCCATTCTGGTCCTCATGCAAGTCGCAGAATTCATGATCATTGGGGGGGCGGCTGCCGGTGCCCTTCTGATTTCAGCCCCTCCCAAATTGCTAAAAAAGATCTTGAATCGAGTCCTTTCCTCTTTCAAAGGGATCAAATTGGGGAAGGAGAGGTACCTCCAGCTCTTAAAGATGATGTTTGAACTTTTTCAAATCGGCCAGAAAGAGGGGGTCCTGGCCCTGGAATCGCACATCGAACATCCGGATAAGAGTTCCATATTTTCGAAATATCCGGAATTTCTGAAAGACAATTACCTCCGTTCCTTTCTGACCGACACCGTCCGTCTCGTGCTGATCGGAGGAATTACGCCCCACGAGATCGAAGGGCTCATGGATACGGACATTGAGACCAACCATCAGCAAGGGACCAAACCGGGGATGATTCTGCAGAAGATAGGAGATTCCATGCCCGGGCTGGGAATCGTGGCGGCGGTCCTGGGCATCGTAATTACCATGCAGGCCATCGGCGGGCCGGCCGAAGAAGTGGGCCGCAAAGTTGCGGCCGCACTGGTAGGAACTTTCTTAGGGGTACTTATTTCCTATGGGTTTATCCAGCCTCTGGCCACGAACCTGGACCTCACTCATGAGGAGGAGGCGAGAATGCTGGAAGTGGTCAAGGCCGGGTTGACGGCCTTTGCCAAAGGTTTTAACCCCATGGTGGCCGTGGAGTTTGGTCGAAGATCCATCTTCGATGACCACCGCCCCACATTCCAGGAGATGGAAGAGGCTCTCAAAGGGAAGAAAGCAGAGTGACGCAGGAAAAGGATAAAATTCCCGTTCGGGTCGTAGTGAAGAAAAAGAAAGACCACGGGGGCGCCCACGGGGGGGCCTGGAAAGTCGCCTACGCCGATTTCGTAACCGCCATGATGGCCCTCTTTATCGTCTTGTGGATCGTGGGCCAGAGCAATCAGTTAAAACAGATGATTGCCGAATACTTCAAGG
>Ga0187769_10001658_pt1 | contig 12738 bp, 8 predicted proteins | sample 0116_SJ02_MP02_1_FD_133140 | JGI IMG/M metagenome (GOLD analysis project Ga0187769, IMG submission 133140) | Tropical peat soil microbial communities from peatlands in Department of Meta, Colombia - 0116_SJ02_MP02_10_MG | ecosystem: Environmental > Terrestrial > Soil > Wetlands > Peat | place... | reverse complement strand
TTGGCTCCACAACGGCAAGGCGAGTGTGGCGAACAACGGCGAAAGCGGATCCGGCAGCAACTCGGCAACGCCCTGTCGCCAGTATTTCCGCCCCTCCCGCGGTGCCTTCCACTCGAGCGTGATACGCGATTCGGGCAGCGCGGTCACCGGCCGGGCTTGCAGGATAAAGATTTGCCCGTCGCGCAGGGCCCACTCGATGTCCATCGGCAGGCCGTAGAGCTGTTCGATCTTCACGCACAGCCGCGCCAGTTCCACGGCTTGCACGGCCTCGAGTGCGGCTCGTTTTCGCTTGCTGGCGGGAACAGGCTCTTCGCGCGTGCCTCCGGTGGAGCGCACGGTCATGACTTCTTTGTTGGCAATTTCCTCGGAGGCAATCGCACCGGTTTGCTTGTTGAAAATGATCGTGTCCGGAGTCACCCGGCCGCTCACAATGGCCTCGCCCAAACCCCAGGCCGCATTGATTACCACTTCATCGCGCGCGCCGGTCAGCGGATTCGCGGTGAACACCACGCCCGCGGCTTCGGCCGGAACAAGCTGCTCGACGACGACGGCGATGCTGACGTCTTCCGGCCGGATCCCCTGCCGCTGGCGGTAGCCCATGGCGCGCCCGGTCCACAGCGAGGCCCAGCACCGCCGGACCGCATCGAGCACGGCGTCGCCGCTACGCACGTTCAGGTACGTTTCCAGTTGGCCCGCGAACGACATGCCCGGCAAGTCTTCCGCCGTCGCCGAAGAACGCACGGCCACGGGAACATCGGCCCCCAACTCGCCATACCTTTGCCGGATCTTTCGGGCGATGTCGCCGGGTATCGTGCCGTGGGTGATGAGCGATTGGATTTGCGCGGAGGCGTGGTCAAGCACGGCGGGGTCGCTCGCCTGGGCCTGTGTGGCGACGGACAGAATCCGTTCTCCGAGATGGTTTTCATCCACAAAGTGGCGATAGGCTTCCGTCGTGATGTGGAATCCGGGCGGCACCGGCAAGCCGGCCGCCACCAGGCGCGCCAGCGAGGCGCCCTTGCCGCCCACCTGTTCCACGGTGGCAAGAGGGCTATCCAACTCGAGAATGCATGCATTGGCTTCAGGTGAACTTGCCTTGGGCATGCATCCTCCGAGTCCCGCAACCGATCGGCCGCGCCCGATTGGGTCGCCTGCAGACCCTAGCATAATCCCAGCGCAGAGATATTTACGCCTGGTTACGGTCGCGCGCCCGGCAGGGGAAGCGAGTCGCGGGTTGCTCGGAAACTGACCCTGTAGCCTGTAGCTGAAATGCCTGCGGAGCGCTCTCGGGCGACGGGCTCGGCCTATTCAACAGCCTCGCCCCAGCGTGGCTTCAATTCCTTGAACCGCACCCCGGGGTTGACGCCGCGGACCAGGCGGCTCCTCGAGCAAACGCGGGCGGGGTGCCCTCCTTGAGCTGCATTCGCGGAACGACGAGCGCGCTTCAGCTTCTGCCGCGGCGGTGGCTCGTTGGTATTTCCGGCAACGCTCGACGCCCGCCAGTACAAGCCCGCCGCTTGCTTACCAGACTGGCGTGGAGTCGCCGTCCATCGCCATGGCCACGTCCCCACAGTTGCGTTGATTCCGAGTGTGGACTGGTCGCAGAAAACTGGGATACCACGCTCCGCCGCAGTGAAGTTCCTTGGCCCCAGGGACGATATACGGTTTAGGGAGGATGATTTCCCTTTCCTGGGCGCCGGGAGATTTCGCCCGACTGCCGGATTCTGGAACTTCCCGTTGCCAGGTCGACTATGCAGCCGTCCGCCGAATTACAGGGAATCAACCCAGCGGTTTCCATTCCAGCCGGGTGGCGCCGGGGCAAGCGGCGGGATTGGTGGTTCAAGGGGGCCGCTTACCCTGCTCGGATCATCGGCCAGACGAGAACGGTCGTCAGGGTCAACCCTTCCTACGTGCAGTTGCACAGCACAAGACACACAGAAATCGCGTCACTTGGAGACGGCTGATGGATTCGGTTCGAGCGTCGAACGGAGTCGAGGATCCACACAGGGCCGTGGGTGCCTCCCATCGTTCCGCAAGCAGGCGATTACAACAAAATCGCGTGATTCGCTGCCTTCTCCTGTTCACGACGGTCTGCGCTGGCTCAGTTGAGGCACAGGCGCCTGATCAAACCGACCTCAGCGGAAAAAGTATGGAAGACCTCGCGAAAATGAAGGTGGAATCGGATTACGGCGCTTCCAAGTTTCTGCACAACGCTGCGGATACGCAAGCCACGGTAGCCGTGGTCACGGCCGAGGAGATTCAGAAATACGGGTATCGCACGCTGGCAGACGTGCTGCGGAGCGTTCGCGGCTTCTACGTGATCTACGATCGCAACTACACCTACGTGGGCGTGCGCGGGTTTTCCAGACCGGGGGACTACAACGCGCGCATCCTCTTCCTGCTGGATGGCCATCGAGTGAACGACAACCTTTACGACGGAGCGTATGTAGGTACGGAATTCCCGGTCGATGTCGACCTGATCGAGCGCATTGAGATTACTCTGGGACCGAATTCTTCGATTTATGGCCCCGGTGCATTTGTGGCGGTCGTCAACGTAGTTACAAAACGGGGCCGCGATCTGAATGCCGCCGAGCTTTCCACCTCGGCCGGAAGCTGGAATACCTACGAAGGCCGAGCGAGCTATGGCAGCCGTTTTGACAGCGGCCTGGAAACTCTGATCTCCGGCACGTTCTACAACAGTCAGGGACACACACGGCTCTTCTATCCTGCGTTTGACAGTCCTGCCACCAACAACGGCATTGCGGAAAACGCGGACGGCGACCAGACCTACAAAATCTTCGCCGACATCATCTACAAAGATTTTGACATCCATATCGCCGACAGCTCCCGCACCAAGCACATTCCGACTGCTTCCTTTGGGACGGTCTTCGATGACCCGCGGACCCGAACCACGGATGCGCGCAGCTATATCGATGTCCAGTACCACCACACGTTTGGGACCTGGGAGGTGCTGGGGCGGGTTTCCTACGATTGGTATCATTATCATGGAATATATGTCTTTGACTATGCCGACACGGGCATGCCGCCGTACACCGAGAATTACGACGCTGGCATCGGCAACTGGTGGGACTTTCAGGGCGATGCGTCCAGGGTGTTTTTCAAACGGCATCACGTCACCCTCGGCGGCGAATTCCGTTACGATGGCCGGCAGCTGCAAAAGAACTACGATATCCAGCCTTATCACCTTTACTTTATCAATCGCCATTCCTCAGAGATCTGGGGATTATATGTTCAGGATGAATACTCTATTCATAAGAACCTGGCCGTCGTGGGCGGCCTTCGCGGCGACGGGACTGAATTTGGAAACACGCTCAGTCCACGGATCGGCGTGCGGGTTACCCCATTGGCGAGCACAGACGTCAAGCTGACGTACAGCCGGGCGTTCCGCCCACCCAACCGGTACGAGGCCTACTACACCAGCAACCCGGACAATATTCCCGGTTTTGCTTTGAATCCGGAGAGGATTCGCAGCTGGGAGTTGGACCTCGAGCACCGTTTCGCGAAGACCTATTCCGTGTCCGCGGCGGGTTATTTGAATCGGTTTGACAATCTGATCGAGCAGATCAGTGTTTCACCCACCGGCGCTCCGTCTTTCTCCAATTCCGGTCCTGTGCACACGCGGGGGATTGAATTCGACCTGGGGGCAAATTGGCCAGGCGGCCTGCAGGGCGAATTATCGTATACGTTGCAAGATTCCCGGGAGATAGCCACCGGGGCCGTCTTGACCAATTCCCCGAAACACTTGGCCAAGGTGAATCTGAGCATTCCTCTGTGGCAGAAGAAGCTGTTTGCCAGCACCGACGCCCAATACGTGAGCAAAGTAACATCGATTCGGCAAACAGAATTGGGCGGCTTCGTGCTCGTGGACCTGGTCTTTTACACGCGCAAGATAGCGCAAAGGCTGGATGTGTCGGGCGGTCTCTACAATCTTTTCGACAAGCGGTACGCCGATTCCGGCGGCGTCGAACATTTGGAAGCCGCCATTCCCCAAGACGGGCGAAGCTTTCAGATCAAACTGACCTATCGGCCGCATTTGGGTTCCAGGTAAGGCCGGGAACAGTATCCGCCTTAAGGTGAACAAGTACCTGCAAAGCCGGTCGGTAAAGCGGTCCAGCTCCGGGCCCGAAAGAAACCTTCCTTCGCGTCCGGTAGGGGGAGGGCTCCGCTTGTCCCGGATGTTCTGCCTTCTGATGATTTCCATAATCCCGGGATCCGCCGCGGGGCAGAGAGGAGCCGCGGACGAGTATCAATTGAAAGCAGCGATGCTCTATAACCTCGCGCAATTCGTCGAGTGGCCCGCCTCGGCTTACCCGGATGCGCATACTCCCATCGTCCTGTGCATCGAGGGGAAAGATCCTTTCGGAAGCTTTTTGTCGTCTACAGTCCTCAAACAGACTGTAAACGGGAGGGCGATGCGCATTCTCCACTTACAGAATGTAGCGGAGGCTCGGGGTTGCCACATCCTCTACATCGGCACTTCGGAAAGAAAAAGCATCGATCAAATCTTCTCAACTCTGAAAGGGGCCAGCGTCCTCACGGTGGGAGAAATGACCCAATTCGCCGCGCATGGCGGCATGATTCAATTTTCTTTGGAGGATCAACATGTGCGCTTCGACATCAACCTCGATGCCGCCTCGCAGGCAGGGCTCAGGATCAGCTCCAAGCTGCTGGTGCTGGCACAAATCGTGAAGAACTGAATGCGGGGAATCAAGCGTGGATGGAGAAAGGAATGTCCTTGGCGTCAGGAGAAATCTCCACGAGCCCTCGAATTGGGGAGCAGGCTTCCGCTCACCATTTGCGCGGCGAGACGACGCACACGACCGGATGGGACGGGCAACAAATGCCGCCGCTGCCGATTCCTCCGGCCTGGAGTGCGGTTCGAAATGGCTCGAGCGGGCTAGGATCGGGCATGGCGGAATGAATCCCAAGGGCTAGTGCGATGCGATGGCACCTGGATTTATCGATTCAGCGGAAGCTGCAGAGTATCGTCATGGTCTCTTCGGCTGCGGCCCTGCTGGTCGCGTCTGTCGTATTCACGCTTTACGACCGGTCGACCTACCTGCGCGCGAAAACAGAGGATCTCAGCGCCGCGGCAAGGATGGTCGGATCGAATAGCACCGCGGCATTGAGCTTTGGTGATGCGAAATCGGCGCGGGAGGTCCTGTCCGCCCTGCAGGCGAAACAGAATGTGATCGGTGCCTGTATCTACGACCAGGAGAAACGGATTTTTGCCAGCTATAGCCGCGACGCGGCTGCGCGTGATTTCCCTTGCCCTCCGGCGCAAGCGCAGGTCCCCGCGGTCAGCAATCACAATATGGTCTTGTTTCAACCCATCACCCTGAATGGCCAGGCCATCGGCACGATTTTCATCGAAGCAGATCTAAGAGATCTCCGTGCGCGGCTGGCGAGATTTCTGGAGATTGATTTCCTTGTCTTGCTGGGCTCTCTTGCGGTCGCTTTCTCCTTATCGACTCGGCTGCAGCGAATCATCTCCGGCCCCATCCGGGAACTGGCAGATACGGCATTGTCGGTCTCCTCCAGGGAGAACTACTCCGTCCGTGCGACGAAGCGGGGCAATGACGAGATCGGCCTCCTTTTTGACCAATTCAACGGCATGCTCGACCGCATCCAGCAGAGGGATATGGAATTGCAGCAGGCCCACAGCGAGCTGGAAGATAAGGTCGCCGAGCGGACTTCATATCTCAACGCGCTGATTCAGAACAGCCCGCTTGCCATCCTGGTTGTGGACTCCGGGCAGAAGGTCCAGTTGTGTAATCCCGCCTTTGAAAAACTGTTTCAACGCGTGCCGCAGGAGGACATCGGAAAGCCGGTGGTTGCGTTGTTTCCGAACGAGAAAACACTGCCGGAAGCGAATGCTGCTTCCGGAGCGCCATCCGGCGAAATGCCCGTCAGCCTGACCGCTCGTCGAAAGCGAAAGGACGGCAGCGTCGTCGAGGTTGAGCTCCACTTTGTGCCATTAACGGTCAATGGAAAAGTGACGGGCTCGTTGGGCATCTATCAGGATGTGACGGAGCGGCGCGCTCTGGAGAAGCAGCTCCGGGTGGCGCAGAAGATGGAGGCGATTGGGCGCCTATCGGGAGGAATTGCTCATGATTTTAACAACCTCCTCGGGGTCATCCTCGGCTACATCCAGCTGATGAAACAAGGTCTTGTTCCGGGGAATTCCTCGTATGAGTACGCCGAGGAAATTGAGAAAGCCAGCCGTCGTGCGGTGGCGCTGACGCGGCAGCTTCTGGCCTTCAGCCGCCAACAGGTTCTGGAGCCTGTGATCTTGAACCTGAACACGCTCGTGTCCGATATGGAAAAGATGCTGCCCCGTCTGCTCGGGGAAGACATTCATCTGCGTCTGATGCTTGATCCTGCGATCGGCCAGGTCAAGGCGGACCCTGGGCAGATCGAGCAGGTGGTGATGAATTTGGCGGTCAACGCGCGTGATGCGATGCCGGATGGAGGCAAATTAACCGTCGAGACAGCAAACGCCACACTCGATTCCGCATTTGCTCTGGAACACCCAGGTTCGGTCCCGGGCGAGTACGTGACGCTCGCCGTAACGGATACGGGCATAGGGATGGACCCGGAAACCCAGTCGCAGATTTTCGAGCCGTTCTTCACCACCAAGGGGCGAGACAAAGGTACCGGGCTGGGCCTCGCCACCGTTTATGGCGTAGTGAAACAGAGCAGTGGCTACATTGCGGTTGAATCCGAGAAAGGGAAAGGATCTTCTTTCAAAGTTTATTTGCCGCGTATCGAACAACCGGTCCCAATCCTAACGGAGACCAGCCCAAAGCCACTCACCCTGCGGGGATCCGAGACCATCCTGCTGGTAGAAGACGCGGAACCTCTGCGGAAGCTTGCGCACATGCTCTTGAGAAACAACGGGTACCAGGTTTTGACCGCAGCAGACGGGGCCCAGGCCCTCGAGGTAGCCGAGCAGAACCCCGGTCCCATCCAGTTGCTGCTGACGGATGTAGTGATGCCCGGAATGAACGGGCGTGTACTGGCGGAGCGGCTCGCTCCCCAGCATCACGCGATGAAGGTGCTTTACATGTCCGGTTACACCGACAGCTTTATCGCCGGCCATGGGGTCCTCGAGGAGGGTGTCCATTTGATTCACAAACCCTTCACAGAGGAAGCGCTGATGCGCAAAATCCGGGAGCTATTGGACGCGGGTAAAGAGGCGAAGAAAACAGGCCCAGTGGCAGCTGCGGAATCTCCGGTGGTCGTACGCCCCGAACTCAAATGGAACAGATAGGAGGCAATCGCGCCATGGAAAAACTATTGATCGTTGATGATGAGGAAGCCATGCGGCGTCTTCTACGGATCAATCTCCAGGACCGTTACGAGATCGATGATACCGGTAAGCCGGAACAGGCCCTTGCCCTGGCTATGCAGGGCAAACCCGACGCCATCCTGCTCGATCTCAGAATGCCCAATTATTCCGGCTTTGAGCTTTGTGGGACCTTCAAATCCATGACTTGCACGCAGCGGATTCCTCTCATCATCATTAGTGGCGAGGCAGGTGCATCCACAAAGTTATTCTGTGAGGAACTCGGCGCCGCGGCCTACTTCCAGAAACCGGTCGACTTTGAAGAGCTGCGCGCCGGCTTGGCAACCGTGCTGCGCGCCGCCCGGCCGGAGCGGAGAAGTGAATTGCGCATTCGCCTGCGCGTCACGCTGAGGCTGCGGGGAATCGATAAGAATGAGCAGCCATTCGAGGAAGTGAGCGTTACGGAAAACGTCAGTAAAAGCGGGTTTCTATGTGGCTGCACCTCTCTGCTGAATAAGGATTCCATAATCGAAGTGTATCTTGGGACCGGGGAGCCAAAATTCGTCGGCAAGGCGCGTGTAGTCAGGTCCGAGGGGTGCGACACGCCCTACCCGCGGTATGCGTTCCGATTCGTGGAGAAAGAAGGCGAGTGGATTCTGAAGTAGTCTGCACTGGATCCGTGAAATGAGACAGTCACGACGGGCGAATTTTGCCGGGACGCTTCGTGTGTGGCTGTCAGACTGCCGCCCGCGTGGCTACTTTCCACCCTTGCTCCGGAACTCCCCGCGATTGCCCTGAGGGCGAAGGGATTGTCAGAGCTTTTCCCGAAGCGCGGGCGGCGGGACGCCGGTGCCTTTCCTTCCGGCAAGATTGCGCGGCCCACTGGGAACTGCAATGATGAGGTCCCGCGCCGAAAGCGCAACGATGAACGAAAGCCACGAAGCCGTCCTGCGCAAGACCCCGCTGTTCGCGAATCTCACGGAGGCGGAGATGCGCGCTCTCCGCGCACGCGTAAACAGCCGGCAGGTTCAGAAAGGCGAGTTGCTGTTCAGCGAAGGGGACCCGTGTACCGGCCTGTTTCTGGTGGCCAGGGGAAGGGTGCGGATTTTCAAGCTTTCCTCCACCGGGCGGGAGCAAGTTCTGGCCGTGGAAGGGCCGGGCAGCTCCTTTGCCGAGTTGCCCGTTTTCGATGGCGGGAGCTACCCCGCATCCGCCACGGCACTGGAAGACAGCGAGGTTCTGTTCATTTCGCGGAAGGATTTTCAGAGCTTCTGCCGGGAACACCCGGAAGTGGCGCTGAAGGTGATTGCCGTGGTGGGCTCGCGCCTGCGCCGGCTGGTAGGCATTATCGAGGATCTTTCCTTCACCACGGTGCGGCAAAGGATCATCGCGGCGATCCTGCGGATGGCGCACGAACATGGCGTCCCCGGCAAAGAGGGCATCCAACTGGAATTGACCAAGAGCCATCAGGACTGGGCCGCGGAACTGGGCACGGTGCGCGAACTGGTCTCGCGCAACCTGAGCCGGTTGCAGGCTGAGGGTTTTCTGGAAGTCGAGGGGCGCAAGATTATCGTCAAAGACCTGGCCGGATTGAAACGCGAGCAAACCGCAACCGAATAAGTCTTTTCTTTCTCTGCCTTCCGAGCGAGTGACTTTAGTCACTGCTCATCCGCCGCCCTCCAGCGAGACTCGCTTCAGGTGAGGAGGCGAACATGAATTTCAGCACGGAGACCAAGGTGAAAGAGGTCGTGCTCGGGGAGCCCGGAGCGCGCCGCGTCCTCGAGGAAGCCGGGATTGATTTCTGCTGCGGCGGAGGCAAGTCCATGGGCGAAGCGTGCATGAAGGCCGGAGTGCCTGCTGAGGAGATCCTGAAGAAGCTCAGTGAGGCCCGCGGGCAGGCTGGACCGGAAGATGCCAACTGGGTTGCGGCTCCCCTGGTCGCGCTGACGCGCCACATCCGCGAAAAGCATCATCGCTACGTGCGCGAGGCCATCGCCCGGATCCGGCCGCTCCTGGAAAAGGTGAACGCACAGCACGGAAAGAATCACGCCGAAATTGCCGAGATCGAGCGCCTCTTCCTGGAAGCAGGCCGCGAGATGATGATGCACATGCAGAAGGAAGAGCTGATCCTTTTTCCCTACATCGAACGCGTTGAGGCAGCCATGGCCGGCCGCGGGCCCGTGGAGCCTCCGTTCTTCGGAACCGTGCAGAATCCAATCCACGCCATGATGCGCGAGCACGACGCTGCAGGCAGCCTGCTCCAGGAGATTCGCCGGGCGAGCAATCAGTATGCGGCGCCGGAGGACGCTTGCACCTCCTACCGCGCCCTGTACCAGGAACTGCGCGAGTTTGAGGCCGACCTTCACCAGCATGTGCACCTGGAAAACAACATCCTCTTTCCGCGCGCGGTGGAGATGGAAGCCTCAGCCTTCCGGCAGGAGTAATTCCCATGGCGGCACTCGCGGAGGGAACTCGAGCGGCCGAGTCCGGCGGGCATCCGGCGCTCACCGCGGCACAGGTATTTGAGACCGCGCGAGCGCGTGAGGAAGCGCTCTCCCGTCTGCTGATGACCTTTGTGACCAGCGGCCTGATCTTCATGCTCTTTCCCGGGACCTTTCTGGGGGTGTGGAATTTGCTGAAAATCAGCGGACGCGAGAGCGTGGCCTCGATCTCCGTGGCCTGGCTCCAGGCGCACGGCCACGCGCAGGTGTTCGGATGGGTGGGCAGCTTCATCCTGGGCATCGGGTTTTATTCCATTCCCAAGCTTCGCGGAAACGAGAGTTCCATGTTCCGCGCGGCCTGGACGTGCTGGGGGATGTGGACGGGGGGCGCGGCGCTGCGCTGGCTGGCCAATGTTTATTCCTGGCAATGGCGGCTGCTGTTGCCCTTCTCCGCGCTGTTAGAGGTCGCTGCATTCCTTATTTTCTTTCGCGCCGTTGCGCGGCACCGGCAGGATGACCCCGCGAAGGGAGGGATGGAGCCGTGGATTGCGGTGGTGGCCAGCGCCAGCGCGGGGCTGCTCCTTTTACTGTTGGCGAATCTCGCGGGCTGTCTTTACGTCGCGCTGCTTGGCGCAGGACCGGCCTTTCCCCACGTCTTCGATCAGCGTTTCTTGGCGTTGATGGCCTGGGGATTCCTGGTGCTCTTCGTCTGGGGTTTCAGCGCCAAATGGATGCCGGTGTTTCTGGGCCTCAAGCCGTTTCGCCCGCGCCTGCTGCTTGCGGCGGTCGGCGCTAATCTTCTGGGCGTCGTTCTAACCGCCAGCGGAGCGGTCTCCCCAGGCGCGTGGATGTTTGTGGCGGGGGCGGGACTGGCCATTGCCGCGCTGCGCATGTTTGAGCCGCGCGTGAAGGAAGCAAAAACCCGCGGCGTGCATGCCAGCTTCCCGTTCTTTGTGCGGTCTGCCTACGTCTGGCTGCTTGTCGCTGGAGTGCTGGGAGCGGCGGCGGCCCGGTGGGATACCTCCGGGGGCATCTGGGGCGCGTCGCGCCATGCGCTCACCGTGGGCTTTGTCGCCGTGATGATTCTAAGCGTGGGCCAGCGAATCCTGCCCGCGTTTGCGGGTATGCGCCTGCTGTGGAGCACCAAACTGATGTTTGCCGGCCTGGCCCTGGTCACGCTCGGCTGTACACTACGTGTTTCGTGCGAAATCATCGCCTACCAGGGCTACGCGGCCTGGGCGTGGTCCGCTCTGCCGGCTTCCGCGCTTTGCGAGCTTGCCGGGTTGAGCCTCTTTGCGCTCAATATCTTCGGCACCTTCCTCTTCGAGTCGAGTCACGCGCACAAACAGCCATTGCTAGTCTCCGCGCCGGAAAAACTCGCCTAATCGATTGGGCCGCGGGCGCGCGAAACAGGCAAGTTTTTGGCGCGAGTGGCTCTCATGTTAAAGTTACTCTCTCGAAGCGCCGCGGATGCCCTGAGCGCCTCCCGAGTAATCAAGGAGACCGATTTACCATGGCCAGCACGAATCCCATTCCGAGCGAGGCCCATAGCCCGAGGATCGGGTCCGCCAGGGCCCAGGGACCGAAGCGGCTGCGTGGACGCCAAACCCGCGTAGCGGAAGCCCACGGCGGGGAAACGCTGGGCCTTCGCGAACGCAAGAAGGCGCGTCTCCGCCAGCAGATCATCGACACCTCGATCCGGCTGTTCCGCAAACGCGGCTACGAAAACACCCGGGTGGAGGACATCGTCCAGATTCTCGAAATCAGCCAACCCACCTTCTTTCGCTATTTTCCCAGCAAGGATGCAGTGCTGCGCGAGGTCGGCCGCCGCGGATTCTCCTGCATCAAGGAGCATCTGGAAACCGAGCTTTCGAGCGCCGCCTCGACCGCCGAGCGGCTGCGCCACATGTATGCAGGTATGGCCCGCGAGGCGGAGTCCGACCGGCCCCTGTGGCGGGCCGTGGTGCTCTCCGGCGCCATGGATCCGGTGCGCTCTCCGGAGGCTCGCCGGCCGGAGGAAGTCGCTGCCAGTTTGCTGCGGGATATTCTTGCCGAAGGCCAGAAGCGCGGCGAACTCACCCGCGCCTTTCCGGTGGCCCATCTCGCCCAATTCATGGAAGGGCTCTATACCACCATCGTGCGGCGCTGGGCGGTGGATCTGCCCGTACCGCACAGTTTGAGCGAGCGGGTGCGCAGCGCTGTGGAGTTCTTTCTCGCCGGCGCGCGGCCCTAGTCCGTATTTTTCGCAAAGCGCCATTCTGCAATCCGGTGTCGTAGCGCGGGGCGGCTGAGCCCCGCGGCTTTTAGGCATTTGCCCAAAGGACCGGCAAGCGTGCGGGTTCGCACACGGCGCGAGAGTGCGCGACCAGCGAAAAGCCGCGGGGCTCAGCCGCCCCGCGCTACAGCCGCGGCAATCTCAGGAGGATGAATTGGGATACAACCCCCCCATGAAGCTGCCTGCCCTCGATTGCGGCCGCGGATTCTACGCCTCGGACAGAGCGAGAACGGCGCGATGAAGGCCGCCCTCCTGCGCTCCTCGAAGCAACCGCTCACCCTCGAAGAAGTTTCGCGTCCGGCGCCCGGCGACCAGGACGTTCTCATTCAGGTGGAAGCCTGCGGGGTGTGCCACTCGGATGTCCATCTGGCCGATGCGGACTGGCCGCAACTGGCCGCAGCGATGCAACTTCCCGCGATTCTCGGCCACGAAATCGCCGGGCGCGTGGTGGAGCGCGGCCAAGCGGTCTGCGACGTGCACATCGGGGAACGCGTCGGCGTGCCCTGGCTCTATTGGACGTGTGGCGAATGTGAGCTTTGCCGCGAAGGCCACGAGAACCTGTGCGCGCGGCAAAAGATTACGGGAGTTGCCGTCCACGGGGGTTTTGCCGAATTCATCCGCGCTCCGGCCAGCCACGTGGTGAAGATTCCGGAAGGTTTGGCCGCGCTCGAAGCGGCGCCGCTCTGTTGCGCCGGCGTGACCGTTTACCGCGCTCT
>Ga0187769_10001657_pt1 | contig 12742 bp, 12 predicted proteins | sample 0116_SJ02_MP02_1_FD_133140 | JGI IMG/M metagenome (GOLD analysis project Ga0187769, IMG submission 133140) | Tropical peat soil microbial communities from peatlands in Department of Meta, Colombia - 0116_SJ02_MP02_10_MG | ecosystem: Environmental > Terrestrial > Soil > Wetlands > Peat | place... | reverse complement strand
TAGCGGCCAGGATGAGGAAGAGGCCAGCGTTCGACATCGTCAGGGCGGGGCACGTCGAGTTCCTAGTCACCGACCTGAGGAAGGCGCGAGAGTTCTATGTGGACACCCTTGGCTTCATCCTGACCGACAGAGACTCCTCCCACCTATACCTCAGAGGAATCGAGGATAGGCACCACCACAGCCTGATTCTGACGAAGTCGGATAGGCCGGGCGTCGGCCACCTCGCGTTCAGAGTCGCTGACGACGACGACCTGCTCGCGATAGAGGAACTGTTGCGAAAGAGTGGGTGCGGGCCGAACCGGGCCAGGCCCGGAGCCGAAGCCGGATTGGGCAGGGCCCTGCTCGTCGAGGATCCGTTCGGATTCCCGGTCGAGTTCTATTCGGAGATGGAGAAGGAAAAGTGGATGCTGCAGCGATTCAACGAGCAGAGGGGAGCCAAGGTGATGAGGCTGGATCACTTCAACCTGCTGCTCCCGTCGGTCGAGGCCGCCTACCGCTGGTACATCCAGTCGCTGGGGTTCACGTGCACGGAGCTGACGGAGACGGAAGGGAGGAAGCCAGCCGTATGGGCAGCGTGGTTGAGAAGGAAGCACACGTGCCACGACGTCGCCCTGATGACGGGCAGGGGGCCGAGGGTCCACCACGCGGGCTTCACAGTTTCCGACAGAAACGCCATCATGGATTGCGCGGACATACTCGCGTCAGCCGGAATGGTGAAGAGCATGGAGAGAGGGCCTGGAAGGCACGGCATCTCGAACGCGTTCTTCCTCTACCTGAGAGACCCTGACGGCAACAGGCTCGAGCTGTACACCGGGGACTACCTCAGCACCGACCCTGACTGGGAGCCCATAAGGTGGAAGCTGAACGACCCGCAGAGGCAGACGTTCTGGGGCGCGCCCACGCCGGCCAGTTGGTTCAATGAGGCGATGCTGGTCAGGTCTCCCCTGACAGGGACCTTTCGAAAGCCCTCCGCGCCGAAGCTGCAGGACAGGCCTGACTATCTGGTCCGAAGGCGCTGACGTCTACCACATCGTTTCGGGCGGCTGCGGGATTGGTTCCCGCTTCTCGGTCGTGGTGTACTGCTGCTGATAGAAGACGAGGGGAGGTTTGTCGTTCAGCTTCTGCGCGGCTACTGCCTCGCCGATGAAGATTGAATGGTCGCCTCCGTCATAGACCCTCCATGTCTTGCACTCCACGACTGCTCGAACTCCCCGGATTATGGGCGCTCCCGTCTTGCCCGGGGTGAAGTCAATCCCCTTGAACCTGTCAGCAGCCTCGTCCATTCCCGCGAACCGCATGGACACGGACCTCTGATCGTCGGCCAGGAGGTTGATCGAGAATCCGCTTGACTGCGCGAGATGCGGATGAAGGCGAGAGGCCTTCGAGAGGGAGACCAGCACGAGAGGGGGGTTGAGCGAGATGCTGGTGAACGCGCTGACAGTGACCCCGCGAGGGCCCTCGGGAGTCATCATCGCCACAACAGTGACTCCCTGCGGGAACACCCGCATGACCTGCTTCATTCCGTCCTGGACCAGGGCGAGAGGAGTCGGCTGAGGGCTGACCCGAGCATCGGTGGACAAGCGGGCGCCCCGAAAAGTCTGGCCGTTAAAAAGAATTGGCACCCGAAATTGGGAGATTGGAGGTTGGTGCTGCTTGTTCTTCAGGAGCGTACTGGGGTCGTTCTCTTGAATCAGCGGACGCGCACTCTTAAATTCGGTCTGGATGTGAACTGCGACGAGTGCCGTGCCTGAAACGAAACCGAGGAGAATCCCGCGCTCTTTCTTCGTGAGAGCGATCTACTCCCTGGTCGCGATCGTCCTCGTAGTCGCCGTGGGCATGGTGGGCATGCACACCTTCGAGGGCCTGTCGTACTTGGACTCGTTCTACTTCATGGCCATGCTCGCGACGGGCGAGGGCCCAGCCTACACGCCGGTGACGGTCGGAGGCAAGCTGTTCGCTGGAATTCTATCCTTCGTCGCGGTCGGCACCGTCATCACGGCTGTCCTGTTCCTCTTCGGCCCGTTCTTCGGCTCGGTAATCAGGCTTGGGCTAGAGAGGGTCGAGGAAGAGGCGGAGAAAGAGAAAGAAAAAATCGAGAAAGGAGACTAGGGTTTCGTCGGCATTGGAGCCTGAGCCTGTCTGCCGAGCGCGATACCGGCTATTGCCAAGACTGCGCCTATGACGAAGGTGATTTCACCGTTCGTTACCCACGTGGAGTTGTTGTACATGAGGCCCCCCACCGGTCCAACGTAACCCAGCCCTTGAAGCGTGAAGACGAGGCCCGCCAGGGCCACCAGCACGCCAAGCACCAAGACCGCGAGTGCTGACCTCTTCAAGTCGGGCCGCGCCTAAAACACCCCAATTAGTTTCTTTCGGTCACGTGAGGCTAGCCAACCTCGAGCCCTTGAGGTTATCAGAAACAGTGTAAGATTATAAGCCGATATTATTAATCGAAGACCATGCCAATCGTCAGCCTCTCCTTTCCCGAGAGGATGCTCAAAGAGATGGACGAATTGGAGGAAGCACTCGAGTTCTCGGGAAGGTCCGAGCTGGTGCGCGCCGGGATACGGCTCCTCCTGCAGGATTTCAAGGACAAGAAAGCGATGTCCGGCAACGGGAGCGCGGTCGTCGTGGTCACCCACAGCGAGGAGAACGAGGAGCCAGTCACGAGAATCAAGCACAAATTCGACGACATCGTGAGGACCCACATCCACAACAAGATAGCCAAAGGAAATTGTGTCGAGCTCTTCCTACTGGAAGGACAGGCTCACGCGATTGCCTCGATGACCGAAGAGTTTCAGAAAGAAGACAAGATCAAGAGCGTACGACTCGTCAGACTTTAGCCCCGATGGGCAACCCCGTAGAGTCGGTGCGGAACCGCTTCAGGCGTGCTCCTCGAATCTCTTGTGCACGAAGCCGTGGGCGAGCCTCACGGCCAGGTACAGGAAGAAGACGATGCCCGTTATGAAGAAGCTGACCGGATAGGGCGTGAAGTATCCGACGAAGAGCCCAACCTGTGTCGCCAGCAGAGAGATGCCCACGGAGATGAGGATGGCGCGGTTGGGACGCATGGAGACATACTGGGCAGTCGCAGCGGGAGTGACCATCAAGGAGAAAATCAGCAGGACCCCAGTGACCTGAATTGCAAACGAGACGGCCAGGGCCACGACGATCATGAAGGCTGTGCCCAAGAAGAGCATGGGCATCCCCTTGGCCTCTGCGACGTCTTCATCCAGCGATGCGAAGAGCAGGGGCCGGTAGAGGAACCCCATAGCCACCAGAATCCCCAAGCCTGCAACCAATGTGATGAGCACCTCGTTGCTGCTTATGCCCAAGATCTCTCCAAAGAGAATGGAGATGGCTGCGGTCGAGAAGGCCTTGTACAGGCTGATGAACAGAAGGCCGAGCCCGAGCGCGAACGCGAGTACGATGCCGATCTGGGTGTCGCGGTTTGTTATCCTGCGCCCCAGCGCAGCGATGGCGATTCCTCCCGTGATGGAGCCAAGCACCAATCCCACGAGCGGGTCCAGTCCCAGGAGTATGGCCCCCGAAGCTCCCGCGAACCCGATCTCCGAGTAGGCGTGGGCAACGAAAGCCGAGCGGCGGAGGACGACGAAGTAGCCCGTAACTCCGGCGACGACCGAGATTATCCAGCTCGTCTCGATGGCGTGCTGCATGAACTCGTAGCTCCAGATCTGCTGGAGCATCGAGATCAGGTTGAGGTCGAGCGTCATCTCACGTCACCGTGGTGTTCCTCGACTCCGATTATCGCGACGTTGCCGTGAGGATCGCGCAGAACTTCGACCTGGATTCCGTACAGCGCCGTCAGGCTCTCGGACGTAAGGACCGTGCTCGGCTTGCCAGTCGCCACTTTGCCGTTCGCGACGTAGATCACCTTGTCGAGGTGCGGGAGAAGAGGATTGATGTTGTGGGCTATCAGCAGGGCGGTCACTCCTCTTGAACGAACAACGTCGTTGACCAGGTGCAGAAGGTCCGTCTCGCGCTTCAGGTCGAGGTTCGAGAGGGGCTCGTCTAGAAGCAGAATGTCGGGATTGCTCACCATCGCCTCAGCCAGGAAGATCCTCTGTAGCTCACCCCCCGAGAGAACCCCCAGAGGATAGTGGGCCAGCTCGCTCGCGCCGACGCTTTCGAGCGCCGCGAGGGCTGCGTCGCGATCAGCGTGTGAGAATGGATTGATGCCCCATCGGGCTCCGGAAAGCCCGAGCCGCACGAGTTCCACGCACTCTATGTGGGTCTCGCTGTCTATGAGGTGGCGCTGGGGTACGTAGCCAATCCTGGGGTTGCCACGCCTGGGAGGGGCGCCGAGAATCCGCAACGCCCCTCTGGTGGGCTGCTGCAATCCCAGCAGCAAGCGGAAGAGCGTGGTCTTGCCGGCCCCGTTCGGACCTATGACGGCAACAAACTCGCCGCCCCCGACGCTGAAGGTTGCGTCTCGCCAGACGGTCTTCGCGCCGTACCCCGCCGAGAGGTTTTCAGCTTCTATGAGCTTGGACTGCACACGAACCACGACTGTCGAAGGTCACACTCTGTCATTACCCATTATTGACCAAGCGCCGCTGCGTTGAGAGCGTTTTGGAGCTCACCCGCCTCTCCCTGCATCCACGCCTGGAAGGTGAAGTTGGGCGGCTGGATGGTCTCCGATATGCGGATGTACGGAATCTCCTTCTGGGCCGCCAGTGCGAGGAGGCTCTGCGTCAGCGGTGTTATCGTCTGCTCGTTGTAGACGAGGACGCGCACGGTACTGTTCCCGCCATCCAACTGGTTCTGGAAGGTAGCCACGTCCTGCGCCGACGGGTCGTTCCCCTCCGCGACTGCATCCATGAAAGCCGGCGGAGTGACGACGTCCAGGCCCGTCGCGTTCGCCATGTACACGAATATGCTCTCGGTCGACGCCACGGGCGTCCCAGAGAACTGCTGCTTGATTACTGTCTCCTGCTTCATGTAAGACGAATAGAGCGACGAGTTCAGGCTTGAGTATCGCGCGGTGAAGTATGCCTTGTCGGCCGGGTCGATGCCGACCAAAGCCCTGAACATGGCAGCCACCGTGTCGTTGACGTAGTATGGGCTGTACCAGAAGTGAGGATTGGCGTCTATGGGCTGCTTGACAAGCTCTTGCACGTTCAGGACGACCTGACCTGGAGTGTTCTCTGCCGAGATTATGTTGAGAGCCCAGGTGTCGTATCCTGCTCCATTGACGACGACAAACTGTGCGTTCGTGATTGCCCTGGCATTCGCAGGGTTGCTTTCGTACTCGTGGGGATCGATATTCGGGTCCGAGACGATGCTCGTGACGTTCACGCGCGTCCCGCCCAGCTGAGAGACGAGGCTCCCCCAGAAGTTCTCCGCCGCGACGACTCGCACCTTGGAGCTCGGACCAGCGCCGGTCGGAACGGCGACCGAGCCCGGCGAGCCCGTGAAGTACAGAGCCGCAGCCGCCCCGCCGACGACTATCACAGCGAGGACTGCGACGACGACGTACTTCCTCATCTTCCGGCCGCCCCCGTTTTGGTTCGAGGAGATGGTCATGCCGCCCATGGTCGTGCTGTGCGAGTGATTAATAAATTCTGCTCGTTTATTATTATATTCGGCGGAACGATGTAGCTGAAGTTATTTAGGCCAGCCGAGCTCCAAGAGCGCCATTTTCTGCCTGCGGAAGCTTCCTGGGGGGCCCTCGGAGCCCCGACGGTTCGTTTGCCGGGACTGGAATCTCGCGTGTCCGATGAACCGCTACTCTGGTAGCCTGATCTCGACGCCTTCGGACCGCGCCACTGGTTTCCAGTAGTCGTTGACCGATGCTTGAATCTGCGCGATTGCAACCTCGTTCTCTGACGGGTGGAAGAGGTGCGAGTACCTCTCCTGCGTAATCAGGTACTCGCGCACCGGGGTCAGTGCCCTGGGCACAAGAGTGTGCTTCACGACGCCGTCGACGGCTTCTTTCAGAGGCCACACGCCTGTGGCGACAGCGAGCTTCTCCACCTTGATGGAGAGTGAGGGATCGTAGCCCCAGCCAGTCGGGCAAGAGGCCATCGAGAGGTAGAGCTTCGGCCCCCTCGTCGAAAGGCCCTTCTCCACCTTCCTGAGGAAATCGACGCCGTGTGACGTGGACAGGGTCGCGATGTACGGCGGCTTGTGCGCACGCCATATCTCGAAGAGGTCTTTCTTCTTCGTGGTGTTACCGAGGGGTGATTCGGCGGTCGGGGGCGTGGTCTTCGAGGCCGAGCCGAAGGGCGTCGAGGAGGACATCTGGAAGCCAGTGTTGCCGTAGGCCTCGTTGTCGTAGCAGAGGTAGTAGAAGTCCAGTCCCCTATGGATGGCGCCTGACGTGGACTGTAGACCGATGTCGTAGGCCGCCCCGTCGCCTGTTACGACGACCACCTTGAGGTCTTCGGATTGGGGCACCCTCCCCTTTGCGATTAGCAGGTCGAGGGCGTCCCGGATGCCCTGGGCGCCAGCGGGGGCGCTCGCGAACGCCGTGTAGAGCCAGTTCGACTTCAACGGGCTGTATGGATATGCGAGGAGAAGGGTCATGCAGCCAGCGGCGTTCACCCAGACGACGTTGCCTCCGAGCGCCTTGTGAAAGAGCCTGACGGCGAGGACACCCCCGCACCCTGCACAGAGGGTGTTGCCGGGCGTGAGGTAATCCTCGGCCGGCATGTCCTTGAGCGTCCTGAACCTGGTTGCGCTGGTCATCGTCGGGTCTCTCCCCTTGCCGCCGCCAGTATCCTGTTCACCTTTTCCAGCTCGTCCTCCCTGAACAACTGGATAGCCTTCGGCTTCTTGCCGTTTTCTCTTGCTGCCCGCATCTCCCCGAAAATCGACTCCATCTCCCTTGACGTCATCTGCTTGCCGCCCAGTCCTCCGATCACAGGCAGGATTAGGTCGGGCCGCCTTCGCTCGTGGTACAGAGCCGAGACGACCTCCGGGTAGAGAATCCCGCCTGAGCCTGGCGCGAGGTTCTGGTCGAAGACCGCGACGGCCTTTCTTCCCCTCAGGTCGTCCGCAACTTCGTCGACCGGAAACGGCCTAATCATCCGGAGCTTGAGAAGGCCCGCTTTCACTCCCTTCTGGCGCAGGGTCCTCACTGCCTGCTTCCCCAGGGCTGTGAACGAGTTCGTCATCACCAGGACGTACTCCGCGTCGTCCAGCATGTAGCCCTCGACCGGACCGTAGGGCCGGCCCATGATGTTCTGGTACTCGGTGGAGACCTCGCGGAAGACCTGCTCCGCCGCGAGGGACGCGGCGTGAACGTGGTACCTGAAGTAAGCGTAGGTGAACCCCTCCATCACCGCGGAGGCCTTGGCCACCGGCTCAGTCGCTCGGAAGGGATGCGGTGGAGCGTATTCGGGGAGGAACCGGTCGACTTGGGCCTGCTCCGGCAGGACGACCTTCTCCCTCGTGAACGACAGCTCGAAGCCGTCCATGTTCACCAGCACGGGGAGCATCACGCGCCTGTCCTCGGCCACCCTGTAGGCGAGCAGAACCAGGTCGGCGACCTCCTGGCAGGTCTCGGCGTGGAACTGGAGGAACCCGCTGTCCCTCGCAGCCAACACGTCGTTGTGGTCGGGCTCGAGAGTGACAGGTGCCGCCAAGGCGCGGGAAACGTTCACAAGGACCAGGGGAGCTCTCCAACCCGAGACGTTGTAGAGCATCTCCATGGCGTAGAGGAGCCCCTGGCTGGAAGTCGCCGTGAAGACCCTGGCTCCAGCAAGGGAGGCAGAACCCGCGGCGGTCATCATCGAATGCTCGGACTCGAGCTGGACGAGCTTGGCCCTCATCGAACCGTCGCTGACCCACTCGGCAATCGTCTCGATTATCTCTGTCTGGGGAGTGATCGGGTAGGCGGGAATGTAGTCGACTTTGGCGAGTCTCGCCGCCCATGCCGCCGCGCCGTTCCCCGTTATCAGCTGGCCCTTCACGCCGTCGACACCTCCATCTGCTGCGCGACCGCCTTCAGCGGGCACTCGGTCATGCAAATCATGCAGCCCTTGCAGTTGTCGTAGTCGATGTGGAGCCGGCCGTCGGCGCCGAGAGAAAGCGCCGACTCCGGGCAGTAGGCGTAGCATATCAGGCAGTCCGTGCACTTCGCGTAGTCTATGACAGGTCTGAACGTCCTCCAGTCCCCCGTTCCCCTGAGCGGGGAGTTCCCTGCCGCGAGTATGTCCTCGTTGCCGCTTCCTTGGAGTACGAACGCGATTGGAACGAGCCTCTCGGAGGATTCGAGCTCCTCGGTCTTCAGTTCAATGGGCTCGAGGCTCGAGTAGACCTTCCTAGCGAGTTCGACGTTCTTCTCTATCGTATCCTGCGAGAGACCGACGTATCCGAGTTCCTCAGCCACGGCCGCCGCCAGCGACCCCTCTGTGACGGAGACGACTCGGGCCACCGCGGCGGCTACGGCCGCGCTAAGAATCGGTTTCCCAAGCGCGTTCAGGGCCAGGCCGGTCAGGTCGAGGGTGAGAATCGTGATGTCGCGTCTATCGCTCTTGAGGTCGCTCACCTTTCGGGTGGTGTTGACCACCGCCACTCCTCCTTTCCTCAGTCCAGCCAAGGGGTTTGCGAGCGGGTCGTCGAGCAGTGACTCGTCCATGAGGCCGACGACGTCGGGGCCGAAGATGAATCCCCGCTCTGTGATCTCCTGATCCGAGAACCTCGTGAACGCGGTCACAGGCGCCCCCCTCCTCTCCGCGCCGTAGAGAGGGAAATCCTGAACGTTGTACCCGTCGCCGAACGCGGCGCTTCCAAGAATTCTGCTGGCGGTCTTGGCCCCCTGACCTCCACGGCCGTGGAAACGGGTCCTAATGATCAACTCTACTCTGCTCGTTGAGCGTGTTGAACCTCAATTAAAGCAGAAGCTCATTTCTCACTGATGAGAACACCTCGAACGCGGCGGGCCCCACTTGGGCGCTTCAAGCGCAGAAGGTTCATCGGACCGCCTGCGAGACCAGGACTAGGCGCTAGAACACGGGGCGAAGGCCGAGGATGGCATGGGGTACGCCCCAACTCACACCACGAAGGACGACAGCATTATGATTCCGACAATAATCAGCAGGATGCCAGCTATGAGGTGGAGTTTCTTGATGTTCTTCTCCCTGAACTCCGAGGCCTTGCCTATGCTGGTGAAGCTGAAGTAGACGAGGGCTGTGATTATGAGCATCGGCAAGACGAACAGGAAGTTGTAGTACGACAGCCAGGCGACTGCGCTGTCGAGCGGCAGGTCCTTCAGCAGGCTCCCCGCGACGAAGTAGGGCCCGGTTATGCACGGCAGGAGGAACGCTGTTACGAGCACGCCTGCGACGAAGGCGCCTGGAATCGTAGCTATCTTGCTGAGAAGGACCTTGTCCATCGTTCCGAGCATCTTCGGCCTCCACCTCATGGGCACCTCCATTGTGAAGCCCAGCGCCCCGTAGGAGATGAAGTCCTTCAGATTGAAGAGCCCCAGAGCAATCGAGAAGACTCCGAACGCAGCGTAGATGTAGACGTTCCTCAGTCCGGTGACCGCGAGCACGGACTTGATGCCCAGCAGCAGGCCGACGCCTATGACGAGGTAGAATGCGAATATGCCGAGGGCAAACGAACTCCCCCCGAGCAGCAGCCTGTACTTCTTCGTCGGATTGTACATGAACATGGTCGACAGCAGGAAGATCAGCACGGCGAAGGCGCACGGGTTTATCGAGTCTACGAGCGCTAGACCGGTTATCTCAAGTATGGTCAGACTCGCGAGGCTGCCCGAACCCACCGAAGGGAGCGCCACGCCGCTCTGAGCGAACGCGGCCAAGTGGCTCGACAGGAACGAAATCGAATCAGTGTCGCCTACGCGGTAGGTGCCGTTCACGAAGAGGATGGGCACCGCGCCCCAGTCGGTCTGAGGCACGTTGTAGTAGACCAGGTACTGCGAGAGCAAGGTCTGGTCTGTTATCGCGTTGATGTAGGTTGTCCTGATGTCGTAGACTGAACTCTGGCTCAGGATGAAGTTGTCGACTGCCTCGCAGTGCGGGCAGCCGTTCACGTATGCAAGGGCGATGTAGATGGGCTTCCCCAGCTTGTTCGTCGTGTTGGCCGCCGTCGTCGTGATCATCGTCGAGTTCGTGTTGGCCGAACAGCCTGTCGTGGTAATGTTACACGTGGAATTGGACTCCTGGGCAGCCCTCGTTGGGACGCCGCCCGACGCGATGGCAAGGGCAACGACGAGGAAGGTGACTAGCAGGGCTGCCGCTGACTTCCGATTCATGATGGCCTGTCTTGGGGCTCTGGGTAGCCCTAATAATCGGATACACGATTCTCCATTTTGATAATAATGCCATAGCGGCCGAAGGCGGATACGTATCGATGGAGATCCTCACCAAGGCGAACCACCCCTACACGGTATCTGGTGGCCCCCTGGAAACCGGAACAAAAAGAGGGGGGAGCTCCCTTCGGGAGCTCTCTCTTTCTTCGCGCTTTTCTTGTTCTTGTTCTCGACTCTGTATCAGAGTGTCAGAGTGACCTATGAAAGCAGGGCTTGTGACAGTATGGACTTCAGGATTGGGACCTTGTAGGTGTTGTATGGGAGCGGGGTGGCGGAGGCCACGGCAGCGGTTGCCGCCGCAGCTGCTGACGTTGCGTTGAGCGTCTGGCCAACGACCGCCGTCTCGGCAGCAGTTGACCTGAGTGGAGTTGGTGCAACTCCGCCCAGCGCTATCCTGGCAGCTGTGCAAGTCGTGCCGTTCAGGGTGAGCAACGTGGCTACGCTAACTACTGCGAAGTCTATTGCCTTTCTCTGCGCGTACTTGACGTAGGCCTGCTTGGTTCCGGATGCCGGAACAGGGACGTCCACCTCGGTTATGATCTCGCCGGGCTTCAACACGGTGCCGGTGAGAGCGTCAAAGAAGCTCTCGATTGGTATGGTCCTGCTGCTTGTCACGACGCTCGCGTCGAGAGCCGTGAGTGCAGTGGCCGTGTCCGATGGGTAGACGGAGTAGCACCCCTTGGGCGCTCCGTAGATCGAATGGTAGGTGTTGACACCTCCGACCGCGTAGCATGTATTGCCTCCCTTCCGCAGGCAGACAATCCTGCCGCCCACGCGGTCCGGGTATCTGTAGTACCAGCACTGAACTGCTTGGGCCAGATTGCCTCCTAGGGTTCCCATGTTCCGGACATTTGGCGTCGCCACCGAAGCGGCGGCTGAGGCCAGAGCCGGACAGCTGGACTGAACAACCGAGGAGCTGGCGATGTCTGCGAGCTTGGCCAGCGCGCCCACCTTCAGGGTCGACCCGCTGACCGCGATGGTGTCGAGGTTGGGGATGGTCTTGAGGTTCACCACAAGCTGCGGATACGGAATCGCAGTGGTAGGTGAGTAGATGCCTGTCTCGAGTGCGTTGAGTAGGTCGGTACCGCCCGCTATCGCGCTCGCCGCTACGTTGGGCTGAGTGAGAGCTGCGGTCGCGTCGCTTACAGTCGTTACGTCCGTGTGCTTGAATGGTTGCATTCTATCTCATCTCAATAGCTGATAGCGTTCTGGGAGGGCTGGGGTTTGATTACACCCAGGGCTGCCAGAACCTTGTCATTTGTCATTGGCGCGTTGAGTATCCTCGCACCCACGATGGTGGCAACGGCGTTTGCCATTGCCGGGTAGCTCGCCGAAAGGACTCCTTCGCCGATTCCCTTCAATCCGTAGGGCCCGTCGGGGTGTGGGTAGGGAATTGGAATTGTCTGGTAGTTGGCCATGTGGGGGACGTCGAGGAACGTGGGCTCCTTCTGCTGCTTGATGTACAGGTTCATCGGTCTTCCGTACGAGATGGAGGGCTGTCTTGTGTCGAAGACCACCTCCTCCATCGTGGAAGTTCCAAGACCCTGGCTCAGGCCAGCCTCGAGCTGACCGCTGTACAAGCCTGGATTGACGGGAACTGCGTCGCACGTGTTGACCAGCTGTACGAGGTCCACCTCTCCAGTTTGGGTGTTCACGTCTACGACCACACCCGCGCCGAGGAAGCAGTAGGAGTTGTCCGACGACCTAGTGGTGATGGTGTGGGATCCGTATCCCAAGACTTCGGTCTGTGTCCCAATTGAGATGAGGGAGCTGATGGCGACCTTCTGGGATGGGTTGGACGTCACGAAGACATAGCCGTTGCTCGTGCTCAGCTGCGAAGCCGGCACGTTCAACTTCGGAGCGGCAAGCGCAAAGAGCTGTTGCTTGGCGTTGACGCACGCGTCGACGACCGAGTTCCCTTTGCAGAATGTGCTCGTGCTCCCTGCGGATGTGCTGCAGTTGGGGAGTGTGGCTGTGTCCTTCATGCGGTATGTGTAGACGCTCGACACCGGAACCTGGAACTGTTCCGCGGCGATCATGGATACGACGGTATCGAGTCCCTGTCCGTGGTCTGATCCGGCGCTTCTCACCTGTATGGTTCCGTCGGGCTCCACCTTCACGTAGATGTTGGCACCCCAGACGCCAGGACTGTACTTGTTGCCCGCTGCGACGCCGATGGCTCTCTTGACGGGAGCTGCTGGCTGAGCAACGGGACTGCCGTAGCCCACGGCGCTCGCCGCCTGGCTGAGGCACTGTGATGCCCCGCAGCTCGACTGGATCGAATTCTCGCCCACGATGCTCAAGTTGCCCGGCTGAACCATGTACTTCAGCCGAAGCTGCACGGGGTCGACTCCAGTCTTCGCGGCGATGAGGTCCATCTGCTGCTCGAGGGCCCATTCCTGCTCCGGGACACCGAAGCCGCGGAATGCGGCTCTCATC
>Ga0187769_10001656_pt1 | contig 12746 bp, 18 predicted proteins | sample 0116_SJ02_MP02_1_FD_133140 | JGI IMG/M metagenome (GOLD analysis project Ga0187769, IMG submission 133140) | Tropical peat soil microbial communities from peatlands in Department of Meta, Colombia - 0116_SJ02_MP02_10_MG | ecosystem: Environmental > Terrestrial > Soil > Wetlands > Peat | place... | reverse complement strand
GCTCGGGATGGGCATCGTCGCCGGCATCGCCTACGGGAATCCGACCTTCTTCCCGGCCGCGCAGTCGCACGCCCTCGGCTCCCAGTGCTACTCCGCGGGGTCGACCGCCTGCGGCGGGTTCAACCTCGCGGCGGTGTTCCTCATCGAGGTGGCGTTCACGTTCATGCTCGTGATGGTGATCCTCTTCTCGACCCGCGGGGACGGTTCCGCGAAGAACCTCGCCCCGATCGGGATCGGGCTCACCCTCCTGATGGCCAACCTGGTCGCGATCCCGGTCGACGGGGCGTCGATCAACCCGGCGCAGCTTCGCCCCGGCCGTGCTCTCCTCGATGTGGTCGAGCGGCAACTGGGCGATCGGGCAGGACTGGGTCTTCTGGGTCGCCCCGATCATCGGGGGCCTGTTCGCGGCGGTGCTCGACCGGATGCTCCACCCGAAGGCGGCGTAACCGCCCCGGCTCCGCCGCCTAGGAGCCGACGAGCCGGGCGAGCGCGCTCGGGGTGAGGAGCTCCTTCTCGAGCTCCTCCGGGGCGTAGACGAGGACGCCGCTCGGCCCGGGGACCCGTCGCCAGTCGATCCCCTGCTCCGTGAACTCGGAGGGGTCCGCGCCGACCTCGGTCACGGACTCCACGACCCGGAGCGGCAGCGTCGCGCCGTCCCGGGCGAGAAGGAGGACGTCGTTCGGCTCGTCGTAGACCACCCAACCCCGCGGCACGATCACCCGGAGGTGGAGGAGCCGGGGCCGGAACTGGCTCTCGCTCTCCGTCTCGGTACGCGAGAAGACCGCATACTCCCGTCCCTCGTGCTCCACCAGCCGGTCGAACTGGAACGACCGCTGCCGGAACTCGAGGACGTTGATTTCGAGGTCGCTCTGGTCGAGCACGACGCACCGACGCCCCGTCCTTAGATAACTCGGCGGGGCGGCCCGGCGCGGGCAACGCTAATAAACGGTCACCCGTACCGCCGCGCGTTCGGACTGAGAGGGAATGAAACGCTCTTCGCGGGTCTGGAAGAAACGCGGCCACATGCGGTGGAAGTGGCGCAAGAAGCGGATGCGCCGCCGCATGCGGGCGCAGAAGATGCGCAAGCAGTAACGGTCCCGGGGTACCGGGCCGAACCCGTTCCCGCGCTCACCACGCGGCGCGCTCGAGCTGGCGGGCCTTCTTCGTCGACTTCTTCCACTCGCGGTAGTGGTCCCGGCAGAGGGGCGCCCGCCGGCCCTTGTCGGGAAGGTTCGAAAACGCCTTCTGGGCCTCGGCGAGGGAGAGCCGTCGCGCCGCCGGAGCACCGCACCCGGGGACGAGGCACGGCTCCTCTTCCTCGCCGCCCCCTCGAGCTCCGGGACCCGGTTCCTCGCTCATCGCCGCGCCCTCTTCGCCGCCTCGGCCACGAGGGCCGGTATCTCGTAGGGGAACCGGGCCACCCGGGCCCCCGCCGATTCGAGGGCGGCGACCTTGGTCTGAGCGGTCCCCTTGCCGCGGGTGATGATCGCACCCGCGTGCCCCATCCGCTTCCCGGGGGGAGCGCTGCGTCCGGCGATGTAGGCGACCACCGGCTTTGAGAAGTGATGACGGATGTACTCCGCCGCATCTTCCTCCGCCGTCCCGCCGATCTCCCCGACCATCACGAGCGCGTCCGTCTCGGGGTCGGACTCGAACAACGGCAGCGCGTCAAGGAACGTCGTGCCCACCACCGGGTCGCCGCCGAGGCCGATGCACGTCGACTGGCCGAGCCCGACCTCCTTGATCCCGTTCACGATCTCGTAGGTGAGCGTCCCGCTCCGCGAGATGACACCGACTCTCCCCGGCTGGAAGACGACGTTCGGAATGATGCCGACCTTCGCTTTGCCGGGGGCTCCGATCCCCGGGCAGTTCGGCCCGATGATCCGGGTCCCTTTCGACCGGGCGTAATGGTACATCACGAGCATGTCGTGAAACGGGACGTGCTCGGTGACCACGACCGCGAGGCGGATCCCGGCGTCCACCGCCTCGAGGAGGGCGTCCCGGGCGTACGGGGCGGGAACGAAGATGCACGACGTGTTCGCGTGGGCCTCCTCGACGGCGTCCCGGACGGTCTCGAACACCGGGACGCCTTCGACCTGCGTCCCCGCCTTCCCGGGGGTCACGCCGGCGACGATCGAGGTCCCGAACGCCTGCATCTGGCGCGTGTGGACCGTCCCCTGATGGCCGGTGATCCCCTGGACGACCACGCGGGTCTCCCGGTCCACGAGGACGCTCATGCGCGCCCCCGGGCCGCGTCGACGGCGGCCTGCGCGGACGCGCGAAGGTCGGAGATCGCGGTCACGCCGGCCGAGCGGAGGATGGCGATCCCCTCGGCCTCGTTGTTGCCCCGGATCCGGGCGACGAGCGGGAACCGGTCCGCGGCCGGCACCTGGCGCATCGCCTCGACCAATCCGCTCGCGACCGTGTCGCAGCGGGTGATCCCGCCGAAGATGTTCAGGAACACCGCGGTCGGACGCGCGCGGGCCATCAGGAGGAACGCCTCGGTCACCTTCTTCGGGTCGTCGGTCCCGCCGAGGTCGAGGAACACGCCGGGTTCACCGCCGAGCTCCTTGAGCACATCGAGGGTCGCCATCGTGAGACCGGCTCCGTTCGCGATCACCCCGATGTTCCCGTCGAGCTGGACGAACGCGATCTCCTTCTCGCGGGCGATCTCCTCGAGCTCGGTCCGGTCGTCCCGGACCTCGGCGTACTCGGGGTGTCGGAACGCCGCGTCGTCCTCGATGATCACCTTCGCGTCGAGCGCGACGAGCCCATCTCCGACGACCGCGAGCGGGTTCACCTCGACGAGCTCGGCGTCCTCCTGCTGGAAGACCTTCCACAGCGAATCGAGGACGCGCTCGAGCGACCGGGCCTGGGGGCCCGAGAGACCGAGGACCTTGGCGGCCCTCCGCTTCTCGTACCCCGTCAACCCCGGGAACGGGTCGACGGTCTGCCGGTCGATCTCGGCGTCCGCGACCGATTCGACCTCCACTCCCCCCCGGGCGCTCGCCATGAGCAACGGCAGGCGTTGCGCGCGGTCGAGGGTCATCGCGACATAGAGTTCCCGCCCGATCGGGAGCTTCTCCTCGAGGAGGAGCTCGCGGACCTTCTCGCCCTTGAACTCGAGACCGAGGATGGCGGTCGCCGCCGCCCGCACCTCCTCGAGGGAGCTCGCGAACCGGACCGCCCCTCCTTTCCCCCGTCCACCGGCGAGCACCTGTGCCTTGACGACACAGGGGAGCGGCACCTTCGCCTCTCGGACGAGCGCCTCCGCTTCGTCGGGGGAGCGAGCGACCTCTCCCCGGGGAAGTGGGACCCCGTACTTTCGGAAGACCGCCTTCCCTTGCCACTCCGCAAGCTTGACCATAGGATTCCTCGGCGCGCCCATAAAGTCGGTCTATTAAGGGCGGCGGTCGCGGCGGCGTAGGGCGGGGGTCCCGGGAGGTCAGTGCGGGCGGGTCCGGTGACGGCCCGGCCGCCGCCCGCGGCGGCGCGGGGGGTTCGGGCCCTCGGCCGGGATCACGACGGCGACATTCGAGAGCGCTCGACCAAGTTCGTCGAGCAGCTTCCCCGCGAACTCGCTCTTCGGCCCGCGGATCCAATGGCGGCCCCCGTCGGGCGGCAACACGAGCGCGTTCGTCTGAGCCGCTCCCATGACGGAGACGTCGTTCGCGACCACCCAGTCCGCCCCGGTCTCTCGGGCGAGCGAACGGCCGAGCTCCTCCAGCTCGCTCGCGGACCGGCCCGGCTCGAGCTTGAACGCGACCAGCAACGATGGGGGCGGAGCGAGCCGGCGCAACTCGGGAAGCACTTTGGGTGCCCGACGGAGCGTGAGGGTGAGGCTCTCGTGCTCGCGCGACGGAATCTTTCCCGGACGCCGCTCGAGGGTGAAGTCGGAGAGGGCGGCGGGAACGATTACCGCGGCGGCGGCGGCCAGGTCCGACTCTCGCTCTCGGGCGAGCTTCAGGAGGTCGTCGACGCTGCGCCAGGTCCTCCGGGGGATCCAGGGAGGAACCGGGACCTGGAGCGATCCCGCCCACAGCTCGACCTCCCCGCCCCGATAGTACGCTTGGTTCGCGAGGGCGACCGCCGTCGTTCCCGAACTTTCGTTCGTCACGGACCGCACCTCGTCGATCGCTTCTCGCGCCGCGCCTCCGATCACGATCACCCGTCGCCCGGGCCACGGGCCGCTCCCCAGCCGATGGAGGACCGCAGCCGCGACCTCCTCCGGGGTCGCGATCTTCTCCTCTCCCTCGGTCGAGGCGCCGGGGATGATTCCGACGCCCCACTTCCGGAGCTTCTCGAGATTCTCCTGGACGGCGGGGTTCACTCCCATGTGACTGTGCATCGCCGGGGCGAGCATCATCGGGACACCGCCGCCCAGGGCGACCGAAGCGCACGAGGTCACCGGAGTATCGTCGATGCCGTGAGCGACCTTCGAGATCGTGTTCGCGGTCGCCGGCGCGATGAGATATAGGTCCGCCCGCCCCGGTCCGGGCCCGAGCAAGGTCACGTGCTCGACGTTGCCCGTCAGCTGCGTGACCGGCGGATGCCCGGAGGCGAACTCGAGCGTCTCGGGGGTCACGAGTCGCATCGCTTCGGGGCTCATCACGGTACGGACGTCCGCCCCGTGGCGGATCAGCTCCCGGATGACCCGCGGGAGCTCGACCGCGGCGATCGAGCCCGAGACCCCGATCACGATCCGACGGCCGGCGAGCAGCTGGCTCGACCGTCCGCGAATGAAGTGGCTCGGGTGCATCGGGAACCTGCGGGACGACTCCCGCGAACGGGAGACACGCCGCGCTATTAGCCCGACCGGCCGCTCACCACCTTAAAGAGGCCGTCCGGCTCGCCCGCGCGATGGCATCCCCGCACGGGACCTCACCCTCAGAGGACTCGACACCCAAACCATACCCGTCCGCCCTTCCGATGGTGTCCGCCACGAGCCAGTTCGCAGAGGTAGGCCGGTCGGTGCGGGGACCGCGCCCGGAGGTGCCGCCGCAGAAGGTTGACCGGGGGGTGGTCGTGTTCGACCTCGACGGGACGATCCTCGACGACCTCGGTCTCATCGCCGACGTGGCTGCGTCGGCGATGTCGCAGTCGTTCGGGACTCCCGAGGCGGAAGCCCGCATCCATTACCTTGCGACCACCGGGATGCCGTTCGAGGCTCAGCTCTCCCAGCTCTACCCGGACGCGCCGGCCCCGTTGCGGGACTCGACCGCACGGACGTTCCACCAGCGCAAGGTCACCGAAGCATACTCCCACGCCCACCCGTTCCCGGAGGTCCCCCGGCTCCTCAACACGCTCCACCGCGAGCGCTGGACCCTCGTCGTCGCCACCGGGGCCGAGACCGAGATGGCCGAACTCCTGCTCGAGCGGGAAGGCCTCCGGTACTGGTTCGAAGAGGTCTTCGGTTCGGGGGACGGCACCAAGCGGGAGCATCTCGTCGAGTACCGTCGACGTTACCCCGGCGTGCCGATGTTCCTCGTCGGGGACTCCCGATTCGACATGGAGGCGGCGAGCTCGTCCCCCGGGGTGATCCCCATCGCGCGAGCCTCGCGTCTCCCGGGGTGGGCCCTCACACCCGCCGACCTTCGGAAATGGGGAGCGGCCTGGGCGGCGTACGACCTGTCCGAACTGCCGTCCGCCCTCGCGAAGTTCTCCGCACGGTCGCGTCCGCCGGGACGCCGGGCATCGCCGTCCCGACGACGCCGGGCGTAGGGCCGGGACCGAGAGTCTCACGAGGCGGGGGTGGTCCCCGCATCGCTTTGAACCCGGGTCGAGGGATCCACAGTCCCCCAGGATAGGCCAAACTACCCCATCCCGGCCACGGGCGTTGGACGCCGTGGCCGTACGAAAAGGTTTCCCCGCTCCCGCGGGACTACCTCGGACCCCGGGTCGGTGGCTCGGAAGGACCCTTCTCGGCCTGCTCGAGGAACGCTCGGCGCTCCCGGCGCTCGTCGTGCGCCACATACAGGAAAAACGCGCCGAATCCGACCGCGATCCCGCTCGCGAGCCACGCGTCGACGTACTCAATGCCGGCCCCCGCGAGGAAGAGCCCCAGCGCGAGCAGGACGCCGAGCGCGATCGTGATCCACCCGCCGATCACGAACGTGGTTTCTCGAAGCATCGGATCTCCTCACCTTGCGCAGCCCGGGGTACCGGGGAGCTCCCAGGACTCGGAGGGCTTAGAGGTTCGGTCGGTCGAGCCGCAATCGTAAAGCGCCCGTTGGCACCACCGCGCGGGAGGGGGAGACCGTGGCCGGCAGCGGGAACCGGGGACTCGCGTTCGTGTTCGGTGCATTGTCCGCGATCTTCTTCATCCTCGCGGCGGCAGTCAATTTTTTTGGCGGGTTCTTCTTCCTCTTCGCCGGATCCGGGTCGCACGCGCTGGGCGCCTGGGGCCGGTCCGTGATCGACGTCGTCGTCGCCCTGATGGTCGGGCTGTTCACGGTGCTCGGACGCTCCGGCGACCATGACCGTACGCTCGCGGCGGGGATCATCCTCGTAGTGCTCGCCTTCATCGGTTGGTTCGCGCTCGGGCTCACGGGAGAAATCGTCGCCCTCGTCGGGGTCCTCTTCGCGCTCGTGGCGGGAATCCTCTACCTCGTCTCGACCGCGTGAGGGAGGCTCGGGCGCGTCTCCCCGCGGCTCGCGGTTAAATCCCTCCGGTGGAGTCGGGACGCACGATGCCCCTCCAACCCCTCGCCTCGGTCGACCGCACGAACCTGCGATGGCTCCGAAGCCGGGAGCGCCCGGTGGCGTTCTCCCTCCTTTCGGGCGACGCGACCGTGGCGACCCTCGAATGGGCGCCGGGGGGCCGGTCCCTCGCCACCCTGACGAGCGTGTCGGAGGAGTGGACGCTGAAACGCGGGGGGTTTCTGAATCCGCATGTTACCGTCCGCGCGCAAGAGAAGTTGCTCGCCCGACTGTCGGTCCACTTGAACTACCACCAGGTCGACGTCGCCGGGGGGCGCTCGTACCGCTTTCACCGGGCGGGCGTCCTCGTCCCCGCCTGGCAGGTCAGCACCCGGGCCGGAAAGGAGGTCCTCCACGTCGAGCCGGTACGGGAAGGTCGCCACCTGAGCGCCGGGGCGGTCGTGGTCTCCCCCGACGCGGCGGACCTCCCCGACCTTCTGCTGCTCGCCGCGCTCTCGTGGTACTTCATCGTGCTCGCCTGGTTTGAGGACGAAGCGGTCGAAACGCTCGCTCCGTTCGAAGGGCCGGATGCCCCGGCCTCGCTCGGGTCGTGAAGCGACGCAGGCCTAGCTCGGTCGCGGGATCGCCTGCTGCTTGAGCTCGGAGAAGCAGGACGAGCAGAGGTTGTGCATCTTCGGCCAACCTTCGGCGGGGATCTCGGTGACCCGCGTGATCGCCTTCTGGCAGGCGTCGCAGACCATCTGACGGTCGCGGATCATCGAATCCCTCGCGTCGACCCGTCTCACTCCGTCGGGGTACTAAACGGATTCTGCGCCCTACGAGGGTCTCGGGGCGAGCGCCGCGAGCATTCGGGGGATCATGACGTCGTACCGGGGACCCCCGTCGCCGTGCACTCCGTCGAACTCCTCGAGGTCGACGTGCGCGCCCGCCCCGCGCGCCTTCTCGGCGAAGATCCGGGCACCGATATCGAGGCTGTATTCGTCGCGGATCCCGCCGTCGACGTAGAGGTAGGCGAGCTTCCGGGCCGCCTCCCGGTACCGCTCCTCGGAGAGCATGTGCACGGGGTCCCACGCGAGCCACTTCGCCCACACGTCGGGCCGCAAGGCCCCGGTCTCGAGGTCGAACGGCAGGTCGAAGCGTCCGGGCTCGGCCTCGATCGGGGAGTAGCAGGAGGCGTAGCCCATGATCTCGAGCGCCTGGATCTGGGGCTGACGCGGGCCGAAGCCGCTGACCGGATCCCGGAGGACGCTCGCGAGCAGCTTCTCCGGGCCCCCGGCCTTGCGGATCTCTCGGAAGGCGATGGGAAACTCGGGAGGGTAGCAGTACTCGAAATAGGCATCCCCCGCGTTCGAGCCCGCCGCCCGGAAGAGCTCGGGATGACGGAGTGCGAGGACCAGTGCTCCGTACCCTCCGCTCGAGGTCCCGAGGACCGCCGTGGGGCCGGTGCGGTAGCGCTCCTGTACGAACGGGACGACTTCGTTCACGACGTAATCCTCGTACCGTCCCGTGGCAGCGGAGTTGATGTACTGGCTCCCGCCGAGGGTGGTCAGGCAGTCGGGTCCAACCATCACGGCGTCCGGCGCGAGGCGAAGACGGATCAGGCGGTCGAGGCGACCCGGGATCGTGTTCGCGAGGTACCGCGGTCGCTGATAGTGCATCCAGCCTGCGCCGGTGTATCCGGTAAGGAGGACCAGCAGCGGAGCGCCCTCGGTCTTGCCGGACGGCGGCAGATAGACCGGAAGGTCCCGCTCGACCGGGTCGCCCCACGGATTCCCCTCGAGCACGCGACTTCGGAAGCGGTGGTTCTCGACCTTGCCGACGATCGGGATCGGGAAGACACGGTCGCTCCGGGCTTCGAGCGGGACTCGCCAGGACATGGAACACCTCGGGCGGGGCAAACGGCCCGGGTTCAAGAGGAAAGGGGTGGGGGCGGGCGGCTCAATAGGGCGTGTGGTCTCGGCCTTCTCCTTCTCCGATGCCGACCGAACTTCTACCGCCCGAGGCGTTCCGGGAGGGTCGGCTCCTGCGCGACGGCGTCTGGGTGGTGGCGTTCCTCGCCGACTGGTGCCCGTTCTGCCGAAGGTTCCGACCGAGCTTCGAGGCGCTCGACGGAGGATCCGCGTTTCGCACCGGGATTGCAGACCTTTCCGACGACGGAAGCGCGCTCTGGGATCAGTTCCGGATCGAGGTCGTCCCCGCGATCGTCGTGTTCTCGAACGGTCGCCCGGTGGACCGGCAGGAGAGCGACCCCGGAGTCGGGTTGCCGTCGCACGCGCTCACGAGAGCTCGCGCCGCCGCGACCGGGGTCGGGAAGTAGCCCACGTTCCTGCGTCCCGGGGCGTTGGGTGGGACCCTCCGATAGACCGAGTTAGTTTCTTACGGGGGACCGAACTCGGGCCGGCCGTGACGACGGCGACGAATCATCATGCCGATGCGAAACCCGTCGCGCTCATCACCGGCGGGGGCACCGGTCTCGGTCGTGCGATCGGCGTCGCCCTGGCGGACGACGGCTTCAATCTCGCCATCGCGAGCCGCTCCGCCGACCACCTCTCCTCGGGGGCCGGCGAGCTGCGGGGGCACGGCGCGCGCGTGGTGGAGGTCCCCACCGATGTCCGGGTTCCGGAGCAGGTGGAGCACCTCATGGAGGTCATCCGCTCCGAATACGGCCGGCTCGACGTGCTCATCAACAACGCCGCCGGCAACTTCGTGTCCCCGGCGGAGCAGATCACGACCAACGGGTGGAAGGCCGTGGTGGGGATCGTCCTCGATGGGACCTTCTATTGTTCGAGGGCCGCGCTTCCGCTCCTGCGTCGATCGCCGACCCCAGCGATCGTCAACATCGTCGCGTCGTACGCCTGGATGGCGGGACCCGGTACGGCCCACTCCGCCTCGGCGAAAGCAGGGGTCCTAGCCCTCACCCGAACGCTGGCCGTCGAGTGGGCCCGCTACGGCATCCGGGTGAACGCCGTGGCCCCGGGTCCGGTGCACACGGAGGGGACCGACGAGCGTCTCTGGGTATCGGAAGCCGTGGAGCGATCCGTCACGAACGCGGTCCCGCTGGGTCGGTTCGGCACGCCGCAGGAGATCGCGGAAGCGGTTCGGTTCCTGGCAAGCCCTCGGGCGAGCTACATCACCGGCCAGGTGCTCGCCGTGGACGGCGGGCAGTGGCTCGGGAAGGGCGTTATGGAACTCCTCGAACCTTTCTTTTCGACCGAGCCCCGGTCGCAATCCTGACCGGACATTGACCGCTCGCCCGCTACTCAATCAGCATCGAGAGCGAAGCGTCGAACGACGTTTCGGGCAGGGCGAGGGTGAGCGTCAGGTTCGCGGACCCGCCCGGCGGGATCGTGAGCGGATAATTGCCGTTTAGGATCGTGAACCCCGGGTCCATCGAGGAGACGGCGGAGATCGTGCAGCTCGCCGTGGTGTTGTGATTCTCGAGGCCAGTGACCGTGTACTTCTCCTGGCCTCCTTCCGCCCCTCGGAAACCGGCCGTCGTCGACCCGCTCAGGCCGCCGCAGGGGTTGCTCCCGAGCCATCGGACTTCCGTGACGGTTACTCCGACCTCCGCGGCGAGCGCCCACCATACGACCACCCAGGCAACGACCGCCATCGCGGCCACGATGGCGATCTTCCACCAGCGCCGACGCCAGCGGTTCCCGCGGGACGTCACCATCGTGGCTGGATGGGTGAGCGTTCCCATACGAGTTCCGAGGGAGCGACGGCCCACCGGCCGGGAGGCCGCCGCCCATCGCCGGCGCCCAGACCATGCGGTGCGGTCGCGTGGAGGCGCGACGGCGACCTACGTGAACGGGACGTTGCGTTCGACGAGGAAGCCATGGATCATCGCGATGAACTGGTCGGGGTCGGTGAGATGAGGGACATGGCCGACGCCGGGGAGAGTTCGGAACGTGGCGTTCTTGAGGCGGTCGGCGAGCCGGGCGGTGATGCGATGCAAGAACGGCGGGCTCCGCTCCCCGGTCGTGAGCATCGTCGGGACTAGGATGTCGGCCAGCACCGCCGGGTCCGGCCGGGTCGCTTCGGGGTCGTCGAGCTCCTCGACCCACCGGTCGACGTATCGCAGCAGGGCTCGCTGAACCCCGGGCGAGAGTCGGCTCCAGCCCCCCTCCTCCGTCGAGAGGGAGTCCATGATCTCCCGGACGGCGAGGTCCGGATGGCCGCTTCTCGCGAGCGCCTGCATCGCCTTCGTGCCGTCCCACAGCCGCTCTGCCTCGGGCGCGGTCGCCGGGTCGTCTTCCAGGATGCGCACGAACGGAGGCTCGTGGAGGACCAGGCTTCGGACCATCTCCGGACGGTCGGCCGCGAGCCGAATCGCGACGGCGCCGGCGTACGAATGCGCCACTAGGTGCGCCGGATAAAGGTCGATGCTATCGAGGAGGCCGGCGAGGTCGGCCGCATCGTCCTGGACCGGGTGGCGCCGGAGCGGGCCGGTGCTCTCGCCGTGCCCCCGGCGGTCGTAGGCGAGCACCGTGAGCGACTGGGCGAGACCCGGCCGCACGCCGTCCCAGGTCCTCCGGTCCACGAGAGAGCCGTGGAGGAGCACCGTCGGGTCGCCCCGCCCCGAAACGTCGTACCGGATCGACACTCCGGCAACGGATGCGACCGGCATCGTCCTCCGCTCGGAGCCTCCCGGGAGAGGCGTCCTTCCGCGGCCCGGTACGAGCCGCTTCCGGGGTCATAGCTTCGGCGGTCCGACGGGCCGCTCCGCGACCCGAACGATTTTGTAGGAGGGCCCTCGTGCCCGGTCCACCATGCCGAGCTACGTCATCTTGGTGAACTGGACGGCCGAGGGAATCCGCGCCGTGAAACAATCGCCCGAACGGGGCGAGGCGTTCCGGAAGTCGGTCGAGAAAGCCGGCGGGAAGGTGCTCTCGTTCCTCCATACGATGGGCGCGCACGACCTCGTCATCGCGGTCGAGCTTCCTTCGGACGACGTCGCGAATCAGCTCGCCCTGCGCGCGGGCATGCAGGGTTTCGTGCGGACCACCACGCTGAAGGGCTGGACCGCGAGCGAATTCGCCGACCTCACCCGAAAGCTCTAGGCCGGGCCCATCGCCCGGTCGAACGGCCCGCCGCGCCGGAGGTCCGCGATGAGCCATCTCTTCCAGCGGCCCCTCTGCGACATGGGGCGAGCGTACGATTTCGCGTTCCGGCCGACCTTCGGGGAGCCTTCCGCCGAGGACGGAGGAGGGTGTGACGACCGGCCCCGGCGGGTCGAGCTGTTCGCGGCAAGCGCGGACCCGAGCTCGAAGTCCGCCGACTGGCAGGGGTTCTCCGTGTGTCCGGAGCACGAGACCCAGCTGCGGCGCTACGATGAGCGGCTTCGCGAGCGCGGCGGGGCTCCTCGCTTCCGTTCCGGTCCGTCGGGGAGCCTTTCCGCGGAGCGCGGACGATAAACGTCTCTGCTCCTCTCTTCGGCCATGCCCATCCCGAGCGGTGCCTCGATCGCTTCCCGCATCCGCCTGAACCAAGGTCCCGAGATCCCGTGGCTCGGCCTCGGGGTGTTCCAGACGGAACCGGGCGCCGTCACGCGGAACGCCGTCGCGTTCGCGCTCGAAGCGGGGTACCGGGCCGTCGACACCGCCGCGATGTACGGGAACGAGGCCGACGTCGGCGAGGCGGTCCGCGGAAGCGGAGTTCCGCGGGACGAGGTGTTCGTGACCACCAAGCTCTGGCACACCGACCACGGCTACGAGCCGGCGCTCCGCGCGGGTCGAGCGAGCGCCCAGCGGCTCGGCCTCGGTCCCATCGACCTCTACCTCATCCACTGGCCGCGCGCGAACTCTCCGCAAGACCGAATCGATTCCTGGCGGGCGCTCATCCAGCTCCAGCGCGAGGGCGTCTGCCGGGCGATCGGGGTCTCGAACTACACCGTCCGACATCTCGAGGAGCTGCGGGCCCACTCGGACGTCGTCCCGGCGGTCGACCAGGTCGAGTTCCACCCGTTCGTCTACAACCCGGAGCTCCTCGGCTACTGCGAACAGCACGGCATCCGTCTCGAGGCATGGTCCCCGCTCACGCGGGGTCGGCACCTGGACCATCCGACGATCGCCACGATCTCGGCG
>Ga0187769_10001655_pt1 | contig 12748 bp, 9 predicted proteins | sample 0116_SJ02_MP02_1_FD_133140 | JGI IMG/M metagenome (GOLD analysis project Ga0187769, IMG submission 133140) | Tropical peat soil microbial communities from peatlands in Department of Meta, Colombia - 0116_SJ02_MP02_10_MG | ecosystem: Environmental > Terrestrial > Soil > Wetlands > Peat | place... | reverse complement strand
GTCACCGGGCGGGTCTGCCCGGCGCCGTGCGAAGCCTCCTGCACGCTCAACATCGACGAGAACCCGGTCACCATCAAGTCGATCGAATGCGCGATCGCCGACCGCGCGATCGCGGCCGGGCTGAAACCGGAGCCGGCGGCGGGCACGACCGGCAAGGCGGTCGCGATTGTCGGTTCGGGACCGGCGGGGCTTGCTTGCGCGCAGCAGCTCGTTCGCGCCGGCCACGAGGTGCATGTCTATGAGCGCTGGGCCAAGGCCGGGGGGTTACTGCGCTACGGCATTCCCGACTTCAAGATGGAAAAGCATCACGTCGACCGCCGCGTCGCGCAAATGCAGGCCGAAGGCGTCACGTTTCATTACGGCGCTCATGTCGGCGTCAACTTTGCCGTCGAAAAGCTGCTCGAAGATTACGACGCCGTCGTGCTCACTGGCGGCGCCGAGGCGCCGCGCGACCTGCCGGTGCCCGGTCGCGACCTCAAGGGCATCCATTTCGCCATGGAGTTTCTACCGCAGCAGAACCGCCGCGTCTCCGGCGAGCCGCCGCTCGACGGCGAGCCCATTCTCGCCGTCGGCAAGCACGTCGTCGTCATCGGCGGCGGCGACACCGGCTCGGACTGCATCGGCACCTCGTTCCGGCAGGGCGCTCTCTCGGTGACCAATTTCGAGATCATGCCGCAGCCGCCCTTGCATGAAAACAAAATGCTGACCTGGCCGGAATGGCCCTTAAAATTGCGCACCTCGTCGAGCCACGAGGAAGGCGTCGCGCGCGATTTCGCGGTGATGACGACTAAATTCTCCGGCGAGGACGGCGCGGTGAAGACGCTGCATTGCGTGCACTGCGACGACAAATTCAAGCCGATCCCCGGCACCGAATTCGAGATCAAGGCCGAGCTTGTGCTGTTGGCGATGGGATTCGTGCATCCGGTGCACGAGGGCATGATCAAAAGCCTCGGCCTTGCGCTCGACAAGCGCGGCAATGTCGGCGCTTCGACCGCGGACTATAAAACCTCGCTCGCCAAGGTGTTTGCCGCCGGCGACATGCGCCGCGGCCAGTCGCTCGTGGTGTGGGCGATCCGCGAGGGCCGCCAGGCCGCCCACGCGGTCGACAAATTTCTGATGGGGTCGAGCCTGCTGCCGCGCTAGCGGCTGTTGTATTACCTCATTTTGCAATTTGTGTCAGATATGTGTGGAGTCTCACACATGGCCACGAATTTATCGATCGACCCCGATCTCATCGACCGCGCTTTAGAGGTCAGCGGGGAACGCACCAAGAAGGCCGCCGTCACCAAGGCGCTGCAGGAATTCATCGCGCGACGACGCCAGAAGCGTCTGCTCGACCTGATGGGCAAACTCGAATGGGACTCGTCATACAATTATAAGGCAGAGCGCAGCCGGGATTGACGCGCGACGGACCCGTTCGACGTCCCCAATTTCGGATATGATGCCCGGGCCAAACTGGGAGGGCATTGTAATGGCCACTATCGCCGAATCGATAATCGCCGCCGTCGTCGCCGTTAGCTGCGTCAGCCTCGCTTATGCGCAGGATCTGGAGCCGAAGAGCCGGCAGGAGTTTAAGCGCGCCGATCTGACCGGGGAGGCCGCGACCAGTATGGAGGTCGTCCTGTCCACTGCCGAATATCAGCCCGGCGATTTCGTCGCTAGGCATATTCATCACGGGGTGGAGGCGTTTTATGTGATCCAGGGCGCCATGATCGAGTTCCCGGACGGCAAGCAGGGCGAGCTAAAGACCGGGACGGGCTCGCTCAATCTGCGCGACGTGCCACACGCCGGCTTCAAGGTCATCGGCAACATCCCGCTGAAGCTGGTCACCGTACACGTGGTGGACAAGGGCAAGCCGCTCTACGACGCACCGCCGAAATAGTTACCGCGGATCAGAACCCGCCGCCGACCGGTTTGGGCGGCCGCGGTGCCGACGCGCCGTCCAATTCGGCGCGCGGGGTGGGACGCAATTTCGCTCCGGCGGAATCTGCCGCCGGCTTTTTGTTGTCGTCCTTCTTCGCTTCGGGCGACTTTTTCGCCTCGTCAGTGGCGCCGCCTTTCTTCGATGCCGCGGCGGGCGCCACCGAAAAGGGCTCCGGCGCGACTGCGCTTGCATTGGCGTTATCGGCCGGGCGCGGCCAGGAGAAATCGTCGGCGCGGCCACGCGGCGCCGGGATCGGATCGCCGCGGCTCAACACTTTGGCGGCGAGCGGATCGGCAGCAGGCGGCGACGGCCGGCCGCCGGCGCCGAGAAGATCGCCGCTCTCGCCGCTTGCCGCGAGCGGCAGCACCGGACCGACGTCCGGCCGCGGCGTGCCGGGCTTCGCCGCCGGCGCAGTCTCCACCGGCAGCGCCACCGGCGCGACATGGCTCGATATGACACGGCGCAGTTCCTGATCGACGTAGCTTGCCAGCTTCACCGCGCCGGCCTTGGTGAAGTGCACGCCGTCGGAGGTACGCAGCCGCCGGATCTGGCCCTCGAAGTCCGGGCCGTCCACAGCGTAGCGGCCCTGGTCGTCGACGAAGCCGTCCCAGATATCGACATAATAGATGCCGGCCCGCTCGGCGCGCTCGCGATAAAGCTCGTCGAGATAAGCCATGTCGCTCGTCGATTTGGCGCCGCGGAGCGCCGGCAGCCCGACCCACAGCACCGGCACGCCCTTCGATTTGAGCGCCGCGATCATGTCGTCGATGCGCTTGGCATAAAGCTCGGCCCATTGATCGGTGTGGAACTCGAAATTACCGCCGGGAGCGGGACGCTGCGCCTCGTTGCCCGCGCCGGCCGCTCCGGCTGCGGCGTTCGGCTGCGCCGCGGCGTTGGCATCGGCCGGCGCTGCGGGCTTTTCCGCCGGCGCGGTTTTCGCGCCGGCCTCCGCGGGCTTCGCCGCGGCCGCGCCCGCGGGCTGCGGCCCCGAGCGCGGCGGCGCGCCATTGCGAATCTGCAAGCGATCGTTCAGACCGAGCATGACGATGACGGCGTTCGGCTTCTCCGCAGCAAGCGCATCCTTGGCCGCTTGCGACCAGTCGAGCGCCTCGTTCTTCTGGTCGTAGCGGATCAACCCCGCATAGGTGCGGATCTCACGCATGACGCCGAAATCCGGCTGATCGGCATAGCGCTCATCGAGCCCGTAGGCGAGCCAATCGGCCATCGAATCGCCGATCACCACGACGTTGGTGGTCGGCGGTGTCTCCAGTTTGCGCGGCGGCGGCGCCTTGGAATAGTCGGCGGCCGGCGCTGGACGCGAATAGCGGTTGCCGAAGAACGGGAAGGAGAAATAATTGTTCGACGGCGGTGGCTGGTAGGAGCGCGGGTAAGCCGGCCGGTCGGACCAGAATTGTGCCGCCGCCGGCAGGCAAGGCGCCACAATGCCCGCCGCGATGGCGAGCGCGAAGATCGGCCGCTGCAAATTCCGTCCTGCCATGAACCGCTTGACCCAAGGAGGGTTAATAACCGCAAGACAAAGCCATACTAGAACATCGTGGCGAAAAAAGCTTGCGCCGGGGCTCGTGCATCCAGACGGGGCTTTCAGCGTTAACGCCGCAAATGGAAGCACCGTGTCACAAAGCGGGGTGCGAAATTCGTCAGCGATGGGGCTTGGTTCCCGGCTTGTGGCCGCCCCGAAAGCCGCCTGCTATGGTGCGAATCGCGTGAGGCGGATTGCTCCGCCGGCTTACTCGGCGCGACAGTGACCGGTCGTTTTGGCTACAAGGCACATCGTTCTCCGTTCTCGGTATCCGGCTTCGCATGACTCCCATCCGTAAAGCGGTCTTTCCCGTCGCCGGGCTCGGCACCCGATTCCTGCCGGCGACCAAGGCCATGCCGAAGGAAATGCTGCCGGTGGTCGATCGGCCGCTCATCCAGCATGTCGTCGACGAGGCGCGCCAAGCCGGTATCGAGCATTTCATCTTCGTCACCGGCCGCAACAAGGGCGTCATCGAGGATCATTTCGACCGCCAGTTCGAATTGGAAATGACGCTGTTGGAGCGGCAGAAGCACAAGGCCCTCGATTACCTCAAGCAGGATCTGCCGGGTCCCGGCTCGACGAGCTTCACCCGGCAGCAGGAACCGCTCGGTCTCGGGCATGCGGTGTGGTGCGCCCGCGAGCTGATCGGCAAGGAGCCGTTCGCGCTGCTTTTGCCCGACGTGCTGGTTCAGCACGAACAGGGCTGCCTCGCCCAGATGATCGAGGCGGCGCACGGCCTGCCCGGCCGCGCCAACATCGTCGCCGTCGAGGAGGTGCCGCTCGAGCGCATCGATCAATATGGCGTGGTCGGCGTCGGCGAGCGCACGGGCAAGATGTTCTCCATTACCAGCATGGTGGAGAAGCCGCCGGCCGGCCGCGCGCCGTCGAACCTGATCCTGACGGGCCGCTACATTTTACAGCCGGAAATTCTCGAGATTTTGTCGCGGCAGGAACGCGGCGCCGGCGGCGAGATCCAATTGACCGACGCCATGATCCAATTGGCGCAGAGCCAGCCGTTCTACGGCCTGCAATTCGACGGCCGCAGCTTCGATTGCGGTTCGAAAATCGGCTTTCTCGCCGCCAACGTCTCCTATGCGCTCGAGCGCGCCGACATCGCGCCCGGCTTTCGCGCCGAGATCAAGAAAATTCTCGGCGAGATCAACGGCGGTTAAATCCGGCTCTGGTCAAGCAAAAGCGGCGTCGTGCCAGGCACGACGCCGCTTCCCATGCGAGAAAAATGCCCTCACTGTTCTCGCACTTTCGCAACGTTTACCACTCGCGCCGCGACGTCCAGGGCATGGCGTTGAGCGCCGCAAGCGTGTCCGCATTCGGACAATAGGCCTTCCATGCCGGATTTGACGCATCGCGCGCGATGTCCTTGCCGCAATGCCGCTTGCTGTCGCACAGCGTGCACACCCGCTGCATATCGCGAAAGGTCTGCGGCAGAAGCTCGAACACCTCATCCGGATCGAGATCCAGCGCGGCCATGCGGCGGAGCAAAAGATCGGCCGCGCCGGGACCCCATTTGGCGACGGCGCGAAGTTCGCCGGGCGACATCTGCAGATCTTTGGCGAGGCGTTCGACCTCCATCTCCATGCAACAGTTCAACCCCGAGGTTGCCCCGTCGGTGATCCAGTCGCGGCACCATTGCAAAAAGGTTACGAGCGGCGAACGGTCTTGTTCTTGATCGGACAGAACAGGCATTTCACCCTCCTCTCTTCGAATATTTGTCGAATATTTTGCACTCAAACTACGACCGATCGCTGCATGCGCCTTGATTTAGATCAACGGCGGCCGGCCCGGCGGTCTTGCCGACGCAAAATGACATGGCAGACCCGGCCGATTTGCCGGGTCCGTAGCAGCCCGAGTTAGCCGCGATTTAAGCGGTTTGGCCGACAATGCGGTTTGCAGAACCAAGCCGGCGAATAAGCCGGAGCGGAGCGCTCTTTCGTTTCTCGGCTTTGTTTTTGGCCTTGTTTGACGCAGAGCGCGACTGGCGAACCACGCATGTTCGGATCGGTGCGATTCTTTTTGGCCTATCTGGTCGTCGTCAGCCACTTGGTCGGCGGCCCCTACCTCGCGCATTTCGGCTTTTATGCCGTGGTCGGTTTCTTCGTCGTCGCCGGCTTCGTCATGACCTCGGCGCTCAACGAGGTGTATCGCTTCGACGGCATGCGCTTTTGGGTCAATCGCGGGCTGCGGCTTCTGCCGCCCTATTATTTCGTCAGCGCCATCACGCTCGCGCTCGTTGCCGCGATGCCGGACCAGACCGGCCAATATCTGAAATTCTGGCAAGTCGATGTGCAACTGCGCGACGTCCTGCTCAATCTCGCGGTGCTGCCCCTGCAAACGACCGACCCGGCGTTTCGCATGGTGCCGCCGTTCTGGTCGATCGCCATCGAAATCGAGATGTATCTTCTGCTCTATTTGCTGGTCGCACGGCAGTTTGGCTGGGCGCTGGTCGCGTTGACGGCCGGGCTTTGTTATCACCTGGCTTGTTCCCACGCTAACTTCGGCTGGGCGGCACACTACTTCCCCATCCCCTCGGCGGTGCTTCCCTTCGCGGCCGGCGCGTTGGTGTATTTTCTGCGCCGGCGCGAACTGTGGAGCGTCGCTCCGAGCGTCGGCCTGGCGGCGCTGGCGGGGTGGTGCGCGAATATGGCGATCGGCGGCTGGGTTTTCCCGGATGCTTACGTGTTCGGATTTGGCTATTACGCCGGCGTTGCCCTGTTCGCGGTCGCCGTCGCCGGTCTCGCCGGGCTGCGACTCGCCGCCCCGCTTGCACGGCTCGACCGCATGCTTGGCGAGTGGGCATATTTCGTTTTTTTGGTGCAATGGCTCGTCGGCTTTGTCGTGGCGGTGACGTTCATGCCCGGACAATGGCGGGGTTGGACGCTGCTAATTGTCTCGACGCCGGCGATCACGCTGGCCAGCGCCGGCCTGGCACTGCTGAACCGTTGCATCGTCGAGCCGGTTCGCGATCTCGTGCGCGCCCACGGAGACGACGACGCCCGAACCGCAGTGCAAAGACATGACCCGGTCATTGCGCCGGGGCGCACGACGGCACACGCTATTGAACTTTGAGACTCATAGGCTAATCTCCCCGCATTCTCGGTAGCCGGACAACGGGAAGTCGCCATGGCGGCCAAACTCGCCACCGCGCCCCTTGCCGTTGCAGACGGAAGTGACTCGTTAAAGGAAGAGCTCATGAAGCGGCCAAGACTCGTACTCCTCAGCGTCGCCATCGGCGGTCTTGCCGTGGCGGGAGCAGCGGTTTTGACGCCCGTCCATAATGCTTGCGCCCAGGCTGCCAAGACGAGCTTTGCCGAGGACGTCGTTCCTATTTTCAAAGGCTATTGCGTCTCGTGCCATCAGCCGGGTGGCGACGGCTTTAATGCCAGCGGGCTCGATTTGACGAGTTACGACGGCGTGATGAAGGGCACCAAGTTCGGGCCGATGGTGGTCCCGGGCCGGCCCGACTCCAGCAATCTCATTGTCCTTATCGACGGCCGGGCCAAGATAAGAATGCCCTATGGGCACAAGCCCTTGCCGAGCTGTCTTCGCGACATTGTTTATAGCTGGATTTTCCAGGGCGCGAAGAACAACTAGCCGGCCGACAGGCCGCTCGACCGGCTCGATCGCCGCCAATTTCGTCGCCTCACCCAGTCAGGCGGAAACCGCCGGACCGGGAGACGCCGGTCCGGTCCAACTGTTGCAGCTTTGTCTCACCTTCAATCCTAATGTCGAAGACGCGACATTTGCGCTTGATTTCGCACGCCTTCTCAAAAAAACTCCGATCGTTGGGGGGTCCTATGCGCGTGGTGCCAAGTGGCCAAGGCTGCTTCCTGCGCGAGGAACGCAGTCCGGGTGCCAGCGACACTAACAGGAAGATAGTAGCTCGGGTCTCGGCCGCGCTTGCTGTTGGCGTTATCGCTTGCGTGCTTGCCGCTGGCTTCAGCGGAGAAGCGAAAGCGGGCGACGCCGAAAGCGATTCCGTCGCGGCGTTGCGCGGCTACGTTCAACTGATATCCGCCGATCAGTCTTCGTCGACCGCCGTCAGAGACACGGTCCAAGCCACCGGCCAAAATATCGGCCAACTCTCCGCGCCCTCTGGCGTCGGCGGCGATGCGTTTGCTGCGTTGCGTGCCTACGTCCAACGAATCAACGACGGTCCGTCGCAGTCCGCCGCAGCTGGACCGAAACTCGCCGACGCCGATACCGCGATCGACGCGTTGCGCGAGTTTTTCCAAAGGCACAATGGCACAGCGCCGCCTGAACAGCCGCGGCCAGCGCCGCTGATCGGGCCGCGGACGCCGACCGCTGACCTGCCGCCCATAGAAGCCACGCGTGTGGGAGGCAAAGTCTGTCTCGGTTGCCACACCAATCTGTCCGACACGTTCAGCCACACGCTCATGGGCCGGTTGATCACACAGGGCAAGTTGGACTGTGAAACCTGCCACGGCCCCGGTTCGGCGCATGTGCGCGCCAACGGCTGCGTGGCGTGTCACGGCGACGGCGGCATCACCAAGCGGCCCGGAGTCCCAAGCCTCGTCGGGCAGGATCCGCAATATCTGTTTGCGGCAATGAAGGCTTACATCACCGGCCAGCGCAAGAACGCCGTGATGAAACCGCCGGTGATGGGCCTCAACGAAGCGGAGCTCAAGCGGCTGGCCGTCTATTACGCCCAACAAATTCCAGCCCGGGCGCAGACGCCTCTGATCGGCGACCCGGCGGCCGGCAAGGGCGCCACGGCTGTGTGTGCGGGCTGCCACGGCGACAAGGGCGTCAGTGTCAGTCCGGCGTTTCCAAGCCTCGCCGGTCAAGACGCGCAATATCTCGCCGATACGCTGAAAGGCTACAAGGACGGATCGCGGACCAAGGTGGTTGCCTGCGCGGCATGTCACGGCGACGGCGGGATCAGCGCGCGGGCCGGAATGCCGAGCCTGGTCGGGCTGGACGCGCAATATCTCGTCGCGGCCATGAAGGCTTATGTCAGCGGTCAGCGCAAACATGCCGTCATGAAGGCGCTGCTCGTGGGCGTAAGCGAGGCGGAAATCAACGGCATAGCGCTTTACTACGCCCAGCAGAAACCCGCAGCGGCGCAGACGCCTGCGGTGGGCGACGCGGCAGCGGGCAAGACCGCGAGCGCGGTGTGCACCGGCTGCCATGTTGCGCAGGGTACCAGTCCGAATCCGGCCTGGCCCGGTCTCGCCGGCCAGGATGCGCGCTATCTCGCCGACGCGACCAAGGCCTACAAGACCGGCGCGCGCGGCGACGAGACGATGAAGGCGGTGGTAGCGACTCTGGACGACCACGCAATCGCCGACATTGCGAGCTACTTCGCAAGCCTCGCTCCCACGCAACCCGGGCCGTCGAGCGTGCAAGGCACGCCGGCCAAGCGCGATCCCGTCGTGGCGCGCAACGGCCTCGTCACCTCGCTCGACGAGCGCACGATCGTCAACATTGCCGGCTATTACGCGAGCCTCAACCCCGCCCAGGCGGCAAGCGTAAGAGTGAGCTCCGGTCGCCGCGCGCCCATGACGGTCGGTCCAGCCGTGCCGTTCGACGGGCTGAGCGTCGGCGGCATCATTTCGTTCCGCCCCGACGATCCCGGCCGCACCGTGGAGGAGAACAACCGCATCTGCCTGAACTGCCATGAGCGCGGCGATCGCGCCTATTGGCAAGGCAGCGTGCACGAGGAGCGCGGCGTCGCCTGCACCAATTGCCACACGATCATGAGGAGCGTGTCGGCCCAGAACCAGTTGAAGACGGCGTTTCAGCCCGACACTTGCTTCCAGTGCCACAAGGACCGGCGCGCGCAGATGTTCATGTCGGCGCATATGCCGATTCGCGAGGGCAAGGTGGTGTGCTCGGACTGCCATAATCCGCACGGCAGCGCCACCGAAGCCATGCTGCGGCAGGATACGGTCAACGACAATTGCTACACCTGCCACGCCGAAAAGCGCGGGCCGTTCCTGTTCGAGCACACGCCGGTGCGCGAGAATTGCTTGAACTGTCACGATGCGCACGGCTCGATCAACGAGTTCTCCTTGAAAATGCCGCGCCCGCGGCTGTGCTTCGAGTGCCACACGATCGGCCACGGCGAAACGACCGGACTGAACAGCAACTTCAGCATGGGGCGGGCGTGTCAGAACTGTCACCAGATGATCCACGGCAGCAACAGTCCGTCGGGCGGCGTGCTGCAGCGTTGAGTTGAGTGGAGGCGTTTGAGTCAATAGACGAGTGGGTTTTGGAGCTCGGGGGCATGGCACGGCGAATTGCAGTGGTTCGGCTCTGTCTCGTCAGCGCAACGCTGATCGGGTCGGGTTTTGCGTTGACCGAGGCTCGCGCGCAGCAGGGTTGCTGCCAAGGCGGCTCGGCGATCGGCGCCAACGCCTGGACCACCGGCAACGCCACCTCCGATCAATGGCCCGCGGATCCGGCAACTCTTCTTGGAATGACGATAGGCGCCGCGCCGCCGGCGAACGGCTCGGAGTGGTGGACGCACGGTGAAATCGAGCTCGGCGGCCGCGGCTTCACCAACAATCCCAACGAGCACGGCCTCTATGCCACGGACGTTATCACGTCCTATCCGACGCCGGCGACCGCCACCGCCGCCTATCAGTGGCTCGGGCAAAAGTCGCTGGGTAAATACTACGAGTACAGCGACATCGCGCCTGGCGTATTCGGCGGCGGCCATGTCGCCACCGGCACCAAGGACGGGCTGTACCAGGTCGATATCTGGGCCAACAACGTCGGCTACACCGATCAGAGCTACATGCTGCAGGCCTCGAAGGCCGGCGAGCAGTATTTCACTTTCATCTGGGATCAGACGCCGCACGTCTACAGCACAAACGCGCAAACGTTTTACAACGGGCTCGGCACCGGCGCGCTGACCCTGCCGGCGGGGTTCCCGACCAGCGGCGTGGCCGGTACTGCCGCCGTCAATACTGCAGGGATTATTCCCTTCCTGCATCAGATCAATCTCGGCATCCAACGCGATACGGCGGCCGCCAGTTACCGCTGGACACCCACGGACGCGTGGGACTTCAACGCCGCCTATTCGCATATGGACCGCACCGGCACGCAGGCCGCCGGCATCGTCGAGTTGAACGGATTTAACGGCTTCCAGGTTCCGGCGCCGATCGACGACACCACGCAGAATTACAAGGCGGACGGCGAATATGCCGGCGTCTCACCGTGGGGCGGCAAGTTCACCGTCAAGCTGGGCTACAACGGCTCGACCTATACCGACCATCTCGACAGCTACTTCGTGGCAAACCCGTTTTTCCCCAATATCGCCTCGTGCGCGAAACCAACTGCAAGTGGATCGGCGTCGGGAACGGCAAATTGCCTGGGCGCGCAAATGGGCACGCCGCCGAGCAATCAGGCCAACGGTTTCGTCAGCACGGTCGCGGCGGATCTGCCATGGCAGAGCCGCTATGTCGGCACTTTCAACGTCACGTCGATGACGCAGAACGCCACGTTCCAGGACATGACGAATAACCCGAACGCGGCGAACTCTCCCGTTCCGTTCTTTGGTGGCATCCCCTGGAATCAGGTCAATTTCGGCTTCATCAACGGCAATCCCGCCGACCCGACCTCCAGCCTGAACGGCCAGATTTACACGTTCCTCAGCAACAACGTGCTGACCACCAAGATCACGCCGGAGCTGACGTCGAAACTGAGCTACCGCTACTACGACTACCAAAGCGATACGCCGCATATCGTCTTCCCGTGCTGGATCTCCTACGACCAGACCGCGCGGGCGATCGTTCCGGGCGGCAATGCTTGCGGCGGCACCGGTGCAGCAGGCGGCGGCTTTGAATTCACGATCGCCAACTTGAATCCCGCCTACAGCAAGCAGGATGCCGCCGCGGCGTTGAATTGGCGGCCGTCGAAGGAGTGGAATTTCAACGCCGAATACACCTTCGAACGCTATGATTGGTCGCAAACCGACGTTAACGCCACCAACGAAAACACCGGAAAGCTGTCCGCTGACTGGAGTCCGACGACCTGGCTGACGGCGCGAGCGAGCGGTTCCTACGGCGAGCGGCGCTACGATACCTATAGCTACCAACAGTTCGTGGTGCCCACTCAGTTCCCGACCGTGACGGGGTTCACGCCGCAGAATTGCGGCGCACTCTCCACTTCGTGCCAAGCCTATGAGTATTCGTCGGCTTACCAGCAGTTCATGTTCGACAATCGCGACCGCACCAAACTGAACTTTTCAGTCGATATCGTGGCGCTGCGCGGCGTCACCGTCACGCCGACCTTGAAGTACCAGGAGGACTATTACGGTCTCAACCCGCTGAACCAGGAAGGCATCGACGATCAAAGAATGCTGGGTTGGGGCACCGACATCGCCTGGGTCGTCAGCCCCGACCTGTCGTTCGTATTCACCTACTACTATGACAACTACAGTCAGCTCTTGTACAGCAACACCAGCAACCAGACCCCGACCAATGGATTTGCCACTGGCCTCGTTCTTACCAACGACAGGGAACACGTGAACACGATTACGGCGGCGATGAATTGGGCGGCCATACCGGACAAGCTCAACATCGTGCTGCGCTACACGTTGTCCGATGGCCTCGACAATATGGTCTGCTGGCAATGCTCGCCGGGGCCGGCCTACCCGGCCGACGTCACAGTATTCGAGCGTTTCGATGCGTCGGCGATCTACAAGTTCGATCCCACCTGGGTCCATAACATGGGATGGAATGGCGACATCAAGGCCAAGCTGAACTATACGTGGGAACGCAATTCGGTGAGCAATTGGCAGAATAATACGCTGGCGTTCCTCACGCCGAGCGTTTCGGCGACTGCGTTCTGGCTGGCCTATGATAACCCGAATTACAACGTGCAAATGCTCGCCGGGTCGCTCATCGCCAGCTGGTAACGCAAGCACGCAACGGCGACGTCATGACGGCCGGGCGACGACGCCCGCTCGGCCGCAACGGTCAATCCCAAACCAAAGTCAAAGCCGCTCTCGGTCCGTCAAATTGAATTTCGGATCGGCCAGTTCCGGATCGCGAAAGTTTAGTTGAAAGCGCGATGTCGATACCCTATACGAGTCAACGCACCTCGCCGGGCGTTCGATCACAAATCTTTCGCGAGTCAACGCATTGACCCTTCACCGGATCGTCGTACGGACTTTGGCGATCGTCGTTTGTGCTGCGGCGTTCGGGATGGCTAACACCTACGCGCAGCAACTTCCGGCGCAGCCCTCTGAGCAGCCGGCGGCGCCGGCGGCGCAGCAACCGCCGGCCAAGATACCGAGC
>Ga0187769_10001654_pt1 | contig 12751 bp, 14 predicted proteins | sample 0116_SJ02_MP02_1_FD_133140 | JGI IMG/M metagenome (GOLD analysis project Ga0187769, IMG submission 133140) | Tropical peat soil microbial communities from peatlands in Department of Meta, Colombia - 0116_SJ02_MP02_10_MG | ecosystem: Environmental > Terrestrial > Soil > Wetlands > Peat | place... | reverse complement strand
CCTCCAGCTGTGTTACTCTTGAAAGACTCTCTGCGTCTTCTTTAACAATCGTTTTCCATTACAATACCTCATCAAGCTCTCAATTTGTCATAGATCACAGAAGTCAATGCCACAAGAGGCATGCATGTGAAAACGTATCTATTTCACTGTGTGAGACAAATAATCGACTATCTCTCTCGTATGGACCTCCCAAACTCTAGGAAAGATGCGGGATCTATTCCGATTTGCTGAAAATACTTCCTTGTATCCCAATAAGACCGAAGTTCCACTATCAAACCCTTGTCATTGACCCGGAAAAAGAGTGCGACGGGTAGCTTGTAGGACCTGTTCGTAGGCGATATGGTAAGTGTTGCTGCTGCAAAAGGGCTTTTAAAGCAGCGGTTTCAACATATTCTACCGCTACAGTATCTCCTTGGACAACTGTCTTAGCAATTTCCATCTTTATATCTGGAAATGCTCTGATGAGGGCCGTTGTTCCTTCCCGAACGCCTTCTATTCCACGTTGCTTGTGCGGGTCTAGCAATGGATTAGAACCTACAATCTCTGCGTCGAGCAGTGTAACAATGCCATCGACATCGTGCTTGTTCCAACGGTCTAAAAATTTCTTGACGGTCTCTCCGGGGTTCATTTTTAATCCATTTCCTTTTTATCTCGTTTTTATCCAAAACTGGATATCTCTCATATCCATCTTTCTCTCGATATCTTATAAGGTGAACAAAGTTCACTAGTCCTAAATACCAGTCATCACTAATAAAGTTTTTGAACAATGTTCACTAATATACTATGGTTATCACATGCTGGCTAGAAATACCGTCCCCAGTGATAATAGGAAAATCACTCGGGATAAAAAGGGAAAGATAAATGCAATTATTGATTCGACACGTTTACTAATCGAGACGACGGGCTATGAGACGGTAACAATCCGGGATATAGCAGTCTCTGCTGGTGTCAGCGTAGGACTTATCTATAAATATTTCCCAAACGGTAAGTTCGATATAATTAAGGAGATCTCCTCCCAGTACGTTGATGAGCAGTTGATACAGCGGCCCGAAACCGTCGATTTTAACGACTTTCCGGGTTACATGCGGGTGGTCATAAAAAATATGCAGCAATTCATCAAAAAGAATAGCTCTTTGGTGAAGGCGCTGACTGTGGCCGTACTGCTTGAAAGTGAAATAGTAGAGGAAGCTAAAAAGGTAGACATTAGGGATTACAATGACATTTCCGAATTCTTTGGGCGTTTCGATGGCGTCGATGTAGGTGACAACAACTCTTTGGAAGTCCTTACGGACTGGATTGTTATGGTAAAAGGCATCATCATTTTTAGCACGATCTATCCCATGTCGTTAAGGAGCGAGGAGGCCTTGATTGATCTAATGACTGACCTATCGTTGAAAATATGGGATTATCGGAAGAAACCATGATATAGAAGGGCATTATCTGGTTCGAGTGGAAATATAGCTATGGAAATAGCTAATTTTATCCTTATTGTGTCGATTTTTAACCTCCCTCCGTAATTCATGTCGCTGGAGGACAAATCTCGTTAAAAACCGCAACCGTTAATTCCGATAAGTGTAGTTATCGTCCTCATCTCCGCTTGATTGTTATGCTCGACTATAACAATTATGCACGATTTCTATCTCATATATCTCAGCCCTGTAGAAGAACGTTACACTAATCGTATTCATTTCGCAAAATTAAAGTTTACCAAATTTGACCATATATATATTTTCATTCCTATCATCCTCACCCACAATTTATACCGCACTCTTTTTTTTAGCAAAATCATCAGGAAAAACGAGTTATCTCATAAAATTATTATATTACCAAACGTTAATAGAAAGCTAATTGAAAGTGGTAACATTAGTCATAGCTGGAGTATATTGACTATCGCCATCGTATGTAACCCGACAGTCAAAGTCCCTGCAGTCTCTCGCTTTATAATTACCAAGAACGATCATGCCCCGGATAATCGGTCGGTTCATTCGTAAATGTCGTGTGAACGGTAGTCCATGTATTGTCATCGGGATTCATAAACTGAAAGTTAACCGTTTTGTTTGGAATGCCATGACTACTGGGAAGTGTGTCTTCTGGATGTTCAATACGTCCTGCTGAACAGGGAGGTGAAACAAATGGAAAATAGGACCATAACTTTAATAATTGCAGCAATCTTCGTATTGACAATATTAATTACCGGCTTAGCTTTCACTCAAGTGTCCGCCGCGCAGCTGCCTATCGTATCAACTACGAAGAGTACTGCGTCCGCGCCTAATCAAAGTCTATTCCAGTCACATACACAAGATGAGCCACCTCTGCTGCCACCGATATTTGGGCCACCACCACCGCCGATACAGCCACCACTCCCGCCACCGATACTGCAGCCAGTACCAGAGTTGCCGCTAGGTCACACCCATGATCAGCGAATTCTATATTTCAATGCTTTGTAGTTTTCATACAAAGGCACTAAAGACTACCCATTTCTTGGTCCTCTTCTATAGAGACCGATTCCATCTTGGGAAAGTGGCATGCGAGTCTTAGAACTTGCCGCGCTAACATCGAGAGACCTAGAACCAAAACAATTTCAATTTGTTCTTCTCGAATAGGTTCGTCACAGCTTGGAATCGTTGAGAAAGTTTCTACAAGACTCGATATTAAAGAAATTCTATTGCATTTGATTGAATTTGGCGAACCGTTTAACAAAAGATTCGTGCTACGACTTAGAATCAGCGGAAATTCCTAAAAACACCAAAGAAATGTTGTGGAAGTATTTAAAATACAGCACAACGTGATAATGGAACATCGGAGGTGAGAAAAAACGTGAAACTACAAACGTTAATAGTGGCTGCATTCTTAATCGCGCTAATATCTGCAATGACCATTTTTGCTGCAGTGAATTCTGCGCAGCATGTCGCACCAACAGCGCAGATACTAAAGAAAGATAGCGAAGACCTACGTGGGCAACCGTATTATCCACCCCTCCCGAGTGGATTCCCGAGTGCAGTCCCAAGCGGATTCCCGAGTGTGCTGCCAAGTGGATTCCCGAGTGTGCTGCCAAGTGGATCCCCGAGTGGATCCCCGAGTGGATCCCCGAGTGCATAGCAAGTCCATAGCTCCATTTAGTCCCCATAGCTTAGCTATATAATGCAAGATAAGATAAGAAACTCAGACACTTTCATAAATTATGCTGTCAGCTAGACGAAGCAGATGCAACAGCACCATGGATCCGTAAATATCATATGTGAAATCTCAGAACCCTGCCTGTGAGAGATACGTATCGGCCGCCCTCTACTAAATCGAAGACAATGGATTTGATCGCTCAGTTTTGTTATTATTTTGTCTTCATCTGCCACGTCATACACCGGTCGAGTGTGTACTGTACATCTTAATCCCCGTAAAAATTTGCGCGCAGGAGAACGCGCTTGCAATGGAAATCAGCGCGTAAGTGGCACTGGCGCGGGATGTGGGATAAGTCCGATAAGTCCGAATATGACGTAAGCTATGATGAGAGAACTGCCGTTTATGATTGCAGCCGGGATCGCACCATTTAAAAGTGGGGCTGTAACCAACGCGGCAGCGCCTATAAGTGCAGACAAAATTGCCCCACCGGCGGTTATGAATCCAGCAAGAAGTATCGCACTATCAAAGGTAACAGTTATTGCCTGCCCTCTGGAAGAGTTGCCGTTCAATGTAGAGACTGAATGGACAGGCGTGGTCGCACGGGGGTGTGTAGGCGACACCTTAGGTGTTTTTAGAATAGTTGATGTTGTAGATGAGGAACTTGTGGCATTCGCAACGCTTCCGGCGCACCTCGTTACGAGCGGCGTAACCAACATAATTGTAACAATCAAAATAACTAAAAATCGCTTTACGATGGGATGACGCATCTGATGTGCGTCAGCTCTGTGCTTACATAATTCAAAAGGCATTACTACCACCTCTTTCTATTGATCTACGTTACCTGCTTAAACATTGCGTTTTGTTTCTGATAACGGAAAAAAACCACAAAGTAATATCCAATTGCCTAAAAATAGCGGGAATGAATCTTTTATACACGAACGAATACCGCGCAGGTTTGAAGTTTAATACTTCTTATCGTAAAGATTGATAACGTACACCATGAACGCGTGGATATGCAGGTCGGCGTTGGCCTAGTACCGAGTGCTTTGGTGAGTGATTATCCAAACGGGAGCGAAAAAAAAGGCGATGCGATATAAAAATGCTGAGCCCTTTTCGCTCGCGGCGCATGAGTAGATTGTAGGCAGCCATCTCCGTCACCCCATGCTACACATCAAACGCTCGAGCATCTTCAAGAGTTGATCACAGTATGCCCGGAGCACTTCTGTCTCCTCCCTCGGGAGTTCTCCGCTTCTTCTCTGGAACTTTTCAGGATCCAAATCGTGAAACGCGATGGACACGAGTGCTGCGTTAAAATACGCCACCTGCTTACGGGAGGTCTCTGTTACTGGAAAGTCGAACCACGTAAACGCATCTGCTATGACCTCCCGGAGGCGCTGCACCTCGTTCAACATCTCCTCGCGTTCAGCTGCTGGCATGTCATCGAGGACTTCATAGAAACTCGATGGTCGGGTGAGGACATCTTCGATATGGATGAGGTGCTGTAGCGCCGCTTTCATCGACGCTCCGATGCTGATTTTCTGATACTCCTTCATTTCGTGACGTCTCCCGTTAACCAGTACGCCAGCTCCTCAACCGCTTTTACTGCGTAGTATGAGTTCTCGAGGCTCGAGATTCCAGAGTCATATGCTCGCCGGAATCCTCCGTTTGCGTTTTGCAGCTGTCCGATAAACCTCGCCGTTTCATGAATATACGTTGGCTGCTCATTGGTCCTCCTCATTAAGTAAAGTGCCTGATAGACCTCGTCGAGGTAGTTGGGGGTGTTATCGGGCGTCTTTGAGAAGCCCCCCGTCGGCCACTCGCACAGCCGTATCCAACTCGAAAGGTCCTTGAAGAGGTCGCAGGCAAGAGGATTCGTCGCGACTGCCCGCACCGCGTGGTGCGTGGCATAGACATTTGAGCGCACAGCACCAAAGCCACCATCGGATCTTTTATAGGGACACACTGCTTCGTGGACCTCGTAGGTGAGTTGCGTCGGGATCTCCACGTTCGTGAGTCTAAGGAGCGTAACCGCAGTACCAATAGGCTCAAGGAGAGTGTCATTGAGCTCGTAGCAGGGCTGTTTTGTTATACCGAGCATGCCTTTCAGGTGATGCATAATAAAACCAAAGGGATCAAATAATGGTTGAACTCCGAGCAACGCAAGCCCCTGTAAGACGTAGGATGCCATGTAGATGCTCTGAAACGATCCGTCGTCGTCTTGGTAGTGCTGAAAAAATTCCGCCGTCGTTTCAGGTCCGAGCACAGAATACCCGAGGCTCTTCAAGATGTAAACGGCATAAAAGGTATCGGAGGCGTTGGATTCTTTCAGCCCGTAGAAGCAGTAGCCCCCATCATCGCTCCTCGTGCTGTGGACATAGTCCACTAACTCTCGAACATCGAATGTTAGCAATCGGTTATCAGCGATCATATTCCGTGATGAGAAAAAAATATGCTGCTAGGGTGGTGCAATTTGTTTAAGGGATCAGCAGCATCCAATCGTAAGACCATACACCTATTCACCACCATTTAAATCCAATAAATCTTCAGAATGGACGGGCATGAACCATTTTTGAGCGATAAATGTCGGAATTACTGCGGTTGACACGACGACGCCGATCAGTAACGAATACTGTACCTGTGTGATGTACCCGGCCGTTAACCCAAAAACGCTCGTTATCGTCCCGAAGGTGAGCCCGGTGCTCATGAGCAAGGTAGTATACACGCTACTGTGGGGAAGGTATTTTTCTGCCAGGAAATACACGCCGATAAACTTCGTTGACAGTTTAATGGCAAGCAAGATGGCAAAAAGCCCTATTGCCGACAGAATAAGGGGAAGAGAGACGTTCAATCCCCCGACGATGAAAAAGAGTGGCGTGATAATCGCATAGGCAACGGTTCTGAGCCTGTTCCGCACCTCTTTTGTTTCCGACGCCTCAGCGAAGTGCTTTGACATGAGCAGCCCTAGTACGAAGGCAGGTAACACCGCCTGCCCGCCTCCGACGTTTGCAAAGTACATGAACACGAGGAGAAACAAGAAGAGGTACTTTATTTCGGGTTCAATGACTTTGTCCTTCACCTTCGGATGATTAAAGACTCTGTGGGAGAATTTCACCGCGAGCACTATCGCCGCTATAGAAACCGTTAAAAATATCCCCGTGTAGACGGTCGGCTTGATAAATAACACGCTGAGGGCAGTCGCCGTTGATATGTCAGTGATGAACGTAGCTGCCATGATCCGCTTACCGATGTTTGTCTTTGTTAAGCCGGTCTCCACGAGGACGGAATAGACGACGGCAAGCGATGTCGTCGATAATGCCGTGCCCGTAATTAATGATGCTTGCATGCTCCATCCTGCAACAAAATAGACGTACAGGAACGACCCGATAAATGGTGCGAAGAACGAGCTTAAACCGATTGAAACGCTTTCTATAAGATTCTCTCTCATTAAATCGGTGTCTATTTCGGTTCCCGCCAGAAATGTTAGGAGAATGCCGCCAAACCCTGCCAGATAGACCATCCACTCCTGAGTATGGATGACGCCCAAATTTCCAAAAAGAGCTCCTAAAATAATCTCAATTATGGCCACAGAGAGGCCTAGTCGTAATGAAATTAAGCTTGCAAGTAAAATGATGATACCTACGAGCAATGGGGTTGTGTCTGCATACATGATGGCTCCTTCTTTTAAGATGTTTGTAGGAGTCATCAGCGGTTACGCACTTAGACTGGGTGAACTCCATCACCGATATAGCATGCCCTTATGGTCTGCTGTTAAATAAATGTTTTGATCCTCTTGAGCCACCTAATTCTCGGATTGTGCGCCAGCAAGAAGAGGGTAGTCGAGAGGTCCATGGAGAATCCTGATGTAGGGCGCTCAGTGAGATGGGAAAGTGCTGAACGTGAGGGGGGTGTTATAAAGCTCATAACGGCAGACATGAAGGCGATCTCATTTTTAAGCGTCCCGTATATAGCAGCGATGCAGGAGGCGTTATTTATGACTTGGTCATCACGCTGACGTTGAATTATCTTTCTATGCAGATTATGTAAATACAATCAGGTATAGAAGAGGAATTAAAAGGAGTTTATGCGCAGTTGCATGATTATTTAAATAGTGTTCGGAGATTATAGTGGTACTCTGTAGACAGTGAATACGACAAAAAAGAAGGACTGCGTTCTTACACGCGGCACGTTATCTATTTATTCAATTTAACAGAATGTGGTTATATGCACGTCTACACCGTCGTCCCCGTAGCGCCATTTGAGCCGGAGTCAATAATCACAAAGTCAATTGAATGTTTGAAGGAATTAGAACATGACGATTTCAGCCTCGAAGTATACTACATTATCGACACGTTTCCGGGTGACACGCGGGAGCTACATTGGGAGTTGCCAGATAATTTTAAAGTAATGCTGAGAACTAATGGTCGAGGTTATCGGGCAGGTGCGATAAACGACTTCCTAAAAATGATAGAAGACGCAGACTATCCTGCAGACTATGTGGCTATTATTGACGTTGACGTTAGGCCTGCTAAGGACTTCATTCCCAAATGCATCGCTGCACTTGAGAAAAACGATTCTGCAATTTTTTCAAGTGGATACCGTCTTGTGAGCAACGAAAGCACTTTCTTGACGAAACTGATAGCAATTGAGTGGGGTTTTATATATGACGTAGCAATTGAGTGGGGTTTTATATATGACGCACGCAGCAACACTGCTGGAACAGAAGATTATCGAAAAGAAGATTTTCGTAATTTAGACGGAGTGGGAGTGCTGAAAGGATCACTTTTAAAAGGTGAAAGGTTTGATGAAAAGGCGACGTGTGATGACACTGATTTCCTTATAAGGATGTACCTCAAGGGAAAAGTCGCAGTTCTCGCCGAAACAAGTTTTGAAGACCAAGTGCCCTCTACCCTCAGAGACTTCTACCATCAGAGAGTGAGATGGTGCAGATCACTCGTGGAGGGGTTTAGTAAATACCTTATCCCGATGATTCATGCGCCGGTACCATTTACAGGAAAGATGTCCTGGTTGCTTGAAGTAGTGGGTTACTTCTTTGCTCCTTTTTTAAGTCTTATTGCCCTGCCATGGTTCTTGACGCGCCCAAACAAAAAAAAGTTGAGCCGTGGTCCACTCGAATCCGTAAAGTTGCTTTTCGGTTGTATAGGGTACACGTGGCTCATGACAATTATTGGAATTGTTGCCATTATACAGCATTTAACGTCGAGCCAATTTGAGTGGAAGCCACGCATAAGATCTGATATTTAAAATAGTAACTCGGTATACTTTGCAAAAGTTGAGAGGTGAGAGTGACTACAACGGCCTTAATAATGAGTAGTGTGGATATGTGCCTGTATGCACGTTTACGCCATTGTTCCGGTAGCACCCTATGAGCCAGAGTCACAAATTACAAAATCGATTGAGTGTTTTAAAGGATTAAAGTACAATAACTTCAAATTCGAGGTATACTACGTCATCGATACTTTTCCAAGCGATAAAAGGACGTTACATTGGGAGTTACCGGACAATTTTAAGGTAGTACTGAGGACTCCCAAAGGCCGTAAGGCGGGAGCGATAAACGACGTTCTAGACGAGTTAAAAGACGCTGGACATAATGCGGACTATGTGGCGATAATTGATGTTGACAATAGACCTGCTGACGACTATATCATCAAATGTGTGGCGGCGCTCGAGGAAAACAATGTTGCAATTTCTTCAGGCGGGTGCCGTTTTGTGAACAATAAAACCAATGTCTTGACGAAAGTTATATCGACTGAGTATAGTTTTTTGTGCGATATATCTCATCGTCTTTCGCGGTCAGGTAGTTTTTTAACATTTCAAGGAGGGGGAGTAGTGAAAGGGTCGTTCTTAAGGGACGAAAAATTCGACGAGGAAACATCGACTGAAGACTTTGATCTCGTCAACCGGATGTACCTTACGGGAGGAGTCGCAGTTCTTGCTAAGACAACTTTGGGTGAGCAGGCCCCCACTACGCTCAAGGATCTCTACCACCAAAGAGTGAGATGGTATAGAGGATCTGTGGAGTGCTTTAGTAAATACGTTATCCCAATGTTTAAAGCACCGATACCATTCACAAGAAAAATATCTTGGTTTTTAGTTATAACGGTTCCATTCCTTGGATTCCTTTTAGCCCCTATTGTTGTTTTATATCTTGGCAAAATAAAGAACCTGAGTGACGGCCCTCTGGAGTTCGTTAAAATTTTTTTTGGTAGCATAGGGCATACATGGCTCATGACGGTTTGCGGAATAGTAGCCATCTTAAAGCATTCAACGTCGAGCAAGTTTGAATGGGGGCCTAGTATAAGATCAGATGTTTAAAGCATTTCATCACGTCATTCATAAGAACTATACAGCCCTCATTTAGAGTGCCTATAATCAACCTGCCTTTTTGATCGTACTGGACGTGTCAAATGCGTGTAATGCAGAAAATGGGATCTGTTCCCAGTTTTTTTGCACGAGAAGTACGAATAGACCGGCGCGGTAGCAGCCTCTCCATTTAATTGGCCGGATGGCTGCGCCACCACTTTGAACTTGACATCCTCCAATAGAATATGGATGGTTAAGAGTACTATTCACTCAAAAGGATCGCTTATTATGAGTTACAAAAGTTTACTGTGAGTTACAAAAGAGACAGTACAGAGAGTGAGCTGTAGAAGGTGTAAACGCTAGATTATAGGCGCGAATTTAGCGAGTCTGTATCCCTCAGACGAGTCTTTGGGAACATTTCCTGTCTATTAGCTTCGTCACAGAGCCAATCGGGAAAGACGAGCCTACCGCTATAGACATAGTTGTGCGCGACGCAGCCGGTCCGGCAGGATCTTGCGTGGATGCAGGAGCCGCAAATGCCAGGATATTCGCGCGTGTTATCGAGATCGCGGCGGAGCTGGAGAATCGTTGGATGGGAAAGCCAGATATCTTTGATACTGTTCTTCCCGAGCTGCCCGTACACGAGCTCGGGGATTGTCTGCCCGATTCCACAGAGCGCAATCTCGCCGGTTCCGAGGATGCCTAAGGTGGTGTTAATCCCACAATCGCACGACCTCCCTTTTGTTCGCCAGAGCTCACTGAGTGGAGTGAGAGCGTGGGGCATGGATAAAATCACTGGAATTGGCGCCCTCTGACGCAGTTCGTTATTCACCCATCGGGAGAGAGCAGTATATTCCCTGAAATCTAAGGTCTCGCCCCGCTCGTGCATTGCGATCCCACGCCCGGTCCATGTCACTGGGTTGAACTTCACGGTCTCAGCCTTATGTTCTGCAGCAAGTCTGGTCAGATCCTCCATCCTGTCCCTGTTATGCCGGTGGACCGACATAATTACCTGGCAGTTAGCATAGCCCGCGTCAACAAGATAGTCAAGTCCGCGGAGGGCCGCATCGAATGCCCCCCGAACACCTCGGAATGCGTCGTGCTCGGCAGCTACTGATGAATCGATGCTCACCGAGACAAAGTCCATGTTTGTTTTTTCCTTCAGATAGTGAGCCATTTCCTGGGTGAGTAAGGTGCCGTTTGTCTCCATGTTCATCGAGAGTCCCTCGGCTGTGAGCATATCCACAATCTCTTTAAACTGTGGATGGAGCATTGGCTCCCCTCCCGTGAGCTTAACGTGTGCAAGGCCAAGGGTCTTTGCTTCGATAACAGCATCTTGGAGCGCTTTCGGGTCTATGGTTTTGCCTGGCGCAGGCGTGTTGGAGAACTCCGGCGTTATCCAGCAGTGCCGGCAGTGGAGGTTGCAGCTCGCAGAAAGATAGAGGTAGAACGAATGGAGCGGAGGAACACCATCAGGAAGGTCAAAGACTCTGGTCTCAATGCTGGTACTAGCCTGTTCGGGAATGTCACAGAGCGTCAATGTTCTCCACCTCTTCCACATAAATACGGTAGCACGTCAGCGGATCGGTGCCAATGAGCCTATTGCTTGTTGCCATTACTGCGGCTGGGCATCCGCCCGTACATAACCCAGTGTACTGGCAATCGCTGCATTCCGGAAGCGCGGAAAGTGGGATCTCCCGACGGTGGCGAACAGCATTGATCGCCGGCGAGCTAAGCCATGCATCCTGAAGCGAGTGCATGCCGATAACGCCCATGGTCAGGGTGGGGAGCATGTTACATGGTACCATCGTCCCATCGTGGAGCACTTCCATCCGAGAGAGGACTCCCCCACAGGAGCAAAGTGTCCCGCGGCCTGGCATCTCGGTCTCACCACGTGCGAGACTTTGTTCAATAGCACTCACCGTGCGTGCGAGGGCAAGGGGACCAGCCGCCGCATTGATTCTCCCATCATATCGTTCGTTCAGCTCGGTCAATTTTTTCATTGCCCGCCGCCGCTCGTCGTTTGAAAGGGTGATGTTCTCCCCGTGACACTGGGCAGTGCCCATCGCCATAACTTCATTCGTACTGAAGCTCTGGAGTCCTACATCATCGATGAGGAGCTGTGCGATGTTTTCAAGGTCATTGATATTGTGATGGTTCAGCGTCACTCGCACAGTTGCGGGAAACTTCGCCTCAACGAGGAGGCGGAGGCCATGGAGGGCACGGTCAAAGCTTTTCGGTGGCCGGGAGAGGTCGTGGATCGCCGCACAGGAGCCATCAATGGAGACTTGGATAGAGTCGAGCCGGAGCCGGCGTTTGCCCTCCATTAAGGAAGAGATGACCTCGTCTGTGATGAGGGTCCCGTTCGAACAGAGGCTGTACCGCATTCTGTTTGTAATGATTCCATCAATGAGGATGAAGAGATCAGGTCGGGTAAATATCTCCCCGCCAGAGAGAGACACTCGTTGGACACCAAGGCTGCCCAGTTCTTTAAAAAATGTCATCCAGCGCTCTGTCGGCAGATCTCGTCTCTCTCTCATGCTGTCTGCATAGAAGCAATAGTGGCATGAAAGGTTGCACCTTCCGGTGAGACAGATACCCACAGAGTGCGGAGCCGAAGGGACTCCTTTTGGTGGTACGGTGAGATCAACCGGAATGGAGCTTTGCAACATCAGCATCTACCTCAGAGACAAAGTCAGGGACAAGCTCACGGATAAACGTTTCAACATCCTGTTTCACGGCAGAATGATCTGGATTGTCACTAAATAACGTTGTAAGGTAGGATACAATATCATCGATAGTACGAGGCTGGGCAAGAAACGTCCACACGGAAAGACCAACGGGATTTATTAGTAGCGTATTGTCAGAGTCAGGGTTAAAGAGAAGAGCCCCATCCTCTCCTTCAATTCTACAGGAGACAGTGGGATTTGCAACAACCATGCCTGTCAAATTAATTTCGGGCGCAATATTTTCATCGGTTTCAGCGGAAGTTATTGTACGATTCTTTTTGTATACCATCATTTCATCACTTTTTTCTCGAGTCCTTTTTAATCAGATCGGATCTCATTACCCTTACGATTTACAGTTTGAACGTATTGATATGACAATAAAAGAAAAAAAAGAATACATGACTTTACACTCCACTGCCAAAATTGCACTCATAGTCTGATCCGCCGTACTCACAGGACATATCTTCGCTACGAGATATCCTTATAACGCGAGGCGGATCGTATGGTTTATGTGAGTCAATGAATTCGGTTATATGGTTCACCTCCTTCCAATTTATTGTGTTTAGAGAACTATCACTAGTAAT
>Ga0187769_10001653_pt1 | contig 12754 bp, 12 predicted proteins | sample 0116_SJ02_MP02_1_FD_133140 | JGI IMG/M metagenome (GOLD analysis project Ga0187769, IMG submission 133140) | Tropical peat soil microbial communities from peatlands in Department of Meta, Colombia - 0116_SJ02_MP02_10_MG | ecosystem: Environmental > Terrestrial > Soil > Wetlands > Peat | place... | reverse complement strand
GTGATGGGCGACGGGCGGCGCTACGATTACGTGATCGCGCTGCGCGCGGTGGAGACGGTGGATTTCATGACGGCGCACTGGGCACGCCTGCCGTACGAGTTCCTCGACCACGTCTCGCGGCGCATCGTCAACGAGGTGGCGGGCGTCTCGCGCGTCGTCTACGACATCACCGGCAAGCCGCCGGCGACCATCGAGTGGGAGTGAGCAGTGCGGGCTGGGGAGCCGCGTTGCCTCAATGCGGCTCTATCGCCCTGCCGGCCGATCCGAACTCCATCCGTCGATTGCCACGCGCCACCGCCCGTCGCTGCCGCGGCGGAAGATGTTGATCCCCTTCCCGGTGTCGTTCGTGACCGCACCGGTCTTCTTGTCGGTGTCGGTAGACCTGTACGTGTACCGCTCAAATGCCCAGGCGCCGTTGACCACGAAACCGATCGACGTTTTCTCCCAGTGTGTTCGCGTCGTGCCGAAATACCCAGCGAGCCACTTGCGTACGGCCGCCTTGCCGACGATCTCCGGCTCGCCGGGAGACTGATAGACGATGTCGTCAGTCAGATCGGCGAGCAAGGTATCGACGTCGTTACTGTTGATCGCTGCGACATAGACGCCATGCGCTGCCTGCTCGATGGATTTGCCGTCCTCCGCCCTGGCGGATGCCATGCAGAGCGCCAGCGACGCCACGACGCAGACCCTGAGAACCCGTGTTGCGCAACTGAGCATCATGACCCCCATCGTTGGTCGGTGATTCGGGGCGAAGCATACATCGGTGACCCACGACCCGCCCGTCGCGTCCGAGCCGCGGCAGGCTGATTTCCTCGAAACGCACAGCGCGCAATGCAGCTAGCCACCCTCGCGTTCGCGATCGTCGTCATCTTCGCCGCCGCTGTCGTGCGGGGCTACGCCGGATTCGGCTTCTCGCTGCTCGCGATCACGGCGCTGTCGCTCATGCTCGAGCCGCGCGCGATCATTCCCACGATCTTCGTTCTCGAGGTGTGCGCCAGCGTTCATCTGCTCGCGAGCGCGTGGCGCGATGTGCACTGGCGCTCGCTCGGCTGGCTCGCCGCCGGCTGCCTTATCGGCACGCCGCTCGGTGTGTACGCGCTCGCGCAGGTGCCGCCGGCGCCGCTCACGGTGGCTCTCGCCGCCGTCGTCCTCATCCTCGCCCTGCTGCTCGCGCGCGGCTTCGTGCTCCGCACGATGCCCGGTCGGCTCGTGACGCTCGGCACCGGCGTGACGTCCGGTCTCCTCAACGGGAGCCTCGGCATCGGCGGGCCCCCGGTGGTCATCTTCTTCTTCGGATCGCCCGCCGGCGTCGCAACCGGTCGCGCCTCGATGATCGCGTACTTTCTTTTCACCGACCTTCTCGGGCTCGCGTGGCAGTGGCGCGATGGCCTCCTCGGGCGGCAGGTGTTCGCGCGTGCCCTGCTGTACGCACCCGCGCTCGTGGCCGGGGTATGGCTCGGCAATCGCGCATTCACCGGGGTCGACCCGCAGCGCTTCCGGGGCTGGGTCCTGCGCTTACTCATGGTGCTCGCGGCACTCACCGGCGGCCGCGCGCTTCTCGCGCTGGTGTAGCCGATCCGCGACGTCGGCGTGCTGGTCAGGCCGCGCGAGCCGCCGGGCGCGGATTACATTCCCTTCACCACGTCACCCGCACTGAAATTGTGACGTTATGTGTTTCTAGGACCTGCGTGAGTGCGTAGGCTCCCGTCACCACCAACATCAGGGCGGTGTTATGTTGAAAGCCTCGAAAGACTTGCGGACCGGCCTCGCGCCTCTCGCCGGACTCGTGCTCACGTTTGCTGCGGTAACCCAGCTCGCGGGCTGCATCGTGGCTCCGCCGCCCAGAGTGGTCTATGCGCCGCCCCCCGCGCCGGCACCCGCACCTGCCTACGCCGCGCCCGCCGCCGATGCGGAGGTGCAGGCGAGCGAGCCGCCGCCGCCGCTGCCGGTATACGAGCAGCCGCCCTGCCCGGTCGAAGGGTACTTGTGGACCCCGGGCTACTGGGCATGGGGCGTCGCCGGGTACTACTGGGTGCCGGGCACCTGGGTCGCGCCGCCGCGCATCGGATTACTCTGGACCCCCGGATACTGGGGATTCGTGGGCGGTGTCTATATGTTCCACGCCGGCTACTGGGGCCCGCACGTCGGCTTCTACGGCGGCGTCAGCTACGGCTTCGGTTATGGCGGTGTCGGTTTCGCCGGCGGCCGCTGGGTCGGTAACTCCTTTGCCTACAATCAGTCGGTCACGAACGTCAACGTCACGGTGGTGCACAACACCTACAACGAGACGGTGATCAACAATAACGTCACGGTCAATCGCGTGAGCTACAACGGCGGCGCCGGAGGCACGGGCGCAACGCCGACCGCGCAGGAGCGGATGGCGGCGCAGGAGCAGCATGTCGCCGCGACCCCCGCGCAGCACCAGCACGTACAGCAGGCCGCCGCCAACCCCTCGCTGCTTGCGAAGAACAACGGCGGCCGCCCGGCGATCGCGGCCACGCCGCACGCGGCGGCGTTCAACGCCCCGGGCGTCGTGGGCGCCCGCGGCGCCGGCGCGCCGCAGCAGCACGCCCCTGCGGTGGCGAACGCCAACCGCGGCTACCCCGAGCCTGCCGGCCAGGCGAATGGCGGACGTGTCGCCGCCAATGCGCAGACGGCGAATCAACCGAAACCCCCGGCACACCCGCAGACGGCGAATGCCAAGCAGCAGGGTGCGCCTAAGGCGAACGCGGCGAAGCCCCATCCGAAGCCCGAGAACGGCCGACGTGAGGGCCATGAGGGAGAGACCGCACAGCGGCGCTAGAGCCGCTCAGGTCGGCGCGCTCAGCGGATCCCGACCTGCCCGCGCGCGGCCTCGATGAGCCGCTGCGGGTCATAGCCCTGGCCGTCCTTGAAGACGACCGCGACGTTCTCGATGTCCTCGATGTGCGCCGCAGGATCCCCGTGCACGAGGATCAGATCGGCGCGCTCGCCCGCGGCGAGTGTGCCGATCTCGGCCTCGCGGCGCAGGAAGCGCGCACCGTTCTGCGTGCCGATCTGGATGGCCTCGAGCGGCGTGAAACCCGCCTCCACGAGCAGCTCGATCTCCCGCTGATCGCCGAATCCCGGCAGCACGCCGCCGGCACCTGTCGGGTCGGGGCCCGCGAGAAGCAGTCCCCCGGCCGCTGCGAAAGCATGCTCGAAGTCCATCTCCTGGCGAAAGAGCTTCGCCGGCTTCGGGTCTGCGGGGTCGAGGAGCGAGCGGTAGATCAGGTAGCTTTCGCGCGCCGCGGTGGACATGGCATCGAGCACGCGGCGCTGCGCGGGCGGCCGGCCGGGGACCGAGAGCTCGAAGACCGGCAGCGTGGATGTCACGGCGACGTGATGCTCGATGAGCGAGTGGATGAGTGCCGCGACTTCCCTGTCGCTTGCCTTCCTGTCGATCCAGGATCCCTCGAGCGCGCCCCACGAAGGGCACTTGTCCGGCTGCCGGTCAGCCACAAACTCGCTGTCGGTGTACACCGGCCCGTGCTCGAGATCATCGATGCCGGCCGCGATCGCTTCCGGCCAGCTGACCGCGCAGAGATGTCCGGTGATGCGCAGCCCGTGACGGTGCGCTGCCCGGGCGGCTGCGGCGAGCTCCGCGCGGGTAATGAACATGTAGGCCTTGAAAGAGGTCACGCCGGTGCCGGCCCAGTAGTCGACAAATCTCTCCGCCTCCTCGGGCGTCGCGAGCTCGTGCATCTGCGCGAAGAGCGTGCCGTGGCCCTCCAGGTAAGGTCCGGTCACATCCACGTGCGGCCCGGGCATCACGCCGGCATCGATGCTCGCACGCACTCTGAGATCGGTGTACGGCTCGATGCTTCCGGTGGTGCGCAGCGTCGTCACGCCGGCGGCCAGATACAGCCGGGGCGCGGTGTAAGGAATCTCATTGACGAGGAAGCCGGGCTCCATCCCGCCCGGCGATCTGCGCTGCGTCTCCCGGGAGGCGGTATAGAACAGATGATCGTGCATGCCGACGAGCCCGGGCAGCACCGCGTAGCCGGCGTAATCGCGCACCAGCGCATCGCCGGGGATGGGCGTAGCGGCGGCAGGACCCACGGCCTGGATCCTGCCGTTGACGATGACCACTGTCTGATCGGCGCGCGCGGGTGCGCCCGTGCCGTCGATCACCTCCACGTGCCGCAGCGCGACGCTCGGCTCCGCAATTGCAAGGTAGGCCGCGGCACCCGTCGGCTCCGCACCGCGAGCCGCGCCCGTGAGCCCCGCGAGTGCTCCCAGCATCACCCAGCCGATCATCGTGCGCATCGATCAACTCCCGAGTGTGGCGCGCACCGGCGTATACGCCGCGGCGGCACGGCTGTAAAGCTCGGTATTGATCGGCAGCGCACCTGACCCTAAGCTGTCCAGGTCCGGCCGTCCAAGAACACCAACTAACGGGAGGTCGCATGCTCAAGACAGCCGCCAATCTCTTTGGAGTCGTCTTTCTTGTGGTCGGGATACTCGGCTTCGTTCCCGGCATTACCCACGATCAGATGCTGCTCGGCATCTTTCACGTCAACGCCGCACACAACGTGGTGCACCTGCTCTCCGGAGCCGTGGCGCTCTGGGCCGGCATGACGAGCGCGGCTTACGCGCGCACCTACTTCCGCGTGTTCGGCATCATCTACGCGCTCGTGGCGCTGCTCGGCTTCTACGCGGGTAACGGCATGCTGCTCGGGCTGATCTCGAACAATACCGCGGACACCGCACTCCACCTGGTCATCGCGGTTGTGGCGCTGGTGCTCGGATTCCTCATCAAGGAAGCTCCGGCCGCAGCCTAGCCGCCCCGCGGGGCACTCAGGCCTCGAGTATCCGGCTGAGCTGCCGCCCGCAGAGTGCGCCCAGCGCGCCGCCGCCGGCGGCGATGGCCGCGTGCAGCCCCCAGAAGGCCGCCGGCGGCATGCGCTCGTAGAAGCCGCCAATCCAGCCGATCACGGTGTTGGATACGAACAGGCTCATGTACGCGATGCCCATGAGCGTGGCATTAACGCGCGGGGGTGCCGCGCGCGAGACGAGCGCAAGGAGCGTCGGCCAGTAGTAAAGAAACGCGACGCCCAGCAGCACGCAGTAGGCCAGCGGCCAGAGCGGGTCGATCGGCGCGGCGCGGGAGGCGAAGATCGCGGCCACGAGGATCAGGTTGCTGAGGGCAGTGAGCCACGCGCCGATCCCGATCTTCCCGAGATCGCCGGGCTCACGCCCCGCTTTGGCCTGCCGGTTCCACAGCCAGAACAGCAGCGGCACGATGAGGATGGAGGTCAGCGAGTGGGCCGACTGGTACCAGGGGATGGGAATGCGAAAGCCGGCGACTTCGGGCGCCACGTACTGCTGCATCCAGATCGGATGCACGTTGAATATCTGGTAGTAAGCGACCGACTGGAAGACCGTGATGAGCATCACCGCGAGCAGCGCGCCGATGATGCGCCAGTCGCCGCGGCTCAACCGCGTACCCGCGTGGCCGGCCCGCTCCACTCTCCCGGGCAGGTAGCGGTAGCCGTGCAGGTAGGTCGCGAGCCCGACCAGCATGAAGATCGCAGCGATGCCAAAGCCCCAGTGCCAGCCGTAAAGCTGCGCCAGCAGCCCGCAGAGCAGCGGCCCGATGACCGCGCCGATATTGATCCCGGTGCTGAAGATGACGTAGCCGCGGTCGCGGCGCGCCTCATCGTGAGCGGGATACAACCCGCCGACCTGGGCGGCGATGTTGCCCTTGAGGAGGCCAGAGCCCACGACAAGGAGCGCGAGCGCCGCAAGGAAGCTCGCATCGAAGGTCATGGCGATGTGGCCGGCGCTCATCGCGAGGGCGCCGAGCACCACCGCATTGCGCTGCCCGGTCCAGCGGTCCGCGATCCAGCCGCCAAGGAGCGGGGTGAAGTACACAAAGCCGGTGTAGAGACCGAAGATCTGCGAGGCAAGCGCCTGGCGGGAGAGTGGACCCGAGAGCGACTCGAGCGCTGCGCGAAGTTGCGCGAAACCGGCGATGTGCGCCGCATGCTCGGGCAGCAGCAGCTGATTCACCATGTAGAGCGCAAGCAGCGCGGTCATGCCGTAGTAGGAGAAGCGCTCCCACGCCTCGGTAAAGGCGAGGTAAAAGAGCCCGCGCGGATGCGTGAGGAGCCCGCGCTGAGGCGCGGTGGCGAGCGCTCCCTCGGCCGCGCTCATCGCTGCCTCCGGCGGGCGGGCCTGCGCCGCCGTGGCCTGCCGCTGCGCTGCGCTGCGAGCCGCTTGCGGTCGTACGGGTTCTCATCCGTGCGGTACTCCACCACCACCGGAGTCGCGTACAGGTCATAGCGCTTGCGAAAGACGTTGGCGAGATAGCGCGTGTAGGCATCCGGAACGGATGCCGTCTGATTTCCGTGGATCACGATGCGCGGCGGATTGCGGCCGCCCTGGTGAGCGTAACGCAGCTTGATGCGCCGGCCGCGCACGAGCGGCGGCTGATGGGCGGCAAGCGCCTCCTCCAGCGTGCGTGTCAGATCGCGCGTGGGCAGTGCGCGCATCGCCGCCTCGTAGGCGCGCACCGTCGAGTGCATGAGCTCGCCCACGCCGCTCCCATGGCGCGCGGAGATGAAATGCAGCGGCGCAAAGGGCACGAAGTCCAGCTTGAGCGCGAGCCGGCGCTGGATCTCGGCGCGCTGGGACGCGGCAACCCCGTCCCACTTGTTGACCGCGATGATGAGAGCGCGGCCGCGCTCGAGGGCAAGTCCGAGCACGCTCGCATCCTGCTCACCAACGGTATCGTGCGCATCGAGCACCAGGATCACCACGTGCGCCTCAGCGATCGCCTGCAGGGTCTTGGCGACGCTGGCGCGCTCGATGGCGTCCGCCACCTTCGCGCGCCGGCGCACGCCTGCGGTATCGATGAGCACGAAGCTGCGGCCGTCTCGCTCGAAGGGCACGAGGATGCTGTCGCGCGTGGTGCCGGGCTCCTCGCTCGCGATCACGCGCTCCTCGCCGAGGAGGCGATTGACGAGGGTGGACTTGCCGACATTCGGCCGGCCGATGATCGCGATGCGGATCGCGCCGGAATCCGTCTCCGGTGCCGCCGCGGCCTCGCAGCCCGCGAGCACCGCCTCCATGAGATCCTCACAGCCGCTGCCGTGGCTGGCGGAGATCGCCTGCGGGCTGCCAAACCCCAGCGCGTGGAAGTCGGCCGCGGCGATGTCCGCATCCAGCCCTTCGGCCTTGTTGAGCGCGAGAGTGACGGGCTTGCCGGCGCGGCGCAGCTCGCCGGCGACGAACAGGTCCTGCGAGCTGAGACCCGCGCGCGCATCGGCGAGGAATATCAGCCGGTCGGCCTCGCGCACGGCGCGCTCGGTCTGGGCGCGCATCTGCGCCTCGATGGGGCTCGGATTCTCTACGAGTCCGCCGGTGTCGATGATCACGTAGGGCACGGGGCCCACGCGGCCGAAGCCGTACTGCCGGTCGCGCGTGAGGCCCGGCACGTCCGCCACGATCGCATCGCGCGTGCCGGTGAGCACGTTGAACAGCGTCGACTTGCCGACGTTCGGCCGGCCAACGATGGCGACGACGGGCAGCACGGCGAAGCCTGACCGCTTGCGGAGGCTGCCCCGCCGCCTAATCGCGCTGCGCGGGCGCTCCGGCGCCCGCAGGCGCGGCGCCCTTCCTGCGCCCGGCGGCCGCGGCCGTGAGCGGTGTCACGCGGAACGCCGTGATCTGTCCGCGATCGTTGATGACGATGACCGTGTTGCCGGCGACCACCGGAGGAGTGCTGATGCGTACCTTGCCGGTCTCGACGCGTGCGGCCAGCGCGCCGTCCGCCTTCGCGAGCCAGTGCACGTAGCCCTGGAAGTCGGCGGTGACGACCGTGTCGTCCATGGTCGCGATCGCCGTAAGCCCCCGGTGCAGCAGCGCGTTCTGGTGCCAGATCTCCGCGCCGGTGCGCGCCGTCAGCGCGACCACCTCGCCCTCGGCCGTTGCCACGTACAGCACCTCGCCATCGAGCGTCAGCCCGCGATAGCTCGAGGCCTCGTGGGACCACCAGATCTGGCCGGTATCGAGCGCCAGCATGGCCACCCGCCCCTGGAAGCCGATCGCATAGACATCCTCACCCGAGACGCTGACGGCCGAGTCGATGTCCGCGAGCCGCTCGAGCTCCGTGCGTCCGTGGGGCGGCGTCACCGTGGCCTCCCATTGCACCGAGCCGTCGTTGGCATTCACCGCCAGCACCTTGCCGTTGTCAAAGCCGCACAGCACGACATCGCCGGTGATCACCGGACGCGCCGTGCCGCGCAGCGAGAGACGCGGTACCTGCTGCTCCTGGGTCCACAGCTCGTGGCCGTCCGCGGGGCTCAGGCCATGGAGCTTGCCGTCGACCGTACGCACCGCGATGAGCCGCTCCGAGATCGCGGCGGGCGCGAGCACTTCCCCGTTGAGGCGCACCTTCCAGCGGCTCTCGCCGTTTCCGGCCTTGAATGCGAACACCTGCCCGTCGCTCGCGCCGACGAGCACCAGGTCATCGCTCGCGGCGGTGCCGCCGGCGAGCGGCGCGCGCACCTTCGCATGCCACACCACCCGTCCGGAGGTGAGATCGAGCGCCAGGACATCGCCGCGATGGCCGGCGGCGTACACGCGGTTGCCGGCGACCGATACACCGAGCCCGAGCCGCAGCACCAGCGCCTTCTTGTCATCGACCGCGGCGCTCCAGATGCGCTGCACACGCACGGTGGGTGCGGCGAGCGGCGTGAGCTTCGCCGGCTGATCGACGCTCTTGTCCTTCGAGCACGCACCGCTGAGTGTGAGCGCCGCAAGTCCGGCCGCCACGATCACCGCGCGCATGGCGCTGCTTCGCTGCTGCAGGTATCGCATGGTCAGCCGCCCGGCCGGGGCTTGACGACGGGCGCCGTTGCCGCCGGCGCCTCCGCGGAGAGATCGGCGATCTTCAGGCCGAGTAATGCGGAGTCACTGCCGGCGCCGGCCTCCTGCGCACTGCGGTACTCGGTGAGCGCCGCCGCACGCTCGCCCTTGGCGTAGTAGGCATCCCCGCGCACCTCGTGATAGGGGGCGGCGAACGCCCCGGAGGGGGCGCCGCCGAGGGTGGCGAACGCGTTGTCGGGCTTACCCTGCGCGATCTGCACGCGTGCCAGGCGCAGCCGCGCGATCATCGCCAGCTCGGGGTCGCGCGAATCCCGGGAGACACCCGCGAGCTCGGCAGCCGCCTTATCGAGCGCTCCCTCATCCACGTACACCCGCGCGACGAGCAGCTTCGCCTGGTCGGTGTAGGGTGAGTGCGGCGCATCGCGCTCGAGCGCCCCGAGGAGCACCAGCGCCTGCGAGCGGTCGCCCGCATCGAGGGCCTGGACCATCTGCATGTACTTCGCACCCGCCGCGAGCCGCGCGGCATCCAGATGCCCCTGCCACCAGCGCCAGCCGAACACGATCCCGACCGCCAGCACGATCGCCACCATCACCGCCGGCGCGTTCTCGCGCACCTGGGTCTTCAGCCATTCCCATTGTTCTTTTTCCGACAGGTAGTCTTCCACTTAATCCTCCCCAGAGCTCAGGACGCCGGCGCTGCGACTGCCCCCGCCGCAGCGAGCGCGGCGTCGACGCCGCTCGCGAGCTGCGCGAGTCCGCACTCGCTCTGACCCGAGCTCGCGCGCAAAGGTTTCATGGCGGCGACGCCGCGTGCCAGCTCATCCTCGCCGATGATGAGCGCGAGCGCCGCGCCGCTCTTGTCCGCACGGCGGAACTGCGCCTTGAGGTTGCCTCCGCCGAGGTTGAGCTCGAACCGCAGCTGCGGCCGCTCGCTGCGCAGGCGTTCGGTGAGCTCGAGCGCCCGTGCCGCAACTGCCGGGCCGCTCACCACCACATAGACATCGGGCCACGCCGGCGCGGCGGTGCGGCCGGCGGCGGCGAGCAGCGCCACCAGCCGCTCGACGCCCATCGCAAAGCCGATCGCCGGAGTCGCATCGCCGCCGAGCTGCGCGATCAGGCCATCATAGCGCCCGCCCGAGCACACGGCATTCTGGGCACCGCTGGAGGAGGTGACCCACTCGAACACCGTGCGGGTGTAGTAATCGAGCCCGCGCACCAGGCGGGGATTGATCTCGAAGCTCACCCCGATCGCGCGCAGCATGCTGCAAAGTCCCGCGAAATGCTCGCGCGACTCCGCGTCCAGGTGCTCGGTGAGCCGTGGTGCGCCGGCAATGAGCTCCTGCATGGCGGGGTTCTTGCTGTCGAGTACCCGCAGTGGGTTGCCGGTGAGCCGGCGCTGGCTGTCAGCATCGAGTTGCGACTCGCGGGCCCGCAGGTACGCAAGCAGCTGCGCGCGATACGCGCGGCGGCTCTCGGGTGTGCCGAGGGAGTTCAGCTGCAGCGTGAGGCCCGTGATCCCTAAGCGCTGCCACAGGCGGGCGCTCAGCGCAATGAGCTCCGCATCCACGTCCGGACCCGCGCAACCGACCGCTTCCACATCCACCTGCCAGAACTGCCGGTAGCGGCCGGCCTGGGGAGCCTCGTGCCGGAACATCGGGCCGAGGCACCACAGCTTGTGGCGCTGACCGCGCAGCAGACGATTGGAGATGAGTGCCCGCACGATGCCCGCGGTGGCCTCGGGACGCAGCGTCAGGCTGTCGCCGCCGCGGTCGGTGAAGGTATACATCTCCTTGCCGACGACATCGGTGTGCTCGCCGATTGCGCGCTTGAACAGCTCCGTGTGCTCGACCACCGGCACCCGGATCTCCTCGTAGCCGTAGGCGGTGAGCAGTGCGCGCGTGCACGCCTCGAAGTGCTGCCAGGTGCCGATCTCCGCCGGCAGCACGTCGTTCATTCCCCGGATGGCCTGGATCTCGCCGCCCACGTCAGTACCCGTGCGCCAGGCGCGGGGCGGCCGCGCTCGCCTGCCCCGCGGCGTCGATCTGCACGTAGGCGCTGCCGTTGCCGTGCACGAGCCCCGCAACGCTCACCGGGTGGCCGTTCAGCTGCAGGTCGACCGCGGTCGCGTTGCCGAGCACGACCCGCAATGGCGCCGTGCCGCTGACATCGCGCGTGGCGCCGCGGGCGAACAGGCCACTCAACAGCCGCCGTCCGTCGGCATCGGAGATCTCCACCCAGCTGAGTGCCGCGAAATGCAGACCGAGCTGCGCCTGCCCGCGCCGGGCTGCGAAGGAGACGGAGCCGCTCCCGGCCGCGGCCGGCGCTGCGGCCGCAAGCCCCGGCTGTGCCTCGGGCACGGCAGTCTCAGCGGCCGCTGCGGCGGCGGGCGGCGCGATCGCGGCCCGCTTCGCCGCCGGCGCCGGCAGCGAGTGAAACCACCACAGCAGTCCCCCGAGTGCCGCACCCACGGCGATCAGCAGCCCCGGCAGCAGCAGGGGCGATGAGCGCCTGCGGGAATCGCCATGCGGAATGCGCGCGAGATCCGGACCCGCACCCCGCATGCCGCTCCCATACAGCTCCTTGAGCTGCGCCGCCGACTCACCGACCGCCTCGGCGTAACGGCGCAGATGCCCGCGAACGTACACCTCGGCCCCGAGCGACGTGAAGTCCTCCGCTTCGAGCGCCTCGAGGATCCGCGCATCCACGTGCAGCTTTTCGGCAGCCTGGAGCACGGTGAGGCCGCGCCGTTCGCGCGCGGCGCGCAGCCGCGCGCCGATGCCGCGCAGCCGATCGCCGCCAGCTTCACGCCCCATGTATCTCAGCCCGGGTTCTGATCGAGGGCCGCCAGGGCACGCACCTGGTCGGTTCCCGGAAAGTCGAGCTGCAGCTTGCGCGCATAGCGCTGCGCGGCGAGCCGGTCACCCTGGGCGCGCGCCACACGCACCCCGAGCAGCAGCAGGTCGGGAGTGGCATTGAAGTTGCCGAGGAAGCTATCGATGCCGGCGCGCGCCGGTCCGAGCTCGCCGTGCTCGAACTGCAGGTTGGCGAGCTGGAAAGCGGCTTCGGCGTAGTTCGGCTGCAGCTGCAGTGCCGCCATGAAGTGGGCGCGCGCCGCATCGTCGCGCCTGGCGGTCCGCAGGCACACGCCGGCATTGGTGTAGGCAAACCAGGGCGTGCGGTACAGCGGGTTGTGGGCCGCCTCCTCGAAGCGTTTCACACCCTCGTCGGTGCGCCCGATCTGACACAGGTACGCCGCATAGCTGTTCACCACTTCGGGCTCGTGTGGCGCGAGCCGCAGCGCGGTGCGGAACTCGGAGTCCGCCTTGTCCTTCTCGCCCATGCGCTGGAAGAGCAGCGCGCGGGCGCTGTGCACGTCGGGGCTGTCCGGGTTCTGCGTGAGCGCGCGGTCGAGCTTGTCCTTCGCAAGCGCCAGGTCTCCCTGGTTCATGTAGGCGATTCCGAGCTGCACGTTGTACGCAGCCGCATCGCGCAGCTTATTGTTGTTGTGCTGCTGCGCAGGCGTGCTGACGCAGGCGGCGAGCAGCGCCAGCGCGCCGCAGGCCGCCACCCGGCTGATGTTCATGCTCATGGGTGCACCGCGACTCCGATGATCTTGCTGCCGAGGCGCACCGTGGTGCGGTCGATGACGCGACCGGCGAGCTGCCCGCAGGCGGCATCGATGTCATCGCCGCGGGTGCGCCGGATGGTCGCCAGCACGCCGCGTTGCAGCAGCTCGTCGCGGAAGCGCTGGATGACGGGGGCCGGGGAGCGCCGGTAGCGGGTTCCCGGAAACGGATTGAAGGGAATCAGGTTCACCTTGGCGGGGTGTCCCCGGAGCAGCCGCGCCAGGGCCCGTGCCTGCGCGGGGGAATCGTTGACGCCATCGAGCATCACGTACTCG
>Ga0187769_10001652_pt1 | contig 12755 bp, 9 predicted proteins | sample 0116_SJ02_MP02_1_FD_133140 | JGI IMG/M metagenome (GOLD analysis project Ga0187769, IMG submission 133140) | Tropical peat soil microbial communities from peatlands in Department of Meta, Colombia - 0116_SJ02_MP02_10_MG | ecosystem: Environmental > Terrestrial > Soil > Wetlands > Peat | place... | reverse complement strand
GCTCAACTTCTCCTCGGAGGGGAAGTGAGCTTCAACTCCGATAAGTTTAAGCAACTCGTTGCGGCAAATGCCGCTTGCCGGGCACAAGGAGGTTCCTAAACCATCATGAAGATGTTTCTTTGGATACTTCTCGGTTTCTCTGTCGCTGGTATGGCGTTTTGGATGATCGCAACAACGGGAGTCCCCCAAGATCCATTGCTCATGCTCCTGGTCATCGTGGTATTCGCTGTGCCACCCTTTGGGGCGTTCTGGATGCTCTACATGTCAGTCAGGCACGAGAAGCATCCGCTCCCCATGATACTCCTTGCGTTTATCCCTTATACATTCCTGTGGTATTACTTCGAGCGCGTTCGCCCCAGGAAGATGCTTGAGTGATAGTCGCAAAATTGAGACTACTGCGGGCGGGAACTCAGGTGGAAGAGTGGCACTATCCCTATCCCGTTCCCCGTTTGACCCTCTGCAACGAAGTCCTTACACTTGATAGTGTTTGCGGCCCGGCGCGCTACTCGTCCAGTGGAGGGTTTCCTGAGTCTGCGATTACGAGGTTCGCGGTTAGCAGCCCTGCTGGGGCTGTTGGCGGCGGTGTGCGTGGCCCAGGATTCGTCCTCGCCGAGCCAGCCTTCGCAGAGCCAGCCCACGCCAGACCAATCCTCACCGGACGTGTCTTCCTCGAAGGCCACGCAGGACCAGCCTCCGCAGGGCGAGTCTTCGTCGAAGACCCCGCCTGCGCAGAAGCAGGCTCCGCAGAAACAGCCTTCCCAGAACGAGGCGCCGCAGAACCGGACTCCGATCGCGCTGGACAGCAGTGAGACGATTTTCGCCGTGCTGACCGCGCTCAATGCATGTGGCTATGACAAGGATTTGACCACTTCGGACGCAACCCGAAGCAACGTTCGCGCCGAGGTGCAGAGAGTTCTGTCGGAATCCGAGGAAGCCGAGGCCTCGCGGACTGCGCTGTGCGAGTTCTACCAGGGCCATACCCCGGACAGGAACACGAATCGCAGCTTGTCGCCTTACCTGTCGCTGGCGCTGTACATGGACGGTCCGCCCCATTTTGTGCCGCGCACAAAAGAAGAGGACTTGCCGCCGGATGCGAATGCCATTGCCCTGTTCGGAACCCTGCTGGAACACTTCTACGACAAGGCCGGCTTGCATTCCATCTGGGAGCGGCACCGCAACGACTATGCCGCGGCGATGAAGCGGTATCACGAGCCGCTGGCCAAGATGGTGTTCGACACGGAAATTTATTTGAAGCAGCCCTCGGCGCAATATCTGGGGCGCAGGTTCACCATTTATCTGGACTTCATGGGCTCGCCCAATGAAACCGACGCGCGGAATTACGGCTCGGATTACTACGTGATCGTGTTTCCGGCCCCCAACACCAATGCCGGACCCGCGCCCAAAGGCGCGCTGAAGATGGACCAGATTCGCCATACTTTCCTGCATTACGAGCTGGATCCGCTGGCGGACAAGCATTTCTACGCCATCAAGCGACTGGAGCCGCTGCTGCAATCCGTAAAGCGGGCACCGCTGGAGGAAAGCTTCAAGACCGATATCTCGCTGCTGGTGACGGAGTGTCTGGTGCGGGCCATCGAGATCCGAACCACCGGAAGCAAGCTGCCCGCGGACGAGGCGATGCGCACTCAGGCGGTCGACGATGCCGTCAAGCAGGGCTACATTTTGACGCGATATTTTTACGACACGGTGGTGGCCTTCGAGAAGGACCCCGCCAGCATTCGCGAGACCTACGGCGACTTTGTCAACAATATTGACGTAAAGAAAGAGGAGAAGGCGGCGGCGGACATTCAGTTCGCCAGCAAGACCTCGCCGGAACTGGTGCAGTTGTCGCGTCCGGAAGAACGGCGGATGCTGCTTACCGCCGAAAAGCGCCTGGCCGCGGGCGATGCCAAAGCCGCCCAAGAACTGGCCCAGCAGGCCTTGGATAAAAAAATCGGCGACCAAGGGCGGGCCTTGTTCATTCTGGCGCAAGTGGCCGTGGCCAACAAGAATCGCGACGGAGCGCAGGATAATTTCCAGAAGGCGATTGCCGCGTCCAACGATCCCAAGGTGGTGGGATGGTCGCACGTGTATTTGGGCAGGATTCTGGATATGAAGGAAGATCGCGAGGCCGCGTTGCAGGAGTACCGTGCCGCGTTAAGCGCCGGCCGTGACCTGCCGGAGATCCAGGCCGCGGCGCAGCGAGGGCTGGCGCAGGCCTATGAGCCTCCGGCCAAACCGCAGTAGTAGACTGAATCAGGAAACTTATAATTTGGCAATCGGCTAATTTGGCAATTTGTCCCAGCTCCGGCTTTTTGAAATTACTCAATTGCCAAATACCAGGTTAGTCGATGTTCTTGGTTCCAAGGAGAACGTATGAAGCGAACAGCGATCATCACCGTTATTGCGATGCTGGGAATCTCGGCTTGGAGTTTTGGCCAGAGCAAGCCGGCGGCGCAGAGTGCGCCTGCGGGGCAAGCGGCCACGCCCGCCGGGAAGCGTCCGCCTCAAGCCAAGACGCAGCCCGAGTTTGACGCATATAAGGCGGCCGCCGCCCTGACCGATCCCGCGGCGCAGGAAAAAGCGGTGGACGACTTTGCCGCTAAGTTTCCAGACAGCGAGTTGAGGCCGCTGCTCTACCGGGCAGCGATGCAGTCCTACCAGCAGGCCAACAACGCCGACAAAATGATGGCCATGGCGCAAAAAGTGCTGACCTTCGACGCGGACGATCCTGCGGCGCTGCTCGGCGTGGCGACAGTGCTGGCCGAGCGCACCCGCGACACCGACCTGGATAAGGATCAGCGCATCGCCGAAGCCAGAAAAGACGCACAACGCGCCCTGGTCACCGTGGATACGGACGTTCCGGCCTCGGGTTATCCTCCCGAGCAACTGGCGGCGTTTAAAGGCTTTCTGCGCTCCGAAGCTTACGCGATTCTGGGAACGCTCGATTTCAACGCCAAGGCGTGGGCGGACGCGGAAGGAGATTTGAAGAAGTCAATCGATGCCTATCCGCAGCAGCCGGATCCGATCGCCGTCTTTCGCCTGTCGGTCGCCCTGGATTATCAGAACAAGTACCCCGATGCGCTGAAATATGCCAACCAGGCGGTGGAGTTGACCAAAGCCGGCACAAATGCCGGCGATGCGGCGCGCAAAGAGAAGGATCGTCTGATCCAGTTGATCGGAGGAATCAGCGAGCCTCCTGCGAAGTGATGCCGGGCCGACGTCTGTTTTTGGCAATGTACGAGTTCTCCGCGGCTGCGCAATCATGAAAGAACGGGAAATCACCGCGCTGGAAACGGCGCTGGGCTACCACTTCCACCGACGGGCGGTGATCGAGCAGGCCATCACCCACAGTTCGCAGGCGCGCGAGCAAGAGTCGCAGCAGGTGGGCGAGAATAGATACAGAGTCAACGACAATGAGCAGTTGGAGTTTCTCGGTGACGCAATTCTGGCCCTGGTCACGAGTGAAGAGTTGTTCCATCGTTTTCCCCAGTTTCGTGAAGGCGAACTTTCCAAGTTGCGCGCCCACGTAGTAAGCGAGCGGCACTTGATCCGAGTGGCGCAACAGCTTGAGCTGGGACACTATCTCCGCCTGGGACGGGGCGAAGAAAAGAGCGGTGGCCGCAGCAAGACTGCTCTACTGGTGGACGCGCTGGAAGCCATCCTGGCGGCCATCTACTTGGATGGAGGAATGCAGCCGGCCCGGGAGTTCATCCTGCGGGAGATCCTGGCGCCCGAACTGGAGAGGATGGAGCGCGAAGGCGGCACGCTGCCCATGACGGACTTTAAATCGGCCCTGCAGGAAACTCTGCAAGGCCTGGGAATGCCGCAACCCACCTATGTGCTGGTGCAGGAAGCGGGACCGGAACATCAGAAGACGTTTACCGTGGAAGTCCGTCTAAGCGCGAAGAAGGGCGAAGGCGGGGCGGAGTTTGTGGGCCGCGCAGATGGTTCCACCAAGAAAACGGCGGAGCAGGACGCCGCCCGGCAGTTGCTCGCCTACCTGGCTTCGCGGCCGCACCCGGCGGAACCCAGGCTGGCGCGGGGCTCGCGATCCGCCGATAAATAGCATGGTTAGCGTGGCGGGATAAGTGGAGTAAATGAATTCAGACGCTCATTTGCCGGACGTTCAATTGGCTGATCCCCATCCGCCGAATGCAGGTGTGCAGGATGCAGGTGTGCCGGATGCCGGTTCGCCGGAGGCTCATTATTCGAACCCTCACGGAACCAGGTCGCCGGCTGGAACGGGCGTGATCGGTTCGTTGCAGTCGCTGCTGGGAACTGTAGTGATCGCAGTATTTGTGATCACCTTCGTCGTGCAGGCGTTTCAGATTCCTTCTCCCTCCATGGAGAACACTTTGCTGATAGGGGACTACCTGCTGGTGAATAAACTGACCTACGGGGGAGGCAGCTTGGGAGACTATTTTATGCCCTATCGGCGGGTGCGGCGGGGCGACATCGTAGTGTTTCATTATCCCGTGAATCCGGCACAGCATTTCGTAAAGCGGGTAATCGGCATACCTGGGGACCGAGTGCGGCTGGTCAACAAACAGGTGTTTGTGAATGGAGTGGCGTTGAAGGAACCGTACGCCCACTTCACGCGTCCGGCCAATGACTTGTTCCGCGATAGCTTTCCCCGGCTGGATGTAGCGGCGGGCGAGACTCCGGAGTGGTGGGTGCAACTGCGCAAACTGGTGGAGGACGGCCAGCTTATCGTTCCCCAGGGCCATTATTTTGTGATGGGAGACAATCGCGACGATAGCTACGACAGCCGTTACTGGGGGTTCGTGCCGCAAGCCAACATAATCGGACGGCCGCTGCTGATTTACTGGTCGGTGCAAGATGGAGACGGCGGGAATACGGCGGCGAATACATTCGCCGGAAAACTGGCGCACTTTGTTTATGCGCTGACGCATATCTTCCAGATCACGCGCTGGCACCGCACCCTGCGGCTGGTGAATTAGCTTCTGCGCGGCTAAGATAGTCGTTCGCTGTCAGGACGAAAAACAGGATGGATTGATCGCAGTGGCGAAAAAAGAAAGCAAGAAAGATAACCTGGCGAAGAACCGCATCGAAGAAAAGCCGCGCGAAACCACGGTGGAGTTCCTGTCCTCGCTAGCCGCCGTGCTGGTGACGGGATTGTTCATCATCACATTTGTGGTGCAGGCCTTCGAGATTCCCTCGAGTTCGATGGAAAACACGCTGCTCATCGGCGACCACGTCTTCGTCAACCGCATCCAGTTCGCGCCCAAAACTCCCTGGATGGGGCCGCTGCTTCCCTATCGCCAGGTCCGGCGCGGCGATATCGTGGTATTTCTGGCGCCGTGCGAGCCCGGCTTATACGTGGTCAAGCGCATCATGGGCGTGCCCGGCGACCGCATCCATCTGCGCAAGGGCGTGGTGTATCGCAATGGCGAGGAGCTGAAAGAGCCTTACGTAATTCACTCGCCGGATGCGGCGTCGTATCCTAATCCCTACCGCGACAATTTTCCCGCCGTGCCGCCGTCGGAGACCTATAACGTCTATCCATGCTGGGAGGCGGAACTGCCGGCGCACATCCAGGGCGACGACCTGGTCGTGCCCCCCGGTCATTTCTTCGCCATGGGCGATAACCGCGACGTGAGCCTAGATAGCCGCTATTGGGGCTTCATTCCGCAGGAAAATATCATCGGGCGCCCCATGTTCATCTACTGGTCGTTTGAGACGCCGGCCGATCAGTACCGCAAGACAGACTTCGGCGACCGCATCGGTTTCCTGGCGCACGTCGTGTTGCACTTTTTTGACGAGACGCGCTGGCGGAGGACGTTGCAGGGAGTACGGTGAAAGTTTTTTCTTCCAAGCGGCGGCTGCTGGCCGCGGCAGTCGTGATTCTGCTGATTCTGTTCCTAGTGCGTCCGGGCGTTTCGCGCCTGAAGACCCGCATCGCAAATTCCATCAGCCGCGCCGTGGCCCGTCCAGCGGAGATTGGTTCGGTCCACCTGCGGTTCCTGCCGCAGCCCGGTTTCGATCTGGACAACCTGGTCATCAATGAAGATCCCGCGTTCGGCGCGGAGCCCATGCTGCGCGCGCAGGAGGTTACGGCTGTGGTTCGGCTAACTTCCCTGTTGCGCGGGCGGCTGGATATCTCCCGGCTGGAACTGACCGAGCCCAGTCTGAATCTGGTGCTTCGGGCAGACGGACGCTGGAACTGGGAAGATCTGCTGGAGCGCACCGAACGCATGCCGCTGGCACCCACCGCGAAGTCGAAATCGGAAGCGCGTCCGGGATTCCCCTACATTGAGGCCAGCGCCGGCCGCATCAACTTCAAGGCCGGTCAGGAAAAAAAGCCTTATGCGCTGCTCAACGCGGACTTTGCTTTGTGGCAGGAATCGGAGAATGCGTGGGGAGTTCGGCTGGTCGCACAACCTCTGCGCACCGATATGAGTTTGAACGATGTCGGCCTGCTGCGCATGAACGGAACCTGGCAGCGGGCCGGCAGTCTGCCCGAAACGCCGCTTCAGTTCAGCGTGGAGTGGGACCGCGCGCAACTCGGTCAACTAACCAAGCTGGTCTCCGGAAACGACAAGGGCTGGCGGGGAGATGTCCGGCTGGAAGCGGCTTTGAGCGGGACGCCCGCGGCGATGCAGATAACGGCCGATACCTCCATTCAGAACTTTCACCGTTACGACATTCCGGCCAGCGAAAGACTGGGCCTGGCCGCGCACTGTGCGGGCAAGTACAGCTCAGCCGAAGGCATGATGCGCGAGATTTATTGCAGCGCGCCCGTCGGCAGCGGCATGGTTTTGCTGCACGGCGAGGCCGGACGCCCCGGCACGCGCCGGCTGGATTTAAGGTTGAACGTGGAAAACGTTCCCGTAAGTTCCGTGGCGCAATTGGCCCGGCGGGCTAAGAAGGACTTGCCGGCGGATCTTACGGCCACAGGAAGTGTGCAAGGCAATTTCGCCGTGAAGCAAGATGAAGCTTCCCCAGGCGGACCGGACTTTCAGGGCCGGGGAGAGATTACGAGTCTTCATGTGGAGTCGGTCAGCACGAAAGTGGAATTTGCTCCGGGAAGCGTGCCGTTTGTGCTGAGTTCCGGGCACAGCAGCGCTCATGTTTTATCGCACGGGAATAGTGGCCGTAAATTGGAGGCCGATGCCTTGCCCGCTCCGGATGAAGTGCACATCGAGTACGGCCCGTTTCAGGTCGGGCTGGGGCGTCCCGCGCCGGCCCAGGCGCGAGGGTGGCTGGCGCGGTCGGGTTACGGCATGCTGGTGCGCGGAGATGGAGAAGTCTCGCACACGTTGCGGATGGCCAGCCTGCTGGGCTTGCAGGCGGTAAAGGCCAATGTGGAAGGCGCAGCGCAAATAGATCTGCAGATTGCAGGACCTTGGGCGGGAAATGTATCCGGGGCTGCTTCTGGATTTTCCTTGCCGGCAGTGACGGGCACAGTGCAACTGCACAACGTCCGTGCGACTGTGCGGGGAGTGAATGGGCCAATCGAAATTTCCTCGGGCGTGCTCAAGCTTTTGCCCGAGGAAGTGCGCGTAGAAAAGTTGACCGCGCTGGCCGCAGACGCACAATGGACAGGTTCTGTGGCTTTGCCGCGCGGTTGCGGAATGCCGGGGGAATGCGTCGTCCATTTCAATCTGAATGCGGATGAGATTGGACTGAGTAACGTTCACCAGCGGCTGAGCTTGCATCCGCGCGCGCGCCGCTGGTACCAGGTGCTGACTCCAGCCGAACCCGGAGTGCCGACATTTCTAGAGAATCTGCAGGCATCGGGAACCCTAAACGCCGGGCGCGTGCGGATTCACGATGTGATTGCAAATCGAGTTTCCACTGCGCTTGATCTGGACCGAGGAAAACTTAAGCTTTCAAATGTGCGCGCAGATTTATTGGGCGGAAAGCATCGCGGCGACTGGCAGGCGGATTTCACCGCGGCATCTCCGGCTTACACGGGTTCTGGAACTCTAACTAACATCTCACTGGAGAAGCTGGCCGACGCTATGCACGACCCATGGATTTCCGGAATCGCCAGCGGTACTTATCAGCTCACCGCTTCCGGCACAAATTCCACGGCGTTCTGGCAAGCAGCCGACGGCGAATTGCAGTTCGATATGCGCGACGGAGTTTTGTCCCACATTTCGCTCGCTGGCGATGACGCACCGCTTCGGGTAGCGCGCTGGCAAGGCAGCGCCCGCCTGCAAGGCGGCAAGATCGAGATCGAGAACGGAAAGTTGGTTTCGCCCGCGGGATTGTATGAGATCAGCGGGACTGCCTCGTTGGGGCGCGTGCTCGACCTCAAACTAACCCAGGACACGGGAACGAGGGCTCATGCAGGTTCGCTGGTTTATAGCATCACGGGCACCGTGGCCCAGCCGCGCGTTGCGCTGACTCCGACGCCGCAGACCCAGGCTCGGCTGAAGCCGTAGATGGCAGACTATGGAACGTAGCCCGGGCCGCGTAAGACTTTCCCCGGCAGAGCTCCCGTCATTTTTCCCTTCTCAATCACGGCCACACCATTCACCAGCACATAGTCCATGCCTTCGGAGAGCTGATTCGGATTGTCGAAGGTGGCCAGATCGCGCACGGTTGCGGGGTCGAAGATAACCACGTCGGCCCACATGCCGGCCTTAAGAACGCCGCGATCCGTCAGGCGCAGGCGCTGAGCCGGCAGCGCAGACATCTTGCGAATCGCGTCTTCCAGCGTCAGAACCTTTTCTTCCCGCACATACTTGCGCAAGATGCGGGGAAAAGTTCCATAGGCACGCGGATGAGGATGCTCCTGGCCAAGTATTCCCTCGGGCGAAGTTCCCGAAGAATCGTTATCGATGGCGACCCAGGGCTGCTGCAGCGCCAGCGTGACATCGGGCTGCGACATGCCGAAAACCGCAACTCCGGTGCTGGGATCTTCGATGAGAAAATCAAACAAAGCATCGATTGGATCTTTGTTCCAAAGTTTGGCGATGTCAGAAAGCCGCTTGCCCTGCAGAGGCAGCAGCTTGGGATTCTCGACCACGCCGATCATGACGGCGTCCGCCCCGGGAATTTCCTGCCACTCGTTGTCCCAGTCTTTCGAGGGCGTGAGCATATCTTTGCGGATGCGCTCGCGGGTTGCGGGATCTTTGAGGCGCTCGACCAGTTTTGCGGTTCCGCCATCGTGCGCCCACGGCGGGATAAAAGCCGAGAAATCGTTGAACCAGGCCGTGTAAGCATACGTGTCGGCGGTAACATCGGCCCCGCTGGCGCGCGCAGCGGTGATCTTGGCGACGACCTCGGGCATGCGCCCCCAATTATTCTTCCCGGCAACTTTGATGTGCCATATCTCCACGGGCACATGAGCCTCGCGGCCAATGCGCAGGGCTTCGTCGATCGCGTCCGGCACGGAATCGCTTTCGTTGCGCATGTGTGTGGAATAAATGCCGCCGAATTTGCCGCCCTCGGCAGCGAGCGCAATCAGCTCCTCAGTTTTTGCATACGGAGCAGGAGCGTATTCCAGCGCCGTGGAAACGCCGGCCGCGCCATCCTTCATGGCGTCGCGCACCAGCGCCTTCATCTGCTCGAGCTCCTCGGGCGTAGGCTGTTTGTTGTCGTCTCCAAGAACCATGCGGCGGACCTGCGTGGCCCCGACATAGCTGGCCAGGTTGATGCCCATGCCCTGCTTTTCGAGGCGCGCAAAATACTGGCGGAAGGTGCGCCAGTCGGGAGTGATGTGATAGTGCTCGTAACCGGGGCGATCGGCTTGCAGGATAGCATCGTTGAGCGGCGCAATCGATCCGCCTTCGCCGGTGATCTCGGTCGTGATTCCTTGATAGATTTTCGACGGCAGGCGCGGCTCGACGAGAATGGTGAGTTCGGATTGGCCGAGCATATCGATGAAACCGGGCGCGACAACTTTGCCTCCCGCATCAATGGTGCGTTTGCGCGTCGCGGCCGCCAGATTGCCTATGGCCGCCACTTCCCCATCGCGGATGCCAACATCGCCCGAATACCACGGAGAGCCCGTTCCGTCGATGATGTGGCCGTTGGTGATGACGAGGTCGAAGGGGATGGGTGATTGAGCGGTTGCAGACAAATTCAGAACAAGTTGGATGAACAAAACACCAACCATGAGAACTTCGATCTTGCCTTTCATCAACTCTCCTCCCTGCAAATACTTAGTCTGCGTCCTCGGCGGCTGTTCTCCGCGCGCTCCGCGGTAAAAGCCCTTAGCCGCAGAGATCACGGAGAAAATCCACGGAGGTCGCAGGCGGTACACTACGCTTACCTTCTTCTCTTGTGCACCAACGCTCCTAACACAATCCAGATTCCGAGTGACAGCCATTCGTAGATTGTGAAGTGGCCGGGAACGGCGGGCAATATTTTCATTAGCGTCATCGCCAGAGCCACCAGCAATGCTAATCCGGCAACGAGGTATGTTCCGAAGGACGAGGGCATTTCTGGAAGAGCGCGTCTTCTCTGCAACTGAATGAAGGCGGCGCAGGCGGCGAACCAACCGAGAGCTGCGGCGACGGAACCGACCTCGGTAACGGGAACCAGAATCGCGTCGCCGAGGAACATGCATGCGGCGCTGACGAAGCCGACGCAGAGAACCGCGGTCGAAGGCGTTTGGTAGCGGGGATGGATATGGCCGGCGCGGGCGTCGATTAGGCCCCGGCGGCCCAGGGCAAAAATCATCCGGCTCGAGACGATCACATTGGCGTTGTAGCACTTCACGAGCGAGAGCAGGGCGGCGGCGAGGATCACGTCGGTGATCCAGGGCGAGCCGACGGCACGCTCGAAAGCGGCAGCAGTCATGAATTTTTCCCCGGTCATTGCGTGCCAGGGGGCAACGAAAGCCACGGCTGCGGTGACGACGACGTAGAAGACAATGCCCACGAAGATTGCCATCCACATGGCGGTGAGAAATCCGCGGCCGCTGAACTCGGCGGTCGATTCTTCGGCGGCTTTGCCTACGGCTTCGAATCCCGAAAGGAAGTAGGGCACGATCTGAACCACGAGCAGAAACGATGCCAAGGGCGCATGCGTGAACAGGGGCGGAAAGTTGTGAGGCGATCCTTTAACGACGCCGACGGCCACGAACATCAGGAAAAGCGCGAGGGTGGTGAAAGTGACCCAATTCTGGAAGCTGGCGCTGAGGCGGATGCCGCGATAGTTGATGACAGTGAGAAAGGCGGTGAGAGCGAGACCGATGACGAGGTGCGAAAGATAAGCTGGCTGGCCGGCGATACGGTAGAGTTTGAGCGAATCGAGCGACGGGATGATGTAGGCGGCGATGCGGCTGAAAGCGACGGCCTCCCAGGGGCAGACGATGAAGTAGGTGAGCAGCATGATCCAGCCGGTTGCGTAGCTGACGGGCCGCGAGAATGCGGCGGCGGTGTAGGCAATTTCGCCGGCAGCGTCGGGCATGGCGGCGACCAGCCTGCCGTAAACCCATCCAATAGGAAACAGGAGCGCGCCGCCGACGGCGAAACCGAGCACGGCTCCGAGAGAGCCGCCGCGCAGGAGCCAGTCGTCCATCACCACCAGCCAGCCCACACCGACCATCGTGCCCCAGGCCAGCGTGAAGTAGTCGGTAAGCCGGAGTTGGCGGGCGAGATGTGACATGCGGACGATTTCAATCCGGAGAGCCGAACGGCGCGAATTATAAAGCATCCGCAGGCCCGGCGTACTACACGCGAAATCCGCGCCCTGCGTGATAGTATCGAGAATATTCTCGAATGATGCTGCTGTTTGTGAACTTGGGCGCCGTGGCTCCGTTGCGCCTCTTTTTGTTACGACTCGCTGAAAACCGATGACACCTTCGACGAACTTGCGTAAGCGCGTGCTCAGCGGCATGCGCCCGACCGGAAAATTGCACCTGGGCAATTATGTGGGTGCGCTGGACAACTGGGTGCACATGCAGGATGAATATGAGTGCTTCTTCACCATCGTCGACTGGCACGCGCTCACAACGGACTATGCCGACACTTCGCAAGTGAAACAGAACTCGTTGGAGGTCGCGCTCGACTGGCTGGCGGCTGGGCTCGATCCGGAGAAATCCGTGATCTTCATCCAGTCGCATGTTCCCGCGCACGCCGAACTGCATCTGCTGCTTTCCATGATCACGCCCCTGGGCTGGCTGGAGCGCGTTCCCACCTACAAAGAGCAGCGCGAGAACATCAAGGACAAAGACCTGGAAACTTACGGGTTTCTCGGCTACCCCGTGCTGCAAGCGGCAGACATTTTGATGTACAAGGCGGATGTGGTTCCGGTAGGAGAAGATCAGGTGGCGCACGTTGAACTGACCCGGGAAATTGTGCGGCGCTTTAACGGATTTTACCCGCAACGGGGAGATGCATTCCCCGAGCCGCAATCGCTGCTCACGCGCGCTCCCAAGCTCCCGGGAACCGATGGCCGCAAGATGTCAAAGTCGTACGGCAATGCCATTCTGCTCACCGACCCGGAGCCGGTGCTGCGGCAGAAGCTGAAAACCATGGTCACCGATCCGGCGCGCGTCCGGCGATCCGACCCGGGAAATCCGGATGTGTGCCCGGTAGGCGATCTGCACAAAATTTTCAGCGGCAAAGAAACCATGGCCAAGGTGAATGCCGGCTGCCGCTCGGCGGGCATTGGCTGCATCGAGTGCAAAGGCTGGGCCGCCGATGCGCTGGTGCAACTGCTGGTTCCGATGCAGGAGCGGCGCAAGAAATTCGAGGAGAATCCCCGGCTGGCTTGGGATATTCTGGAAGCAGGTTCGGACCGGGCGCGCAGGGTGGCGGCCGAGACCATGAACG
>Ga0187769_10001651_pt1 | contig 12762 bp, 9 predicted proteins | sample 0116_SJ02_MP02_1_FD_133140 | JGI IMG/M metagenome (GOLD analysis project Ga0187769, IMG submission 133140) | Tropical peat soil microbial communities from peatlands in Department of Meta, Colombia - 0116_SJ02_MP02_10_MG | ecosystem: Environmental > Terrestrial > Soil > Wetlands > Peat | place... | reverse complement strand
CTTGCCCTTCCCATAACGCCAGGCGATTGCGCGCTGCGTGCTCAAGACTTGGCGGTGTTGGGTGATCCGTACGCCGTCTCTTCACGCTTTGCAGAACTGAACCATTTAGCCTGCGTGTTTGGCGCGCAATTTCTGCGTATCCGCATAGACAAGCCGTCTCCATCCCTCGCGATGAAAAGGCTGCCACGCGCCCTCGGGCTGAGCGAGTCGATCCGCCACCGCGTATAGGGCGGCGGGGTGCGCGCCAAGACCGAAGTGGCTCGAGTCAACTGCAATGTTCTCGGCCGCGTCGTGACGCAATTCGACGCAGCAGTGCCAAGACACGACACCGTCGCTGCGGCTCCAGATTGACGTCGTGGGTACGGGTGGCGCCGTTCGCAATGGCAGATGCAGGTCGTGCGAGTCGATATGGTGGCCACTGGCAAGCTCATACAGCCGCCAGGCATTCGTTTCCCGCGGGTGACCTGTGAAAGGCGAGCCCAATGTGATCACCAGACGAACGGCCTCGGGTGACTGCTTGGCCAACTCCCGTGCGTAGAGACCTCCCAGACTCCAGCCGACGATGCTCACCGCGCGCCCATGCTCTGCCCAGAGCCGGCGCAAGGTGTCATGCGTTCGTTCCAAAACCCCCTCCCGTAGGCCGAGGTTAAGACCTTGGTTCCACCCACTGACTGCATAGCCTCGCGCGCGCAAAAACCGGCGCATCAAGACCGTGCTTGTATCGCCCGCGGCTAGGCCCGGCAGCACCAACACAGGGTGCCCATCGCCGTGAGGTGCCAAGCTCCAAAGCGGACGCAGCGCTACTGCGCTGTAGTGCTCCCAGAATGCGCGCAGCTCCAGCATTTGCAGCAACAATCCAGGAGCACGCTCCAGAGGCCGCGTCGACTGCATACCAGTGGTCATTTGGTTCGCCTCAGCAAGGGAGTAGCGTAACCGGCTCCTCGCCATGACTCAAGATGGGCGTCGACCGCCTGCTAGCCAAATTCCAGTGGCGGCTTTGCGCCTCGTCGCACCGAATTTCCTGTCCCCTCCAATTACGAGAGCTTTCAAATTTCCAACCGTCTTCACGTTCCGGCCTTCGTGCTGAAAGGCGCGACACGCAATTCATTTCTTAAACTTGGCTGCAAATCGGCGAAGTCATTGGTGCGGACGGTCAGGGTCGAACTGACATGCCGCTGCATGCGTCTGGGCCTAAACCAAGTGCGTCTCCTAATTTGCGCACCTTCGCAACGACCTGCAATCCCCCGCCGGCCCCGCGCCGGACGAGGGCGTTCGAGAAGGGCGGCGCGCGAACGGATTCTAATTCAACCGGTACCGCCCGGGTCATCAGCTCGACCGACCCCAACGACCTTGTCGGTACGCAGTGGTGGGAGATCCCCTTGCGTCTCAGCCAACCTGTGGACGACCTAGGACTTCGCGCCTCACGCGGCGCAGGGGGTGACGGATGCGCTTCCTTAGACGGCGTCGTTGCTTGCTCTGCGGTACTTATGTGTACTGATCCGCCAATCAATCCCCCCTATGCGATGCTGATCTCATGGACCTGACCAACACCGATCCCGAGATCGAGCGCCTGATCGCCGAGGCCTTGCCCGAGTTGCGCGAGATCAGGCGCGAGGCCGCTCAGTCCGATGCTCTCTCTGAGTCCAGCCGCGCGCCGATCGTCGATCCTGGGGCCGTTTCGTGGCCGCCGGAGGCTTTACCGAGGCACTGCTGATGCCGCGCCTGCACTCGACGCTGGCGAGCTCGGACGTGCAGTGGATCGCTTCGGACATCGTGACGCGCGGCGTGGTGGCTGCTGAGCACCACTGGCTGGTGGCCGAGGCCGTGCAGAAGATGCTGGACACGCGCCGCAAGTCGCAGCGGTATCGGGACGGGATGTCGAAGGTGTGGGGCGCGCTACCGGCGACCTGTCCACTGCGGCAACTGGTGCCGGCCGTGCGCGCTCGGATGGTGTGTGCCGGACTGCCCGCGGCGTGCGACAAGACGCTGCGCGAGCACGTCGCTGCTGAAGCGTGCAAACGGAAATTGCCCGCGGAAATTCCGCCGGCGAGTTGCCCTGTCTCCTATGGTTCGACCAGCCCAACTTCGACCTGATAGCGAGTCAATGACGAATGCGAAACCCGATCAAGCTGCGGAAGCCGCCCATGCCACGACGGGCGCCTTGGCCAATCAGGTCCATTCAGGAAACTCCGCTTCCATCCGCTCGGACGGGTCAACCCCGAGCCCATGATAGAGGCCGGACATCGAAGGGCTGCAACACCTCAGGCTGCGAAAGCCGGTGCTGGTGCACCGATACCGGTCGCGTTACGGCGCAGTCGACCCAAAGCCGTCCTCGCCGGCCGCCCAAAGCGGTCCTCGTTGAATGCGAGAGCGGCTATCGGAGTTTCTGCATGCCTTAGACCCAGACCACCGGGCCTGGCGCTTCGTACCAAGCGTCAATCCGACCGGCCACTGCGGCCTCGATCGCGCTACGCTTGATCTTGAGCGTTGGTGTCAGACGGCCGTTGGCGATCGACCAGGGTTCGTGCGCAACAGCGATAAAGCGTAGTTGTTCGTGCCGCGGCAAACTGGCGTTGATCCTCTTGAGCAAACAACGCGCTAGTTCGCCATCAATGCGGGCGCGTTCGGCAAACTCGGCCCGCTCGCGCACCTCGAGCAGGAGCGGATCCGGCTAGCGCGCCAGGCGCTCCCGCAGATTCCAGGGGGCGATTTCGCCCACGCGCGTGCGCGCCTCGGCAAGCATCTGGGCATAGCGCTTCATTGCGGCCGGCGCCCCCGACTCAGGACGCGGTGGCGAAGAAGCCGGCGTGGTCCTGGCGCAATTGGCGCTTGAGCAGCTTGCCGCTCGGGTTCTTGGGCAGCGCCTCGACGAACACCACGCCCTTGGGAACCTTGAACGAGGCAAGGCCAGCGGCGCAATGGGCCAGCACCCGCTCCTGCGTGAGCGAGCAGCCGGCCTTGACGACGACGACCGCGATCACGCCCTCGATCCAGCGCGGGTGGGGCACGCCCACCACCGCGACCTCGGACACTTCCGGCATGCGGAAGATGAATTCCTCGACCTCGCGGCTGGCGACGTTCTCGCCGCCAGTCTTGATCATGTCCTTCTTGCGGTCGACGACAGTGATGTAGCCTTCCTCGTCCACGATCGCCAGGTCCCCGGAGTGGAACCAGCCGCCCTCGAAGGCTGCGGCGGTGCGCTCCTCGTCGTGGAAATAGCCGCGCATGAGGTGCGGCGAGCGATGCACGATCTCCCCGACCACCCCGGGGCGCACGTCGCGCATGGCGTCGTCGACCACGCGCGTCTCCACGTTAAGCACGGGGCGGCCGCAGGATCCGGCCTTGCGCAACTGGTCCTCGGGGCCGAGCATGGTCGCGAGCGGCGCGATCTCGGTCTGTCCATAGAGGTTCCACAACCGCACCTGCGGCAGTCGTCGCGCCAGCTCGCGGAGCACTTCCACGGGCATGATCGAGGCCCCGTAATAGCCCTTGCGCAGGCTGCCCAGGTCGGCGCTCTCGAACAGCGGCGAGCGCAGCAGGGAGATCCACACGGTGGGCGGCGCGAAGAAGCTGCTGATCCCGTGGCGCGCGATCAGCGGCAGCACGTTCTCCGGCACCGGGCGCGCCGTGATGACGTTGGTCGCGCCGACATAGACCGCCGGCCCGAAGAAGACGTCGAGCTGCGCACAGTGGTACAGGGGCAGGGCGTGCAGCACGACATCGTCGCGGGCGATGCTGGCGTCGACGACGCAACTCACGTACTGCCAGAGCACAGCCTCGTGGGTGAGCATCGCGCCCTTGGGCGCGGATTCGGTACCGCTCGTGTAGACGATTTGCGCGAGATCGCCGCCGACGAGGTCCGGCACGAGCGGCGCCGACGCGCAGGCGACGAGCTCGTCGAAGCGGGTCACGCCGGAGGGTGGCTCGTCCCGCTCTTCCGACGGCAGCCAGAGCAGTTCGCGCACGGCCGTGTCGCTGGCGGCGGCCGCGCGCGCCAGGGCGAACAAGCCGCCGTCGGCGGCCAGCATCGAGGCGCCCGCGTGACGCAGGATGTAGGCAACCTCCTCGGCCTTGAGCATGAAATTAATCGGCACGAGGACCGCGCCCAGGCGCGCGAGGGCGAAGCGCAAGGCCGCGAAGGCGTGCGAATTGCGCGCCAGCACGGCGACGCGCGTTGCCTTGGCGACGCCGCGCTGCGCCAAGCCGGCGGCGAGCGCGTCGACGATCCGGTCAAACTCGCGGTAGCTCCAGCGCGTGGTGCCGCATGCGATCGCTAGCTTCTCGGGAGATCTGGCGGCGCTACGGCGCAGCAGGTCGCCTAGGGTCTGGCGGTGCGTCAGCGGATCCAACGGCAGTCTCCTCACCTTGCGGTCGGAGACTCCGGCCCCCGATCCCGATTTTCGCTCCCGGGCCGACCCGGTCGGACCGTCCTGCCCACCGGTTGTCGGCGCCAATTCAATTTTGAGCCACTGTGCCGACCCAATTTTGAGCCACGGTCTCGGGCCGAGTTGAGCAGCCTCGGCTGCGGATAAGTGTAGGTCCTCGGGTCTGTTTTGTCCTCCTTTCTTCATCGCCTTTGCGCCGGCCACGGCGGCAAGGGCGCTGCGGCCGGCGCCGTCGATTCGAGGGTTCGGCAATGGTGGCGGTTCTCTTGGCGCCCTTCCTCGAGTCGACGCAGTCGGAGAACGAACTGGACCGCAACGAGCTAAGCAGATGGCTGGCGAGCCAAGCGGACGTCGTGCTCAGCAAAGGCGCAAACGACAACATCGAGGCCGGCAGCGGCACGATTTCGGACCTTGGATCCGGCAACCGAGTCGGGGGACTCAAAACACTCGCCGACGCGGCTATCAACTAGCGGCGCGCAAGGTTCCATCTCCATTTCAAAATTGGACAATCGTCGAAATCGACTCGAGCCCGGCACGCTTGTGCTGTGCTCTCGAAGTCGCCCAAGAGCGGCAGCTGCTGGCTCGATCGCCGGTGATTCCAAAATTGGCGCAAGGGCGCGAACGCCCGATGCTAGGTCGGCTTCAGTCAATCCTTGCGGATGTCCGCTCACGCGCAGCTCAGAGCGCTTTGATCTTCGACCGCTCCTGGCCGTCCGCACCAGTCGCCCGGAGCCGCTTTCAGACGACGTGCACGACCGGTACCCGCGCGTCAGTCGATATCAAAGCACCCGAGGTCGGTAGTACCCCACTACCGGCTGTCGATGGATGTCCATTCTGGAAGTCATACGTCGCGACCCCAGTCAATTTATCGGTCACTACGACTCAATGACCGAACAGATGTGCAATCCGATCCTATAGGGGCCGCCAGCGGCTTCAAATCGTACGCATGCGTCGGGAAGGCGTCGACCTGTATCCGACGCGCCGCGATGCTTGGCTGCAGTTTTGGTCGCTGTCAGATCGGTTCGAGCAGCGTGCTAAGCGCCGTCAGGTAGCGGGATGGTCGTGCATCACCAGCTTAATACCGTGCGCCCGCTAAACCCTCGGTAAACACCCCCTTGCGTGCCTTCAAGAAGTCAAATGCCATCTGTGCTCAGCGAGGAACACGTCAATGTGGGTGCCGTGGTCGGGTCCTGGGGACCGCGTCGCGGAGGCGATCAGACGAATGTCGTTTCATTGCGCGCGGCGGCCAATCGATGCAAGGGGCGCCAGGTGCGGCGCGACGCCTTCGTCCATCTCGGCGCCTGCGAAGAATTGATCAACATCGACTTCCTCGCCGGCCACATTGATTGTGTCCCACGGCTCGCTTAAGAGCAACGTATGGATAGTCTCCCCGTTAAGCTGATCGAGCCGCACCCGCAATTTGGCGTCGTCCGGCATGCTGCCAATCCGCGATTCGACCCGTGACCGAATCTGCCGAATCCGGTCCATCAGCGCAGTGGCGTCTTCCTCCCTGTTGAAGTCCCCCTTTTCACCCTCGGCGATTCCCTGCGCGATCAGACTCTTGATCGCCACGACATTTCCCTTGGCGTCGATGGTCACCATTTGCCGCCATGCGCGGCTCTTGTGCCGATATTGCAACATCGACATCACCGCTTCGTGGCGCAAGAAATCGGCGTCGCGCAACTGGCCGCCGCGCCAGACTTCCTTGAGGCAGCGCGCCAGCGAAATCGCCGCGGCCAAACCGCTGTTCAGACCGCGCCCGGGCCAGAAGTGAATCGCGTTCGCCGCGTCGCCGATCAGGAATCCGTAAGTTCCCGGGTTTGTCGGCGTCTTGGTTAGCAATTGCGCCGTGAATCGCGGCCGCTGAACCATATCGAGCCGGAAGGCGGTCACGGCCGTGAGATTGTCCTCGGGAACGCCAAACAAGCGCAGTCCTTCCAGGACGCGCCGCCACAACGCCGATCCCTTCAATAGAGCCGGCAGGAAAATCGTCTGGTGGGTGGGGCAGAAAAAGTCGCCGCCTGCATTCTTCTCCATCAGGCAGGGCCGCGACTGAATGCATTCCTCGAACACTTGACGGATCGGATCAATGCCCACCACCTCCTTCGCCTCCTCGTCGGTGAGGCGCATGTTGAGGAAACCGTCGCCGCGAAGTGAATTCAACAGGAAGCGGTTCTGCGACACGGTGAGCAAGACGGCCATTGGATCCGGAAGTTCGGACTTCACCCGCAAGCCCAGCACGACGTCGCGGACCTGCGCCCCGTCGAGCGAATAAACCGAGGCGTCGGACGCGCCGAATTTCGCGGCGAAAAATTCGCGCGTGCGCGACCGGCTACCGTCGCAAATAGCGAGCACATGCTGGCCGGCGAGGCTGGTATGCGCCGTCGTGGCGTCGAAAAACGCCGGAACCAGCTGGATGCGGGCCTTCTTTTTGTTCACCAGGGCGAGCAGCTTGTCCTCGACCGTGACGATGCGGATATTGCGCGGTCCCTTGCCGAGGATCGAATCCCGACCGGAAGGCCACATTTCAGAAAAGGTGTCGGGCGAGAACAGGATTTCCTGAGCTTCGGCGGGAAGCTTGAGATATTGGCGGCTTTGGATCGTCACAACCTGCTGACGGCGGGTATTGCCCTCAGCCGGCGTCTTCCAGACGATTTGGTCGCCCTCCCATTTCCAGCGGCTCTCATAAATCTGGATGGCGACCCGCGACCCCATGAGGTGATCGAGCAGCAAGGCGAAGGCTAACCCGACCGGTCCGCCGCCGGCGATGGTGACGCGCAGGACCGGCGAATCCGGAATCTGCAAGATCGTTTCGTCGCCAGAAAAAAGCGGCTGCGCTTCCACGGTTTCGAAGCGGAAGGTTTCGTCGCCAATAATGACCTGGTCTCCGGCATGGAGTTTGTGAACTGTGATCGGATTGCCGTTGACCCTAGTGCCGTTGCTGCTGCCGAGATCGTGGATAACGTAACCGTCGTCCTCGGCGCGCACTTCGGCATGGTTGCGAGACGCGATTTTGCTGGTGAGCACCACCACATTGTCTTCATTGCGTCCGAAAGTGACTGGGGTCTTTCCGATAGGAAAGCGCTTACCCATCAAAGGACCCTGCAGTCCGACAAGCACGGGAGACGTCATGCGGAAACCTTCGCTTGTTCCGACATTGAAAAGTTAATTCCGGCGAGCCGTCGAATCCAATAGTGAGCTCCTGCGAGGCCGTGGAGCGAAACCGCGCGCCATCGGCGAAACGAGGCGCCGGCGTCCCGCAGGCGAGGATCCGAATGTCATTTCGTCGTCCCCCCTCGCGGCATCCGCGCTCATTTCAGCGGACATAGCCTCACTAAATACGATAATCCACTTTGCCGCGATAACCCAGTACCCGGCTTAACTGACGTCGTTGATAGGGTCTTTGCGGCTCCCCCGACAATGAATCGCGCAGTATGGCTATGAACTGTGGCACGCGCTGCTGGCTGGCGTGGGTCTGTCTGAGCGCAGGGGAAGAGCATAAGCGGCTCGCTTGTTGCAGGCCCCAAAGTCTGCTCTTCGGAGTAACGATGGGCCGCTTTGCTGCGACTGCACGCTTGGGTTAACCCGAGACTGCCTTATCGGCTTGCGGCCAATCCGCTATCGCCGAGACTTGGCCAACATCGACCATCCGCAAGCCGGAACGCATTAGCAGGTCACAAGATCGGTGTGCGCAAAACCCTTCGTGTAGTCGAGCACAGAGATGACTTCTGGAACGATGCGAAACAAAGCGACCTCCTGCGGTGCAGGCATTTTCATCTGTGCGGTCGCGGGTGGCGCGTCGGGGTATTTCAGCGGCAGCATCCCGAGCACTTTCTCCGCCTCGGCCCGATCGCACACACGGTGCGCTCGAGCCGCCATTGATAGGCCGGTGATCGACATGATGTCAGGCGTGTCATGATCGATCGTAATCGACACGCGATTGTCGCGCGCGAGATTCTTGGCCTTCTGGCTTTCCAGTCCGCAGAGGAACCAGAGCGTAAGGCCCTCGTTCACATAGCCAACGGTCGTTGCCTGCGGCCAGCCATCCGGCCGCAGGGTTGCGATTGTCATGATCCTGTGATCATCGAGCAGGTCCAGAATCTTCTGCTTCATCAAGTCGTCCATATGCGTCTCCCGAGCCGCGTATCGACTGAATGCGCGGACCATCCTCCCGCTGCATGCGAACCCTCGTGTTGATTTGCGTCAGGCGCAATGCGAACTTCGGCCCTCCTTAGCGGTTAGTAGAAATACCGCATCAGATTGCCGACTTCTCTGCGAGATTGAAATTCGCGAACGTCAGGTTTCCGATTTGCGAACGGTCTGTAGTGCGGTCACGTATTGGCCGATGGCCGCTATGGGCACGCGGATGCGTCCGTTTTGCGAAGAACGCCCCGACGGCTTTGGGTCACGTTCGTCGGAATCGGTCAGGTACCGGGAGCACGTCGTGGACGTCGCTCTGGGAGGTATCGCGATCAGCGGCGCTTCCGATGTCTACCATTCGCTGAGCACCGACAATTCGGGACGGCGGAGCCCTGACATCCACGAATCGCCGCAGACGGACAAGAGCGGTCACGTGACGTTCGCAATTTCTTCCCCACAACAGCGGACGGGAGATTGCGCATCGGTGGCCATGTCCTGATTACCTCGCGATCCTCCGCATGCAGCTCGGGAAGCTGATGATGCACCGTGGAACTGCACCCACAGTACGGGGCAAATTGCCCGAATTGGCAACGCGACCGTGGAGCGTCCGCCCGCATCATTCGCTAGGAGGAAATCTTCCTTGACGCAGCTGGTGCGCTTCGGGCTCTCTTGTGGGCCATTGCTCTTGCGCTAGCCCCCTGGGTACGCGACTTGGCCACGCTCGTCTTGCGAGCGCCAGGCTTGGGCAACGATGGCTTCTTGGTCAATGATTTTGCCCCATGGCCCTTCATCGCGCGCATCATCGCCTCGAACTCACGCTCGAACTGGTCCGTGATTGCCTCGGGATCTGGCACCAAGTGCGCATCGGCGATGACCGCCAGCGATGCCATTCCGCGGTAGCTCAGGATGCTGATTCCCATGCCGAGCTGTTTTCCCGGGTGCGGCACCCAGAAGATCATGCGGTCGATCGGCACACCGGCCAGGTACAACATCTGACCCGGTCCAACGACGTTGGTCATGACCACGCTGGTTTTGCTGCCGAAGATATAGTTGGCCACATCTTCGAGCGCCTTGGGGCCGCGCCCGAAGACCTCGAACAAAAAGCGCATCGCAAGCGGCTCCGGGGAGCGCTTGAGTGCATCCATCCGCGCCTTTGTGACCGCCAGACGTTGCGCAGCTCGACTGCTTGCCACCGCCAGTTCGAGAACTACCAAACCGAATTCGTTACCCAGCTCGCCGTAGCGCTCGGGGGGCCTGAGATCGACGGGAACCATGGCCCTGACCGTCGTGTGGTTTACATCGACCCCCCGCCGCTTTAGGTAAAGCCGCAGAGCTCCGGTCATGGCTGCAACGAGCACGTCGTTGACTTTCGCACCCGAACGAGCACCAATGGCCTTGACGTCCTCGATCGCGACTGGCTTGGACCAAGCGACGTTCTTTCTAATTCCGAAATCGCCCTTCAAGGGAGATTGAGGGTCCGGCCACTTCACCAACTCGCCGACCAACATGCCTGCACCCCCGAGCACCAGTGCAGCCTTGTCGAGCACCTGCTGGGGATGCGTCACCATGGCGATCGCAGCATTGGCCGTCGCCACCGCGCGGCGCGCCGCACGTTCAATCGCGTCGAAAGCAGGCTTCAAGAGTCCGCTCCTGCTTTGCTCTGGGCTGGCTTGGTCCACCTGCGCCTGCTGACGGCCCCGAGAACGCGGTTTTTCATCAAAGAGCTTGTAGATCACCGTCCGCATCCCGGTTCCATCGGCAATGCAATGGTGGTAGCGCGTGATCAGAGCGCTGCCGCCACCGACCCCATCGATCACATGAACCTGCCAAAGCGGCTGCTCTCGATCCAGGGGTGTGCTTGCGATGTCGGTGATCATCGTTTTCAGCGCTGCCTCATCCCGCGGTGCGGGAAGCACGATGTGATGCATGTGCTGATCAATGTCGAAGTTCGGCATGTCCTCCCATTGTGGCGTAGCGATTGGGAAGCCTGTCTCGACCACCCGCTGATGAAACCGATCGAACGCGAGCAGACGACGCTCGTAGATCTTGCGCACTTTATGAAAGTCAAGCGGGGTCTTCGTAAACATGATGCTGGTTACAATCGCAAGATTCACCGGCCCATCCATGTGGTACCAAGCCGCATCCACCGGGCTCATAGGGTATGTCGCCACGAGTGCTCCCTCAATCAAACGTCCAAATTGGGCTTGCTTCCAAACCGCGCATCTACCGCCTTTGCTTCACATGCTAGGCGGTGCCCCGGCGACGGCATTGATCGAAATCATTTATTGTTGCTCGCAGGGCCGGATGGCTTCTTCACGGCTCGTTTCCGGTTTGCGTGTGTCCTGACCGACTCCTCGACCGTCCTGCCAAAAAAATGGGGGAACGTCCAGCCAGGCTTGGTAAGGGAGCGTCACGCGGTGCGTACCCGCGCTCTGAAAGGGCGGTCGCGTTGCGCGGCCAGGAGATTCTCGATTCCCCGCGGCGAACCGTCGCGCGTCACCAGAAGTTGGCGGTATCAGCGCCGTTGATTCACCAGCCTGGGCCCCGTGCCACCCGGGGTCTGGAATCGAACGAGGATTGGAATTCCGCCCGAATCCGAGGACAGTTTGCTATGACCACTTCTCGCAAGTTCTAGAGTCCGGTCCTGGGAAGAGGCAAAGTCCGGTCAGAGTCCGATTCGTCCGAGAAAGACCGTTATGCGAGCGATTACGCAGCGTCATCGGCAGGGTGCATTGTGGCCATTCGCGGGCGATGATCCATGAGCACCCATGAAATGGGGCGCGGACACCGGTCTGGGCGGACAAGTAGGGCTCTACCATCTGCACTGGCATTGAAATAAGTCGCCGCCACCCTTCTCGCCTGCAGCGCGAGGTCCTAGCCGCTGCCGACCAGGGGAGGGGACCGGCATAAAGAGAGGTTCTTTCTAAGAGGGTCTCATGCTACGAGAAATCGCCGAGAACATATGGGTCACGGAGGCTCCGCACCAGTGGCTTGCATTCCACGTCGGAACCCGGATGACCGTAGTCAAACTTGCAACAGAGGCGCTAGTACTGCACTCGCCCGTCCCAATGCCCGGCGACCTGCGCAGTGAAATCGATTCGCTCGGGACCGTCCGACACATTGTTTGTTCAAATTTCTACCATCACGTGTACGCAGCCGACGCCGTCAAGGCCTATCCAAGAGCCCTCTTATATGGCCCGGCTGAACTTCGCCTCAAGCGAAAGGATCTCCATTTCGACATGGTTCTCTCAGAAACGACGCCAAAGGACTGGAATGATGAGCTCCTTCCCCTCACGATCAAAGGTTGCTTGCTGCGCGAAACCGTCTTCTTTCATCCCGCCACGAAGACGTTGATTTCTTCGGACCTCGTGGAAAATTTCGAGAGTTCGCCGTATCTCTTGACGAGGTTGTACCTTAGAGCCAGCGGCGTGTATGGACGGCTTGGCTGGAGCCGTTTTCTGCGCTTGCTGTACCGAGATAGAAGAGCCGCCAGAGAGAGCATCGATCGCTTGCTGGAATGGCCCATTGAACGCGCCGTCATAGCACACGGGAATCTCATATTGCATGATGCCCGCGCGGCGATTGCCGAAGCGTTCCAATGGTTGTAAACAATCAGGGCCGTCACCAGAGCTCCGGGTAGCGGCGCCAAAGCTATGCTGCTGTAACACCGGCGTTCGGGCTTCTGGTTTACCGAGAAGCACAGAAGCACCGCGCCGAAAGTCTGGTTTACGCGCACCGGTGAGGCCGCTTAGGGTCGGCTTCTCCGGAAGACCGCCGCTGTTGGCGAAGAGGGCTTATGTCCGCGATACCGCGGATTGCGGAAAGGCTGCAATCACCGGCTCTTCGATGCTGCACGGTCAGATGTCATCCTCGTCTAAGTCGCGTAGTAGTTGACCTTAAATATGGCGATCGCTCTTCGCACAGCGCACCGTCGGTGACGAACTATGGAGATCCATACGCGTCGAGTCGATAGATTTCACCTCGTTTCGCCTTTACGATTTCATGATCCATGGCGCATCTTCCACAAGCCGGCGCTGTATTCCTAAGTCTCGTCGCTGTTGCGGGACCGGCCGTGCTCGGCCTGCTCGCCGGACTCTATATTTGCCGGCCTTCCCCTTATTTTCTGGCAACTGCCATAACGCTCGCGGCGGGTGTCCTTGCGTGCGACGGCTGGATCATCGCGCATCGTCACTGGATCACAGGTGGCCTCGCACTGACGTCACAAATTGCATTCTTG